>Ga0163144_10002930_pt1 | contig 38935 bp, 56 predicted proteins | sample OliLak19BULKMAT1_FD_123175 | JGI IMG/M metagenome (GOLD analysis project Ga0163144, IMG submission 123175) | Freshwater microbial mat bacterial communities from Lake Vanda, McMurdo Dry Valleys, Antarctica - Oligotrophic Lake LV.19.BULKMAT1 | ecosystem: Environmental > Aquatic > Freshwater >...
CGCCTTCAATCCGCCCTCGTTGCAACGCCGCATCCAATTCCCGAGGAATTTCAGCCGCGCCTTTTTGCGCCCGTTGGGTCGTTCGAATTCCCACGAATGCGCCTTTTTCAATTCCCCGAAACGATCCACACACGGAACCGCCGCCCGCCACAATTCCATTGCCTGCACGAGCCGGACCCGGCCCGTCCTTGGGTCAACGCTGTTTAACTGCGTGTCGTCCCGGTACAGCGGGAGGTCTTTCAGCCAGACGTTTGCTTGCTCCCTGTCTTTGCATACCTGCGCCGTTTCGGCCGGCTGCGGGGCATCGCCCCCAGCTATTCTTTTGACGTTGTACTTCTGGTGTACTTCTTGAAGTACTTCTTTATCTTGCGCCCTTGTTTGCGCACCTGTTTGCGCACCTGTTTGCGCACCTACTATCGAAAACGTATTGATTTCTGGCGAGTTTAACCGCGTTAGTGACCGCGTTAGTGACCGCGTTAGTGACCGCGTTAGCTGGTATTTCTCAAAATTAAGCAATTTCACCCGCCGTAAACTGTACTTTCCAACCTTCACGGTTGTTGGGTTAATCATGCCAAGCAGCGTCATTTTATTCAGGATTGTTCTTAAATTCTGGTAGGAGATAAGGCACTGCTCTGCAAAATCACGTTCCGAAAATACACATTCCCCGCGGTCTATTTGAATTTCTATTCCAGACTTTTCGTGTAAAAAAGCGCGCGGTTTATAATTAACACCCATCATCAATTCCGTCCAAACCGAACGCCCTGCCAACGTCTTCCAGATTTCCGAATCCCGAACCTTCCGATGCAACGCGACATACCCTCTACTTTGTCTCATCAGCGAGCCTCCCGTATCTTTGATTGTTTACTAAAGCGTTTGACTTTTTATCGGCCCTAATCCGTTCTTAAAAAACTCCTCCGCCTCCATTTTCTGCGCCGCGTTATATTTCTCAAAATTCAGCATCGTAACAACCGTCAAACGGTTGGCCCCTTTGCCAATAATTTCCAGCTTTACCATTTCTAATTTCTGCATTTTTTCCAGCATGTTTCGGGCTGATGTATAACTGACCAAACATTCATCCGCAAAAGGCCTAACGCCGATCACGCATTGACCCCGTGCTATTTCAATTTGTGTTCCAGAAGTCTGGTGTAGGAAGGAGAACGGCGTGTGTGCGGTTTTGAGCAATAATTCCGTCCAAACCGAACGCCCTGCCAACGTCTTCCAGATTTCCGAATCCCGAACCTTCCGATGCAACGCGACATGCCCTCCACTTTGTCTCATCAGCGAGCCTCCCGTATCTTTGATTGTTTACTAAAGCGTTTGACTTTTTATCGGCCCTAATCCGTTCTTAAAAAACTCCTCCGCCGTGTCTATCCCGTACAGCACTTGGATATATAAAACCCCCCGCACTTCAGCGACCGAAATAAACCCTAACCGTTGCAGTTTTTTCAGCGCATACCGCGCTTCTTCTGGCGTGTCTAACCGCGCCTTTTCCCTGAGGAATTCCAGACCGAACGCCGTCTGCATAAACACGCGTTTTGCCCATTCTCGTTTATGGCTATTTTGAAAAAGAGCCCCAAACATACGTGTGCCATCCCCACCGATGGATTTATTCGGGTGCGTTTTGATGCTGATTTTCACTCGGTGGCCTCCTTGGGCAAAAAAATACCCGACGGTCTGAAAATGAACCTTGGCGGGTTTCATTTACGTAATCGACCGTCGGGAAATCTAACCTCGGTATTATACCGCGATCAAAATCTGTTTGATTACATAAAATAAACCCAACCAAGGCATCTGAATTAAAGGTTATTTACCCTACGTTTGTAAACGAATCCCTTGTTTTCATTGCATTTGTAAGCAGTATTTCTTTTATGTGCGTCGCAATCGCACGTATAAATAATGGGGGAACTGAATTTCCAATACGTGCCCATTGATTTTTTAATGTCCCATTAAAAATAAATTTATCAGGAAATGAAGAGCACCGTTTAATGGCCGCGATCGATAAAAAGGCGCGGGTATCGGGATGTAACAACGCTCTTTGTGTGCAAATCGTAGGGCACGGCTCTGTCCAGCTTAAACGCCGCCAACTAAAATGCGAATGTCGCGCCCCGAGATCTGTTAATACGATGGCCATACCGCCCCCCCGTTTAATGAGGGAATAGGCGGCCACGCCTTTTTTGATACTTATGACAGGGCCAACACTTTCAATTCCTTGGCAAGCGTCGATAAACGTATAAGGGGTAGTAACAGACGGAGAAGGATGGCCTGGTGTTCCCTCAAGGTCATTGCGAATTCCGACAAAAATGATGCGTTGCCTGGATTGAGGAACCCCATACCACATGGCATTTAAAATACGCGCTGCAACGCGGTATCCGGAGTTGCGCATCGTTTTAAGAATCTCAGCGAAAACTAATTTCATTTCGCCCCTAACCATACCGGACACGTTTTCCATCACAATGACTTTGGGTTTAAAGATGTCAATGACGCGCAGATATTCACGAAACAATTGATTTCGCGGGTCTTCGATAATGCGGTTACCCGCCACCGAAAACCCTTGGCAAGGCGGCGATCCATCCAAAACATCAAGTTCTCCTGGTTTAAGACGCGCTAAAGTCAGGGCCTCCGTAGCCGAAAGTCGCTGGATATCTCCATGATAAAGCGGGATATCCGGGAAATTCGTTCGGAAGGTTTCGGCGGCATGATCGTCCCATTCAACCGCGAGACGTTCATCAAAACCCGCCATCGCATAACCCAGAGAAGATCCACCGCATCCAGCGAAAAGCGAAACGACGGTCGGCGCAGTGTTGGAACGTGGAGCTTGGGCGGTTGTCCAGGCGGCGGCCAGCCCAGTGGCGTACCCTACGGGAGTTTGAACATCTTCTCGCAATGGGGGCACGTGACCTCCGCTCCAGGTTTATAGACAGACTGAAAGCTGTCAGCAATCCCTTCATCTAGAAGTGGAGGCAATTGGTTTGGAATTTCCAATGCCGCTAAGAGTTGCTGTAGGGCGTCAGGTTCATAGCCGGCGGGCATTGGACCGGCGAGCGACTTCAATAGCTCTGCTAAGGCCAGCTTGTCAGTGTCGTGCATTTCGCCGACGCGGTCCATGCTAGCTAAAATCCTTTTTTCGGTTTCTTCGTCGACGTCAATAATAGCCGCCGGGACTTGTTGCCCAGAATTAAGCGCGACTTCAATTCGACCATGCGCATCAATCACTTTACCTGTGCGTTTATTAAATAACGCTAACATGGAAGGCAACCAACCAAATTCATCCAACGATTTTTCAAGTTCGCGAAGTTGAACTTCTGGATGGATTTTCCAATTGAGAGGATGGGGCGACATCGTTTTAGGATCAAGCCAGGCATACCCGATAGGCTTAGTCTTAAACCCCACCATAAACCCGTCTGACATTTCCTTTTCTGGTCCCACGCACACGGGCGGTTGTTGGGCGTCTTTCATTTTGGCGGGGGTTGGTTTTAAATCTTTCAGATTCATCTCTACAGTTTCGTGTTTAATCATTTGTCCTCCGGTAAACTTTCTGCTATACGCAGGGCCTTATCCCCGTCGCCCGAGGGTGGGCAACGGAGGAAAGCCCCTTATTTCTCGAAACGGATTTCGTCTAAAAAGATAACGAATCCATCCGGGTTGTTATCGCGCGACGCTGACCATGCAAACCCACCCACGATTTTGGAAAGGTTTTTATCTGCAAGGTCGATGGTGTACTTTTTCCATTCCTTTGTCAGTTCAACCGGGCCGATGCTTTGCGAATCAGTATCACCGTGTTCGCCCGTGATCCCGCCCACTTTGAATTCAGCAATCGACTCTCCGCCCTTCTGGCCCTTGGCCCAGAACGTGAGCCTTTTGTAGCCTGTCAGGTCGTACCCACCCAGTTTATCGCCCCAATTATTGGCCGGGTTTTGCCAGAAACAACCGGCCCAATTCGCGCCTTGTTTGGCCGCGCCGCTATACGTCCATTTGATTGATGTTTTTCCATCGGCAGGATCTATCGTGTTTCCATCTTCGATACGCAAGTCGCCGTAGTCGCCCATCCATCCCGAGGGGATGAAATGGTTTCCCTGTGCGCCTTTGTCGGAGTAAACGTAAAACACTTCACCGGATTTCGTTGCTTTTGGCGTCGTGGCGAGTACCGGAGTAACCAACGCTCCGCACAGCAACAGCAGTGTTGTCTTTTTCATTTCGCGAGCCTCCCGATTTTTTAACGTCTAACGAAAACGTTTCACTGTTTCCCAATCGCCTTGCGCCACCGAACATAATCGTCACATGGCGGGGGCTGGCAATATTTATGGTGATTGACGATATAGACCTCGGCGACTTTCAAGCGGGTGAGGAGAGCTTTAACTTCGGTTGCGTCTACCGTGCATACCGTGGACAGCATGCCTTCACGCTTGGTCGCATTTTCTTTCAACCGCTTCAAATCTTCATCGGTAAAAGTCATGTGTTATACGCCTTTCCTAGGAGACCTAATCTTTTCCAAGGCCGCCTTTGCCGGTCTTAAATCAGCGGACTCTAAAATCTCCTGTTCAACTGAGCGCAAATCATCGTCGTAGTACCACTGTAACGCATCCACAGCGATTCTCAGTGCTTCTTCTTTTGGAGTCATGGTTCCTCCTCCAATAAACTCACCCCATAGTTCAGGATTTTAAGGTGCATCTGTTTTTTGGCGTCGGCGGCGGCGGCGTTGGCTTTGGCGTCGGAGTAGGCGACGAGGTGGTAAGCGGCGGCGTAATCGGCGGCGACGGATGCGTCGGCGGCGTTGGCGTAGGCGTATGCGGCTGCGGCGTCGGCGGCGTAGGCGGCGGCGTAGTCGGCTGATGCGTAGTAGTCGGTGTAGGCTGCTGCTGCGGTTGCTGTGGCGGCGGCTGAGGTGTAGGCTGAGGAGTAGGCGGCGGCGGTTGCTGTGGCGGCGGCTGAGGTGTAGGCTGAGGAGTAGGCGGCGGCGGCTGCTGTGGCGGCGGCTGAGGTGTAGGCTGCTGCGGTTGCTGTGGCGTCGGCTGAGGAGTAGGCTGCTGCGTAGGCGGCCCTTCTTGTCGCCACCGTATCATTCGCCAATACAGCCTTTGCAGCCTCAATAGCCTGGCGCGGCAGTAGATCTTTTGGATTTTCTGCCTCAAAAATATGTATCACCTGCTCAGCTGAAAATATCGCATAGGACAAACACTGCCGTCTGGTCATCACACGCACAATAAGCCAATTTGCCAAGCCTATTTTGTCGTTCTCAATCAGGTTTATCAGTCCGTCGACTGGATCTGTAATTCCCTGAGCAAGAAACCATTTTTTGACGTCACTGCACGCATCATGACGTTCCAACCATTTCCGATTGATAATCAGGGTTTAGCCTCCAATTCATCCGCATCGTCCAGCCAGCTCATTCTGATTCCGCCGGTTCAGAGAAATGCGGCAACGACTCCTGCACGTTCGTTTTTCGCGACTCAGAGAATTTATTCGCGTCCGGGCACGTGCTGAAATGGCTCACGTAAAACGTTTCCCCGATCACGTGCGCTGGAACCTCCACAGTCGGGGTAAGAATCCTTCTCGCCTGGAATTTGATGCTGCTTTTTTTTGGGGGTCATGCGATACCTTGCGCCGCGGCATTTCTGTAGCGGTAGGCCTTCATGTAAATGCGTCTGTAGATCCGCGGATCAACTTTAATGGCGGGTTTATTAAGCGTTTCCCCATACTTCTCCAGCATTTCGCGCACCATTTCGGACAGCGGAGGAGTTTCTTGGTCCTGAATCTGTTTAACCACAGCCGGGATCTTTGCAGCGAAACTTGACAATTCCTTCTTCCATACGCCGAAAGCTTTTAAGAAAGCCTCGTCGCCGCTCGGGCCGTCCGCGGCATACTGAAATCCCATGGGCGAGACCGCTTCGACTTTGAACCGAATAGTCCAGCCGTGTTCGCGCAAACTGGAGAGCATTTGTTTCACGCGCTCCGTTTGTGGGATTTCAGTCAAAATATTTTGCGGCTTGTGCAACGCATGGCGGCGTTTCTTGCGCCCTTTAGAAGGGGGGCTCGCTCTGATTTTCTGCATCGCGGTATGTTTCATCGACAACGTGCTTCGGCACTCACGGGACTTTATACCCACTGGCTGATATCGTCTCTTCCAACTCAAAGAGAATCCCCGGCACAACCATATTGCCTTCCTGTTCCGTGGCCTTTTGGCTTAACCATTTCAGATTAACCTCTACGCTGTCCGTCAATTCCGGTTTTGCCATGACTTCATGCAAAAATTCCCGTTTGTTTACACAACGCGCCACCCATTTCTTTTTGTGTTTAATCCCATCCACTTTAACCTCCTGCGGTGCCGGTGTATTCGCTTCTCCGGCACTTTCCAGAATCGCATTTGCGAGGATAGAATTTCCTTGTTTTATCAACGTTTCTATCGCCACCATCTTTTCATCATCGGCCCGTTTCACATCCGCCGCCAAACGCGCTTGATCTTCCGCCCTAATCCGCGCTTCCTCGACATTCTTCCATTCGCACATCGGTTTGGAAACAATCGCGTGACAATCCACGCGCGGTTTAATCAGCCGCGTCATCAGGTCGCGGATGTTCAAGTAGTGCCGGTACGCTTCGGCGCGAAGTGGATCGAGGTTTGTTTTAATGCTTTTTTCTTCGGTCTTTAACGTCTTGAGGTAGGAAGAACATAGGCTGTACCACGCCATGCTTTTATTCGGCTCGTTCGCCAACGCCCGCGCCTGTTTAACCGCCGCCGATTCATCGACTTCAAACTCCGCTGATACTTCAATCACATGTTGCAGGGTCATTTCCGTTGCCATTTTTCGAGCCTCCATTTTGTTGTTTCCACCTGAAACAGATGATGGCTGAACGCAATACCGCCGCCGCTACCGCATCATCCGTGTACACCTTCGGCATAAAACTGCCCCAACTCGTTAGCCTCACCGCCACACGCTTTCGATCCACTACCGCCGGGCCGTCCCAACTTTCCCGCATCATCTTATGGCCCATTGTTTGAAGGTCGCCCCAAAAGGGAACACGCCCGCTTTTAATTTCAACGATGGTTTCCTGATCCTTCCACAATCCGTCCGGGTGATCCGTCAACCCTTCGGCATCAGGAATTGTCCCGTAAAGAAGCGTTTTGTGAAAGCCCGGAACTTCTCTGCGCGTGATGCGGAAGTTGAACTCCCGTTTAAACCCTTCCCACCCCGCCAGCCAGTTCATCATGTCGTCGGGTACTTGGTTCCAGTCGAGATCGTTCTCGTCCAGTTGATGCGTCACTTCATGCACCCACGTTCCCCGTGCCGTATGCTCTGGCTTAAACCACGTTGTGTCGATAAATCCCGTTGACTTTAAAAGTCCGGTCAGGCCCGGCAATAGCAGGTCACCCAACCAGTATTCGTGCTTCGCCTTATCGAATCGGAATACACCGTAACGCGGGTCAGCCAGTACTGCGTTAGTCCCCAAAGGGAATATCTTCCTGATTTCGATTTGGGTTCTGTACCCACGTGACAATCTCCGCGAAAAACTTCCGAGGGATATGCGCCGTCGGAGTCTTTTCGTCTTTGATGCCGTACGTGTCCCGCAGATGGATTTTCAATTCTTCCATGCACTTCGCTTTCGTCACTTCGTCCACCAACATTTTGCGCTGAATCGCGTCAATCACGGGTTCATCTACCACTGGAGTTTCCGGCGTTGGTTCTTTCGTTTCTTCGGGAGCCGCTTTGGTTTCACTCAATCGCGTCGGTGCTTCAAACGCCGAAGTCTCCACCGCGTTCATTTTGTAATCCTGCAACTCTTCCACGCCGCCAAGCCCCTTTAATACGTCCGAGGCAATGTCACGCGCCGCAAACCAGAACGCCCGCCATGCCATCTGCCGATGCGGGTTGGTTGTCCATGGCCCTTGCTTTCCCCAGAGTCCTGCGGTTTTCGCATCGTCAATGGTGAAAGTACGTTCCGTTACCTGACCATCGGGCCGCGTGATCCTGCACCACGCCGCGCTTTTGGCTTTCGTTTCGGCGGTGTCTCTTTCTTCAATTTTGAATCCTCTTCCCAATAATAACCCCTTGCCAATATCGCCGTAGAGTCCCGGCTTTCCATTGATCACCGCAATGTTCTGGACAGCCTGCATCGGCGGCAATCCTAGTTCCGCGCCGAACTGCATACCGATCAGGCAGTTTCCGGGTTTCCCTTTATAGTCCTTAGGCACAAGGTCGCTGGCGGCCATCATTTCTGCCAACTTCAATGCTTCGCCAAGGTCTTTTGGAACAAGGGAGAAAAACTTCGGCGCGGCAGGTGAAGGTTTAAACGAAATCACTTCTTTTTTATCGTCCATATTTTCCCTTTCATCGTTGGGTTCGGGTGCGGCAGTTGCAGTTTGCATGGGTCGCGAGCCTCCTGTTTATTTTGTTGTTCACCTAAAAAAAGCCCGGACAGGGGATCACTTCCAAAGCGGAAGTAGGGTTGTCCGGGCGGCAAAGTATTTGCCCCTTTAGTGTCAATCCCCATGTCTGGCAGTATATCTAAAAAGATGCCTATATGCAACAAAAAAGGCCCGGCGTAATGTAGTGAGCATTACGTCGGGCTGGTGAAACAACTAGAGTCGGAAGGCTCAATTTCTGACTCATGAAAAGTCTAGCACATTACGCGGGTTTTCTGGGCTCCGCTGTTTCACCCTTTAATTCAGCTTTAACCTCTTCCGGTTCTTTGTTGACGGTATCCCGGCTGGCAACCATTGATCCACCCGTCATCATAATGGCCGGAGCTAACCACTCCGCGCTTTCCCCGCCCGCCTGCGCGTTAATGAATATTCCATTAGCCATCGTAAGTAATCCCATGATGATTTCTGAGGACGTTCGATACGGTTTCATGCCTTCCGACTGAGCCTTTGCCAAAGACCGCACGTTGGTATAGACCACGCTCAAAATCGCGTTCGCCCAGATGGCAACCTTCGCGTATTCCGGTGGGATCATCCCTTTTGCCGACGCCAGCGCGGTTAACCCGTTCGCCAGTAACGTCGCCCAAAATGTCGGTTCCTTCCATTTGCTTTTAATACTGAGGAGACTTCCCGCCACTTTTCGCCCCGCCCATACGACTTTTACCTTGTTCCAGAATTTTTTCATTTGAGCCCCCTATGCGTGTGATTGTCCACCGGCCCACGCGACCTGTGGTTTTGAAGCGTCAATATCCGCGTGTACATGCTTGTCGTAAACCCCGATTCGAATAAAACCAACCTGTCGAAAGGCTTTCACCAGTTTGTTCTGATATTCTTTTGTTCGCGTGCGCACATCGACCGCTAGCCCGCGCTCGTGCGCCGAATTGTTAACACCACCCGCGCTTTTGTTTTTCTTAGGGTCTCGCCAACCGCTTGTAATTACGATCGGTTTGCCAAGGATTATGCGCGCGGCTTCCAGTTTCTGCACCAGCCGCTCGTCTAATCGTTCGACTTCTATATCCTTAAACCATTTCCACTTTTCCGGCATTGTTTTCCCACCCCACAAGCCCTTGATCCGCGCCATCGTCTTTTCGCCCGTCGCCTTGAATCTGAAAGTTACGCGGAAGCGTAACCACCTCTCCATAAACGGGCTCATTCTCCGCTTGCTTCCCGCTCAATTTCTTTAAGCTTTTTTTTGACTGCTTTTCCACGAGGCCCCCGTTTATCCTTTTCGATCTGCGCCCGCATTTTTACAGGGTCGAGGCGTTCACGTTCAAACCACCCGCGCACCTCTTCCCTATTCGTCACTACGTATTGGCCAAACCACCCCGCCGCGCCCAACGCGGCCAGAATGATCGGGAGCCAAAACGTCTTGTACCACTCACGTTTCTCGCCCTTGTTTTTCTCGTGGACGTGTTCAGTTCCTTCTGCGATTCCCTTTTGGATTTTGAATCCAGAAAGTTCATCCTTGATTTCCGCGACCTGTGAAGATATTTGACGCAGTAGATTCCCATGCGCCCTTAACTCGTTCCAATGGGCTTTGCCTTCCCTTTCGAGAATGACTGTGCGCGTGTCCAGCGATTCCCCTGCCACACCGCGCAAATGGTCGTCCACTTCCTCCACGTGATCGGCTAACTTTCCCACCTGCGTTTCCAAGCCAGCCAGAAACGTCTGGTTGGTGCGCTGAGTCGTGATAATGTTCATCACTTCCTCTTGCATTTTCAACCATCGACGATCTTCTTCTCTGCGTGGTTCGTCATCCGAGCGTCGGTTCTCCATCGGTCGCGAGGTTCACGAAGAACCTGATTAGCGACTGATCGATTGATACCGAACGTTGATGTTCGAAGAACCAGCCGGGGCCAGCCCATACAAGGTTCCATTGAAATCATCGAGACGATAAGTCGTCGAAGATAACACGATCATCCCTGCGTTCACCGTGGCCGACGACGTGGTTGGGCTGACATACAACAACCCCGTCGAATCGTTGAAAAGAACCAGATGTTTCCTACCTGAATTTCCAGAAACAATGGTGGTCACCGTGCTAGACGAAACGCTAACAACGGATGCCATTGCCACCGCTCCGAGTCCTAACAGTCCGACGAGTACGGCAAGTGCTTTCAGTTTCATTTTTTTTCTCCTTGTGTGATTTCTGATTTTGCTGTGTATTCTTGCGCGACTACCATTTGGAGCGCGGCTAAAGATCCCATCGTGTGCAAAATCTGGTTCTTGACGCATTCCAATTGCATCGTGAGATTTTTCCGTTGCTGAATCAAAAATTCATTCTTTTGTATTAGCTCTTCGAGTTTTGTTACGACATTTAAGTTATCCATCATAAATTCACCTCCCATTTTTTCGTGATCGTTTCAGGCTCATCATTTTCTTTTTTTCTTTTAACGCACTCTCCTTGCACAAAGACGCGCACCAGTCGTTCGTGGTGTGCCAGCAGAAAAGCCTGCACGTCTCTTTAAGTAGTATGTAGTTGTTCCTGAAAGCGAAATTCTGAATTGAGGAATAACTGGATTGACTGACATTGTGGATGAAGTGGAACCAAATAGATTGATTGACCAAGTTTGTCCCTGAACTAATCCAGTCGAACTGTTACCCGATGTCGCGGAGATTCCAATTTCGTACCTATTCCATGTAGCACCGTTATTTTCCCACCCTACAAATGCGCTAACGTCCCAATCACCCGCCGTTAAGGAGATTGAAATAAGGTCATCAAATGTCACGTCTGCAGCAGAGTTGACGTTAGCAGAGCTTAAAGATTCGATGTATTCTCCGACTGTGCCGGCAGCAACACTATCGTTTGTCGTAGTTCCTGTTACCCCCGCAGTGCTAGGGCTAAACGCAATATTTCCAGTTAACGTTCCACCGGTGACTCGTAATGCCTGTTCATATCTAACAGCCTCTCCATTAGCACTAGCGGCAGCAAGTCCCGTGACTTTGTTCGTACCCATGGCAATGTTTCCAGACATCGTCCCGCCAGCCAACGCCAGATAAAGTCCTATTAATTGTTCATACCGCAATGCGTCGCCGTTGGCCGTTGCCGCTCCAAGTCCCGTGACTTTGTTCGTACCCATGGCAATATTGCCCGTTATCGCCCCGCCTGAAAGCGGCAAGAACCCTGCCGCCAACGGCGTGTAAGCCAACGCCGCCCGCGCCGTCGTGCTGATTTGCGAAGGCACGACGTACAGAAAAACAGAGTCCACATACACCGCGCCCGTAAAATCCGACGGGTTAATTTCAATCGTCGCCGTCAATTCCGTTGGCACAGCGGCCACGGGTAACAACGCAGTTAATAATTGGAAGGATGAATTGCCTGTGTGATAGGTGCTGTAAGCCGCCGTAGTTCCGTCGTAGACTTTGCACCGGGCTTTATTGGCAGTCGATGCCCGCAACTTAACGCCCAACACAACCGTCTCGGAAGCAAACGCCGTCGGATTCAAGATCGACTGGTGAATATCCCAGATGGAATTCGCCGATCCCGCCCCGGTGATATTGATTTTCATCGAATACGTGCCGGAGTCGAGAATACTTGCTTCACGTGAAACATCGACGGTCGCGCCCAATGTCCCGGTCTTCAAAACCGTCCAGTTATCCGCAACCGTTGCCGCGTGCGCGGGGTTGGTAAAGCTAGTCGCGGCAGTCCAAAGTTCCAAACCACCATTCTTGATGAACTGGCCGTTAACAAGCGCGGTCAAATAATCGTAGTTGTCCATCCATTTTGAAGCATCCGGTAGATTTCCAACGCCATTGGCAAGCCTAATCGGTACGCCCACGCTCATAAAATGATCTCCTCAAAGTCGAATTCGGTTGTGCATTGTTCGGTGTCAATCCGCATGCCGATCACTTTGCACAACGTATCGTTAATGACCTGTTCCGGTGAACCGTACAGGTTGATGTCCGTCTGGCCTAAGTACACATTCGTATCACCCAAAAACCATAGTTTCGACGGGTAGTTATCGCGGAATGACACTTGAACCGTATCCGACAAATCCAGTTGCGGCAAAAACTTAGATTGCACTTTAAACGTCCGACGCGGCTTTTTGTAGTAGCTGAAAAAGGCCCCGGCCACGCCAGAGGCCACGTCGGCATCCGCTGAAATAAGCAGATTGCCGCCTTCCACCTGTAACCGTTGACGGCTGAAACGTGCCGTAGGGTCTTGATAATGCTTCGCGTCATCCGACACATCCGTTTGAAAACTTCCGTATATAGCGCGCACTGTAGAATACACCCGCCCGAATCCGTTGTTGACCGACTGAACCATCATCAGGAAATTCGCCTGATCCAGCGTCAAGACCGGCGTGATAGACACGAATTTACTGCGGAAAAAAAACGTTTCATCCGGTTTAAAACCCCACTCGTAATTGGCAAATTTCGCCAGTTCCTGAATCGCCTGATACACCGTTTTGCCGGTGAAGTTTGCCAGCGTGATTCGTGTGCTGGACGTGATAGATCCCGAAGAGATTTCATTTACGATAGGATCGTTATTAGAAGTCGTCGCGCTAATTAAGTCTACGCGCAGTTGAATGTACCGGCGCAGAGTGGACGCGATTTGTAGGTTCGCTGGAACCGAAACCCAAGCGTCCCACGTGCTACCGTTCGCGCTCGTGCGCGTGTAGTAATGGGTTGACCCGCCCGCCCCTAAATCCTGCACGTAGGTGATCGGGCTCCATGCATCTGGCGTTGCGCCTTCGTCAATGGTTGCCGTGACCCATGTCGAGGTAATAGAGTCGGTAGGAATAAAGATGGCTTGTCCGGCCCCGAAATCCCAGTTTTGAAACAAAGAAGAATCCACGCGCAGACCAAAATAGTTACCGGTCGTATATGTCGTGTCGATCACATCAATTTTTTGGAGGTTATCCCAAAACACGACAATGCGCCCGTTAGGGTAACGATCCACGCGGATAGGGTGAACTGCGGTATCACGCGTGATGCCCGCGCTTCCAATTTCTGTTTCTACGCCAATGGTTGCTGAGTCGTTGCGAATCAGCTTTAGTTGCGCGTCGGTTCCATTTAATACCACTTTGACGGAGTACCCGTTATAGAAATTGTTGACGCCGATGGTTCCGACCGACTGAAACATAAAGTGCATGTAGAAATTGGTCACTTCCGTGGAGGCAGAGACTTCCTTATAGGACATGTCCCATCGACCCGATCCTTTAAAGCTGGCCCTGTACGCCCACCCTTTGGACGCGGGACTCGTGGGGTTATAAAAGAGCTTGGAACTGGTCGTACTCCACGTACTCACCAGCCCCCCGCCGACCGTTATGGACGTAATGACGGGATCTTGATTTCCGCTCATGCTGGTCGTCCACGCCACCCGCCACTGCACGTAACGACGCAGGGTTGATCCGATAGTGGTTCCGCTCACGGCTACCCACGCGTCCCATGTGGAATTGTTCGGACTCCCCCGCGTATGAAAGGCGAACGTGACGCCGCTCGGTGTATTGACAGACGCAAATGGGTTCCACGCAACGGGAATAGTCACAAGGTCTAGGGTCGGGCTGTCCCACTGGCAATCAACGGAAGTTGACGGGAAATAAAGCGTGCCCAGCCCAAGATTCAGTGGATTGCCGGTTCCGTCAGACGTGTAATACACCGTAAAATAGTTGCTCACAGTGTAGGTCGTGTCGGTGTAATCGATAATTGCTACGCCGTCGAAATACACAATCATGCGGCCAGTCGGATACCGGACGACTTTGATAGTGAACGTGTTGCGCGTGTCGATGACATAAGAGGCAAGAACAGTTTGGTTGGTGGTTATCGTAGCGGTCGTTCCGAATTTCACCAGCTTAACAGGCCCAAGATTACTGGATGAAATCTGTAAGCCGTACCCGCTTTGAGGAACATGCACGCTTCCGGAGTAAGGGCTGCCAGGTGTCCAAGACGCCACTCCTCCAACAAAGAATCCGTAGGTATGGCCAAATGCGCTGTTTCCACTGTGCGTCCACTCCCAAATACCGGACTCATTTGTTTGGGTACGGTAGAGTGATCCCTGTGTGGCATTGGCTCCGCTAGATTCAAACTTGACCTGGCTGCCGCTGTCGCTCCACACCCCTGTAGACGGGAATGAAATCCAGTCGGCATGCGCCTGAGTCCAGCCGGATAGCGAAGAGTGGTACGTGGTAGCCGCGCGACAATCCGGGTCAGCGAAATCGGTCTTTAGCGTGTTTCCGGTTACCACAATATTGCTAAGCGTGCCCGCGTTCCATTCGGCGGCTGTATCGTCTACGCGTGACGTTCCCTGTGTATCGCCGTAATGCGTCCATCCGTCGATTCCGGTGTGCCATGTCGTAGCTGCACGCGCCAGCGCGGAGTCGCTAAAATCCACTTTTAAAGAATCCACCAGTGTCGTGGTGTCAATGGCTGTTTTGGTTCCGGCATTAAACAGCGTCTGCGTAGAAAACAGATGCGTGTTTGTAATGCGGCTTGGAAAAATGACTGGATCGACGGTTCGGGTCAAAGAGGTCACGCCCACTTCATCCAGCAAATACCCCACCAGATCCTCGAATTTCTGTGTGACTTTCCAATAGCGATACGAAATGCGGATTACTTTTCCGTTCGCAGGCGCGTTGATGAACGTAATTTTTGCGCCCAGCGCGGTGCTGTTTGTCTGTGAAACGGTGTAGTCTGTGCCGGGCCGCACACTCACCCCGCCAGACGACACCAGCGTAATCAGTCCGACGCCCGTATTCACGGTTGTAAAGTCGACGGTTGCACCGTTTCCAGTCCCGGCATTTTCTTCCGTGACGAGCGTCGATACACGCTCCGCGTCCGAATTGATCAACAATTGTTCCAATCCGTTCACGGTAATCTGCATGGTTCCGCCGCGCACGTCCGTGTTGTATTCGGTTGCCAGTCCCGTAAAAATCGTCACCAGTTCATTCGTCTGGTCGCGGTAATCTACGCCTACCCGGATTTGAAATTTCATCCAGTAGGATTCGTAGCCCAATGGGGCCGTCGCGTCCGGTCGGAAAAATCCATACAGGTTATCTGCTTTCCATTCGTTCACTGCGTTTTTAACAACCAGCGTAACGTTGGCTACTTTAAACTCACTCAAATTTTCTGTATCCAATTGCCAATTGACCGATGAAATCGTAACGGAAGAAGTAATCGGCAACAGCGTCCATGTCGCTTCCCAGATGTAGGTTTTGGTGGATTCCTGCCAATAACGTTTCTTGTAATAGACTTCGCGTTTAATCGCCACATCCGGTCGTGTTAACGCATTAATGAATGGCGCGGTAACAGTTTTCATACTTCCTTCAATTCAAATTCAAGATCAACGCCGACGCCTTTATACGGGCTGTGATATTTGTATTTCCATGTGTTTGTCCAATGCACAAACCAGATTTCGTCCGGCCTGTTTTCGCTTTCGGGATACCATAGAAATGGGATGCCGGTTTCCTTAATAGCCAACAAGCTGGCGGCTAATGCGGTGGCAATCATGTTAAGGCGGATTCGAGCTTCGTATTTCTGGGTGCGGTTGGCGGCCCAATAGATCAGAACTTGGTGTAAAGAACCGTCGCCCAACGTGATCTGCTTCGCGCGCTGGCGAAACGTCACATCGTAAGCGTCCAAGTCTTTTCCGAGGTCGAGTTGCAGTTTGCAAAGGATTAGTTCGCCGATTTTCTTTTCCAGGCCAGCCGGTTCCGTAAGCGTCATTTCCAAACGGATTTTGCGGGTGGTGCGTGAAGTGATGGTGGCGATATAGTTGGTTCCGGTAATCGCGGTAAATGCCTGCCAGAGAATAAACGCGGAAGTCGCTTCGTCGTAGTAATAGAGATTAAACGCGCTCAGGTTGTGGTTGATGAGCATGAGCGTATCGATGATTCGGTATGCCTCAATCGTGCCTTCGTAAAAATGAATGTCGATAGTCGCGGTCGTTCCGGTCGCGCTGATACTCGACCACTGACTGACCTTATCGCGGTCGTAAATGTTTCCGATAGAAGAACCGCCGTGCGAGACGGTGTAAAGGCTTTCGGCGTTTACGTAATTTTTGGTGTAGATGCGCGGTTCAGCCATTACACAGCCACCTGCGAATTGCGGTTGGCGACGTTGGCGGAGGTCACGGCAAAACGAATCGACTCCACGGTTTCACTGCGCAGTTCATCACCCAACGCCTGCAAAATCTTGCGCCGGTCTGCGACTTCCAATGTGTCCACACCCACGTTAATAATGATTTGGGGGATGTTAACGTTCACCATTACACCGCCGCCACCCCCGCCGCCTCCCCCACCGCTGGATGGGATTGTTCCTGTATTGCTAAAACTTGAACCTGCCTCAGAAAAACCAGTGTCTAATGCGCCACTTTCGAATATGCCACCGGTTCGGATTGATCCGATAGCCGAATTACTAAACGTATCTTCAAGCCGTGAACCGCCAGGCAACGGCGTGACAAGACGGGTATTCACCTTATTCTCAGCGGCAGCTTGTTGCGCACGGTCAATGGCTTTCGACTGCGCGGCGAATTGCGCCACATAAAGCGCGGTCTGAGCAACGGCAAGGGCTACACCAAACGGCCCAAATGACGCCGAGGCGGCCCATACGCGGGCAATGGCAATTGCCTGTTCAAGAGCCAATATCGTTTTGGCGCGAGCGGCTTGCGCCTTGGACGACTTATCGCCCATTTCATTAAGGGTGTTGAACGTTTGCAGGGCAACTTCAGCGGTTTTAAACGCGCCGTCGCGCTTATCCTTCATTTCAACGTCGAGTAACTCCTTGTGGCGGTTGATACCCCAGACGTTGAGTTTGTCTAGTAATTCCTTTTCTTTCGCCTTGTCGTTGACGGATTGGATGATTTTTTCGCGCTCAATCTTTAACTCTAAATCGAGCTGACCCTGTTTTTGCTTAAGATTGGATTTACCGAGAGCCAACATCTTCTTCGTCATCTCGTTTTCAAGTTCTAAAATAACTTTTTGTTCAACTTCTTTGGCTTTTTTAGCGTCCTCAATGGCTTTTGCCGCTGCTTTTGCTTCTTCCAGCAGTACCTGTGCGTTTTTGCTCGCAACCAAAGCAACGGTTTTATCGGATGTTGCTTTAACCGCAGACACTTTCCTGTTTTCAATTTCTTTGTACGCCTCCACAGACCCTTCCAAAATGGCTTTCGTGGAGGCCATGTATTCGGAATGACGCTGGCCCATCTCATCGAAGTTTCCGCTAACCGCATTGCGAACCTGTTCCAGCGCATATTGAACCGATGTCACAACCACGGCGGCGTTAGCGGCCACAGCCAGAGCTAGTTTTTCAAACCAATCAAAACCTGTTTTAAGCCAATCCACCATTACCGTCAAAGACGGGATAAGCGCGGCCCCAACTTTATCCGCCAGTTCACCCGCCGCGTTTTTCAATTGCGCAGAGCTTTTGGCAAATCCTTCTTCCTGCTGAGCCACGGTCGCCATCGAACTACCCAACGCCGTCAATACTTCTTGAGCAGTTTTGGCATTGCCGACGAATTGGCCGTACTCGTCACGGGCCTGTTTAACGGCGCGTTCATTACCGGCAAGAAGGTTGCTGAGGAGTTCTGTTGTCTGAGAGAGAGATTGTCCTGAGGTGATAGACAGGCCCATTGCCACCTGTGAAGCGGTCTGAGCTTGGCTTAAATCGCCTGTGATTCTGGCGAGTTTACCGACTGCTTCATACGCTTCGTTGTCTGAAAACCGGGTGGTTTGCTGGATGGCCGCGCCCCACGCAAGCACCTTTGATTCGTTGGCTTTCCAACTGACGCCGGAAGCCTCCAACGCAAAACCAACCCGCTTTAATGCCTCAGCTTCTTCGGACGCACCTTTAACCGCACTGGCAAAGAAGGTAACAATGCCGCCCGCCGTGGCAAAAGGCAAGAAAGCCGAAAAGAGTTTTCCGGTTTCCCCTCCCAACGACGAAAACATCCCACCCGTTTTTTTACCGGCTTCGCCCGCTTCTTTGAGTTTGGCTCCCAGGACTTCAAGCTGCCCGGTGTCGGTGTTGACGCGAACGTTTACCGATAGGTTCTTTTCAGCCACGCGCGCCCTCCATCACGTATTCATTTGATTCGAAAGCCACATTGAGGTCAATGGAATTGGCAATGGTTCTAAACAATCGCGGTTTCTGTTTTGTAGGGATTGTTCGATCCTGTTTGATTTGCCGCCAGACCGCAAATAAAACAAACGTCATTACGGCGCGCTGATCCCCTTGACGGATTTGTGCGTCTAAATCGCGACGCGCTTCTATACTTTCGTCAATCCGTAGGACCTCTTTAAAGAGGTCTGTCATGGCTTAGTACGTCGTTTCCGTGTTGGTAATATCAACCTGAATTGCCTTGGTTGCGGTCGAGTCGTACACCCCAACGAATTCCGCTTTGGCTGCGAGCAATCCATCTGATTCCCCAAACGGAAACGCCTTGTAGTGGATTTTGTACAGGTTGATATCGACGGTGTGGTAGTAGGTGGAGGCAATCAGACCGCCCACCGCTAACACGCGCAACGTACTCGACGTATTGGCAAGGAACTTGTCGCGCTCCGTCTCGTCCTGAAAAAAGACAGTGAAGTTCCCGTCGATCATCAGTTTACCCTTGACTAGAATGTCAGCTACGTCTTGCGATAGGTTCAGTGTTCGGTGAACGGACGCGCTGTTATCGATGTTTAAGGTCAACTCTTTTACGTCGGTGTTGGAAGTACCTGCAATCTTCACGTCCACATGATTGAATCCCAGATACTTGTTAACGGGAAACGCGGGAGTGCCGATTAATCCTGTGGCTTCCGACTTAAACAGCACTTCGGCTTCGAGCGTTGCAATCTGATCGGTTGGACAATTGATCGTTAATTTCTTGACGGTCGTCAGGTTGTATTTTTTGATTGATAAGCCACGATCCATAAAGAACGTGTACCCCACGCGCTGGATACCACTTCCTTTGAGAATCGTGTGTTTATAGGCACTTGTCGCGGCTTGCTGAGCCGATGTCAGCCCACCCAGTAGCGAATAGAACATTTCCCCGCACGCCTGTGCATCCAACGGCATTTTGATTTTGCCAGTGCCGCCTTTGGTTCCGGCGTTTGGCGGGAATTCTTCCGGTACGCCGCGCAGAGCCTCGTCCTGCAATAGCGCAAGGGAGTAATCCATCTGCGAATCTTTCGAGATGGGATACCACCGAGTGGCGGTTGTTTCCGCCGTCCCGCGCGTCCCTTCTTTTTTGAGTCCGAACTGGGTTTGTTCAACAGATGAAAGTGGCATGGTTATTTAACCTCCTGAGATTGACTCGTGAAGAAAGGATGATCCTTCAAGAGTATGTAGTGATCGTTATGGGTGACGGGCTGGCCGGTCTTGAAATATCCGACGCCGAGGATTTCACACTCCCGGACGCACACAAGATTCCCGCGCCCGCGCTCTTCTCCGTCATCGGCCTGCATTTCTTTGTTCTTAATCCTATTGTCAGGCATCATGGGATGATTCCCTCCGTGGTGTATTTGAACGTCACTTCAATAAAACAAAGCGCGTGCGCTTCGATGTCGCCGGGGTCTGTACGGATGCGCCCGATGTTGGTGTAGTAGGCGCGGTTTCCCTGCTTGGGATCGGTCATAAGAGCCTTGGTCACGTCTGCTATCAACGTGTCCAGAATCCCCTGCGCTCCACTAACGCCCGTCGTGCTTTTGATCCCGCCGATAATCAACACAACCAACTCCGCGTTAAACTGATTGCTTGTAATCTTTTCGCGCGTTTCGTCCGTTGAAGACAAAAACAAAAACGGGAAATCCGCATCGGTTAAATCCGCAACGTCCCTCTGCCCGCGTTGAACCAATACCACCGTGTTAATGTAGTCGTTGCCTACGGTGATTTGTTTCAGTGGCCCGGACGCATGGACCATCCAATCCAGAATTTCCTGACGTTTACTTGCCAAGGCCACTCTCCGCAAATTCGCTTAAGATCCGGTCGATTTCTTCCGTGAACTTCCCGTATTCCTCTTCCACGGCGGGCCGCAAAAATGGGCGCGGACGAATAAACCCTTTGCGATCCCCGAATTCATGCACGGCGGCATATGAAACGTTCGTTCCCACGTCCAGAGAAAAGCCTTTATCCACATTACGCACGGCATAATTGATCGAACTCCGCAACCGCCCGGTCACGACGTTAAGGCCCGGACGGCCAGATAGAAACCGTTTGCGGGATGTCCCTACGCTGTTTTCCCCAAACCAGACCAACTCAGTTCGAATCGCAAAACGGAGCTTTTCTTTTTGGGCGATAGCCATGTTCCCGGCTTTACCCAATTGATTTAACCCTTCAATTTTGATCCTGAGGCTCATATCGAGATCCGACGATAACGGTCGAGAATCTGTTTCACGTCCGGCAGGAGTGGATCGTTTGTGTAGTTCACGGTACGGTCGCCCTGCGACTCGGAACTGACGCCGTACCGCCTTTGGCTGTAATCCTGAAAGTATTTCCACGCGACGAGTTTTCGGCACGCAAACTGCAAATCGTAGGGAACATTTGAATTATGGTTGTACCCGGCGCGATAAATGGCCCGCACGTTGCCGGAACCACGCGAAAACACGCTTTCGTTGTTCCATAACGTAAGAATCCCTGAAACGCTGTCTATCTGAACGTTCGCCGTCACATCAATGGCGTAATCCGACGTCCACGCGCGCGTAAAGTCCTGATAAAGGGAAGTGATCGAAACAACCGGCCACTGGCGAAGGTATAGGCTATCGCCACCGTCACCGTCGTAATATTCGGTCAATTCGGCCGCATTGATGAATGTACGGTCACAGTAGTTGTTGATCCACACCGAGGAGCCATTGATCAAATCAGCAATGATGGCGTCCTCGGACGTAGTGGCCGACGCAACCTTGAGAAACACTTTCGCGTCAGTCAAGGTGATAAGCGCAATCGTGGTGTCAACAGTACCGTTTGGCATTGGGTCAGCCCTTTTGTTTGGCGATTCGTCCGGGTTTCACGAAAGGTTCACGACCGGCAAGGCCGCGTACCTTTTTATCCGTGACCACTTTTCCACCGTAGCGTTTACTGGTGGACATGGTTCGTTTACTTAGCTTTGGATTTTTTGCGCTTAACTTTTGTTTTTTTGCCATGTTCATCCTCCTCTTCAACTTCTTCTAGTTCCTCCGGTGGGAGAGGCAATTCGCCTGCAACTTGCTTCGCCGCCTGATCTTCATTCCGCATCGGCTCAGGGTCTTCACGATGGTCCTGCGTCATTCGTGGTCGACGTACGCCGTCGGGGCCTTCCGGCCATCCGGTATCGTCCTTGCGTGGTTCGCCGCCGTGATCCATTGGTGATGTGGATTGTTCGTTTATCGCTTCCCGGATTTTTTTCGTGTCCATGGTGATTCGTCTCCTTTGGTTAGTTCGTCCTCTACTGCGACGGCTCCAACGGGTTCGCGGGATTCCGTTTCAACCGATTCGCTTCCGCCTATCACATGCCAATCTTTGGGGTAGTCCCGCTGTAATTTCGCCACCATTGCGTCAGGTAAATCCACTACCGCCCCTGCCCCCACATCCAAAATGCGGATGGGATTCGTTTTGGTTGTCGTTCTGTACCTCGACTGCGTGATTCCCAAAAACTTCACTTTCATTTTTGGCTCCTTTCCTCGTCGCGACTTGTTACTGTCAAAAGAAGCCGGGATGGGACGCGGGCCTCGCGAACCAACGGAGCCCACCCCGGTGATCTATTTATTCTCCTAACGTCGTGCTAATGTTTTGTCCGAGCATGAGCGTCTTGTTGGCGCTGAGCGCATACACAGGAGCAAACGTCACGCGTTCGCGCACTTTCAAGGCGTCCTGATCGAATTCCGCGTATTTTTCAACGAGAAGTTGCACGTTCGCCTCACGGCGCACGCCGGTCACAAACCCTTTACGGTTCACTAAATACGCTACGGTCTTTGTGCTGGCGGAAGCATAAACCCCAGAGGCGTTCAGGTCTTCGCGCACCCATTCGCTCACGATCACAGGGGAACCGTCCAATTTGGCCAATTCGCCAGAAAGGATGGTCGCGCTTGTGCCGTATTTGTCTACGGTTGTGAGTTCAGGGATGTTCACCATCTGCATGAATCCAGCCATACCGACGATCCACACCACATCCGACGGCTTAATGCCGTATCGGCCCATCAATGCGCGCCCGCCACGAATCGTGGTCAGGGATAGCGAACCGAGGTCTGCGGTGAGGGTATTGTCATGCGCCAGTGCGCGTAAGCCCGTCCACAGTTTCCGGCGCGAGGTCGCGGAGGTCGTGTCAGAGTCTTCGTGCGTACTAGAAACAATGTCGCCGTTCAGGATTGCATCTTCGCGGCCTTCGGCCAGCGATTTCACAATCTCGGATCGGAGCCACGGAAGCATGGGAATGATGGCGTCCTCTTCCAAGTCCTTGGAGATGATCACGTACGCCGCATGACCGACCGCGGTGAGGGTGATGTTTCCGGACAGGTCGTTGCCGTCAGACACAGGGATGTTTGTCTGGCCGGTGTCGGCTGTCTGTTCAGGGTGTTTGAACGTGTTGAGACGTCCAACCTGAATAGGCAATTTGTACGGATTCGTGGGCATCGTGATTTGATCAAAGAGCGACCAAACCTTGGTTTCCAAGCGAACCAGTTCGTACATGTTCGATGAGAAGTCCGTCGGAACCCATTCAGACGCCCCGCCGCTGGTCGCGGTATCGAGTGCCTTTTTGAATTCGCCCATGCGCGATTTAAAGCCCGTCCACGATTTGAGCTGTGTCGGGTGTCTTTTCAGCATGTTCGACAGAATGAAAATGTCGTCGGCCTTTTGCTGCAATTCCGCCGGCAAAGCCTCTTCAACGGATTTCGCCGTGAGGTTAATGCCCGTCTCGAATTGGATCTTACGCTCCGGCGGATTGAATCCCGGATGGGATTTCAAAACATCGGCCAAGATCTGCTTCGTTGTATTCTCGTGTTCCGCCGCACCCTTCGCGGCCAATTCCTTCAGTTCTTTTACCTGCTGACAAAGGGCCTGAACTTCTTCCTGCGTTGCATTAGCCATTTCTATCCTCGTGTTTCGGAAGCAGCGGGGCTCGTTAGTTCCCTGTCACTGCGCGAGGATCTTCCCGAAATTGGTGTTCAATACTTCGAAATTTCCCGCACGATCTGCTTGACGCGTGCGCGTGTGACTTCATCTGAATACTGCGCCATAATCAAATCCGCCATGCTTTTTACGGACTCCGTGAGCGATACAATCAGCCCAGAATCAACGCCAGGATCGTCCTGTTCGGTAATGATTTCGTTGAATAACCCATGCGCCGTTTTGAGAAGCGATAGCTGGTTACCCGGCAACCGATTCCGTTTGGCATCTTTCGCCAACGCCACAATGGATTTCAGGCTTTCTTCGAAGTTCGGCTCGGTCTCGGTGGCGGGTTTCAGTTCTGGCATGACGAGGAATTTCATTTCGTCGCCAACCTGAATCTCGGTGACCGAGGCGGGAAGCATCTTTTTGGCGATCTCCCCAATGTCTCGTCCAATGATTGCGCCCGGATTGGCAGGGATGCCAACTGCTGAATACTCCAACAGTTCCGCTTCCTGATAGGTGATGCCCTTGCGCTCAGCATCAATCGGCTCCATGATCCACTTCCGAGGGGCAAAGCCCACCGAAAAAGCAGACAGGAAACCGCCTTTAAACAGCTTGAACATCATCTCGCCGTCTGTGGTATCGGCAAATTGGGTTGTCGCGAGCAATCCCTTGTCGTCCTCTTCAATGTGAATCGCCTTCCCGATAGGAGGCCGGTTGTAATCGTGAAACGCCATCACGACGGGGTTGCGTTTGAAGTTATCCATCCGCCATGCGCCTTTGGCGAACCGTTCATCCGTTCGATCCCATTCATACGTCGAGACATACGCCGTGACCGTCTTTTTCTCTTCGTCGATCCCCTTGGCAAAGGCGACTTTGAGGCCGTTTTTATCAGTGCTTCTCATAACTGTTCCTCCTCATTTTTAATGTGCCTCTGCCATTTGTTGGCTCTGCCAGTGCGAATAATGGCGGTCGCAGAGGTAAACTTCGCGTTCGTTAACTAACACGTGATGCAATCCGTACCGCTGTGGACAGGCCGCGCAATGCAATAGCTTCTGTTTGTCGAGATAAGCCATCGTTGAGTGCATTGCCACCTTCGGCACAATCTCTTCCACATGCTTTTGGATAACTGACTTCATCCGTTCTGGTTGGTTTTGGCTTAACCAAACGAATGCCTTGTCCGCGAGCCAAGCCTTAAATCGGTTCATCGCTCATCCGCCAATCGCCGCACGGAGCGGATCGTACAGCGGCAATTGCAAATTTCCTCAGGCCCGCCCTGCGGATCTCCCGGCGCATCCATGTGTGCGCCCGTGTCCAGAATGAATTCTTCGCCCACGGGAACCATCTCTCCATCCATTTTTAAATGCGCTTCTCGGCTGAACTTCGTTTTTGGTGCCGCCAGCCACCTCTTGCCTTCGGCCCCTGCCTGTTCCATGCCTTCCAATGCCCCGGCATTAGACGCCGACAGCGTTTCAGTTCTCGCAATCAGTTCCGCCCTGTTTTCGTTGGCAAGCTGGTAAACGTCGTCAATCTTCGCGGCAATTTCCTTTATTGAATCGCCCTGCGATATCCCGAATTCCAACGCGTCCTGTATCACCTTTACGGTTTCCGCGTCCAACTGTTCCATCGTGTACGCCGTTACCTGCCGCACCACCGTCAATTCCTTTTCGTGAAGCCACGCCAAAACGCGGGGGTCTTGCAGATTGAATTTGAATCCGGGGTTGATCTGCTTTCCACTATCGACGGCAAAATCGACGTAGGTTCCGCTAATGTAATCGTGAACCGTTGACTGCATCCGCTTCCGTTCCCGTGTCTCGTCAAAGAAAATACTTACGTCAATCTTTGGTTTATTCCCTGCGGCTTTCGGCACCCCATACCTCTGCATGAGCGCAGGAGCATGTTCTTCAAACGCCGCCTTAACTCGCCGCTGCTGGCCCTTAAAAAACATTTTGAGCGCGACGATGAACCGATCCTCAATAGGCGTCAGCTTTGCGTCGTAGGCTTTCCAGTGCGTCTCGTTGACCGGCTTAATGGCTGTGGTAGGCGGAAGGGCTTTACCCTTCTTGGATTTGGCGGGTGTTGATGCGGGTGCTTCGACTCCGGGGGCACCGAATCCGCCGCCGCCGGTCTGCGGTTGGGACTCGTCGCCACCTTCAACGGGGTCGAAGGGTAGGTCAAATTTGTCGATCAAGGCATTGAGCGGTACGCCCATCCTCCAATATTTGGTGGCGGTTTCAGACCGTTGTGCTTCATCGGCGCGAAGGGATTCAATCTGAGAAACGTCGGACTCGATATAAAGGTTGCTTTCGAGCATAATTTGACGCGCTCGCATGGTGATTTTGTCCTGAATCGAGCGCACGCGTGGGAGCATAGTGTGTTTCCAGAAGATCTCTTTTTGCTCTTTAACGTTGGCGTAGTTAGCGTATTCCATGATGCCGACCATGGCCGGCGGTACGCCAAACGCGCCCAACACTTCCTCGCGCATCATTTTGCGAAGGTTAGTGAATTCCATATCCGAGTGGTTCCAGCCCATCTCTTTCAGCTTCAATCCGCCTTCGAGGATGGCCGTCTTGCCACGATTGCCAGAGCCTTTATGCATGGCGGCCCATCCAGCCAGTACGCGCTTCTTTACGTCCTCACCCAGAACGTTGTCCACTTCAAACACCGCATCAGGCCGCGCCGCATTTTTAAAGAAGTATTTGTTCCACGCCGCCGCGTAAATGTCCGTAATAACGGAGTTCTTGACCGCTTCCAATGATCCTTGCCCGTAGAAGAAGCTCGTCGGGTTCATGAATTGGAGGTGGATCACTTCATTGAATTCATATCGGATGGTCTGCCCGTTGATCGTGTAAAGGTAATGGTCTATCGGCGCGGTCTTGCTGGAAACGGGTTTCATGTTTACGGCGGGTATAGGCCAGATTTCAATTGGTATTCCGTTTCTTTTATCGCCGAATTCCATCCCCATGTAGGCGTTTCCGGTCAATTCGAGGCTCATAGACGTCAATTCGCGGAGCTGATATCCAGAAATATAGGGGTTTGGGTTTTCCAGAAGAGCAATAAACTCATCGTCCTGCAACTGTTCATACTGGTCGTCTGCGCTCTTTTCGTACGCCTTGAAATTGAGCTGCGCGTAATTGCTGGCAATCGACCATACCGCCGCATAGACCCATACATGCGCGCTGTAGGCCGACGTCAGCCCGTCCATATCTTCTGGCTGTGGGATGCCGTCGAGGTATTGCACTTCGTTCTGGATAGGCTGAGCGCGGAATTCTTTTTTCTCCGCTATGGGATGGTTCACGTAACCGGCTGGCAAAAGGATTTCGGTATTACTCATCGTTTGACTCCCCCGCGAGTACGTAGATTCCAGCCGCGCCGCTACCCGTCTTTCCCGCGATCCGCATAAGTGCGATCACGAAACTGTCAATCAAGTCGTCATGCTCGACGTTCGGAAAGGCCGCACAGTCATCAATAAACTCCGCCGTGAGTGGGTCATCCTCTGGTAGCTCTACCAGCCCCGCCTCAACGAGCGGGGAAATCACACTCACCCGCGACACTTTGTCTTTAACAGAAAGAAAAGCAACGACTGGCAAATTGGTGGTGCGCTGGAAATCCTGAATAACGGCTTGACCGTTGGAGGTCTTTTCGATTTCGAGCGTGTCGGCGGGCGCGTTTTCGTATTCCATCTGCACGCGCTGTTTCATTTCGGGGTATTCCAATTTCTTTTTCACGAATTTGGTGACGCGGTATTTATTGCCGACCTTGGCGATTCGCGTACCGCCGGTGTAATCGTTCTCTTGCCCGGTTTCCGCCGCCGTGTCCCATCCCCAGACGCTTCCGTTTTCGACGGGTTTTGCATCCGCCGGCAGTGATTCCATGTCGGCTTTTTTGTAGAACTTCCACCACTCGTATTTCAGGTAGCCGCCTTCTTTGCTGATTGGCTCCTGCTGATACTGCGCCTTGTACCCGCGCGTGCCTGAACGGGTTTTCTGTTCGTCGACTGCCTTCTGCGTGTCGCGAAACGGGTTTAGTAGCTCCCCCTCCCGACGTTCGTAGGTTTTTCCCGAACGTGGGAAGCTATAGATCGTTCGCGCTTCACACTCCATCGGCAGTTTTAAATGAGTCCAGCCGCCTTCTTTAAGCGCGGTGGCTGTCAGGTCGCCCACGTTTAACCGCTGTTCCACGATCACAATTGCACCGGTGCGCTTATCGTCGAGGCGGGTGGCGAGAGTCAGTTTGTAAAACTCCAATGCCGCTTCGCGTTTAACCTTGGATTCGGCGTCTTCTGGGTTGATCAAATCGTCGATCACGATAATGTCGCCGCCCTTGCCAGTAATCGAGCCTCCGACCGAGGTAGACGTCATCACGCCACGCTGTTCGTTTTCGTAGGAGTCCTGCCGGTTTTGATCGTCCTGCAAATGAACCATGTCGCCCCACCGCTTGCCGTACCATGGAGATTCGATGATGCGGCGACGGTCGCGAGAGTGTTGAAGCGACAAGGAAGCGGAATAGCTGGCGAAGATCCAACGGAGCCACGGTTTGAACGTCCAAGACCACACCGGCCAATCAATCGAGACGAGGTTCGACTTCAATGACCGGGGTGGAAGATTAATTATAAGCCGCGTGATTTGTCCAAGCGTCACCGCCTCTAAATGCTCGACGATGTAATCAATGTGCCAGTTTGGCACGAATTCCCGGTTGGGTTGCAGAATCGGCCAACTGTCCACCACAAATTTGTCGAGAGGATCGGGGCTACGAGAAAGGTTTTTACGTAAACGCTGAAGGAAACTACCATCGGCGTTTTCTATGGATAGGAGTGGGGCAATTACCGCCGCTGGATGAATGTTCACGCGATCACCTGCAGTGCTTGTCGCGAGGGTCCAAGGCTTTCTATTGCGTTGTCAAATTCCGGCATGAGCCTGTCAATTTGTTCCTGTGAGAGCGCGCGCCGGAGTATGGAGGTCACCAGCCCTACGAGCCTTCCAAGTTGTTCGCTTTGTACTTCGTGTTTAAACCGCTCCATGTACTTTTCTGGTGCGCGTGATCTCAACAGGAAAATGAGCATCGTGGGATTGCCGGAAAGAGCCATCTGGATGGCGCGATCTTCCAAGCGTTCGGTGACGTTCCCGTTCGCCGCGTTGAAAGCCTCGGCGTACGTGGGATCGTTCTTTAACCATTCACGATGAGTTGACGGGTCGACCCCGACCGCTTCGGCGGCACGCAGGACAGTCCCGCATTTTGTAAATGCGTTTAGGAGGGGTTGCTTTTTACGTTCCTTGTAAGCGCGAGCCACGATACAAGGATAGTGGACAGATATCTATTAAGTCACGTCACCAGATCGGACAATTCATGCGGCTTTTCGCAGGATTCGCGGATAGACCCAACGTACCGTTACCGTGTTTTGGCAGACGTCGCGGATCTCCGGGTGACGGGCTTTCAGTTTATAGATAGCACTTTCCGTAACGGATGGCTCTAGGAGAACGGCAATTTCCTTCGCGGATTTTCCAGCCTTCAAATAGATTTTTACTTTCCGAATCGTCTCTTCCGTACCGTCGTACATTCCACGCGAAGTATGTCTCAGTCGATCCCCCCCGGAGCCGGTTTAAACGACGTCAAAATTTACGTTGCCTGATATAGTGCGGATCTGCAACAGCCAACGGCGCATCTGGTGAACGGAGTTGAGCGCGTGCCCCAATTCCGCCAGCGTTTCCGACAGCTTTTGTTCGAGTTCGGCAATTCTATCCGTCATTGGGTCTTTTGGCAAATGACTAGGTATAAAGGGAATAATCGTGGAAGGGTTTTCCAAAGGCGTGCCGTCTTTGTCGGTGACCATGCGCTTCCTTTTCAATTCGGGATGCGCGAGGCTTAAATAAGTATACCCCCTGGATCGCTTAAAAGAAATTGCTATCCTTTTAGATAGCGCAGGATAACAACCATATGGGTCGCAACACCAGAATGGTATTTGTCTCTGTAGCACAAACAGGCGTGGTGAACCTACTCGCGGAGGTCAACCGATGGAGATTAAACGTGTGGGGATTTATTGCCGGGTCTCGACCAAAGATCAAAATGCAGAGACGCAGTTGCACGACCTGCGGGGCTACAGTGGACGCAGTGGGTGGGAAATTGTCACTGAACAAGTTGATCGTGGATGGTCGCGTACGACGGATAAAAGGCCGGGACTCGACACGATATTGCAGATGGCTCGTCAAAGAGAGTTCGACACCCTGCTTGTTTGGAAACAAGATCGACTCGCCACAAGCCTGCCCCATCTTGTTTCTCTCGTAAATGAACTGAGCGGCATTGGCGTTTTCTTGGTCAGTTACAAAGACGGCATCAACACTTCCATCGACACCCCCTACACCCGCTTCTATTTCAAACTCATGGCCTCTTTCTCTGATCTCGAACGGGAGATGATCCTCGAGCGCACGGCGGCCGGCCGCCAACGCCTATTCGACATTTTCAAAGAGACGGGTCAGGTCAAAACAAAGACCGGAGCTTGGTTTGGACGCCCTAGACTTTCGGTCGATGATGTAATTGCTGAATACGCTGGACGTTATGCCGCCGGTCTGGTCGGGTTGGATGAAGTCGCCACTGCCGCCGGCTGTAGCAAGCCTACCGCCTGCCGTAGACTTAAGGCGTTTCATATCTCCCCCCCAAAAGAAGGATTGTTACTCGTCGGGTAGAAAGTGGATTTTTAGCATTTCAAATCTTCTAATTTTTGAAATCGCATACTGCGCTCTTATAAAGGAAGGAAACTATGGATTGGTCCCGGATCGCAATGGACGGCATCTTTTTTGGAATGTTGCTTTGCATCTGGGTGGAGCTTTACAGAATCCGGCGCGCGCTCAAAAGAAACGAAGAATCAGTAGGGATCGATGCGCGGATGGAGCGGGTGCGAGTCCGTGACTATCGCCCTGTAGCTTCTAGGACTTCACCCACCAGAACAATAAAATTAGAGTCATCAGAAAAACCGCCAGAGCCAGCTTGACGTTTTGTGGCGTAACCCCTTCCACTATCGCCGAATCATCATCACCACGACAAGAATGAACGTCACTACCACCAGCACAAACTGAATATTCCCCATGGTCATTTTCTAATCCTCCTTTTCGATTTTTACTTTGGATCGTCCATACCCACTTCTTTTTTAAGTGCAATAAGGTTAGAGGTACGAATCGAATCGGTAGCTGTCCGACTATCGCTATCGTCGCAACTGACGAATAGGTCAAATAGATGTCGCAAAACACGCCTATGCGTTCTACAAGCCATTATCAATCGTCTCATCTCCCATTGTCCGAATCGGCCGCATTCCAAGTTCTCTGCAATTTTGTCCAGTTCATCATCGGTGATAGGCTCCAGTTCTTCCACTCGGTTACCCCTCGCACTTTTGTCTACGCCGCGAGGTCGCGTGAGCGACATTTTAGTCATGTACATTTGAATAATGATCACACCTGATCGGACAATTCACTTTCTTCGAACGGAATAAGGGACCACTCACCGCTGAATGAATACCTTCATAGAGTCCTATAACTCCACTTGGAAATATCATTGTTTCTTCGCACCTGATTCTTTTTTCTGTTTCCTCCATCACGTGCTGGCAGTCTTCTGGGGCGAGGTAACTCCGCGCCGGGGTAAGGCGTGATCGAGACTTCAATTCTCGAATCACCTTTCTCAGGTTCTCCAAGGTCGGAGGTACAGCCTCGCACCCATTGTTGTGAATCGTCACCAAGGATGCCCGCTTTAACCAGAGCATCAAGAATAAACTTTGCACCACTAAATACGTTGTCAGGGTCGCGGCGACGGTCACGCTCCACATATCGAATATGAATCGAAACAGCGCAGTCAAACCGATGCACACGGGCAACCAGAATACTGGTGCAAATGGATCGAATCGCACTTGCGCGAATAATAGATCCCCGATATACGCGGTTGCCGTATTTACTGCGCCACGGATTCCGGTCAGCTTGAATAATTTCATTAAGACTCGGCAACCTTCCCGGAATTGAAAACGTTACGGCACAAGCAAGATCACAACTTTTTCCCATATGTCCATGCTCCGCGCCAATGCTGTGTTCATCAGGTTTTGAATGATCATGCGCCGCGCCGTTGCCGTTGGCTTTTGGTAGTCCAGCTCGTATCGTTCGATCTCGTTCATCAACCATACACGCGCCGCCTCTCTGTCATGGCAATTCAGCACTTCGTTCAATTGTTGTTCGTAGGTCATTTTTCTTTTTCTTTTTCCAAAAGCGGTAAGTAATTTGATCCGGGAATGTCGTCTTCTTCCGCAACCGCCATCCATGGGATCGATTTGCCAATAATTCCCGCGCCACCCCTGATTCACCATTTATACGCTGCGACATTTCGAACCGCGTAAACGAAACATCTTTTTCAGCCCACGTTTTATCCCGTTGCGCTTCTCCGTAGATAACCGTCTTTGCCTTTTCCAACTTGTATTCAATCTTCCGCACGGATCACGCCTTGCTGTCTAAGCAACCAGTACGGGGCAAGGAAGTCCAGTGGCGGGTGTCGCGGAAACGTGTCTCCGCTTCCTTCAAATCCATCACACATGTACGGGTGACGCGACGGCCAGAAATCCTGTGAAGGCAACGCCCAATAAGGCAACGGCTGTGTGGCGCGAATACGTTTATTGACCGTTTTAAATTCCACCTCGCGCTCGTTCCAGAATTGCAAACGCCTACTATTGACGCGCTCCGTGCATCCAAGCTTTCCGCCACTCGGATACTCATGCAGCCGCAACACCACTTCGCGCATATCGGAAGGCGATATCTTCCAGTGACGATTCACCAGCGCGGCAATCCAAGGGTCGCGCCACTTGCGCGATAGCTTCCATATTCGTTGTAACCCCCCCACGCACCGCTCCATCAATTCGTTATCTTCCCCATACGCGCAATCCGCAAGGATGGTCAGATGAATTGCGCTCCGATGCATCTCATGGCTTTTGGTGTAATCCAGAAATTTGAACGCCGCGAATCGAAGTAGGTTGCCGTGCTTTTTATACAGCTTATAGAACTCGTCACGGTATTTTCGATTTCCGGTCATCACGCTAGCCGCTTTAAATATCGCCATGCAAAGGGAACCACGCTGCGGGTCGGTGAATAGTCCGTTGATCAGCTTTCCGTATTTTGTCGAACTCCCATCTTGATTCACCAGCGTGTATTTGTTCGTCATCAATTCATCGGCAAGGCTTTCCATAAGTCCAATGGTTTGAACGGCGGCCATCGGCGGGCCGTATTTCCCGGCGAAATACAGTCCCAATAAATGCCCGCCCGCTGAATCCGGGCTGGCGTCATCTGCAAACGTTTCTTGATCCTGAGCATCAATGCCCCGAATCAGCTTCCCATTCCGTTGTTGGTACATGAGCCCTTTGGTCACGTCGCAAGCGTCAACCGAATGAAATGGATCTTGCGTCACCGCGAACCGCACCGCGTACGTCGCCGCCATGATCCCTTGATGCAACGCCTGATCCCCGATATCTTTAGGCTCCCACGCTTGCGCCCGGTTGTATTGCAGAAGTCCAGGCCCTGCCAGAAAATCCCGGTTAATGATCAACCCAAACTCCTTGGCCTTTTCATGCAGAAAGATATTCGGATTGGGTGGTAAAAACATTCGCGTGAATTCCGGGAATGGATCACACGTTTTATTGATGAAATCGGCCAGACCAAACCCGATATTAGTCAAGAATCCGAGCATTGCTTTCCCCCTTGTCGCCGCACCACGGCATCTTTCGACATTCGCATCCCGTTTCCCAACACCCTTCCTCAGCGTGCATACTCAGCGCGTGTTCACACTCCCGACAAAACGCCCGACGTTCATTTGTCAACGTAGTCCCTGTGTGATCCCCCGAATAATGGCTCCAATTTCGGCTCGAACAAGCCGTAGTGCTATTTCGTTCGATGTGCCGTCCGGGTACACCAGCCGCATTTCCCGCAATCGCTGAAACACTTCAATCACTGAACCCAGATGCACCCCGGACAGACTGGAAAGCGTTTCGTAATCCACCACCGGCCATATCTTTTTAGATGCCGCTTGAAGGTCTTCCCCCGGCTTTAATTCGCGGTCATTGCGACAACGCGCCCCGTAAATCGTCCATGCCGAAAGCACTTTTTTGGCGTCATCGTCGCTTAACATCACGGCCAATAAATGCTGGTTTCGGTCTTCCTGCGGGCCGCTGGCTTTTAGTAATTCAAGGATTGTCACGGCGTATCGATTTCTTCTACCCGGCCCGGTTGATCCGCCAGCGCAATCCCAAGACATTCGCAGGAGGTAGCTTGGCAATAGGCGAAGTGCCCGGCCCGGCGTATCGCATCCCCGTTTTTCGGTGTGTATTTATCGTTTAGACAATCGCGTTTTCTGTATTCCCCAACCACGAATACAGGCGTGATCGCCCACTGGTGGCGATGCCCGAAAGGCATGTTTTTCCTTTTCTACTGCGGGATTTGAGGGATTTCGTCTAAGGAAGGGCTTGGCGGAAGTTTGCTTGTCGGAGCGTGGCCACCCATAGATTCAAACGAATAACCGAATAACCGACAGCGCATAAAATCCGCTTCGTTCAACCCGGTTGCAGACGTTAATTTTCTCAGATCCAGTTGTTCTCTTTCGGAGATCCGAAGAAACTTTCCGACTACGCGTTTGATGCCTTGTGGTCTGCCAATTCTTTTTGTCACTCTTCGAGCCTCCAGCTTAAGTTCACCTTGAAACGTTTCCCCACTTCACTGCATCATGAGGATAACATTCCCGGATATCTTTATAGATAGTACCAGATCGGACAATTCAACGGCCCTGCTGACAACGTGCCGCGCACGGTTCACACAAGGCGGCTCGTCCTTTGCCGCCGCGCTGACACTCCGGGCAATACAGGGATTTTGGTTCAGAGTTCTTCAAGCGGGGTAAGAACAAATCGACTCCCCCAACCAAAAAGTTCACGGTTGAGGTTTTTCGCTTCTTCCCACTGGAATTCGGTTCCATCGGAGGAGAGGTAAAAATCATTGGGCATCCTTTCCTTGGCTCTGATAAGGACGATCATGACTGCGAGATCGTACGGCTTAAAATCCGTCTCGCAAAACTGGAAGTATCTTCCGTTTTCCAGTTGATCCCAAGCCCGCGCCAGAAACACCCGATCAATGAAGAATCGGCCCATCGGGATACGACCCGCGCAGTTGCCACCGCACCCACGCGACGCGAGAATTGGCCCTTGTTCAGAGGCATGTGTTCCTATTACGACTGCGCGGCCCTTCACAACCCCTTTTGATTCTGGGCCGGGCCATGGATAACCTAGATCCTGATACCGGTGCCCGCAATCGGACAGTCCATTAAAAGCGACACACTCGTTCGTTGCGATTAAATCTCCTTCGCCGGTTGGCCCTGCCAACGGTATGCCTATTTCAGCCATGGCTTCCGCCGCTACTGTAACGTCTTTCGCGAACTTTGCAAACTCATCCGGAGGCAGTTCCGCTGACCGCCGCCAATAATGCGTGTATGGCATTTGCTTTCTCTTTCCCCCTACCCATATTTCCCGAATCTTTTGTTGTGATCTTCCGCCCACTTCAAACACTTTCGCGTTTCGTAATTTTTCAGGCATTCCACACATTCGCCCTGACCTTCCCATAACGTTGAAAAGGGCGGCTCGTCGCAATACATTCTGGACGAAACAGAAATTAAGTCCTGACACTTCCAATAGAGCCTGCGGTGTGTTTGGCAATATGCTCTTTCGCATTCTTTCCCGTCGCATTGTTCGTGATGCCAATTTTCGAACGTACGCCGCGACCGGTTCACTAATCCGGTAGTCATCTTCGAGCCCTCCTGTTTTAAGGCGGTGGGTCACCGCCCGCCACAACCTGATTATCGCTTTTCCAATATGTCGTTTTTGTTACTTTCAGTTGGTTGCATACACCACTAGCGGCTCTCTCTTGCTTGCAATCTGACTTGCCCGGTCCCAGGGTTCGGAATCAGGGCCGGTACTGGAACGATGGCTGGAACAATGGGAGCAATGGGAGCAATGGGCCCGACGGGTGCAAATGGATCTACGGGAACCGCTGGCTCAGTACAGCCTAAAATAATGTCGCACGAATTCCCATTCGGGCAGCACGCACCGAAACAATTAAACGTCCCGACGCTTGGGCAGCAATGCCCGCCGGAGATGTTAGTCGCGCAGTATTCAGCTGCGCTATTGCAACACGCACTTTGGCACGCGACATCGGTAGGCCCCGTGCAAAATCCAGGTCCCGGCGTTGGTGTCGGCGTTGGTGTCGGCGTTGGTGTCGGCGTTGGTGTCGGCGTTGGTGTCGTGTTAGGAATACAATCGCACCCATTGTCACAGGTGCCCGCTCCTCCATTACATGACTGGCCCGTGTTAGGGGTTGTACAGGTCACTGCGCACACTGTCGCTATGCAGAACCCGCTATACCGCACTCCGCATTCATTCGCTAACTCACCGATAGGACAATCCGATAAGAATGTACATGCTGCTGCGACGGCGAACGCGGGAGCCAAAAGCAACACCATTAATGCCCGTAATGTTCTCATGTTATTTACCCTCGTTAAGTTTGTCGGCTGCGGCTGCGGCGGCGAAGGCGACGGCCCGGGCGTAGGCGGCCTTGGCGGCGTCTACGGCATGGAAGTAGGCGGCCTTGGCGGCGACTTCGGCCTTGGCGGCGACTATGGCCTGGTCGTAGGCCTCGTAGGCGGCTGAGAAGGCTGAGGCGGCCTTGGCGGTGTTGGTTAATTCTGACCCCGGGATAACTGGTGATGTTTCCATGGCTATTTCCCTCCTACGGCGTGCTTTATACTCGTGACTAGCTGCTCACAATACGCATAAAACCACTCGCAAAAGCGTTGCACCAGGATACCCGTCTCACCTATTAAAACCAGCAGGATGATTACGACGACTATTTCTAGTGCCACTCCCAGGAGCATCTTAAATCCAAATATCAACCCAAGGGCGATTAGGATGACCATACCTAGGAGTTTTTCCATGATTATTTCCTCCCATAAATATGAAAATCTAAATCAAAATCCCGAGTGTTCGGGTACGAATTATCGCCGTCAACGTCGAAAATCACCCCATAACCGCCGACATGATCCACGAGAGCGCGTGTGGCCCTATCGAGCTGTTCCTCGGTGATTTCATTCCAATCAACGTAATTTTCAACCCATTCGTGTACGAGACGTCGCGCGTCATCAAACGTCGTGAATTCGTTTCTCATAATTATTTATCTCCTTTTGCGCCTTGATGAATAAACACGCGAAGTCCCACACCGACTTTGTAGCCAGACGTATATTTCAGGTTGTTATTGATTCCTTCCGTTTCGCCGAAAGCATGGAGCGTGATGGCGTTTGAAACCGGGCGTCGATAGTCCGCGCTGATTCCTACCGTTCCGCCGTTTGTATCGCCGCTCCGCTCAATCCCCGCGACTTGTCCTTTCCATAAATCAACGCCGATGGACGGAATACGGTCTGGGTTTTCGCTCACGTCCCGCGCCACTGCCGGCATTGTCAGACACACGACCGAGAAGATTCCGAAGAGCGTTATTCCAATTTTCATTTTGTATACTCCTCGACTTTTTTAAGTTCGATCCGCTGTTGGCGTTTTCTCCGCCTTGCGAATCTGCCCCGCAGGGTCTTTTTATTCTGCTGCGTTCTCGTCTGCGAAATGCGCCATTGCGTCTTTGGCTTGTGTGGGGGTTAGGTGATGCGCCTGCTGGATAGCGGCTATGATTTGTCCTATCGGATGGTGGTCTAACATCGGACACTTCACGTATTTCTGGATGGTGACTTCTACAGCCGCCCTGCGTTTATCTTCGTGCCATTGCTCCAAGTCACACATGTCGAGCCTCCCTTTCTAATCCGCTCCGGGCACTACCCCGGCGCGGTTGCTTCTACGCGTTTACGAAATCGGTGAGGGTCAGAAACACTTCGCCACAATCGTGGCACGCCACTATTGGACTCCCAAAATCTTGCCGAATCACCCGCACATCATGATCGCGCGTATGCATTTTAATCCCCCTGCCGCGCCGGGCGCGGTTTGGCTTTGCCGTAGTGGCGGCATGCGCTGATATCCATAGACGGCGTGTCGTTTGGCATTTCAATACCCGCTGCCGCTAACGACGCCTTCATCCAATGCACCATAAAATCGCCCGTGTAGCGCACCGGGAACATCATCATTTGCCAGCGTGCCATCGGAATCACACCCCAGACCAATTCGCCCTTGGCGTTGGTTCCTTTAACGACCGGCTGGATTCGTTCGATCACGAATTCACCTTTTCTGAGAGGTCATCCATTTTACGTAGGAGGGTTTCAATACGCATGCGCTGTTTGGTTGTTTCGACCATCGGGGTAACACCGTCATTCGTCATTTTTTCGAAGGTGACCAGCGCGGCGTTTAACTCGGTCCAAACTTGCTTTTTCGTTTCCATTTTAAAGCCTCCTGTCGCGAGAGTCAGTGGCGTTCGTTCTTTCCGTCCTACCTTAAGGCATCAAAATATGTATATCTCAAAAGTCATCTCATGTAAATGGTTATTTTTAGGGTCTAAAATGACTCTATTTTACGACTCGTTTAGGACGACTACCTTGGGAGAACGTTACTGATTCCGCTTCCCGGGGGAAGCGGATTGCCCGGTGGGGGGTGGGACTGGGGGTAAGCGTAGGCGGTAGGCTCAGGGGGATACTTTTTGGGTTTAGCTTCTGGGTTGAATTTTGGGTATCCGCAAATCAGGCATTCCCGGCTGGTGAAATCCCGGTAGCCGTGCCCCGGAATGCCGTGACCGCAGTGGCACTCCGGTTTCGGCGGATCTTCTATTTGAGCCGTGGGTTTGATTTAAGCATCCGGACCCCGATAATTAGGGGGAATGCTCACCGCGCCTGTTTTGGGCGAACCTACCCCTGAATCCGTTCGCCTGGGCGCATCCTGCGCGTTGTTGTTGGCCGCTGAACCGCTGGTGGGTTTCAATATCGCGTGTTCCCCGGTCTTCGGTAGGCCTAGACCGGCCCGCGCTAGAATGACGGCTTCGGTCAGGCGTTTATGCGCGGCCATCATGTCGATTCCCGGATGAATCTGAAATTCGAACGACGATATCGACCGCAACGTGGATCGCATCTTACGGATTTCCGCAATCAGTTTGTAGGCGTCTTCGTGTAGTCCTTCCCCGCTTTTTGGATTGCGCTTCTCCATCTCCGCCAATTCGTCGTCCGTCATAATGCCCTGCCTTTTTTGGTTCCGGCTGGTAACTGTGCTTTAACGGTACCGATCATTTGCAAAATCTCCGCATGATCTTCTGGACTGTGCTCTTTTTCAACGTATTTTACGCTCGCCACAACAGGCACTAATCCGCCAAACGATTCAGACGATTCAGACTTCCGCCGCGGTATCGGCATGAATCGTTCCTGCGTCGCCGCCTTCAATCCGCCCTCGTTGCAACGCCGCATCCAATTCCCGAGGAATTTCAGCCGCGCCTTTTTGCGCCCGTTGGGTCGTTCGAATTCCCACGAATGCGCCTTTTTCAATTCCCCGAAACG
>Ga0163144_10002932_pt1 | contig 38919 bp, 38 predicted proteins | sample OliLak19BULKMAT1_FD_123175 | JGI IMG/M metagenome (GOLD analysis project Ga0163144, IMG submission 123175) | Freshwater microbial mat bacterial communities from Lake Vanda, McMurdo Dry Valleys, Antarctica - Oligotrophic Lake LV.19.BULKMAT1 | ecosystem: Environmental > Aquatic > Freshwater >...
ATTCCAGTGCCAGAATGGCTACGGGCGGCTGCTCACGCGGTCGCTCGAAACGCGGCACAGAGACCCCGTCCGACCTTAGCCTATTCAAAGCGCAAAATGGTCTTGACAAAGGGGTCCACTTTACACTTCCTTGGAAAGAGTCAAGGTTTCAAAGCTTTCCTGATCGAGAAAATGCGAGCCATCTCCGTCGCTGTACAGATAGGAAGCCGATATAACCTGCAAGTCCGGCTCCTTAAATTTGTCTCCAGCCTTGAACGTTTTCTCGAAGACAGCCCGCGTGAGAAGATTTCTCACCTTAAGTCGTACGAGCGTCTGCCCACCCCGGGCCGTGGGCGTACTCACATCTGCTTCGAGGCAAACGAACGGAATTCTCTCATGCTCAAACAAAGTTCTACGTTTGATCTGGATCGCATCAATCAATGAAGCCATGAAATTTAAGAAGTTCCCCTGGCACGGCTTCAAAAACCGTGCCTCCCTTATTTTCTCCTAAAACCCATCTGGAAGGCGCAAAGTCTTGGTTTGTCCGCGCGAGAATTAAGAAGGCGACCTAAGCCATGCCAGAACTCCCAGAAGTAGAAGCCGTCGTCCGCCGCTTTCGCGAAGCCGCCATCGGCGCATCTATTCATTCCGTCCAGATTGAAAGGGCCGGAACCGTCGCCCCACATTTACCAAGTGAATTCAAGTCTCTACACGGCGCATCAATCCTTCGGGCCCATCGTCGCGCCAAGCACATCTTCATTCATCTCTCAGGCGATCAACACCTTCACATCCATCTCAGAATGACGGGCAACCTCTATGTAATTCCGGACTACAGGCTGCGCCCCCATTCAGCCCGAGTGTGGTTTCGACTCAAAGACAACCGCTCGATCATTTACGAAGATTCTAGAGCACTTGGCAAAGTCCACTTGGTCACAAGAGCGCAAATCGAACGCATCGAATCCGGTCTCGGCCCAGAGCCGCTCGAACCCACGTTCACTCCAATGATTCTCAAAGCAATCCTTGCTACCTCACGATCGCCAATCAAACCCATGCTGCTCGACCAAACTCGCATCGCGGGCGTTGGGAATATATATGCGAGCGAGGCGCTCTGGCACTCGCGTATCCACCCTTGCACTCGGGCCAATCAGGTTCCTGTCAGGAAAATTTCAAAACTCCACTCAGCTATCCAAAAGGTGCTTCGAGAGGCCGCCGCCGGCGCTTATGCCGGGTACCAGCAACCTGGAACTGCAATTGAAAGCGAATCTTTCGGTGTCTCCGCCTATGGACGCGCTGGCAAGCCATGCCTCCGCTGTCAGACACCGATCAAGCGCATCACTCAAGCCGCGCGGTCTACCTTCTTTTGCCCCAGTTGCCAGCCCTGCTAGAATTCTAGTTCTTCCTTCCGTGACTACCGATCTCATCGAAATCAGCATCGAAAACCCGGAACCGGCTGCAATCCGCCGAGCCGCAGACACCATCCGCCGAGGGGGTGTTGTAGCAATTCCAACCGACTCGCTTTATATGTTAGTGGCCGATCCGTTCAATCTTGCTGCTGTCGGCAAAGTGTTTGCCGCCAAAGGCCGCGAGGCTACACGCAGCCTTCCGCTGTTGGTGAATGACCTGACAATGGTCGAGGATCTCACTACGGAAGTGACGAAACGGTTCCAGGTTTTGGCCCGCCGATTCTGGCCCGGCCCGCTGACGATCATTGTGCAGGCCAGCTCGAATGTGCCGCTGAAACTTACGGGCAATACGGGACGGCTTGCGCTTCGCCAAAGCAAGAGCCCGATTGGCAACGCTCTGGTGCAGTTCCTCAACATGCCACTGATAGCGACCAGCGCAAACATGAGCGGAGTCCCTACCTGTGCTTCCGGAATCGAAGTCTTTGGCACCATGGACGGCCGCCTCGACCTCGTACTGGACGGAGGGCATTGCATTGGCTCCGGCGCCACGACGATCGACATCACCGAACCCTACTGGCGGATCATCAAACACGGCGTTATCGAAGAACGAGAACTCACAGAAGTTTTGAAAGGACACTAGGTGCAATACACACGTCTCGGTTCCACGGGCCTCAAGGTTTCACGACTATGCCTCGGCATGATGACTTATGGCTCCAAGCAATGGCGTCAATGGGTCCTTGAAGAGGAAGACAGTATTCCTTTGATCGCGAAGGCGTGGGAACTCGGAATCAATTTCTTCGATACCGCCGACATGTACTCACTCGGCGTTAGCGAAGAGATTCTGGGTAGGGCTATCAAGACCCTTGGAATTCCGCGAGACAAAATCGTAATCGCCACAAAGCTTTACAACCCAATGGGCGATGACCCCAATCACAAGGGACTTGGACGCAAGCATCTCCACCATTCGATCGAAAACAGCCTGCGACGGCTTCAGACAGACTATATCGACCTCTACCAGATTCATCGTTTCGACTATGAGACTCCCGCCGAAGAGGTTATGGATGGCTTAGACGGAGTTGTCAAATCCGGCAAAGCGCTTTATCTCGGCGCCTCCTCAATGTTTGCCTGGCAGTTGGCCAAGCTTCAGCATGCCGCAGACAAGGCTGGAACGGCCAGGTTTGTCTCCATGCAGAACCACTACAATCTCGCTTACCGCGAAGAAGAACGTGAGATGATTCCGTTCTGTCTCGATCAGGGGCTGGGTATGATTCCATGGAGCCCGCTCGCTCGGGGTGTGCTTACTGGCAGCCTCAAGCGTGACAGCCGCGATTCGCTCCGCGCACAAACTGACACTTACGCTCAACAGATTTACAGCCGCGAAAACGACTTTCAGATCGCTGACCGCGTGGCCGAAGTGGCGTCCGCGCGTGGCGTTTCGAGAGCCACCCTTGCGCTTGCCTGGGTGCTTTCAAAGAAAGTTGTCACCGGCCCTATAATTGGCGCAAGCAAGCAGCAGCATCTGCTCGACGCTGTCGCTGCGCTCAATTTCCAACTCGATCCATCCGACTCGATGAAACTCGAAGAGTTATACGAGCCCCATCCAATTCTTGGACATAGCTGATGGAAGCACTCCTGCCGTTGCTTCAACAATACGGCTACCCGATCTTTGCACTCATTATCTTTCTGGAAGCCATCGGATTACCTGTTCCTGCTGCTCCAGCCCTGCTCGCGGTAGGTGCCGCCTGCGCTACAGGCATCATGTCGCCCTCGACTTCGCTGGTTGTGGCGGTAATTGCAATGATGACGGCGGATACCATACTCTTTTTGCTGGGCCGATTGACCGGCTGGTGGCTCCTCGGCGTGCTTTGTCGCGTATCGGTCAATCCCGAGGCGTGCATTTATACGAGCGCGGCCTATTTCCATCGTCGCGGGCGGACAGCACTTCTGTTTGCCAAGTTTGTCCCGGGGATCAATACAATGGCGCCACCCATGGCGGGCAGCATGAACATGCACCCGCTTGTGTTCTTCCGGTATGATCTGGCCGGGGCGCTGCTCTACATACTTTGCTACGGAATATTGGGTTTCACATTCCATTCGGCTATCGGGGCCATTACGGAATGGCTTGCCACTCTTGGTCGCGCCGCCACTTTTCTAATCGTGGCAGCTATTGCCAGTTATATCGGCTACAGAATTTGGCGTGCCCGAAGCTTCGGGCGATCGAAGGGGATTCCGCGCGTTTCAGTGGACGAGCTCGCAGCTCGACTCAGCGATGACATTCTCATTGCCGACGTACGCAGCCATGGCTACTACGATTCGAATGCAGAGCGCATCCAGGGATCCATTCGCATTGAACCCAATCGACTCCCTGAACTCCTGCCAACGCTCCCGAAAGACCGTGAGGTCTACCTCTATTGCAGTTGCCTCAACGAGGCCACTAGCATTCGAGTTGCCGAGATCTTGCGAGACGGCGGATTTGAAGCGAAGGTGATTGTGGGCGGATTGTCAGCATGGAAAAAGGCGGGCCACCCGCTAGAGCGTGTTCCAGCCGAGGATGTAGTCCACTTGCCGAAATTTGTTTAAGCGTTCCGGTGAAGGTCAAACCATTCCAGTCGGCATCGATGGCGGTGTTGCTACTACGGTCTTTCCCAAGCCTGTTCTAGGCATGACAGTAACCATGGGTGGCCGCCGCGAAGTGCTCTATGTCGACGCTGCGCCGGGCTTATACTGCCTCGCCCGCAGTAATAAATATCACCGTGCGTTAGGCCAATCCGGCCAATACACCACGCATGTAGGAGAAACTCTTCGCCATGCCAACCACCGGGTTGTCTCCGTTGATCTCATACTCGAGCATTACGCCGCCAGCGTACTTGGTTTTCTTCAAATACTTGAATATGGCCACAATCGGGAGAATTCCTTCGCCCACATCGCACTGGCTATCTTTGCCCGTCGCAACTTTCAAATCCTTTACGTGCATATCGAGCAAGCGCGGCCCGGCGATCTCAAGAGACTCGAGAATGTCCTTGCCTGCCCGCGACTCGTGACCAATGTCGCAGCAGACGCCCATGCGGGGATCCATACCCTTCATCATCGCGAGGGCATCGCGTACGCTCGGGAAATATTTGTCCTCAGGACCGTGGTTGTGGACCGCGATCTTGATGTCGTATTCCTTCACGAACTTCTCAAGCATGGGCAACGTCTTGGTCGTTGGGGCAGCGACCATCAACGGCATTCCCGCTCGCTTAGCGTATTCAAAGTACGACCGGATGTCTCCCTCGTCTTCCTTGGAAAATGTCACAGTTCCACCGCCAAGAATTTTCAAGCCTGCATCCTCAAACTGCTTTCGGCCTTTGGCGATGTCTTCTGGCTTGGCGATGTATGGCAGGTGAAATTCCTTGATGTTTACATAGCTCACGCCCAGTCCCTTGATTGTCTTGATCGTCAGGTTCCTGCTGAACTCACGTAGCGAATAACTTGCGACGCCGAGCTTGATCTCATGCCCCATGGTCCCGCCAGCCTGGGCTGCAGCCATCGGTGCTCCAAGCGCTGCGCCCGCTACTGCGGTACTTCCCAAAAAGTTTCTTCGGTTTGTCATGGCCCAATTCTATATTGAAGCTGCGCTTTCGTGCCAATCCGGCGTTGTAGACTCGCCTAAGGACCACAATGCCATCCCTTCAGACACTTCTCGGCTCAACGGATATTTATCTGCTCGACCAGATCATGCGTGGCCGTATCCAACCAGGAATGAAGATCCTCGATGCCGGCTGTGGTGGGGGGCGCAATATCATGTACCTGATCCATGAAGGTTATGACGTTTACGCAGTAGACGAAGACCCTGAGGCCATCAGGCAAGTCCAAAGAATGGCCCCCAATCTCTCAACCGAAAATTTCCGCCTGGAATCCATCGAGTCCATGAGCTTTGAAGACGGTGCCTTCGACTTCGTGATCGTCAATACAGTGCTTCACTTCGCGCATGACGACTTCCACTTCGAGGCAATGTTGAGTAACTGCATCGCGAAGTTGAAAATCGGTGGCATTCTCTTTTGCCGCCTTGCTTCGAGCATTGGCATTGAAGGGCAGATCCAGCATGTCACCGGCCGTCGTTACCTACTGATGGATGGAACGGAACGCTTCCTGGTCGACGCGCAGATGATCGAGCACATCACGAGTCACTATGGAGAACTGCTCGATCCGATCAAGACAACAGTTGTCCACAACCAGCGCGCTATGACCACATGGGTCATCCTTCGTACTAAATAGAAACTATGCAAGCGATTTCCATCGAGCCGCTTTTCGATCCCACAGAAGTTGATCTCGATCAACTCGCCACCCTCCTGCTCGCGAACGTTTTGGGCGGCGCAAGCGTCAGCTTCATTCTTCCCTTCAACCACGAAGATGCTCTCGCATGGTGGCGGACCAAAGTATTGCCGCCACTGTCTACAGGTCAAAGAATTCTGATGGTAGCCAGTCAGAACAACGAGATCATCGGCTCTGTTCAATTGATTCTTGGCATGCCCCCAAATCAACCTCATCGCGCCGATGTCGCCAAGTTGTTGGTACACCCCAAAGCGCGGCGCCAAGGCGTCGCCAGGATGCTGATGGTGGAACTCGAGCGACTCGCTGCGAGCAATGGCCGCGCCCTACTTACGCTTGATACAGTAACAGGCAGTGCCGCCGAACCGCTTTATCAGTCCCTTGGCTACAAGCTTTCAGGCTGCATTCCGGGATATGCCCTGAACACAGCCTCGACACAACTGGAATCTACCAGCATCTACTACAAGCAGATTTGACTAGGAGTGGCGCGCACAGACGGCGCGCAGCTTTTTGAACAGTGCGGGCGTCGCTTCCAGTGCGGATTCTTTCTCTTCGTACTCGAGTGCCAGATACCCGCGATAGTTATTGGATACCAACATTTTCGCGACACGGTCCCAATCGGAAACCGCCGGCCCGTTCTCGTCCTTCACCATCGCCTTCACTTGAACATTCACCGCATGCGGAGCAATCATCTCGATCTGTTCATAGATCTTTGTCTTGAAGTTGGCAGTATCGAGATTGATGCCCACCCAGGGGCTGTTCACATTCTTGACAATCTTTACAATCGTCTCGGCCCGGTCTGTCACGCCGCCGTGATTCTCGAGGCCCAGAATAATGCCATGCTTGCCGGCGTATTCACCAGCAGGCCCGAGCATCTCGGCTACCCACCCTGATGCTTCCTCTTCGGTGCTGGTCTTGGGAATTGCTCCCCCAAACACGCGGATGTGTCCGGCTCCCAGCTTCGCAGCGACATCTACCCACTTCTTCAAGTCCGTCAATGACTGGTCGCGAGTCGGCCCTACAGGTTTGGTTAGCTCAGTACGAACAGATATCGAGTAAATCTCGATCCCAGCCTTATAAGCGGTCCGCTTCAACGGCAACAGGAAACTGTCATCCGTGTTGGGGAACCAATAGACCGTCATGTCCACGCCATCCAGGTCATTCTCGGCAGCGATGCGGATCATGTCCTCATACTTCAATGTCCCTTTCTGCAGATCAGTCCGGAACGAGTAAGCGCATAGCGCAGGCCGCAGTTTCGGCTTCAGTGCAGCGCCCATGGCAAGCGGCGCGGCAGCCATTGTCAACAAAGTAGATCGTCGTGTCATGCTTCTAAAATACAGGAGGCCCCGCACGAATGCGGGGCCTCTCCGATTCTCCTTGGATTAGAAAGTAATCTTCAACCCCAACTGAACTTCGCGAGGGCCATCGGGCGCTGCCTGTGCGCCGGTAACTTTCCCGAAATTGGGGCTTGTGATGTCGCCATTGGGATTATTGAATTTGGGAGTGTTGGTGAAGTTGAAAGCCTCCATGCGCAATAATTTATGGCGCCCGCAGAAGCGAGCTTAACGGGACTAAATCAGCCGCTTCAATCGAAACGTCGGACGCGGGCTGTTCTTGAGTGAGGCCGATGCACCCGATCCGGACCGCACAGAAGACTCTTTCTCCCGCGTCAACTCGATCTCGTTGCCCACCATCCGGCCCGTAAATCGAGTCTTCGTTTGATTGATCTCATTGCCCGCCTGCTCTTGCCGAACCAGCACAAACATTACCAGATCGCCCGACACAGTTCCCTTCAGAATCGGCGTGCTTTCAAAGTCGCCGTACTGCTTGCCTGTCAGCTCCGAACCCTTTTGGATCAGCTGGAAGGCCACGTCTTCGACGTTGCCCCGATTGCCCACGATCGTTCCGGTCCACGTCCCGTTAAAGTCTGCCGCGAGCGCACTCGATGCCAGCAATAAGACCGCCCACCTCATGTGTGCATCAGCCCCGCGAGCGGCCCGGTGCTATCGGCAAAGCGCTCTACCGGAGCGCCAAACGCATCGAGCATCGAAACATAAAGATTCGCAAGCGGGCTGTCCTCTGTATATTCCAAATGCTGTCCGCCGATCACCCTTCCGCCACCGCCGCCGCCCAAAACGAGCGGCAGATTGTGCGGCGCATGACGATCTCCATCGTGCAATGCCGAGCCAAACAACACCATCGAATTGTCGAGCACGTTGGACTCGCCCTCGTTCATGTCTCTCAACCGGCGCAACAAATAGGCATACTGCGCCACATGCCATTGGTTGATCAACTGATACTGCCGCAATTTATCGGCGTCCTTGCCGTGATGCGAAACGTCATGATGCCCGGCGCTCACACCTTCCAGCCACCGGAAACTCACATTGCTCACCGCATTGCCAAACATCATCGTGGCCACGCGCGTCGTATCGCTCTGAAATGCGACCGCAATCATGTCGAGCATTAACTTCACATGCTCGGCGTGATCTGCCGGCCGCTCAGGCGGGGCTGCCTTTGCATCCAGCGCCACGCGCGCCTTCCATTCGTTTTTGCCGCTGCCCGCATTGCGTTCCACTCTCTGCTCAAGCGATCGCATCACGCTCAAGTACTCATCTATGCGGTGCCGGTCCGCCGCTCCCAGTTGATTCCGCAACTGCCTGGCATCCGTCTGTACCCGGTCGAGCAACAGCTTATCCATCTGCGCCGTCTCGGTGCCTGCCCCGGTCGAAGCTCGATACAAGCGCTCATACACCGACCGCGGATTGAGTTCCCGCGCCAGCGGCGTCGTTGGGCTGCTCCAAGCGATGTGCGATCCGTAGATTCGCGTATAGCCCACCACCGCATCCACGCCAATCGCCACTGGAGTCACGCCCAATTCCAGCGAAGGCAGTGGAGTTCCATTACCCACCCTTTGCGCCGCCACCTGATCCACCGAAACACCATTGGCAATATCGGCACCCGGCGTCTTCTTGATCGTCCGGCACGTCAGCCACGCTGCTTCCTTCACATAGTGCCCGTCGCCCCCCTTCGAGCCCTCGTTCCAAAGGTTCTTCATCACAACGATGCGATCCTTCAAATCATCCAGTGGTGCAAGCGTCTGCGAAAGCTGGAAGTCCTTACCTTTGCCCTCAGGTGTCCAGGCATGAGGGTTCACGCCATTCGGCATGTAAAGCATTGCCATGCGCACAGGCGGCTTGGGCGCAGTCGTAGATGCCATCGCCTCGAGCCACGGCAGCCCGAGTACGACACCCGCACCCCGCAACACGGTTCTACGCTTGATCATTTCTTGCCAACCTCCGGTTCGCCTCTGAATGGCGCGCTTAGTACGATCGCCTCAATCCATTTAGCAGCGCTATAGCCATTCTGCTTCACTTCTTCGACGATTGCATCCACCGTGCAACTGTCTTTCAACGTCAAACCCCGGCCCAGAGCATAACCTAACATCTTGTTGGTGATGTTCCGCACAAACAATTCCTTCTTCTCAAGCAGCACCTCGCGCAATGCCTGAGGGCCTTCAAACTTCCGGCCGTCGATCATCTCAGCGCGGCTATCCACCTTCTTGCCACCCTCTTCATCGCGCCAACGCCCGATCGAATCGTAGTTCTCGAGCGCAAAACCCATCGGATCAATCCGGCTATGGCAACCCGCGCATGGTTCATTGGCGCGGTGCATCTTCAGCCTCTCCCTTACCGTCAAAGGCGCTGCCCCCGGCTTGCCCTCTTCGAGCGGAGGCACGTTGGCGGGCGGAGGCGGTGGCGGTGTTCCCAGAATCGCATCGAGGATAAAGGCCCCACGCAACACCGGGCTCGTCCGATACGGATAAGACGAAATGGCAAGCACGGCCGGCATTCCTAAGACTCCGCCGCGTCTGCTGTCTGACGGCAATGCCACCCACTGCGGTTGCGACCTCCGTCCCGGATCGAGAGGCAGCTTGAGGCCCATGTGCTTCTCCAGATGCGATGTCCCGATCGTGTACTCCGAATCGAGCAGATTCAGGAGGCTCAGCTTCCGGTTCAATATCTCGCGAAAGAAATACACGGGCTGCAACTGTATATCGCCCCGCAAATCTTCATCCTTGGTAAATTGCGGAAACAACTTCGCATCCGGCATCTTGTCACCAGTCAAATCCCTCGTATGCAGCCATTGCTCGATGAACCGCTGCGCAAAGTTCTGCGATCGGTCGTTGCGCAACATGCGGTCCACCAGTGCCCGCAACACTTCCGGTTGATTCAGTTTGTGATCCCGCGCCAAATCGAACATCAACTCATCCGGCAGGCTTCCCCACAAGAAATAAGACAGCCGCGAGGCCAGTGCGTAATCACCCTTCTCCAATCGAAATAGGAAATGAGGCGATACCAATACCACCCTCAACGTATAAAAAACAGCCGGCTCAAATTCCATCCCATTCTTACGCGCTGCCCGGAACAACTCCAGATACGTTGCCACTTCCGATTCCGTCGCAGGCCTTCGAAATGCCCTCGGCAGGAAGTTCGCAAGAATCTTCCGCGCCGCCTGATCCGTACTCACGCCACCGCCAGGCTTTGCAATCAAGATCCGCGTCCGGCTCTTGTATTCCTTCGCAGCGAAATCCATCGCCAGTTTGGCGGTTTCAAGATACTTCTCCGAATGCAAAGGAGACAGAAACAGCGTCTCCGCCGCATTGTCGAACCCTTCGCCCCCAGCACCATCCGCTGGCAGACTTCCTCCGATATCAAGATGAATGTCCAGCAGATCCTGAATGGTCGCCGTATATTCATCCCGGTTCAATCGCCTCAATGGCCTCGGGCCTACTGTAATTCCCGCTGAGCATGCCTCTCGCTTCAGCTCCGCATCCACCCAATTCGCAAACGATTCCCGCGCATCCAGTTTCGGCGCCAGAGATCCCTTCGGCGGCATCTCGCCGTTCTCAATACGCGCCTTCAACCTGAGCCACGAGTGCGTGTCGGCGGCAAACGATGCGGGTTCCTGCACCTTCTCCAGGTGAAATCCGCCCACGGCCGACTTGCCCAAATGGCAACCCGCGCAGTATTGCTTCAGAAAAGCCTGTGATTCCGCAAAGCGCAATGGTTCGCCGAGGCAGCTAAGACCAAACAGGACCAGAACGAATAGGAATTTCACTGCGTCCATTATAGAAACTCAATGGAGCTGGAACAATTCATTCTGATTCCCGTATTCAAAATCGTGAGATTCACTTTGCTTGTTCTGTCGGTTGTTCCACTTTTCCCCCAATCCATCACGAAGCTGGACGGCTCCACAATCAGTGCTGCCCAAGCCGAAGTGTTTGCTCACAAGACGCTTGAAGAAAATCACGTCACCGGGGCTCAAATCGCTGTGCTCAATCAGGGACGAATCGTTTGGAGTATGTCCCATGGGCTTCGACAACGAAACCCCGACCTCCCCATGACCAACGAAACGGTCACCTGGGCGGCCTCCATTACTAAGGGACTCTTCGGTGCATGCGTCAACCAACTGGTCACCCGAGGTGAATTTAACTTGGACGTTCCCATCTCAAAGCAACTTCCAAATCCACTCGACACCTATGAGCCATTCAAAGAAACCGCAACAGAACTCGTCAAGGACCCCCGCTGGAAGCGCGTCACCCCGCGCATGCTTCTCAGCCACACCTCCAGCCTCCACAACTTCGCCTTCCTCGAACCAGACAAGAAGATGCACCTCCGCGCCGAGCCCGGTCAGACTTATCGTTACTCAGGCGAAGGCCTTAACATTGTCCAGTTCGTGATCGAGCAGAAAAAGGGCCAGCCCCTTGACCAATTGATGCAGGAGTCTATATTCGGTCCATTGAAAATGACCGGAACTGGCATGATATTTCGCAAAGAGTGGGAGGCAAACATCGCGGACCGGTTCAACGCCGACGGAACGTTCATCTCCAAAACCTGGCGGTTTCCGGCACGTGCCTCGGGGAACATGTCAACCACTGCCGAAGATCTGGCCCGCTTTGCGGAAATGATCTTGCAATCTGATCCAGGTCAGATGTTCAAACCTCAAATCAAGATTCGCACCTTCCATCAGTTTCCAACTGGTGAAAAGGAACCTGAAGCGATTGAAGCCAAGCAAACCGGCCTCGCGTATGGACTCGGTTGGGGGTTGCTCACAAAGACGAAATTTGGCCCGGCTTTTTTCAAGGAAGGGCACGGAGACGGCGCGCAAAACTTCATGATTTGCTTTACCCGCTCAAAGTCCTGCATGATCCTGCTCACCAACAGCGACAACGGCGAACGTGCTTTCCGCCCGCTGCTCGAGACCATACTAGGCAACACGGTCACTCCCTGGAAATGGCACGGCTATTAATGGTCCAGTCGAATTCAGCCGATGGATGCCTTCGGTCATCCCATGTCATTTCTGCGCAGCTTCATTTTCTTACTTTTAATATCCGTCCCTCGCCTTTCAGGCGCGCTCATTCCTCTGTTTGATGGCGCGAGTGGATTGCCGGCCAGCCAGGGCTGGTCGTTTCTGAGTCTGCCCGCTGGTGCGTCCCAAACTTTGGGGTCAACCTCTACGAATCTCGACACAACAGCTTCTTCGAGCTTTAGCGCCGGGTACAACATCTTGCCACCTATCTCGCTTGACCTCAACCTGGGCTTCCACTTCTTCTTCGATGTAAGAGTCAACTCAGAAACTCATTCCAGCAATGACCGCGCCGGATTTTCTGTCATCTTGCTCAGTTCCAACCTCCAGGGCATTGAACTCGCCTTTTGGTCAAACGAGATCTGGGCTCAAAACCAAAACTTTACTCATGGCGAAGGAGTTGTCTTCGCGACGAGTGCACTTACGCACTACGAGCTTTTTCTCGATGCGGCGGGCTACCGGCTGCATGCAGACGATCAACTCTTGTTGAGTGGCTCGCTTCGCAATTACAGCGGTCAGAGCGCCAGCCCTCTGGCAGCCGTATATTCGATCCCCAATTTCCTTTTCCTCGGCGACGATACAACATCAGCCGCTGCGAATATTGACTTTGCATCGGCCGCTATCGAAGAAGTACCCGAACCCGCCACGCTTGGGCTTTTCTTTGCTGCCGCAACTCTATTGGCTGCCAGCGAACTTCTCAAGAGGCGTTCGCGACAGGCTTCGACCTCCAAGTTGTAATTCGAGCCGCTAGCGAGCCACCATTGCTAGACTCGTCGATAGCTTGCTCCGATTTTTAATCCCCTTCCTTTTCGCTTTCTCCCTGTGCGCTGAACCCAAGCGGATCGTCAGCACGGTTCCTGGTCTCACCGAAATTTTGTTCGGTCTTGGGCTGGGCGACCATGTCGTTGGCGTGAGCGAGTATTGCCGCTTTCCGGAGGCCGCCCTTTCAAAGCCCAAAATAGGTTCTTTCTTGCAGCCAAATTTGGAAGCAATTGCGGCACTCCGCCCAGATCTCGTGCTGATCATCAAGAATCCAGTGCGGCTCCGCCAGCGTCTGGAGGCAATCGGCCTCCGAGTCGAGGAACTCGATCTTGAAACCATGCCAGGCATCCTCGCCGCCATCGATCGTTTGGGCAGTGCGACCGGTCGCAAGGACCGGGCTGCCGCGCTACGGAGCAGTCTCGAAAAACGGCTGGCCGCCGTAAAGGCCAAAGTGAACCATCGCAAACGTGTCACTTTTCTGGTAGGTCGCACCCCCCAGCGTCTCGAAGGGATGGTCGCAGTCGGTCCCAATAGTTATCTGGACGAATTGATGCGCGCCTCTGGGGGCGACAATATCTTCTCTGATTCCCCGGCGATGTACCCCAAAATCTCAATTGAACAGTTGTTGGCCCGCGACCCGGAAGTAATCTTCGAGATGGGCGACTCTGTTCATGAGGGCATGGTTCCGAACAATTACCGTGAGAATGTTTTGAGCATTTGGGCCCGGCTCCCAGGACTGAAGGCTGTTCGCGACCGTCGCGTTTACCCGCTGAACGACAATATTTTCGTGGTGCCTGGGCCTCGATTCGCCGACGCGTCTGAGCGATTTTTCGAAATGCTGCACGGAGGCGGCGGGCGTTGAAGCCGGTCTACCAACTTAAGAACGCTTCAGTAATTAAAGAGCAACGATGCCTCCTCGAGAATGTGGATTTGGAGTTGCATTCAGGAGAGCTGGTGCTCATCCTAGGGCCGAACGGGGCGGGGAAAAGCACTCTGCTCCGCGTTCTCGCCGGAATTGAGGCTCTCTCGGGCGGCCAGGTTCTCCTTGCTTCTGAACCGGTCTCAAACATAGATCGCCGCGAGATGGCCCGCCAGGTCGCGATGGTCGAGCCCATGATCGAACTGCCCTTCGGCTACAGCGTGGAGCAAGTGGTGATGATGGGCCGTGCTCCACACATGGACGCCTGGTTTGAAGGACCGGAAGATTGGGCCCAAGTGGAAGCCGCAATGTCGGTGATGGACTGCGCTACATTGCGGAAACGCGACTTCAGGAATCTGTCGAGCGGAGAGATGCAGCGAGTGCTTGTGGCTAGCGCGCTGGCTCAACAACCTTGCGTGTTGCTGCTTGATGAATCCGCTGCCTTTCTGGACGTTCGGCACCAACTCGAACTTTTTGAAGCTCTCAAGCGACTCACTGGCATTGGCTACCTCATCGTTGCGGTTACGCATGACTGGAATCTTGCCGCCCGATGGGCATCGCGCATTGTCCTGATTAAGGATGGTCGCATTGCTGCTGCCGGCACTCCCTCTGAACTAGCCAGCGAACCGCTCCTGCTCGAAGTGTTCGGTGTTCCGCTGGAAGTGCTCAATGTCGAAGGGCGACCGCCTGTAGTTCTTCATCCCGGGATCGCGGCAAGATGAGCCGCTTCTGGACCATCATCCTGGCCAGCGTGCTGGTCTCGCTAGCAGCATTGCTCATCTGTCCGCTGATCGGGCCCACATCCCTCAACTGGGCCAACGTCCTTGTTCCTGGCTCCCTGGACGCGCAAATCTTCTGGCTGGCGCGACTGCCGCGCGTAATACTGGCCCTGCTCGCGGGTGGTGCGCTAGCCAGCGCCGGAGTCTTGTTTCAAGCACTCATGCGCGATGCACTTGCAACCCCGGATACTCTTGGCGTATCGAGTGGAGCCAGTCTCGGCGCAGTAGTCGCCATTTGCTTCGGATGGGCCGATACCGCCAAGCTTGGCGGACTGTGGGCGGCTTCACTTACAGGCGCAGCGCTGGTCCTGATGATCGTTGTCGCTTTGTCCAGCAGTGGCAAGAACGTCTCGAGCTTCACTCTGCTTCTGGCCGGTATCACAATCAACTCAATGTGTGTCGCAGTGATGTTGTTCCTCCAAAGCGTCACGACCTTGGGGCGTAGCCTCGCGATCACACGCTGGCTGATGGGAGGTGTGGATGCGGTCGAATATCGAACACTCGCCCTACTTGGCCTTTTCGTAATACCCGCCACAGCCGTCCTGGTCTGGCGCGCCCAGGATTGGAACCTGCTGGCTGTCGGCCAGTCTTGGGCAACAGCCAAAGGGCTGGACACCCGTTCCCGGCTTCGCCTCGGCTACGCCGCTGGTTCGATTCTGGCCGGATCGGTCACCGCCATCACCGGCCCCATAGGCTTTGCCGGCCTCATCGTGCCTCACGCTCTTAGAATGCTCATCGGCCCGGATCACCGTGTATTGCTACCCGCGTCGTTCCTGCTGGGCGGAGCGTTCCTCGCCATTTGCGATGCTATCGGCAGGACTGTCTTCGCGCCCGCGGAATTGCCCGTCGGCGTAATTACTGCCCTCCTTGGCGGACCCTTCTTTCTGTGGGTACTTACGTCACGGGCTACAATTAGGAATTGACCAATAAACTTGTCCTGGAAAACCTGAAGCACAGGCCCATTCGGACGATTCTGGTAGTTTTCGCAATAGCCATTCAGGTTAACCTGATGCTCACTCTCGTAGGAATGAGCTTCGGCATGTTGAACGATTTTCAGAAACGGAGCCGGGGTGTGGGTGCGGATATCATTGTTCGCCCCTCCAATACGAGCATCCTCTCCATGAGCGCTCCCACAATGAAAGAGGCCATGGTCGGGTATCTCCTGGAGCAGCCTCATGTTTCGGGAGCCCTCGGCACCACTGTCCACAACATGGAAGGCTTCCTCAACTCTGCCACCGGAATTGACCTCGCCAAGTTCAAGCAATTCAGCGGTGGCTTCGTATTCAAACAGGGTGGGCCCTGGAAGAACAACAACGAACTCATCATCGATGAATATTATGCGACACAGCGCAAGCTCAAAGCCGGCTCAACAGTCAAGTTGCTGAACCGCGATTGGATTGTTTCCGGTGTCGTAGAAACCGGCAAAATGAGTCGAATCTTCATGCCGCTCGGTGTGCTCCAGGATCTCGCCGGGTATACCGGAAAGTACAGCCAGATCTACCTCCGCGTCGATGATCCGAAGCGTACCGACGAAGTCGTGGCCCATCTAAAATCGCTGCCAGCCCTCAAGGATTACCCCATCTATTCGATGGAATCATTTACCTCCCTGATCAGCATCGACAACGCCCCGGGGCTAAGGCCCTTTCTCAATGTAATCGTCGGGTTGAGCGTCGTGGTTGGTTTTCTCGTTGTGTTCCTGAGCCTTTACACGGCAGTGCTCGAACGAACCCGTGAAATCGGCATTCTCAAGAGTCTTGGCGCCACTCCGATGTTTGTTATTTCCCTGCTTTTCCGGGAGACAATAGCGCTTTCAATCGTGGGCAGCATCGTGGGCGTCGCCTTGAGCTATGCAACGCAATGGCTCATAGCAACACTCGTGCCAGCCAGCCTTCAGATGGAAATCGTTTACGAATGGTGGCCCATCTCCATGTTGGTAGCCATATTCGCCTCGCTGGTGGGGGCACTCTACCCGGGCTTCAAGGCCGCCAAACAGGATGCGGTAGAGGCTTTGGCCTATGAATAAGCCGCCGATCATTGAGATCCGAGACCTCAAGAAGACTTACCGTGTTGGTGAGGTCGATGTCCATGCATTGCGTGGGGCGAACCTTACCGTCGCTGACGGAGAATTCCTCGCCATCGTCGGACATTCTGGCAGCGGCAAGTCGACACTTTTCAATATCCTCGGCGGACTGACGTCGGCCACTAGCGGAACCATCCGCCTGGGTGGCCGTGACCTGCTCGCCATGACCGATCTCGACCGGACAAAGATGCGTCGCGGAACGGTTGGCTTCGTTTTTCAGAAATACAATCTGCTGCCTACGCTCACCGCTTTCGACAATATCGCGCTGTCAGAACAACTCTCCGGGCGCCACAACCTGAAGGAACCTTGGTTTCAGGAAGTGCTGGATTCACTTAACCTGGCCAGCAGGTTGAATCACAAGCCTCGCGCTATGAGCGGCGGCGAACAGCAGCGTGTCGCGATCGCTCGTGCGCTCGTAAACAAGCCAACGATCCTTCTTGCCGATGAACCCACGGGCAATCTCGACACGGAGAATTCGATCGCAGTACTCGACATCATGCGAGGCGTAAACAAGAAGTATGGGCAGACGATCCTCATGATTACCCATAATCCGGAGGCCGCCGATTTTGCCGACCGCAAAGTGCGAATGAAAGACGGCCAGGTTCTCGACCAATAACAGCTATTGCTTGACGCTGATTTCCTTGAACATGACCTTGGACTTCGCGTCGTGATTCTGGATTCCGATAAAGCCTGTTTCGGGCCTCGGTCCGCGAACCGGTTCATACCACATCTTGCGTTCCGGCACTGTCTGGCCTTCCACAAATTCATTCACTTTCTTGCCATTGAGATAGATGATTGTCTTCTTTCCCTTAAGCTCAATGTCCATCGTATTCCACTCTCCAGCCGGGTTTTGGGTCCATTCTCCTCCCGCCTTTGACAGTGAATAAATGGCGCCTGTGCGGTGCCACTCATCGCCTTTGGAATCGATCTGCACTTCATACCCGTAATGAACGCCGTACCAAGGGTCCCGGGGCCTTTCTGGCAGCCGTATATAAACTCCGGAATTCGCCCTCTCCCCCGTCGTCTTGAACACCACTCGCACCGTCGTGTTCGCGAAAGGCTGCTCTTTGTAATAGAGCAATCCCATCCCACCCTTGGTGACAAGAAGGCCATCTTCGATCTCGAATGACCCCGGGCCGGTCATCTGCCAGCCGCTAGTGTCCTTGCCGTTAAACAACTGCTTCCAGGAAGCCGCTGGCAGCAGCGTAGCAACAGCCAAAATGAGGGGGAAAATACGTCGCATCGAACCTAATGTATCAAGACCGGCGCAAGTCCTTCAGGATCGGCGACCACCCATCGAACGTGTCGTGCTCGAGTTGAAATGCTGCATCTATCCTGTCCCCTGCCTTCAAAGCGAACCATTCCACTGGCACGCTCCAGCCTTTCAAGTTCAGGAGTTTTCCTGCCTGTCGAATAGTCAGCTTGATGTGTTTGCCCTTCATCGCATAGGGCGGGGCTGCAACTTCAGCCCCTGTCACCGCAAACACCGGTGCCTGATTGCCATATCCAAATGGCGCCATTCGTTGCACTTCATCATGGAGTCCGGCGCTAACTTCAGCTACCGTCACTTCCTGATCGATCTCAATTCGCAACCGGCGCGAATCATCATCCAGCTTTTGAGCTGCAAAGGCTGCGAAAGCATCGACAAAATCCGGCACCCGGTCACGTAGAATCGTCACCCCGGCTGCCTGCTCATGGCCGCCAAACTGCACGAACAAATCGCGCATCGACTCGAGAGCATCGAGCAAATGAAAACCCGCTATCGAACGACCCGAGCCCTTCACCACCACCTCGCCATCTTTTTCCACCTCAGTCAGCACGAAGACCGGTTTGCGATGACGCTCCGCGATCCGGCCCGCCACGATTCCTGCGACTCCGAGATGCCAGTTTGGTTCGAACAACACAAGGCCCAGCCGCTTCTCCCAGGCTGCGTTCTCCTCTATAGATTTGAAAATCTCCTCGCGCATCTGCTGTTCGGTTTCCTGCCGCTCGCGATTCAATTCGTCGAGTGTTGCTGCGATGCGTCGAGCCGTAGTTTCATCCTGCGTGGAGAACAGCTCAAGCACCTCTGAGGCACTGGCCATTCTGCCCGCGGCATTAATACGCGGCCCGATTTGAAAGCCTACCTGTCGAGCTGTTGGAGTTGTGCCCGGCTTGATCCCCGATATATCGAGCAGAGCACGCAGCCCCGGGTTCTTGACCTCGGCCATGCCAGCAAGACCAAGCTTGACGATGACGCGATTCTCCCCAACTAGCGGCACAATATCGGCGACGGTCGCCAATGCAGCAATCTTGAGTATCGACTCCACGAGTCGCTGTTGTTTGCCCGCAGCCATTCCAGAAGATTCAAGCAACCCCTGCGCGAGCTTGAAAGCGACTCCTGCGCCGCAAAGATGCTTGTTTGGATACTTGCAGGCCGGCTGATTTGGATTTAAAACTGCCGCAGCAGGAGGAATCTCTGCTTCTGGCAAATGGTGATCAGTTACGATCGTGTCCATATTCAATCGGCTGGCCAAGGCCACTACCTCTCCAGCGCGGATCCCAGTGTCAACGCTAATGATCAGCTTGAACCCTTCCTTCGCAGCCTCCTCTATCCTGTCCGCTTTCATTCCGTAGCCGTCGATGATTCGGTGCGGTACGAATGCTTCGACCTTCGCGCCAAGCAGGTCGAGGATCGTCTTGACGATCACGATCGCACTCGTGCCGTCTACATCGTAGTCACCATACAGAAGGATCTTTTCATTTCCTGTTATGGCCGCCCGAATCCGCAAAACTGCGTTTGGCAGCCCCAACAATTCTTCCGTCTTGTGGAGTACTTTGAGATCAGGATTCAGGTAGCGAGCCAGCTCCTCGCTATCGACGAATCCACGTCGAACCAGCACTCGCGAAACCGTTGGAGAGATTCCGAACTCGCGCGAAAAATCGGCCGCAAGCACTTGCTGCTCCGGTCTCAACTGGGGCATGACCCAGTTCGGGCTTAGCGCTCTCATGCCAAATGCCTAATTTTTGGAATAAAAATTCCCAAGGGGCGGATCTTCATCCTCTTCATCAGGCTCCGCGGCTGAACGGGGGAAGCTCGACATGTGCAGATCCTCTATCATGTCGGCCAATTCTTCGTACCATGGCGCCTCGAGATCAAACCAGTAGAACATTCCTTCGGTTGCAAAACCGACTCCTAGCCGGTTCGTAAAACCCAAATAAGCTCGAAGATCTCCAAGACGGCGCGCGTATTCTCTATACTCCTCCGGCTCAAGAACCGCCAGCTCCAAAGCATCTTCGGCGTCGTCAAGGGTTTCCTCATCGAGTTCCTGGTCGAAGTATAGAATCATCTTTGCTCCAGCACTCTTGGCCGCCACGATGAACTTCTTATAGTCCGGTACCCGGTCCGTGTCCCACCAAACCGACCTCTCGTTCGGCCACATCTCCGGTTCTACATGATAGATCGCGAATCCTTCCTTGCAAAGGTATTCGAGAATCTCGTCTTTTACTATCTGTGGATTTGGCTTCGACGGTGTTGCCATACGCGTGTACACTCCCGGCTAGTGCTGCGGCGAAGACCAGAAATCCTGGCAAGTGGAATGGGTAATCCACCAACGCATGCAGCGCACCAACGAGAATACCCCAAGACGGATAGGAACGTATCGACTTTCGCAGCCACCAAATGAACATTGCAAACCATGCGATTCCAATTGGGCAGCCGTACTCAATACACCACTCCAACCAGTCCGAATGGGCAGCATTCACAATCTCGCCGTTATCAAACTTCGCGAATGCAGGGTAACCACGCGAAAACTCATTCGCACCCCAACCAATCCATGGTTTGGCCAAAACCATTTCAATGCCGGACTGCCAAATTTGCAGCCGATGGTCTCCATCGAGTGGGTTGGCCAGACGCTGCGTGCCGGAGTTCGAGACAAACAAACTGGCGCAGAGTAGAGCGCAGGGAAGTGCAATCCAACGGTTGTTTCGCTCCACTGAGATGATCCAGAGCGCGCAACATTCGACCAGCAGCAGGACCGCGCCAACTCTAGAGCCAGCTAGCAAAGCGGTAATCACCATGAGCCCGCCAGCGAACAGGAGAATTGAATTCCCCCCGCGCCTCCACGCAAACACCAGCACCGGTAGGCTCAGCTCACAGAACACCGCGTAGTGATTGCGGTTGTGAAATGGAAACAAGAGCGGTTCGAACCCCGGAACCCACTGTGCAAAGAGAAAGCTAGCGGTTCCAGACACGCCGACCGCCGCCAATAGCCACGCCCACCAGGCCAGTCGCACAGGGAACAGCACAAACGTCAAAGCTGCCAGTGCACTATCAAGGCCTTCAAAACCGGCTATTGCGATGGCCGTAAAGGCCCCAATCAATCCATACACCAATCGGTGAGAATGCCTGTTCGCAAGTGCAAGTATGCCCACAAACCCGGCAGCTCTTGCCGCCATCCACGTCACGCCGGTCCGATCGGCCACGCTAAGCAACGCAATACCGATCAACAACAGGATTGCCAAAGAGCCTCGAAAAGCAGTCTTCACTCGAATCGCACCTCAATTAAGACAAACCGCCGCTCCGCACCCGGCGGGGCCATCAAAACGAAGCGTTGCAAGTCCGATTCAGCATCGGACGCTTCCCAGTACAAGCCAGCAATCTCCCCGTTCCACACAGGCAGTGCCCGATATAACCTCCGCGCGCCCGGCCTGATGAAAATGCTGACCAACTCAAGAGGATTCTCATGACTGGCGACGTTCACTTCGAGCTCTCCAGGTCGCCAGTGCGACCGTACGCTAGAATCCTGCCTCAACCTCCAATCGAAAGCCATCGAACTCGGTTTTGAGCGCAGATTTGCATTGAATACTCCAAGTGCCGCAAACTCCGGGTGCATAAACCCGAAAAGTTTTGCGGCTAGGTTCTTTCGCCCGCTCCAGAACATCATTTCGCAAAGCTCCAATCGATAGCGGTCAGTCGACTCCGTTCGAGGCAGCAATGCTTGAAATTCGAAAGCTTCTGCTATTTGATTCTGTCCCAACAAAAATCGAAGGAAATCGGTTTGCCTTGCCAAGCTTTGTTTCATCAGGATCTTTGTTGCTTGCTCGATTTCGCACAACTCCGCGTACACGCCGTCCGCCTCCCTTGGGCAGTATTCGAAGGCCAGAGTCGCAATCCTCTCCATTCGCTCCAGATCCTTCCACCGGGATGCCTGTGCTAACCCTGCCAGGTAGCTCTTATAGGAGTGGTTGAGTTCCATGGCTTGGTCGATCCATCGCTGAGCAGCAATTCGATCCCCGCGAAACTCCTCAAGCAAAGCCAATTTGAGAAGCGCCTGCCGATTGCCTGGCTCCTCCTCAATTGCCAAAAGCAGCAGTTCCGCTTCCCGACTCAACTTTATCTCTGCAAGCCTAAGCAAATACTGGGATCTAGGCATGCTAAATCGTTCAGCCCATGGGAGAATGCGATTCAAATTATCTTCAGAAGGTTGTTTTATCCCTAACCATTTCACCGAGCCGACGCCGGCGGAAACCACGGCCCCAATCATACAAAGGAGCCAGCAGAGCAGGATAGGGACGCGATCGAACCTCATCACTACTCATGTTATCGGCAGAGGCGAACAAAAGGAGTAGGGCAAGACTCGTGATTGACGGCGTCCCAAAAGGTGATGGATTTTCGAAACGACAATGGCGTCGACGTCGCAACCGCTACTGTACGGAAATTAGCGTCAACCACAAATTCAAAGCAGGCACCAACCTCGTGCCAAACCATCCATGGCTGAATCGCAGCCAGCTCTGAAGCAATCCAATCGGACTTCAGAAAGCAGTATTCAAATCATTAATCATTGAGTAATGACGTTAAAAATAACTAAAAGTATTTATGTTCACGCAGATTTATATTTTTTATTTCATTTCTTTTCAATATAGTAGAGAATTTTTCAAACTCAATCGCGCGACTGCACGATAACTTCTTCGTGGGGTAAGTCCCTGAGGCAAACGAATCACAGAAAGTTACGAAGCGCCTGCTTCGCATTCGAGAAGAAATGAACTTGACGCAAATTGCTGATGCGATCCAGCCGCATCCTGAGTACCGCGCCTGGGTAGCCAGCCTGGAGATGTACCGCGACCTCTATTCTGGCGGCGCCCAGATGAAGTCCAAAGCCAGCAGCTATCTTTACCGGCGCCATCGTGAACCGGCCGAAGTGTACCAAGAGCGGGTCACCCGAGCGTTCTATGAAAACTATTTGGGGTCGATCATCGACTGGTACGCCTCCACCCTTTTTCGGAGCGAACCAATTCTCACTGTCGAAGACACCAATCGCCGGAGCAGTAAATACTACTTTGAATTCTTCGATGACTGCGACCGAAACGGCAGCAACATTACTGACTTCCTGCGCAAGCGTTTCATCGACGCACTGATCTTCGGCAAGTCGTTCATTGCTCTCGAATTTCCCAAGCGCGAAGCAAGCTTTAGTAGCCGGCTCGAGGAAGAGGCTTTTGGCGTTGACCGCGGCTACCTGACCTCGATTCATCCGACGGACGTCCTGAATTGGGAATACAACCCGGAAGGCAAACTGATCTGGATGACTGTGAAGTTGGATGGCGGCAAACAAAACAGCTTGCTCGATCCTGACAAGCAATCCTCCCGGTACCTCATCTATACGGAGACGGAGTTCTTCATCGTCGTGCAGGATCCATCCAGCGACATAAGCATTCGCGTTGCAGAGCGCGGCTTCCATTCCTGTGCATCCGAGAATCGCTTACCGGTATTTGAAATTGCGCTGAGCGACGGACTCTGGCTGATGAATAAGGCCGCGCATCTCCAACTCGAACACTTCAACAAGTCCAACGCGTTGTCCTGGTCGCTCGGAATGGCACTCTATGCCACGCCGGTTGTTTACTCGAAGCGCGATTGGAAATCGATCATCGGCGAGTCCTACTATATTCACCTCGATCCGGAGGACAAGTTTGGCTGGACTGAGCCTGAAGGTAATGTTTACCGAATCGCTATGGAAAATCTTGCCCGGTTGCAGGAAGAAATCTACCGCACGTGCTATCTGATGGGCCAGTCCAGAAGCTGGCTTTCCGGCTCAGCCCAAGTAAGTGGCAATAGCAAACGAGCGGATTATCAAATTACTCAGGAAGTGCTCCGCGCCTATGGCGACACCGTAAAGGACACCCTGAAACGACTTTTGCAGACACTCATTCGAGTGCGCAAAGACGACCTCAAAATATCGGTTTCCGGCCTCGATGAGTTCGAGGTTGGGGAATTCAATGAGGAACTCGACGAGGCGCAGAAACTCTTCAATCTGGGGATCGACTCCAGAACGTTTCGTAAACAGGCATTCAAAAAACTTGCCTTCAAATTCCTTGCGGATATCAACGAAACAACAAAAGAGAAGATCGCGGCCGAGATCGAGGAACAGATCGACAAGGGAGATGCGAAATGAATTCCAACCAGGAATCTGAACCGCAGCACAACACCGCTGGTGACTTAAAAAAGTTAGTTCAAGAAGTGTTCGAGGAAATAAACAGCGTGCAGTCCAAGCGAACGGAACCGGCTTACAAGGCGGAACTTGAGGAGGAGCGCCGCAAGCGCGAATCCATGGAAAAGCGCCTAAACGAGTTGGTTGAAGAGAACCGCCGGACGAAAGCCAAGGCAGAGACTATGGAGCGCGAAACGGTGATTCGCGGGGAACTCCAACGTCTGGGCGTCGCCAAACTCGACCTCGCCTTTAAGGCGGTAAAAGACGACATTCACCGTGAGGCGGATGGTTCACTCCAAGGACGAAATCACGAGGGTCTCGTGCCTGTCCAGGAGTTCCTCCGAAAGTTCGTGGACGAGAACCCAGAACTCCTCCCGGCAAGAAATTTGGGAGGCAGCGGCACCTCTAGCTCAAGCCGCAACTCCCAAAACTCACCCGGCATCGATCTCGACGCGATCCGTCCCGGAATGAGCAAAGAAGAACTGGCCCGAGTGCGCAAAGAAATTGCGCGCGTAGCTGGCCTGATGGTTGACTAACTCACTTACAAAGGAAAATTAATGCCTTCTATTACTTCTTCAAATCTCGCAAATGCGATTGTGAAACTTGTTGCAGCCGATGCGCTGCCTGCCCTGATGGGCAACCTCGTGATGGGCAATCTTGTCAATCGCGATTTTGAGCCGTCGCTCGCGAAGGCGGGAGATACGGTGAACGTTCCCGTTCCTCCTTCGCTCGTTGCGAACAACATTGCCGAAGGCGGCTCTGTAGTCTCTCAGAACCCCAGCCTGGGAAACGCTCAGATCGTTCTGAATACTCATGCCGAAGCTACCTTTCAGATTCCGGACGTGACCAAGGTAGTCTCCGTCCCGGATTTGCTGAAGCTTTACATGGAACCAGCAATCGTTGCGCTTGCTGAAAAGGTTGAGACAGATCTCTTGAATCTTGCTTCTTCCTTCACGGCAAACTCTCCGCTCGGCGCCGCGGCAACCCCGTTGACCGAACAGATCATTGACGACGCCGAAACTGCATTGTTCAATGCAAAGGTCCCGGCGAGCATGCAGAAGTACCTTGTGGTCGATGCTGCTGGTTATTCGGCTCTGCGCCAAAATGCGCGATTCAGCGAGTATTCCAAAGCTGGCGATGCTGGATTGAAGGCGTTGATTGATGGCAGCATCGGTCGCCTCAAGGACTTTTACGTCCTCCGTTCGCAATTCGTGAAGAAGAGCGGAGCGCCTACCACAACCTACAACCTTGCCTTTGCAAAGAATGCACTGGGCCTGGCGATTCGCCGGTTGCCGCAGCCCCTGCCTGGCACTGGTGCCATCGCGGAATACGCCGAGTTGGGTAACTTCGGCGTTCGCGTTGTGATGAGCTATCAGCCTGACACTTTGTCGCAGCAGTTTACCGTCGACATCCTCTACGGTGCTGGCGTACTCCGCAACAATCACGCAGTCCAGGTTCGCAGCTAGTCCCTACACGGACAAATAGAAGGGGCGGGCGTCCTTACCGGGAGGCCCGCCCTTTTTTACAAGATCCATTTACGAAACCGAGCAATCACCATGGCCCTACTAAGAGATCAATCTATCAGCTGTATCACCGACTGGATGTCATACGATTCCAAGCTCTCCATCCTTTCTGAGCAAGAATCAACATCGATCGAAGCAAAGTCACGACTCGCTCAAAACGAACTGGAAACCCAGATTGTGAGTTTCTTGCTTCGCCAGAGTGGATTGGGCGAACATGCTGCGCGCCACATCATGGACCAGATTGTGGTGACAGAACCGTTATCGCGTTGGCATGCATTACTTACACTAAGCCTCTTCTACGTTGACCTGGCTTCTTTGCAGAACAGTGCGCTCCACAGAGATCAGGCACGCTACTACGAGCTCAAAGCAGATGCTGCTCGCGGTCAACTCTTCGACATCGGACTGGGTGTTGTCGCCTTTCCGATCCCCAAGGCTCCCGTTCCATCCATTGCATTTGGTCCCGGCAATGGCACGCCTCGATTCTTGCGCGCACGAATTCGATTTGTGGATGTCGACGGAGCATTCGGAGCGCTGAGCTCAGAATTCCTTCTGGATATGACTGGTGGCGAATCCGTGCAGATTACGGTAGACAACTTGCCGCCTCGCGTTGTTGGCTGGCACTTGTACCTCGGCGAAACATCAGAATCCATGGTTCTTGCGACTTTGAACCCGGTTGCTGCTGCGGCTGTCCTGGAAATCACCGAAGATATGCCTCCGATCCAAACTGTTGCCATGCCCAGGGACGCACAGTCACCGGATCGCTTCATTCGGCATAGCACCGAGATCTGGAGATAACCACCGTGAACCTATCGAGCAAGGCCGTGATCGCGGCCCAAGAGATGCTGGCTGGTGAGTCTGGCCTCAAGGTAAGTGTTGAGGCGATCCAGGAACTCCGCGGGGAATTGAACCGGGAGTCGATTTTTCAGGTGGACACCGACCACTGGTCTCAAAAAATGGTGGAGCGCATCCCACCGAATCGGAGCCCAAAAGTGTCTGTTGCCTTGGTTAAGTTGTACCGGGGTCAGAAGGAAAAACTGGCCGACTACAGCGCCCTGGCCACTCTTGAAATTGAACTCTCTTCGACTCAAGAACGCGCCGACTCGTTGAGGTCACTCACGAGCGACTATGTCGATGCACTCTGCGATGTTCTGAATCGCAACCAGGGGTTGTGGAGCCGGGGTGTGTACTACGCCGGCGGCTTCACAGTCGATATTGCGCCCGTTTCCAAGGGCGGATTGAACTTCGTGCAAAGCGCGACGTTCTCACTTGAAATTCATCTTTGGCAGGAATAGTTATGGCTAACGAATACATTGCATCGTTATCAAATCGCATCTACATCAAGTCGGAGACCGACTTTCCAGAGCAAAATAGCATGGCCGACGCCAATGTCGCGCCAGTGACATCTTTTGCGCTTTCCAGCAACCGCAAGCAGCTATTTCGCAGGGACAAGACTGGCTATCGTTCAGAATCCCCAGTCATGGGTCCACAGCGCGAGTTGATTCAATTCAACCTTGAGAGCTATGGAACGGGCTGGTCCGGCGGGAACATCAAACCTGCCATTGCTCCTATTCTTGAGAGCGGCATGTGCAACAGCGCGGATCTGAGCCCAGCTCTCATCGTGCAGTCCAGTAGCGGAACTTCAATTTCTCTTCAGGCAGATGCGGCCCTGAACATTGGAAAGGGCTTGGCCTTTGGGTCAGAAATTCGCTTTGTGGAATCTATTTCCGGGCCGCGCGATTTCACCGTGAACGCAGAATTCACCATCCAATTGAGTGCTGGTTCCCAACTCGACGGTTGTGCCAATCTAGCCCTTGGCGATGTAGTCAACACGATGTCGATTCTGGATTCCTGGGCGCCTTCGCAAGCCGTTCAGCGCTTTGTTTCCGGTGCCGTGACCGACGAGTTGAAGATTTCCGTAAACAACGACTTTCTCGAGATTGCAGCAAAGGGCTATGCCCGAAACATGTTCGACAGTGTCAGCGGCAGCGGTGGTGTCGAGTTTCAGTTTCCTGAAGTGCCAGACAGCGGCTCTCCGCTAGCCAACTCTCCAATCGCAGGTCATCTTGGTCAAGCCTTCATCGGCGTCCCTTCCGGAAGGCTGTGCACCCTCACCCAGGCCGAGATCCGAATTGATAACAGTATTGAGCCACGAACAGACGAGTTTGGATGTTTTTCCACCAAAGCTTTTGTTCTCGGGCGGCGTAAAGTTTCGATTGACCTGACGGTGTTTGAGCGTAATGACCAACTCAGTCAGGCGCTGTACACGAAGGCTGTCAACAATGAACCGGTACCAGTCATGCTCCAGATGGGCTCACAACCTGGCTCTATGTTCGCCGTCTATCTGCCAGCGGTTCTATTTCCTGTTCCGGCTTTCAGTGATTCTCAGCCGCGCCTGCTGTGGCAGTTCCGCAACGCTATCGCCATGGGCCTGCAAAACGATGAAATCTTCATCGCAATGAGATAAACCATGCAACTTCAGTTTGAACGCCATCATGATTCGATACTCGTACCTGGCTTCCGCTACGAGGTTCGCAGAATCTCGCTTGCCCGCCGCATGAGGTTCCTCGCTGAAAACCACGATCTGATTCAGGAGCTCAAGTTCCTTAGTGCGGCTCCTGATCAGACAGCGCAACAACGTTTGGAAATAGCCCAGTTGGAGCTGGAACTTAGCAGGAAGCTGCTGGAGGAGTGCCTGGTTTCGGTAAGTGGAGGTGACGAGATAGAGACCCTGAGCCCCGAACGTATGGAGTGGCTTATTTCGCGCGCACCGGCAGGGCTTTGTGTCGAGATTTTGGTTCGCATCAGCGAAGAGCTCGCATTGAGCGAGCATAGAAGAAAAAACTAGTTGCCGCCTTCCAGTACTTATCCTCCGGGCCCCGGTGGGAGTGCGGCTCATGCAGGAAACGGGGGCTCGAAAGTGCGCGCCACTGCGCATTCCTGAAACATCAACCATCTGATCGCCCCGTTTGGGGAGGTAAGAACGCTGTCTTCTTCCAATGTCCCGAAAGTGTTCTCGATGGCTCTGCTGCCTATTGGATTGCGCTTGAGCGCTGGTGTCGATTCATGGATCCAGGCAAGGTACTTGAATTTCCGGCAGTCGACTGCGATGCCATGACCGCAATTCAGGCCATCGAAAAGGAATTAAGAAATGAGCAATGAACCCACAAACAATTTGAGCATCAGTGATGTGCTCTCGCAAATGATCCAACAACTGGATACCGGCAATTCAGCTGTTGTTGGCCAAATCAAGGACATCGGACAAACTACCTCGACTTCAATTGATCGAATTGCCGGCTCAGCGGTAAACATTCCGCGCGCAACTCCTGACTCCTCCGTCAGTAAGGAACTCTTGAATGCTTTCAGTCCTCTGAGTTCAACCAAGGGTTCCAATATTCTCACAAGTTTGTTTCTTGGGCCTGTTTGGAAAGGCCTGTTCAGTCTCTTCGATGGTGGCAGCGAATCGCAACAGGCTCCATTGAGCAAGTTCAGTTTTGCTGAAGCTACTCGAACCGATATCGCCTCATCCCTTCGCCTCGATGGGCAGCCGAGTTCTGTTCGCACAGATGCATTTGGGCTAACTCAATCCAACCCTGCGCCGCAGGTTCCGATCAACATCTCGATTCAAGCTCTTGACGCGCGCTCCATTCTCGACCGAAGCGACGACATAGCTTCCGCCCTGAAGCAGGCTTTGCTTTCCAACCACGAAATCAACAACAACCTGAACGAGATCTGACCATGGAGTTTCCAATTCTTATTTCCGGTGAACTCGCGCAATCGGGCGCCATTCTTTCAACGTCAGCACTTCATATCGAACACTTCTTTGAAGGCTACGCACGGCAATCACAGCAGTTGGCAGATTACGACCAGCGGATCTGGCAACTTCGCTACAGCAACCTGCAGCCGGCTGAGGCTATGAAACTTCGCAATTTCTACGAGGCGTTGCCCATCGACGGGGTCTTCACATTCACTGATCCCTGGTCCGGTCAGACCTATACGACATGCCGTTTGGCGCCAGCCCCGCTGACTCTGTCATGCGACCAGGACAATCGATTCACTGCATATTTGGAGATTGAAAATGCCGGCTAGCCCCATCGCATTTCCTGCCCTTGACAATGGCATGCTGGCGCAACTGCCTGCGAGTCTTACTATCGAGAAATTGATTCGCGGTACCCGCTTCGCCGATGGCAGCATTTTGTCAGCAGCATTCCAAGCCAGGCTTCGCTACAGTTGGGTTCTTCGTTACGAGAATCTGAGCACCGCCGAATGGCAGAGGTTCATGGACTTCATTGCCGCGAGTGGACGCGGACTGGAAAGCTTCGTCTTTCCTGACCCATTGGGGAATTTGCTCGCACGGTCGGGCAATCTGGAGAGCTCAGTCTGGCTCTCCCCACCCGGTTTAACCGTTGATCCTATTGAAGACGCAGCCCAACCAAAGTCATTCATTCTTACTAACCCCACAACTGAACCTTTGACTCTCTCTCAGACGGTTGAGATCACTGGTGGATTCCGCACATGTTTCAGTGTGGCGGCGAAATGGGACGGAGCTGCCTCCTTCAGCCTGAGCCTTTCGGATGGAGTCGACACTGCCACCAGCGAAGCGACAGCCCATGGTTGGGTGCGCCACTCTATCAGCCTGAGCAGCGGCTCTGCAGCCGCTACACGAACCGTAGGTATCACTGTTCCGCCCACAACACAAATCGTGTTGAGTAGCCCACAACTCGAAATCGCTGCAGCCCCAGGAGCCTATCTCGAAACTGGCGCAGTCGGCGCAAGTTTTCCTTCCGCATGGCTTGCCCAGCGGAGTTTTGACAGTCGAAGCAACGCGCCTGGTGCGCATTCAATCACTTTACGAATTGAAAGCCTGAGAGCCATATGAGCCTACTGGAATTGAAAGAACAAAACGCTGTGCCGGTCACCGCCCTCTTGTGCGAACTGACACTTAGCGATGGCAGCCAGCGATTCTGGGCTTCCTCGCGTTGCCAGGATGGCGCCGTCCATTACCAGGCAAGAATTCACCCCGATCAAATGAATGCATGGAAGCTTACGAGTGACGTTTCCAGCGAAAGCTCTGGACAGATCTCAGTTGTATTTGCCGACAATGACGGGGTCATCGCTCAATTGTTCCAGACAGGCAAGCTTTCAGGTGCGCGGGTCAAATTTTCGGCAGCCGTCCTGAATGCAAGAAATGTCGAGAGCAAGACTGTCCTGCTCACTGGATTGCTCGATACAGTGAATGAACTCGATGGCAAGTCCGCCCGCCTCAATGTACTCAGCCGCCTCAGCGCCATCCGCTCCAACTTCCCGCCCATGCGCATTCAGAAGCAATGTGCCTGGGCGTTCCCATCGAATCCTGAGCAACGACAGCAAGCCCTGAGTTTGGGTGAAGATGGCCGCTACTCACCTCTATTCCGATGTGGGTATTCGCCGGATGTGGAAGGCGGGGTTGGCAATTTGAACGGCGCCGAACCTTTCACCACTTGCGACTTCACCAGAATCAGTTGCGAGCAACGCGGAATGTTCGCAAAGGATGCCTTGAACAATACGACCCAACGCTTCAGCGGGATTGAATTTGTGCCACCCACCTATCTTGTTCGTGGCCATGGGGAATCCTCTGGCCGCCTTTCCAATCTGGTCAGCATTGACACACGCTTCAATGATGTGGTTCCTGCTGTGTACGGAGCGGGCTGGCTCCAGGCCCCTGTGGTGTTTTCGCGAAACGATGGTAACCTCACTCGTTGCGAAGTGCTTCTGGGCCTGGGCGAAATTGACAGCGTCATCAAAGTGATTGCTGATGGATATGAAATTCCAGAAGGTGTCAATGGCCAGAACATGAGTGGAACGGGTTGGTACAACGTGGTCAGCAAGGGCAACCGTACAGGGGCGCTCAATTTGGATATTGGAAACTCCGCTGGCAACCCGGTTGGCGATCCATACGGAAGCATGGCCTATCTCAACCTCGTGCTGCCGAATCGAATCAATGATGGCAAACGAAGCCCAAAAGTGGAAGTGCTGCTTAGGGGCATCAAACTACCTGTGCTCGACGCCGATGGTGCGCTTGTGTCGCAGGAATGGTCGGCCAATCCAGCCTGGATCCTGTTGGACATCCTCCGCCGAACGGGTTGGAAGCTGGATGAACTCGATCTTGCTTCTTTCAATGCCGCTGCAAGCTTTTGCGATGAACTGGTCGACGCGCGAGATGCAAATGGCATTTTGCGCCAGGTGCGTCGCTTTGAAACAAACCTGGTTTTGAAACGCCGATACAGCGTCGGCGAATTGCTCCGCTCGATTCGCATAGGCGCTCTCTTGTTCCTGTACTTCCAGCCCGATGGAAAGTTGGCGATCCGGCCGGAGACATCCATTGGGTTACAGCAGCCTTTGAAGCCTGAAGGCAGCAATGCCACGGAAGACCTGAATGGCGGCTGGGCGACCTATGAATTTGGGGATGGGCTCACACAGGCGAACGGGATTTTGCTCAATTCAAAGCTCGAACCGGACTTCCGCATCTTCTCAAAACCAAACCAGGATTCACCCAATCGCGTGACCTTCGAGATCCAGGACTCTCTCAATGAGTTTCAGCAGGACAGTATCTCGATCGCTGACACCGACGACATACGCATTCGCAGGCAAGAGATCACTCAAGCCCTTGCGGCTGTTGGCGTGCCGAATTTCCCTCAGGCTCAACGCATTTGTCAAACCTGGCTCAATAAATCGATCTCGGGCAACGTCTTTCTCGAATTCAAAACTTCAGTCCGGGGCTTCCACATCAGGCCCGGAGATCTGATCACCCTCACCTACCAACGCTATGGATTTGAACGAACGATTTTCCGAGTGACAGAGTTCCAATTCTCGCCGCGACTGGATGTGATGAAAGTCGTATGTCAGCTCCACCAGGACCATTGGTACTCCGACAATGCTCAGATTCGCTATGACCGCTCCAGGCTGTTTTCCTGGCGTACTTCAGCGGCCCGTGCTGTTTGCGGCACACTGGTCGATGAAGGTGAAATCAGTTTCGACGCCTCCGAAAGCATCGGCGTGGATGCTCATGGGAGCCAACGTTGCGCATTGCGCATTCCTTTCATTCGACCGAATTCTGAAACCGGAGCAACTAGTGGAATTCCATTGGTTACCTTTTCCTACTCAGTGCAAACTTCCGGCGGCAATTTGGCTCAGGGCTCTTACTTCTATGGGCTCACAACCGTAGATGATGGTGGCAACGAAAGCGGCCTCTCAAGTCTGATTCCGGTACGGATCGGTGGGTTGTCCGATGAGAACCAGGTCACCTTGGAAGGCATTAGCGTTGCTGCCGGCGCCGTAAGCCTCAACCTCTATCGCGGCGCCTCACCGCATCGTCTCCTTCGCATAATCTCCGGCGCACCTGTCACCGATTCCATAGCCGATTCCGGCGCCCTTGCTCAACCGTTGCTTCCACCCGATTCCAACTTCAGCCGGCTGCGAGGCTGGTACCGGCAAAACTTCCTCGTGGATCAGACGCCAACATCCTGGACTTCGAACACGATCGCCAGAACTGGCTTAAACCTGGCAGAAAATCGCTGGACCGGTAAGAAGCTCTACATTCGGTCGGGAAAAGGCTTAGGACAAGAACTCACAATTCTGTCAAATACCGCTGACACCATTACGTTGGATCGCAATTGGGAAACCACCCCGGACGCAACCAGTAAATTCGCAATTGTGGATACAACCTGGACGCAGTCAACAGAATCCGATACGGATCAAATCACGATCATGTTGCCGCTTCAGCCTGCCTCTAGCTTCGAAGTCAGTCTTCGCTCCGTTTCCAAGGACAACTCTGAGCTCGATAATCTTGAGTCGCCTTCATTGATTTGGCAAGTCGGGGTGGGATCTGCGTCGAACAATGACACCGGTGTACCCTCCACTCCGGGCTTTGGTTTTGGCCTCATTGAGCAAGGTACAGTGTCCATCGGTGGAATTGCTTTCCAGACTCTTGAAAACCTTGCCTCGGTATACATAGGCCAGCTTGGAATCCTTTTCTGGAGCGAGCTTGAAGCCCCGACCCCTCTGAGCCTTGGGTTTGAACTCTTCCCCGAAGATAGTGAGGTCACTTTGGAAGGACTCTCCGCACCGCTGCCCTCTGGTTCACTGTTTCAAGTTCATGAAGAAATTTTCGAGACCGTCGGCGAGCCATTAAGCGGGAATATCTATAGTGTCTTGCGAGCACGCTACAAGACTACGGCAGAGGCGCATGCAGAAGCCTCCGGCGTATTCGTTCTCACTCGTCGAGAGATGACAATTCCGTTTGCCCCGGGTTATTTCAATTCCTCCTCCGCAGTTGGGTTTCGCTACAACTTTCGAATGCCAAACGTCCGAATCTCTGGGGCCGATTTCGTCCTGCATAACCGCTTTGGTCCCAGTGAAAGATCGGAAGAGGCGTATACCGGATTCACCAATTATGGAGTCCGAACTTTGTCTGGTGGCCAAATCACAATGAACTTGCAAGGCTATCTTGCAATCGAAGCATCGGCAGGCAACAGTTTCCTTCTCGACCGTGGCACAGTCGTGCGAGATGTATCGGCATATGTTCAGGAGCCACCAACTGGCGGGGATGTCGAGATCCTGGTTCGCTTGAATGGCGACCCGTACTGCGAACTGACGATTGAGTCCGGTAGTCATGTTGCGGCGGCTGTTAGCAAGTTCAACGTCCAGCCGCTACCCGCCGGGGGCACACTGTCCTTCGACGTTCTCAACGTGCCTCCCGCGTCGGCGGGAACACCAGGTCGCGATCTGACTGTCCTGCTTCAGATCTGAGCAGCACTCGCTGCCTGATACTAGTGAACGTGATCTCCGTTCAGAATGTATCCAAGCGATACATGACGCAACCCGGCTTCTGGCGAGGCCGTGGTCCACATCAAGCGGAGGCCCCGAACGAATTCTGGGCTTTGCGCGATGTCTCCTTCGATGTCCCGCGTGGTGAGGTGTTTGGTTTGGTCGGTCCAAATGGTGCGGGCAAATCTACTCTTCTTCAAATTCTCACCGGTATTCTTCAGCCAACTCAGGGTAGAGTGCTGACTCAAGGCCGTATCAGCGCTTTGCTTGAACTCGGTGCGGGATTCAACCTTGAATTTACTGGCCGCGAGAATGTGCGGCTCAATGCCGAACTTCTCGGCCTCACCCGTAAAGAAATCGACGAAGCAATCCCGTCTGTGGAGTCCTTTGCCGAGCTTGGTCGTTTCTTTGACCGTCCCGTTCGCGAATATTCAACGGGCATGTACGTTCGCCTGGCATTCTCGGCAGCGATTCATCAGAATCCTGAAACCCTCGTAGTGGATGAGGCCCTCGCCGTCGGCGACGCCCGCTTTGCCAACAAGTGCATCCGCCGGCTTGAGGAACTCAAGCAGCAAGGCACTACCATTCTTTTTGTTTCTCACGACCTCGGTATTGTGAAGCGGCTCTGTAACCGGGCTGCCTTGCTCTGGGAAGGTCAGGTTGCCATCCTTGGCACTCCGTTGGAGATTGCCAACGAATACTCCAAACGCGTGCAGGTCGACCCTGTAGAGCGGACGATTGTCAGCCATAGGTCCAATGCGCCTACCTCGATCATCGACGCAACCCTCCAACTCCGCGAATACCAAATCAACGACTCCATCGAACTCTCTGCGACCATTCGCGTGAATCAACCCGAAACGAAGTTTCAATTCGGGCTTCTGATACGCAATCGACAGGGCATAGATCTGGCCGGTACAAATACGCAGATCGAAAATTGTCCACTTCAAGTCGATGGTCCAGTCGACATCCGAATCTGCTTTAAGTTCCCTTGTCCATTCACCGCAGGCGACTACACCATCACTCTTGCCACCCAGGACGTAGATGGCGCCCGCCACGATTGGCGCGATGACTACCTCGAGTTTCGCGTCAACGATCGCCGCCCCTATGCCGGCAACCAATGGCTGAATGGTAACTTTGAGTGGACAAAGCTATGAGCGACCCTACTCTCATAAACCGCATTCAACAGACCCTCCGGGCCCTTGACATCGATGCCTGGCTCTTCTTCGATCACCACTACCGCGATCCGATCGCCTATCAGGTCCTCCACCTAAATGCAGAACAAACGCCCACAAGGCGTTGGTACTATCTCATTCCCAAGGAAGGCGAGCCGCAGAAGCTAGTGCATCGGATTGAGTCGCGCATGCTCGACAGCCTCCAGGGTCACAAACATGTATATTCCGGCTGGCGAACCCACCAGGAATGCCTCGCTTCGTTCCTGTCTGGACTCAAGCGCATCGCCATGCAGTATTCGCCCGGCTGCGCAATTCCCTATGTCTCCATGGTGGATGCAGGCACTCTCGAACTGGTGCGATCATTCGGTGTCGAGGTCCTGTCTTCGGCCGACCTCGTGCAGATATTCCACGCCACCCTGCGCCAAGCCCAAATCGACTCCCATCTCGCCGCCGGCGTCAAAATGGATGCCATTCGCAAAGCTGCATTCGATCAGGTCTCTAGCGGACAATCACTTTCGGAATGGCAACTCCACCTCTGGTTGCGCAACGCTTTTGACCGCGAAGGCTTGATCACCGACCACGGCCCAATCGTGGCGGTCAATGCCCATGCCGCCGATCCGCACTACGAACCCAGCGAGGCATCGAGCCACCCCATCAAGCCAGGCGACCTGCTCCTAATCGACATGTGGGCCAAGAGTAACGCTCCTGGCTCGGTGTACTACGACATCACTTGGACTGGCTTTTGCGGCTCCAATGTTCCCGCCGAACTCGACAAAGTTTTCGAGATCGTCAAGTCCGCCCGCGATGCGGCTTTCAACCGGGCAAAGGACGGTCGACAGTCAGGCAACCCGCTCTACGGATTTCAGGTGGACGACGCCGCTCGCGAAGTGATCACAAGCGCAGGCTTCGGCGATGCCTTCGTCCACCGCACCGGCCATTCGATCACAGAGGACGTTCACGGAACCGGCGCAAACATGGACAACCTCGAAACCCACGACGAGCGTCAGGTCCTCCCCAATACAATCTTCTCTGTCGAACCTGGCATCTACCTCAAGGACTTCGGCATCCGCTCGGAATTCAACGTCCTTGCGCAACACGATTCAGCCATTGTTACCGGCGAAGTGCAGCAATCCTTGCTCAGGCTATAGAATCGTAATCGTGAAAACACTCAGCCTGTTGTTCCTTGCCTGCTCGACCTTCTTTGCCCAGGACTCATTGCCCAAAGACGGCAAGAAGTACCACGTAATTTTCGAAATGTCTGCCGGTGAGCAGCCAAGACTGGAAGGCGTGATTCGCAACATCGAAAACCTCAAGATTGCCCTCGGCCCTGAAAACGTTCAAGTCGAGATCGTGCTTCATGGATCGGCCATCATGTCCTATACCAAGGACAAGTCAACCTTGGCCAGCGAATGGGAGCGCCTCGCAAAGTCAGGCGTCACTCTACTCGCCTGCAACAATTCGATGAAGATGCGCAGCATCCCCAAAGACAATCTGCTGCCCAATATCAAGATCGTTGATTCCGCCGTCGCTGAATTGGTCCGCAAGCAACAAGCTGGCTGGCAGTATCTTCGCAACGCAAACTAGCTAGATTCCCACGAGCATGGCGACAACAAGTGCAGCAAACTGCGGTCCCTTGTAGCCGTCCTCGCCTTCTTCGAACCACTCGTCGATTGAATGCGCGTTAGGGCTTCGCCCTCCCCCGCCGATGGTCACGGCGGGAATTCCCATGCTCATCGGAATATTGGAATCCGTGCTCCCACTTCCAGTCGCAAAAATAGGCAGCGCTAGCGCTTTCGCCGCTGCCAGAGTCTTCTGAATGATCGGCAGTTGATCTCCCGGCTCGGCTGCTGGCCGCAAACCAAGCACCTGGACATCCAACTCAAGCGCAGCTGTGCTGTCGGGCCATCGCTTCTTCTCCGCCTCCAGCCCAAACCGCAACGCCGCTTTGATCCTCTCATCCAGCGCTGCCAATTCCTTAGGTGATTCACTCCGCATATCGAGTTCCATGCTCACTTCAATCGGCACGGAATTCACGCTAGTCCCACCCGTCACCGTCCCGACATTGAATGTGGTCCTTGGCGACTCAGGGACCTCCAGATCCGCAATCCGCGCAATGGCTCGCCCCATCGCATGTGCCGGGTTCGGCATCCCAAACGCCCCATAACTATGCCCCCCACGGCCCTTGTAAACAACCTTGTAGCGGTTGCTCCCCACGCCGCGCGAAGTCACTCGGAATCCCGTCCCATCCACAGAGATAAACGCATCCACTTGACCCTTCAACTCAGAAGTAAACAGATGCCGCACCCCCCTCAAGTCCCCTTGTCCTTCCTCACCCACGGTTGCCACAAACAACACCGTCCCCTTCGTTCGAAGCTTTGCCTCGCGGAACGCCTTACAAACTGCCAGGACCACAGCCAACCCACGGCAATCATCGCCAATGCCGAGCCCATGCATTCTCTTGCCCTCCGGTCGCACCTTTACATCCATCCCGGCAGGAAAGACTGTGTCCAGATGCGCGCTGAAGACAATCAGCGGCTTTGGAGCGCTGGCGCCCGGCAATCGGCTGATCACATTGCCCACGCTGTCGGTCCGGATGTCCTCCATTCCAAGCGCCGCCAACCTCCGCGCGTACTCCTTCCCGCGTGCAGCCTCACCAAACGGAGGCGCGGCAATTTCGCAGATCGATACCTGCTGCTGCATCGTCCAGGCGTTGTTCGATTGCAGTGCCTCCATGACCGCATGAAATTGCGGATTCTTCAACTCGTCCACGCCTTGCCCAAGCGCCGCCCAGGCGCAGGCCACCACCAACCCAAACAATTTCATATGAGTTTCAGCATAAGCTAAGCTACAAGCATGGCGACTCAAGTCCTCGTATCGCCCGAAGAATACCTCAAGACTTCCTACCCGGATCTCGACCGCGAGTTCGTCCATGGTGAGGTCGTGGAGCGAACGATGCCTACGTATTTGCACAGCCGCGTGCAAGCCCTTCTTTGTTTTTATTTTGAGATGCTGCGCCGCACTCACCCAGTTTTCGTGGCGCCGGAACTGCGCCATGTCATTCAAGCACAGTCCGTCTATCGAATCCCGGACATCGCCGTATTTGCCAACATCGAGCCGGAAGGCCTCTATCCCACCACCCCACCCCTCGTTGCCATTGAAATTCTCTCCCCGGACGACCGCATCAGCGAAGTCCTGCGCAAACTTTCCGAATACCATTCCTGGGGAATCTCCAACATCTGGCTCATCGATCCTGAATCAAAAAAGCTCTATATATACGACGCAACCGGCCTCCACCCGGTCCAGTCTCTACCCCTACCGCAGTACGATTTCGCCATAACACTCGCCAACCTCGAGCTCGAA
>Ga0163144_10002938_pt1 | contig 38896 bp, 31 predicted proteins | sample OliLak19BULKMAT1_FD_123175 | JGI IMG/M metagenome (GOLD analysis project Ga0163144, IMG submission 123175) | Freshwater microbial mat bacterial communities from Lake Vanda, McMurdo Dry Valleys, Antarctica - Oligotrophic Lake LV.19.BULKMAT1 | ecosystem: Environmental > Aquatic > Freshwater >...
CATCCGCCTTGGCCACGCCATCGAACGATTCGTTATAGCCGAAGAAACCGAAGACCACATCGGCCTTCACATGCTGAAGATACTCCGTCATCGAGGTCGCGCCCTTGCTGCGCGGGAAGGAATCCGGGCGGTCGCCGCTCGCGCTCATGTTGCGGAAGCGGACTTGCTGATCGGGCATCGCGCTCTGCAACAAGGTCTCCATCCAGCCATCGTGCTGAAAGCGATCTGGCAAACCATTGCCGAGAATGGCGACGACATCGCCTTTGCTGAACGCGAAGGGCGTCGGGTCTTTGTAGCCGGCGGGCACTTCGGCGAGCGCGGGATCTTTGGCGCCGGCGGGCAGCCGCTGCGCGTTTTTCTGCTCGGCCGTGGCTGCTTGGGCCCTGGCAGCAGGTTGCGCTGGCTGGCCGGCATAATTGAAGTAAGCGAGCTTGCCTTGATCCTTCACATCGATCGCTGCGGACTCCGCCGCCGGCACGTCCGCCGCGCGGAACACTTCCTTCCGATCCGCATCGAGCAGGGTCAGCGTGAAACCGTGAATCCGGCCTTCAAAGCCACGCCGGTTCCAGATTTGAATCTTCTCCACCTCGACAGCCTGCCCGAGATCCAATTCCCACCACGGATTCGTCGAGCCGACGTTGACAGTGTGGGTCTGCCCCTTCTTGTTGAAGTCGGAATCCTTGTTGCCATCAATCGCCCGCGCCGCGACCGCGTCGCCGTGCGTGCTGGACTGCGTCGCCTTGCCATCGCGCGCCATGTTCATGCCGCCGCTGATGACCTCGACTTCCGCGAGCGTGAGAATGCGCTTGTCGCCCGGCAGTTCGATGCGCACGAAACGCGCTGGTTTGCCGGTCGCGGCCTGCGGTTGGTCCTTCTTCACTGCCGGAGCATCGGGCGCGGCCTCGACTTTCAGAGCCGGCTTCTTCTCAGCGGGCGCGGCAGGTTTCTTGGTGGTGTTGTTCGCCGGGATCGGACTTTCAAAACCCGCATACATCTCCGGCTTCACGCCGCGCGCATGACCAGCGGCGTTGAACGTGTTCGGCTTGAAAGGCCCAACGAAGGCGATGTTCAAGTCCGGCTTGATCGCCGCTTCCTGGCCGAGCGCCCAGAAGACACTGTTCACAATCATGCGACGATAGCCTTCGTTCGTTAGATCTTCCGGCGTGCCGTAAAGCGAGGTGAACGCTCGACCCATCTTCCCCGAGGCCGACTTGTAAGTGCGCGTCCACTCCGAGGCCTGCGGCTGCTTCGTGGCATCCACCGGCGAATCCGGCGTCATGCCATTGAGCGGCCGCGCCGTCGTGAGGATGTCGCCGTCCGTCGGCTTGCCGACATAACAGCCAGCCTGCACCCACACCTCCTTCACCCCGCGCAGAATCGGGTGCTGCGCCATCGCGTCCACGATGCTGATGCGCGTGCTCTGCCGGTGATTCTGCCCGTAGTGACCGACCCACGTCTGCCCGAGCACCTGATGGCCAAAGCCGAGTTCATAGCCCGCGACCTTGCTGTCGAAGGAATACTTCGCGAACGCATCATCCTTCGGCGTCTTGAAAGCGTGCGTGGCCGTGCGCAACCCGATGACCGGCCCGCCACGATTCAGGTAAGCATCGAAGTGCTTCATCCGCTCCACCGGAAAATTCTGGAAGCGCAGGAACACGACCGCGAGGTCCGCCGTGTCCAGCGCTTCCATCCCCGGCATGTTCGAACCTTCGCCCGCGATGATGTTGCCCTCGCCATCGAGATCAAACAGCACCGTGCATTTGAAGCCGTGATGCTTCGCCAGCAAGCGCGCCAGCGCCGGCAGCGATTCCTCGGAACGATATTCATGATCGCCCGCGAGAAAGACGATGTGCCGGCCCTTGCCGGGGCCTTCGGTGCCCTCATAGACGAGTGGTCCGGCACCAGCGATGCCAGCGATGAACAAGAAGATGGCGAGAATAGTTTTCACGAGGTTCCAAAGTCTGAGTTCAGTTTAGAAGGAAACAACAGTCAACGGGCACCCGATGGATTTCACGGCGCGTGGACGATGTGAAACGGGACATAGCAAAAGAACGGTCGCGCCTTGTTCTCGCGAATAAATTCCACGACGTGCCCGGTGATCAAGTCTTCGGCGTAGCCGACGTCTTGTGGACGATTCTCGCGATTGTGCCACCGACTCACCGGACCTCCGCCGCTGACCGAGGCCCGCGTAGTCATCGAGGACTACCGCTGGGACTACAGCCAGCACCGGCCCCACAGCCGCCTAGTCTACCTGAGCCCGGTGCGCTTCGCTCAGAGACAACTTCCATCCCCGACTGCGGTCGGGCTCCGCTCTCCCTCCACCGGGGATGGACAACCACAACTGAACCATTAAACCTAAGTCAACCCCCAGATTCTCGCATCCCCTGGAGCAGTTAGCGAGGTCCGGTAACCCGCAACCACGGCGGTTGGCGTTCTCCGTTCGCAGGCATTTGCCAATTTTTTTGTGACCCCCGATCGATCGGCGTTGGTGCGGGTCGCTCCGGTCTCATACCCCTCCCCCGCCCCCTTCCGGTTCCCCGCACAGATTGCGCACAACTTTTCCGGTATCTCCGTGCCGTCTCTTGCCGGCTGATCTGAAGATGGATTTTGCGGAAACCTTGTGTTTACAGGCAACTCGTGACATCTGTCTGCGCGTATGAGCAACAAGCAGGGTTCCTTGGAACCGATTCAAGTCCTGCCGTGCGCACCATTCCTTCCGGAGATGTCATGAAACCGATCTTGGCCCTCGTGGCCGCCCTGTTCCTCCTCCCCGCGTCCGGATGCATGTCGCGCTACGACATCGTCATGAACAACAACGTGCGGGTGCTCTCCAAGACCAAGCCCCGTCTCGACAAGGCAACCGGCGTCTACCACTACACGGACGTAAAGGGGAACAAGGCCACCATTGCGGCGATCCGGGTCAGGGAAATAGGCCCCTACAACCGCAAGCCGGATTCGAGCGCAAGCGGCTACTGAGCCCTTCGACGCCGTTTGGATCCGGTGGCGGACATCCTCCGATCCAACAGCTGGTCCACATATTTCCCAAGCAGGTCGGCTTCGAGGTTGACGATATCTCCCACTTTCCGAGCCCGCAGGTTGGTCACGGCGAACGTGTGCGGGATGATCCAAAGCCGGAATCCTTTCTTCGTGGTTCCTGAAACGGTCAGGCTGATCCCGTCGACGCAGATCGATCCCTTGAAGACGACGAAGCGTCGCACTTCGGCCGGGGCTTCCACGTCCAGCACATGATCGGCACCCGCTCGTTCCCATTTTGAGATCCGACCCACCCCGTCGACGTGGCCGCTGACAAAATGCCCGCCGAAGCGGCCGCCGGCCGCCAAAGCCCTTTCGAGGTTCACGGTCGCCCCGGGCCGGAGGAACTGGAGGTTGGTCCGGAGCCAGGTTTCCTTGAGCAGGTCGAAGCTGAGAAGAGTCTTCGCGCCTTTTCGCGACCGCTTCACCAGCGTGAGGCAGCAGCCGTTGATCGCGAGGCTGTCGCCAAGTTTCAGGTCCTGGGCCACCAGTTTCGCCGCGATCACGAGACGGATCCCCGTTGCGGTGGGCGTGCTGGATTCGATGGAGCCCGTTTCTTCTACGATGCCGGTGAACATTTAATCAGGAGGCCGGGGCCGTGCCGCAGCCGTGGGATTGAAAGCACAGTTGCGGCAGGATGAACAACGATTCTTCGGGCTTTACCCGCGAAAAGGCCGGGGTCCGACTCCGACGCGGCGCCCTGAAGAACCGATGTCGAAATCCGCGGGAAGCTGTTCTACGTTCCGCGCGCCATGAGTCCGGATGCCATCGTCAACATACTCCAATCCTACCTCTGCTTCGTGATCGCGATCACGGTGCATGAGGCGGCCCATGCGTGGGCTGCCTGGAAGTGCGGGGACGACACGGCACGCCTGATGGGACGCATCTCGCTCAACCCGGTGGTGCACATGGAGGTGGTCGGAACGGTGCTGCTCCCACTGCTCGGCCAGTTTCTCGCGGCAATCGGTTCGGCGGCGGCGGGATGGGTCATCGGTTGGGGCAAGCCTGTGCCGGTGAACTCGGGGAACTTCCCATCCGGGAAGCGTTACCTCTACGGCATGTATGTCGCGTTGGCCGGCCCGGCGAGCAACATCCTCCTCGCTCTCATTGGGATGATCGCGATCTTTGTCGGGTCCGAAGAACTGCGGCATCTCATCATGGTGTTCATCTTCGTGAACCTCGGACTGTGTTTCTTCAACCTGCTGCCCATTCCTCCGCTCGACGGCTCCTACGTGCTCCGATACCTGTTCAACATCAGCGACGAAGCCTATCGGAGCATGGCACAGTTCGGATTCATCGCCGTGCTGCTGATCGTGAAGATTCCCGCGGTCCAGGCCACACTGTCCTATGCCATGATGTCCACCTTCAGCTTCCTGAGACTGATCGTCGGGCTCGGTTGAATCTGCGAAACGCCACTTGGCAGGCGGGAACCGCCTACCGTTCGGGGAACTCAAACTCGACCTTGCCCTTGTCCTTCAATACGAGCTGGGCGGAGAAGGGCTTGCCGGCGCGGCTGATGAACTTCTCGAGCACGTCGGTTCGGCCATCGGCCAGGAGCTTCCCGGCCTGGTCGCGATCGACGGGCTGCTGGAGGATGACCTTGCCGGACTTGAAGGCGCAGCGTTTGGTTTCGCGCTGGCTGTTTTCGCAGATGTAGTCGGTCTCCGACTCGAAGACGCTGCCGCCACAGCGCGGGCATTTGCCGACAGTAGTCTGCCCGGTGAAGTCGAGCTTCACGACGGGTTCGTCGGCCTTCTTCGCACCCTTGCCGCCGGCTTTCTTTTCGCGGGGAGCGAACTCGAATCCAACCTTGCCCCCCTCGTATTTCAAGAACGCCTCGAACTTCCGGTTCGTCTTCTTCGACACGAAGCCCTTGAGCAGATCGGTCTTTCCGTCGGCAAGGAGCTTGACGATCTGGGCGCGTTCGATCGGCTGCTGGAGGATGATCGCGCCGGTCTTGAAGTCGCAGGTGCGTTCGGCGCTGACGGACTTCTCGCAGACGTAGTTCATCCCGTTCTCGAAGACGCGCGCACCGCACTTGGGGCATTTGCCGAGCGGTTCCTTCCCGGTGAAGTCGACAACCACGGCCTCGCCGTCCTCCTTCTTGTCGTCGCCGAAGTCGAACTTGGCCTCGAACTCGGGCGTCAACTTGATGAGCGCGGCGAAGGGAAAACCCTGCTTGCTGCGGAATCCCTGGAGCGGGCCGATGTGTTTGTCGCGGATGAGCGCCTCGATCTCGGCCGGCTCGAACTGGCGGCCGGCCGCGATCTTCCAGAGGGCGAAGTCGCACTTCTGGCACTGGAACTTCTTGTAGTTCTCATGCACCTCGCCGCCGCACTTGGGGCAAGGCACCTTGAGGATGCCGAAGTCACCGGGAATGGTGTCGTGTTCGAAGAGCTTGGCCTTGCCGACGATCTCCTGCGTGAGCCGCCGGATCTCGTCCATGAACTGCTCGCGCTTGAGCTGGCCGCGCTCCATCTGCTTGAGCTGATACTCCCAGTTGCCGGTCATCTCCGGTTTCGTGAGCGTCTCGACGCCGAGGCCGGTGAGAAGGGTGATGAGCGAAAAGGCTTTTGCCGTCGGCTTCAGCTCGCGCAGTTCACGAAGCATGTATTGCTCGGCGATGAGGCCTTCGATGATCGATGCGCGGGTGGCCGGAGTGCCGAGGCCGCGTTCGCTCATGGCCTCGCGGAGCTCCTCGTCGTCTACCAGCTTGCCGGCGCCTTCCATCGCGCTGAGCAAGGTGGCTTCCGTGTAGCGCGGGGGCGGCTTGGTGACGTTGGCCTTCACTTCGACGGCGCTGGTTTTGACACGCTCGTTCTGGTCCACGGGGACAAGCGTCGGCGACTCGTCGGAATCGACCTCCTTGCCGTAGACTTCAAGCCAACCTGTCTTCATCAGCACTTTGCCGGCGCTCTTGAAGGGTTCGCCTTCGACGCGGGTGATGCGCGTGGTTTCAAGGAATTCCGCCGCCGGATAGAACACGGCGAGGAACCGTTTCGTGACGAGATCGTAGAGCTTCTGCTCGGGCTCGCTCAGGCTCTTCGGAAGAACGCCGGTCGGGATGATCGCGAAGTGGTCGCTGATCTTGGCGTTGTTGAAAATGCGCTTGTTCGGATGCACCCAGCCGCTCTTCAGGATTTTATCGGCGAACGAACTGTAGCCCGTCAGGTCTCGCAGCGAATCGAGCGTCGTCTTGACCGTGGCAATGTAATCCTCCGGCAAGGCCCGCGCATCCGTCCTCGGATAGGTCAGAACCTTATGCTTCTCGTAGAGCGCCTGGGCGAGGCCGAGGGTGTTTTTGGCGCTGAAGCCGAAGCGACCGTTGGCCTCGCGCTGGAGCGAGGTGAGATCGTAGAGCAACGGCGAGAGCGAGGTGCTGGGCTTGCTCTCTTCCGTGACGACGCCGGGTTTGCCCAGGCACTTGGCCTGGATGGTTTCAGCCTTGGCCTTGTCCCAAAGGCGCTCCGCCTTGAGTTCGGCGTCCTTGTCGTCGCTACGCGAAAACTTCTCGTCGAACCAGCGGCCGGGATAGCCGCCCTTGGCCGCGTCGAAGGTGGCGAGGACTTCCCAGTAGTCGCGGCTGACGAACTTCTTAATCTTCGCCTCGCGTTCGACCACGATGGCCAAGGTCGGCGTCTGCACGCGGCCGACGGTGGTGAGATGGAAGCCACCCGTCTTCGAGTTGAAGGCGGTCATGGCACGGGTGCCGTTGATGCCGACAAGCCAATCGGCTTCCGAGCGGCAGACCGACGCATCGGCCAGGGGGCGCATCTCCTGATCGGAACGCAGCTTGGCAAAACCGTCGCGGATCGCGGCGGCGGTCATCGACTGGAGCCAGAGCCGCTTGATCGGCTGTTTGGCGCCGGTGTGGGCGATGATGTTGCGGAAGATCAGTTCACCCTCGCGGCCGGCGTCGCAGGCGTTGACGATGCCGTCCACGTCTTTCCGCTTAAGAAGTTTCTGGAGAACCTTCAGGCGGTTCTCCGATTTCTCGATCGGCTTCAGGGCGAAGCGCGGCGGGATGTGGGGCAGCTTGTCGAAGGACCATTTGCCACGGACGATCTCGTGCTCTTCCGGCACGGCGAGTTCGAGCAGGTGTCCGACAGCCGAGGAGACGACGAACTGTTCGCTTTCGAAATAGTCGTCGTGCTTCTGGAATCCGCCCAGGGCCTTCGCGATGTCCGAGGCGACTGAGGGCTTCTCCGCAATGACAAGAGCTTTTCCCATCGGTTGGAGCCGGGTTTTAAGGTCAGGCGTTCGCAAAAGGCAACCATGCGTTTGAAATACCTCGGTCCGGCGAACGACCGCGGATCCAAGAAACGATCCACCACCCGTCACGCAGCAGCCAAAGAAAAACGGCCGGCAGCGGATCGCTGGCGGGCCGTTGAGAACTGAGATCGCGGACGGATCAGTGGCGGTCAATGCGGGCGGGAGTCGTCTTCTGGTCGCGCTTGAAGAAGCCGCGCCTGGCCAAAACCAAACCGCCGACAACCGCGACGGCTAGAACGATGCCGCCAACCCACAGGAGGTTCGTTACGATCTGCCCGCCTTCGTGCGCGTGCACAACGCCCGCGGCACCGTGGCCGGGGTGGGCGACGGCGGAGGAGGCGAGGAAGCTAAACGCCGCAGCGGCTGCGGCCAAGGTGCGAAAGCGTGCAGTAGTCATCGTAAGAGAAGGGTCGTGAGCGGAAGTGGTTGCGTCAAGCGAGGTTTGCTGAGGCGCGAGGGATTCGGATGTCTTTCTGGCTTTGGCCTTCTCGTTTCGTCTTTCAGAACACTTCGGGCACTCCCTCGTCGAGAATGCGGATATGCCGGCTCATGCCTTCGGCGACGGCGAGTTCCTGCAGCCAACGCGGCGGTTCCCCGAGATCCTCGAAGCTGAGCTTGAAGGTGCCGTAGTGCATTGGGACGAACCATTTCGCCTTCAGGTCCCGGAACGTCTTGAGGGCCTCATCCGGTCCCATGTGCACCACACGGAACGAATCCGGGTAGTAGGCACCGATCGGGAGAAGGGCGATTTCAGGTGCGCAGCGTTCGCCGATTTCCTTGAAACCGTCGAAATACGCCGAATCGCCGGCGTGGTAGACGGTGCGACCGCAGTGTTCGAGGACGAAGCCGCCGTAACCACGATGTTGGTCGGTGAGCTTGCGGGCGCCCCAGTGCTTCGAGGGAACCAAGGTCACCTTCCAATCGCCGTGGCTGAAGCTTTCCCACCATTGGAGTTCGACGATGCGGCTGAAGCCGAGGCCGCGAGCCAGGTCACCGAGCCCCCACGGCATGACGCCGATCTTCGGCGACGGAATGCGGCGCAGCGACGGCTTGTGGAAGTGGTCGAAGTGAGCGTGCGTCAGCAGGACGAGATCGATCGGCGGCAGGTCGCGGATGCTGAGGCCGGCGTGCTTGAGACGCTTCAGGAGGAAGAGCCAGTTGGCGAAGTTGGGATCGATGAGGACGTTCAGGTCCGGGAACTGCACGAGGAACGACGCATGGCCGATCCATGTGAGGGCGACTTCGCTCTTGGCCAGCTTGGGAAACACCGGGCGTTTGGTCCGGCCAGTGCGTTTGGTCAGCCAGGCCTTCCAAACCATCTCGTAGAAGAACGTCCGGGGATTGAAATGTTTGGCCGGGGTCAGATCCTTGAAAGACCGGGGTAGGCGGCGTCTTCGGGCCGGGCGCCGGTCGGATTCGGGCAGGTCTGTCATCGGTGTGGGCCGGACGGTCGCACGGCCCAGGCGAAATGACAACGGACGGAGCGCAGTGAGGATTGGCGGAAACTGGTCCGCCATGGTTCAACCAACACATGTCTCCCGAACTTCGCTGCCAACTAGAAAGGTTTCTCCTCAGGCAGCCGACCTTGGGAAAGCATGTCTTTGTCGCCCGTGGCGCCACCGTGATCGGCGACGTAACCCTGGGAGACCATTCGAGCGTGTGGTTCAACGCCGTGCTTCGTGGTGACATCAACCGCATCGTCGTGGGCCATCACAGCAACGTGCAGGACAACGCCGTGCTGCATCTCGCGGACGACCATCCCTGTCTGGTCGGCAATTACGTCACCATCGGTCACGGCGCCATAGTCCATGCATGCACCGTGGCGGACGAGTGCCTCATCGGAATGGGCGCGGTCATTCTCGATGGAGCGGAGATCGGCGAACAAAGCCTGATCGGCGCGAAAGCCCTGGTTACCCAAGCAATGAAGGTTCCGCCCGGTTCCCTGGTCCTCGGATCGCCGGCAAAGGTGGTTCGCCAACTTTCTTCCTCAGAGCGGGTAGGATTGCGGCAATGGGCCGAGAAATACGTTGCGAACGCCGGCTTTTACGCGGAACACGGCTTGGGCCGGTAGAATTATTGGGATGTGCGCCGCAATGCACCATCTGTGCCCGAGAACGCACAGTGACGGTAGCGTGAAGCTTGCCTAGGTTGCGACCGAACCAAATGGAAACTCCTCGGCGAACGACTGAAGTCGCCACGTTGAGGAGCGGACAAAGGCCCAGTATTGACCTCCGAAGAACGGAGTCAGTAGCTTCCCGCGTCCCCAACGTCACATCAGCAAACACCGCGTTATGAACACAAAACCCGACATCCGGGGCGGCAGCTCAAAGGGCTTCACCCTGATCGAGCTGCTCGTCGTGATCGCGATCATCGCGATCCTGGCAGGAATGCTCCTGCCTGCCCTCAGCAAGGCCAAACTCAAGGCCCAAGGCATCAGCTGCATGCAGAACCTCCGCCAGCTCCAGCTGGGTTGGAACATGTATGCGGATGACAACAACCAGGTCATCGTCCCCAACAAGGACGGCGGCAACTCCGGCAAAGCTCCCAACAACCCCTCATGGGCCGGCGGCTGGCTCAACTTCGACAACCAGAACGAAGACAACACGAACTGGGGTCGGCTCATCAATCCGAGCACCAAGAACGGCAACTACGGCGGCCTCATCGGGCCCTACACCAAGGACTACAAGGTCTACAAGTGCCCGGCTGACTCCTCCAGCGTGACCATCTTCGGCAAGAAGGTGCCCCGCGTCCGCAGCAACTCGATGAACTACATGCTCATCGGCGACAAGAAATCGATCGACGGCTGGACCCGGAACGCTGTGAACCAGCAGTTCCTCATCTATCGCCGCACGACGGACTTGACCCGCCCCGGCCCTGCCAACACCTGGGTGTTCCTCGACGAGCACGAAAACAGCATGAACGACGGCTATTTCGTCGTCGACGTGACCCAGCCCAACGTGATCATCGATCTCCCCGGTGCCTACCACAACAATGCCTTCGGTATGTCGTTGGGTGACGGCCACGCTGAAATCTTCAAGTGGAAGACCAGCACCAAGACCCTGAACGGCCGTGACGGCGTCGGCCGCGCCCCCGTCGGTGGCAATCCGCCTCCCGGATACAGCAACCCCGGTGCGCTGAATGGCAACATCAACGACCCGAACACCGCGGCCGGCGACCACGCCCGGCTCGCGAAGAAGACCAGCTCCAAGTAAGCTGTCCTGAACCGTTTCAAGCGGGTTGGCTTCGGCCAACCCGCTTTTTTCTTTTCCGGGACCCGAGATCAAGCCCGCCTGGGCGAGTGCGCCGATCAACGGCCGAGTTTGCCCATCATCTTCTGGAGCTTCCCAAACTTCTTCATCATCTGCTGCATCTGGGAGAATTTGTTGAGCACGCCATTGACCTCTGAAACGGCGACCCCGCTGCCGCGAGCAATCCGCTGGCGCCGTTTGGCATTCAGGATCTGGGGATTTCGGCGCTCGATGGGCGTCATGGCGCAGATGATTCCTTCCATCCGCCGGAACTCCCTCTCGGACTTCTGCACATCCATTTGCTTCAAGGCGTCGCCGCCGCCGGGCAAAAGCCCGATGACACTTTCCAAGGAGCCGAGTTTCTTCATCCCGCGCAGCTGATCGAGGAAGTCCTGCAGGGTGAACTGTCCCTTCCGCATCTTCTCTTCAAGCTGCTTGGCTTCATCTTCATCGATCGCCGCCGCGGCTTTTTCGACGAGGGTGACCACATCGCCCATTCCAAGGATCCGCGAAGCCATCCGCTCCGGGTGGAACGGCTGGAAATCCTCCAGCTTCTCGCCAAGTCCCATGAACTTGATGGGCTTACCGGTGACGCTCTTGAAGCTCAACGCCGCACCACCCCGGGCATCGCCGTCGAGCTTGGTCAGGATCGCGCCGGAGATGTTCAGCGCCTTGTCGAAATGGGTGGCGACGTTGACCGCTTCCTGCCCGGTGGCGGCATCGAGGACCAGCAGGACTTCCTGCGGTTCGATCATGGCCTTCAGCCTGACCAGCTCTTGGACGAGGGGCTCGTCGATCTGGAGCCGTCCCGCGGTGTCGAAGATCAACGTTTGCCGCTGGAGATCCGCCGCCATCTTGAGGGCCGCTTCGGCGATCTTGAGAACGTCCGTTTCACCCCGCAGCGAGCACACAGGAATATCGAGTTGGCGGCCCAGAGTCTCCAGTTGCTCCATCGCCGCCGGGCGATAGACGTCGGCAGCAACGAGGAGCGGTGCGCGGCCTTCCTTCTGCAACATCCGCGCGAGCTTGGCGGAGCTGGTGGTTTTGCCGGATCCGTGCAGGCCGACCATCATGATGCAGGCCCGGTTTCCAGAGAGGTTGAGGGCCGCGTTCTGGGCGCCGAGCAGGTCTACCAGTTCGTCGTGGATGATCTTTACGATCTGCTGGCCTGGCGTGACTGATTGGAGCACGTCCGCCCCAAGGCTCTTGCTCTTTACCCGCTCGATGAAGTCGCGGGCGACCTTGAAGTTCACGTCCGCTTCCAACAGGGCCATCCGGACTTCGCGGAGCGAATCGGAGACGTTGGCCTCGGAAATGGTCCCGAGCCCGCGCAGGTTGCGGAAGGCGTTTTGGAGCTTCTGGGACAGGCTTTCGAACATCGGAACGAGACGCTAAAGACAGGTTGGGCGATTGACAAGAAGCCGGGTGGCGGGGTTTATTTCCCGCCCGGTTTATCCGGTTGGTAGGATACTCAAGTGGCCAACGAGGGCAGACTGTAAATCTGCCGGCTAACGCCTTCCCTGGTTCGAATCCAGGTCCTACCACCACTCTTCAAAGCAAATCCCTGAAGCAGCGATGCTTCAGGGTATTTTTTTCCTGGGATCTCTCTTCGGGTTCTCGAGGCCACAGACGCTTAAGGCGCGCGATTCATTGACTGCCGCCACCAAAGAAAATGGCGGCCACTTCTGGCCGCCATTTCGTGGAAAAACACAAACCAGGTTCGATCAGTCGAAAGCGTGACCGGCGCTGCAAAGGACGTTCTTGATCTTGTGGCGCACGAGTTCCTTGGTCGCCTTGCGGGCGGGACCCAGGTATTTGCGCGGATCGAATTCCTTGGGATTCGTCCAGAGGACCTCGCGGATGGCCGCTGTCATCGCCAGACGCAGGTCGGTGTCGATGTTGACCTTGGTGCAACCGACACGGCGGGCCACTTCGATGTCGGACTCGGGCACGCCGGCGGTTTCCTCGCCGAGATTTCCGCCGAACTTGTTGATCTTCTGGGCAAGTTCCTTGGGCACCGAAGATGCCCCGTGGAGGACGAGGGGATAGTCGCCCATGCCGGCTTCGAGCAGGGCCTTCTTGATCGCCTTGAGGCGTTCCAAGTCCAAGTGCTGCTCGCCCTTGAACTTGTAGGCGCCGTGGCTGTTGCCGATCGCGATGGCGAGGGAGTCGACACCCGACTGTTTGACGAACTGGACGGCTTCATCGGGATGGGTGTAAGCGCCGCCTTTGGAGTAGCTGCCGCCTTCTTCCCCGTCGTCGTGCTGGGCGCCGACGAGCATGCCCAATTCGCCTTCGACCACGCAGTTGTGCTTGTGGGCATAGTCGACAACCTTGCGGCAGACCTCGACGTTCTTCTCGAACGGATCGTGCGACGCATCGATCATCACGCTGGTGAAGCCCTCGTCGATGCACTGCTTGCAGAGTTCGAAACTGTCGCCGTGGTCCAAATGGACGGCGATGGGGATGGAGCTCAGGCTGACCGCGGCTTCGATGAGCTTCTTCAGATACACCGGGTTCGCGTAGTCGCGGGCACCTTTGGAGATCTGAAGCATCACGGGAGCCTTCTCTTCTTCACAGGCCTCAATGATCGCCTGGAGGAGCTCCATGTTGTTTACGTTAAAGGCGCCGAGGGCGTATTTGCCCTTCAATGCCTTCGCGAAAAGGTCTCGGGTATGGGTCAGTGGCATAAATCAAAAAATGTTCATCAAACCGGTCGGGCCGCGAAGCTAAGAACGCCCCAAACAAATTGGAACACCTTTTTAGGACCCTCCAAAATCACGCAATTATGACCCCAAGCCACCGCCAATCGCATCATATCGACACCCGTTGACCTGAAAAAACTTATTGTCAACGGAGCAAAGGATCTCCTATGACACCCGGCAGCGCGCGGCTTTTTCCGCGCCGGGCGGTTTTGTTCGCCCGAAAAAAACTGTATAACCAACCAAGTCGCAGGAGGAACATTAGAATGAACGTTAGCAAATTGACCTTGGGTCTGGCCGCCGTCGGCGTCGTCAGCCTCGCATCAGTCGCTCAGGCCGAAGAGAAGCTCTCTTCCGTCATGACCGCCGTCTCCGGAACCACCATCGGTGGCTGGGTCGACTCGTCCTTGAGCTGGCGCCCCGGAACGGGCGTGGGATTCGCCCCCGGCCGCGGCAACGACGCGACCGGCAAGCAGGACGGATTCAACCTGAACGCTGTCGGCATCAACCTCGACAAGGCTTTGGAAGCCGACCAGCAATGGAGCGCCGGCTACCACGTCCAGCTCGCGGCCGGCCCCGATGCCGCCCTCTACCGCGGAAACGTCGACGCCAATGACATCGGTGTCTCCGAAGCCTACGTCACCCTTCGCGCCCCGCTCGGCAACGGCATCGACTTCAAGCTCGGCCGTTTCGCCACCCCGATCGGCTATGAAGTCTTCGAGTCCTACAAGAACCCGAACTACGGCCGTTCTTTCGGATTCAACCTCGAGCCCACCGTTCACGAAGGCGTGCTCGCGAGCTACACCTTCAGCCCTGAAGTCTCCCTCACCGCCGGCATCGCGAACACTTTCGATGCTAGCTGGGGTGGACGCAGCAAGATCGAGTCGCGCAAGACCTACATCGTCGCCAGCACGTTGACCGCCCCTGAATCCTTCGGATTCCTGAAGGGCTCCACGCTCTCCGCCGGCTACATCCTCGGCACCGGCACCGGCACGGCAAACACCACCCAGCACCTGTATGTCGGAGCGACGCTCGCCACTCCTGTGGCCGGCCTGAACTTCGGTGCCGCGTATGACTACCAGGAAACCAGCTTCGTTTTCGGCAGCCCCAGCGAAGACAGCGCCATCGCCCTCTACGGCTCCTATGCCGCCAGCGACAAGCTGAAGCTCAACCTCCGCGGTGAAATGGCCCACGGCAACACGTTCATCGTTGTCGGCGGCAAGCGCAAAGACCTCTACAGCGTGACCGCCACGGCCGACTACTCCCTCTGGAAGAACGTCGTGACCCGCGGTGAAGTCCGTTGGGACAGCGCCAGCGCCAAGCCCTACGGCTCCCCCGCTGCTGACGAGAAGAACCTCCTGACTGTCGCCCTGAACGTCATCTACGTGTTCTGATAACCCTCCGGGTTTGATTCATCGCCCTTCCCTGCGAAAGCGGGGAGGGGCTTTTTCTTCCCACTGATCGGGCCTCAAAGCGGTGCCCAGCCACGGCCCGAACTCAAAGAGGGTTGGAGAGCCGGTCCATTCCCGCCAGAAATCGTCGCTGTGTGGTTTCCCAGGAGTTCGCGCGTCGAAAGGCCGAAAGGTCCGCCGCGGCGAGATGGTTCCGACCGGCCCTCATCTCCATGATCACGCGCACAGCCTCCGTCTTGAACGCCGCTAGATCGAAGGCCGGCGCATACCGGACGAGGTCGCCGAAGAGCGGCCGGTAGTTCGGCACGTCGTAGGCCACGACGGGTGTCTGGGCGATGACGCTCTCGCCGATCACGCGCGGACTGCCCTCGTGTTTGCTCGGCATCAGGAAAACCCGCCCGGCCTTGAACAGACGGATCTTCTCCTCTTCGCTGACGAACCCCGAGAATTCCACGTTCTTGGTCAGCCCGCGTTTCTCCACCTCCGGCATCAGGGCGTCGCGCACGTTGCCGATGAACATCGCCTTAAAGCCGGGAAACTTCCCCGCCAGTTCGACCAGTGTCTCGAGGAGATCGTCGATGCCCTTTTGCCGATGCACTCTACCGATCCAGACCACATCGAATTGCCGGGCCTGTTGTGGGACGGAATCCGTCAACCCCACCTCAAGCCCGTAGGACAAGAGCGTCCGCTCCTTTTCGCCGGCGCCGAGCTTTCCGATCCGCGGTTCCATCAGCGGATGGAGATAGAAGAGATGTTTAGTCCGCTGGCGGCAGAATCGTTTCAGCGACCACTCCTGGCTGCCCCAGTAGTGAAGCGACGCGAAGCGTTTCGGGTCCACGTCGGGCCGGCTTCGTTTCAGCACCTGGCCAAACGTCGGGGCCTCCATGTGGAGCACCATCATCTTGTGCCGCGCGGCGCTCGCGATTACCGGAAGAACATCGAACCAGTAGTCGCTGACCGCGTAGGCGAAGTCCTCCGGCCTGATGACGCCGAGTTTCCGACGCGTCCGCCGATACCGTGCGAAAAAGTCGCGGAACATCGCGATCTGCCCGCCCAGCGCGGACTGGTTCACCTTCGCCATCTTGATGTCGTCGGTCAGCGTGACGGTGCCGGGCAATCCGTGCTTCTCGACGACTTCCTTCAAGGCATGTCCGCCGAAGAAGTTGAGCTTGTAGCCGGCGGTCGCGGCGCCTTCCGCGAGTTTCAGAAAATGGATGTCGCCTCCCGCGATGCTCGTGGAGAACACGCCGTTGGTGATGAGATGAAGCGTCGGCCGGCTCATGGTCGGGTCACTGCTTGAGGGTCTGCTTCACCTGGAGATCGGCGATGAGCTGCCGGTTGTTCCGGCCCGTCCTGTGGGTCCGCATTCCCCACAGCACGCCCAGCAGGCTCGCGACGCTTGCGGGGATGTGCCAGAGCCACGCGAGATCCCGGTCACGGACCAGACCGCGCACCGTATGCCACGCGGGCCCGAAGAAGCTCACGCAGTAAAAGGCCGCCAGCCACGCGGGAACGGGCGGCTTCTCGCGCATCCAGTTCACCGGCTTCTCTTCCTGAACGCGGAGGAAGTGGACCGTGGCTCGGCGGCGCTTCTGGAGAAATCCTTTCAGCGTCTGCACGTAGTAGTGGTGCACGCCGCGGCCGCGCACCCGCAGCCACTCGCGTTTGCCCGCCTTCATCAAGTGGAGCGCCACGTGCGTGTCCTGGAAATGATCGTCCGCCTTAACAGCGTCGAGATCGGCGCGGCGGAAGACGAATCCATTGGCCCCGAGCGGATAGCTGAAGGTGCCCAGGGGCAGCGTCCACCGCTCGATCTCACCTTCGCGGGCCACAAGACTCGGGTTGGTCGCCATCAACCAACAGATCGGATCGCTGATGTGGAGCCGCGCGGTCACGTATCTGCAAAAAGAAGTCATCTTGGCCGAAGGCAGGTAATAGCCTTCGACGCCCAACGCATTGGGCCGGTCACGCAACGCCGCCACCGCCAACTCCAGATAGTCGGGATGGGTCAGTTCGTTGTCGGCGTCGATGAAGACGATGAACTCGCCGGTCGCGTGCTTGAGGGCGATCCGTTTGCCCTCTTCCATGTTCTTGCCGGTATCGTCGATCACCAGCGCGCAGTAACGCGCGGCGATCTCGCGCGTGTCGTCCTTGCTGAACGCATCACCCAACACGACCTGGATCTTGTCCTTCGGATAAGTCTGCCGCGCGATCGACGACAGGCAGTTGTCCAATAACGCGCCCGCATTGAGCGTGGGGATGATGATGCTGACTCGTGGAAGTTCGTTGCTGGCCATCGACGCAGAAGAATCTCCGGCCGGTTCCGCTTCGGCTCAAGCCTGCAATCCGAACGGCCCGCAATGAAACAGGCGGGAACACGAAACGCGGCGGCTCCGGTTGATTTCCCGGCAACCAAACGAAACGCTCGACGCCGACCAACGATGCGTTCAAACGACCACAGATTCCATGCATGGCACGCCCCTGACTACGACCTTGCGGCGACGCTCGGGTGCGGCCAGGCGTTTCGTTGGACACCAGTCGGCGGTGCATGGGAGGGCGTGGTGGGCGGCCGCTGGGTATGCCTCAGGCAATCCGGCGACATGATCTCCGCCGAATGCGCCGCCGATCAGAGCGACTGGGTTTGGCTCGAAACCCATTTGCAACTGCATGTCGATCTCGACGCGGTCCTAGGCAGTTTTCCGGACGACATTCCGCTCCGCTCGGCGGTCGCCGCGTGCCGGGGGCTTCGCCTCTTGAAGCAGGAACCATGGGAATGCCTGGCGTCGTTCATCTGTTCCTCGACCAAGCAGATCGTGCAGATCCGGCGGATCATCGCGCTGCTCAGCGAACGCTTCGGCGGCGCAATCCCGTCAGCGCACGGCCTCGCGCATTCGTTTCCATCTGCCGCGCAGATCGCCGCCGCGACTGAAGCGGACCTACGAGCCTGCAAGCTTGGCTTCCGTGCGCCGTATCTTTTGGCGACTGCACGGAGGATCGCATCCGGCGAACTGGATCTTCATGCGCTTACGGTCATGCCGCTCGCCGAAGCGCGGGAGCATCTCGAAAGCCTGCCGGGTGTCGGACGCAAAGTGGCGGATTGCGCCCTGCTGTTCGGCTTCGGCTTTCCCACCGCGTTCCCGGTCGATGTGTGGGTCCTGAAGGCACTGCGCCAGCTCTACTTCCCGAAACGCAAGCCGCGCCCGGCCCGGCTGCGGCACTTTGCCGACACCTATTTCGGACCGCACGCGGGATACGCCCAGCAATACCTCTTTCACGCGATGCGGCTGGGAAAACTCTCGCCGGCAACCCGGCTTCCGGGCTGACATCGCGCCCGTGCCACGCCGCACTTCAACCGCGACCACGCCTCGCTCCCAGGTTCCGACCGGTTATCGGGAACTGGACTACGTGTCGGCGATCGACGATTCACGGCAGCCCTACGCGCTGTGGGTTCCGGAAGGCTACAAAGCGCGCAAGTCCTGGCCCTTGCTGATTGTGTTGCACGGGAGCGATGCGGACCAACGGATGATTCCGGAGGACTGTTTCGAGATTCCACGAGCGGGCTTCGATGAACGGATGCTCATGCTGTCGCCGTTCGGTCGGGGCGATGTCGATTGGCGTTGGATGGGGGAATCGGATCTTTGGGAAACGCTGCGCCTCGTTCGGGAAAAATATCGGATCGACGGGCGCCGGATCTATCTCGTCGGACTTTCCATGGGCGGCTTCGCAACGTGGAGATTGGGGGCTGAATTTCCCGATCAGTTCGCGGCGATCGTTCCGATCTGTGGCGGCGGGGACCCAACGACCATGAGAGCCCTGAAACGCAAACCGATCTGGTGCCTCCACGGCGACGGCGACGAAGTGGTCCCTGTCGAACGATCTCGGACACTGGTGACAGCGCTGCGGAAACTGGGCTCGTCCGTCCGCTACGATGAACTCGAAGGCCACGGCCACGATTCGTGGAATTGGCTGCTCCGGCCCGAACGTCGCAGGGAACTCGTCGACTGGTTGCTGGGCCACAAGCAAACAAAGGCGGCCCCGGTGGTCACAGGTCCACGGCGCAAAGGAATCTTCGCCGACCTTTTCGGTGAACGCCTGATCATCACCTACCCCACGGCGTCGGCGATTCCCCTGGAGGCCGCCCTACTGCGGCAGGAAGCGGAACGGCTGGCCCGGTTCCAATTCGGCGATTGGACCCTGCGTTCGGGAAAGCTGCTGGTGAAGCCAGACTCGGAACTCGGCGCGTGCGATCTAGACGAAGCCAATCTTTTGGTGCTCGGCCGCAGCGACAACCACCCCCTGCTGCGCAGCGCCGGGAAACGCCTCCTCGCCAGGCACGAAGCGGGACGGCTCGTCTTCCGCGGCGAGACATTGCTCGGGAAAAACTGGGCGGCGGCCACCGTTCAGCGAAGTCCGTGGAGCCGTTCGCGGCTGCTGGGTTTGATCACCTATCAGCAGCGAGGACAGATCATCGGACTGGCGGGGCGTTTCATGGAGCAGCTCGCCCGGCTCGGCGCCGCCAACCTGCTCGACACGCGATCCGGAGTGCTCTCGGCGTTCAGCGATAGGGCTGATGGAGTTTGACCGCATCCGCCGCCTTAACCTTCTTGGCGCGGACCCGGATGTTCAGCATCTCCACGCCGACGGCGAAGGCCATGGCGAAGTAGACGTAGCCTTTGCTGATGTGCTGCTTGAATCCTTCGGCCGTTAGCAGGCAGCCGATGAGAATAAGGAAACTCAACGCGAGCATCTTCACCGTCGGATGCCGGTCCACGAAGTCGCTGATCTGGTTGACGAACACGAGCATCACGACCACCGCGACGACCACAGCGGTGATCATGATCCACAACTGGGAAACCATGCCGACCGCTGTGATCACGGAATCGAGGGAGAACACGACGTCGAGGATCAGGATCTGTGTGATGACGCTGGAGAACGAAACCGCCATGCCCGTGCTTTTCTCGCCGTCGTCGCCTTCGAGCTTTTCATGGATCTCGCGGACGCTCTTGAAGATCAGGAACAGGCCGCCGACGAAGAGGATCAGGTCCTTGCCCGTGTTCGGAAACGGCAGGCCGAATGGCTGCCAGGACCACAGCTCGTTCTTCAGGCTCATGACCCAGGAGATGGAGAAGAGCAGGCCGATACGGGTAATGAGCGCGAGCATCAGGCCGATGCGCCGGGCCTTGGCCTGCTGCTCCGCCGGGAGTTTGCCGCTGAGGATCGAGATGAAGATGATGTTGTCGATGCCGAGGACAACTTCCAGCAGCGTCAACGTCAGGAGACTGACCCAGACCGCGGGCATCGCGAGCTGTTCGAGGATCGTTCCGGAGACTGCCACCGGTGCGCCCGCTTCGGCGATGAGGCCTAATGATTCCATAGGAATGGAGTCTTCACACAGGGCCACCCGGTGTCAAAACCGAGCCTGCTGTCGTTCGGCAGCAACGGCGGGGCTCGATCGAGGAGAATTGGCTTGCTGGCCGTGAACACGCTGTCTAACGCTCCAGCTAGCGGTTTGGGGACGTAGCTCAGTTGGTAGAGCGTCTCGTTCGCAATGAGAAGGTCAGGGGTTCGATCCCCCTCGTCTCCACCATTTCCGCTTCGGCCTGAACAACAACCCGCAAGTTTGAGCGTGTAACGGAAAGGCCGACAGGGTTGGGGAGGGTGGTGAACTTCATCACCATGAACGGAACAAAACCAACTCCGGCGGAAAACGAGGCGCGCCCGCGGCGGACCCGGCGCCCCTACGACACGGCCTTCAAGCGGGCACGATAATCGGTGCCTTCGAGTATTCCGTCGCGGGAAGCACCGTGAAGTTCGGTGCCGCAGCCGACTGGAAACCCGTGGCGGGTCCCATCGCCGGCACCGCCAAACTTGAAGCAGTCGGAGGATTGTTGCCCAACGAGGCGCCAAAGTTCTACCGGCTCCGCGTTCAACAACCCTAGCCTACACGTCGATCACCGGGCCGCCGCCGTCGTCCTTGTCATTGGAATCGAGGCGGGATCTGTCTTTTGAGTTCCGGGCGGTGGCCACCTTGATCTTGGCCTTGGAGGTGCCGGTGACAACGCCGAGGACCCACGAGACCACGCTGATGACGATGCCGCCCTTGAACGCGGGCCAGAATCCTTCCACCTGGAATCCGGGCTGGAGGAAGAACCCGACCATCACGAGCAGGAGCGCGTTGATCACGAACATGAACAGCCCGAGCGTCAGCACCACCAGCGGCAACGACAGGACGGTCAGCATCGGTTTGATCAAGGCGTTCAGGATTCCCAGCACCAGGGCCGCGAGGATCACCATCTGCCAACGGTCCGCCTTGATGCCCGAGACCATCCATGCCGCCGCCATGACGGCGATGCTGTTGATGATCCAGCGTTGGAAAAACTCCTTCATCGTCAGGAATTCGCCGCCACGCCGCGGCCCGCGCTGACCTGGAGGAAACGCGCGTCCTTCGTCGCCTTCAATTCCGCCACGCGCAATCCAGCGGGCAGCAGCGCGAACTGGCCGGGTTTCAGCGTGACGGAGACTTCGTTGCCCTTGACCGCAAGTTCGCCGCTGACGACGCCGACGATCTGGAAGGAGATCAACGGGAACGCGACGGTGTCGTCCGTCGCCAGATCCCAGACCCGCACGGTGAAGAGCGGATCATCCACCAGCGAACGCAGCTTGGCCGGACCGGACTTCTGCCATTCGGACGTGGCCAGCGAAGGTTCGAAGTCCGCGAAATCGATGCTCTCCAGCGATTGTGCGACGTGCAACTCGCGCGCCTTGCCCGAGGCGTCCACGCGGTTCCAGTCGAAGACGCGGTAGGTCGTGTCGGAGTTCTGCTGGATCTCGAAGAGGAGGCTGCCCGCGCCCAGCGCATGCACGCGGCCGCTCGGCAGGAACATCGAATCGCCGTCGCGGACGGGGATCTTGTGGAAGCATTCGGCCACCGAACCGTCGCCGATGCGCTGCTCGAATTCCCCGCGCGTCACGCCGCGCCGCAGGCCCACGTAGAGCTTCGCTTCGGGTGTGGTCTTCGTGAAATACCACGTCTCCGTCTTCGGCTCGCCGCCCATGGCCGCCGCCTTGGAGGCGGGCGGATGAACCTGGAGCGAAAGGTCCTGCTGGGCGTCGAGGATCTTCACCAGCAGCGGAAAAGTCTTTGGCTTGGCGGCGGTTTCGCCATAGACGGCGACAGCGTGCTCCTCCAGCAGCCAACGGAGCGTCTTGCCGGCGAACGCGCCGTTCGCGATCACGCTGACGTCGCCGGGCCGGTCGGAGATTTCCCACGACTCGCCGATGGGCACGCCTGCGGGGAGCGGCTTCTGGTAAAGCGTCTCCAACTGGCGCCCGCCCCAGATGCGTTCCTTGAAGATGGGTTGGAAGAGGATCGGGTAGAGCATGAATTGTTGAACTCGCAACGTCGGACCAAGCGGTAATGCAAAAGAAGGAGCGCCGCCAGAAGCGATTCCTTCACGGGAAACAACTATGCCTGCCGAAAGTTGCCGAATCGCAGGCGGCTTTCGCGGCGTTTCCGATTGGCCTCAAACTCCCGCCGCGTTCTTCGCCGGCTCGGTGAAATGGCCGAACGCCCGGAACTTCTTGTAGCGCTGGTCGAGCCGCTCGCGAGGGGAGAGCTTCTGAAGCTCCTCGAGGTTCCGCACGATCGCCGCCTTCAACGTTTCGGCCGTGGTCTTGGGATCGTTGTTCGCGCCGCCGAGCGGTTCGGAAACGACTTCATCCACCAACCCCAGATCCTTCAGGTGGCCGGCGGTGATCTTGAGGGCTTCGGCCGCCTTGGCGGATGCGGTGCGGTCCTTCCACAGGATGGCCGCGCAGCCTTCCGGACTGATGACGGAGTAGTAGGCGTTCTCCAGGATGAGGACCTTGTCGGCCACTCCGATGCCGAGCGCACCGCCGGAACCGCCTTCGCCGATGACGGCGGCGATGATCGGCACCTCGAAGAGCATCATCTCGCGCAGGTTCACCGCGATGGCCTCGCCGATGTGGCGTTCCTCGGAACCGATGCCCGGATAGGCGCCGGCGGTGTCGATGATCGTGATGATCGGCAGGCTGAACTTGTCCGCCAGCTTCATCAAGCGGAGCGCCTTGCGGTATCCCTCAGGATGGGCCGAGCCGAAGTTGCGGAGAATGTTCTCCTTCGTGTCACGGCCCTTCTGCGTTCCCATAACGACGACGCGGTGTCCGCCGATCTTGGCGAACCCGCCGACGACGGCGCGGTCGTCGGCGTAGAGCCGGTCGCCGTGGATCTCCTCGAAGCCCTCGAAGGCGAGGGAAAGGTAGTCGAGCGTGAAGGGCCGCTTCGGATGACGGGCAAGCTGCACGCGCTGCCAAGGGGAAAGGTTGGAATAGACCTGCTTCTTGGTCTCTTCCAGCTTGGCCTCCATGAGGAGGATTTCGGCTTCAAAGTCCACGCCCAGACCCTTTTCCTGGGACTGCGTGCGGAGGTCGTCCAGCTTCTGCTGGAGCTCGACGATGGGCTTCTCGAAATCGAGCTTATGCTTCATAGGCGGCCGAACATAGGGTTCCCCCGAACGGCAGGGCAACGGGGATCTCAAGAGGGGAAATCGTGCCGCAATCCACCCCGGCCAACCGCATTCTGTCCCTGAACACTTGGCAAGGGGCCACAGGATACGCTTCCTTCAGCCCATGTCCGCCGACGCCACCCCTTACCTACGCAAGGAAGCGGTATCGTTTGCCGGTCAGACCCTGGTGCTGATCCCGGCCTTGAACGAAAAAGCCAGCATCGGCCCGGTCATCCGCCATTGGTTGGAGCTCGGGTTCGCACGAGTGCGCGTGGTCGACAACGGATCCAGCGATCGCACCGCCGAAGTCGCCTGCGCCGCCGGTGCGGAGGTCGTCTTCGAACCCCGCCGCGGTTACGGCCGGGCCTGCTGGACCGGCCTGCGCGAGTGGCCGGAGAACTTCGATTGGATTCTCTTCAGCTCGGCCGATGGCAGCGATTGGCTGGAAGCCGGAGAGCTTCCCCAATGGCAGGCCGCCATCGACTCCGGCGCCCGGATCGTGCTGGGCGACCGCACCGCGTTGGACGAGTCGCGCCGCGAGCTCAAGCCTGTCCAACGTTTCGGCAATTTCCTTTCCTCCGTCCTCATCCGCCTCGGCTGGGGCGTGCGGCATCGCGACATGAGTTCGCTCCGGCTCGTCCGCCGCTCCACCTTCGACGCCATGGATCTGGCCGACCGCGGCTTCGGCTGGAACGTCGAGATGCACGTCCGCGCCGCCGAACTGGGCCTGAACATCGACGAAGTGCCCGTGCTCTACCGGCCGCGCACCGGCGGCGTCTCCAAGATCTCGGGCAACTTGAAAGGTTCCTGCCACGCGGGCGCGATCATCCTCGGCACGCTCTGGAAGCTTTTATGGTCCCGTTCACACAGGCTCGGATTGAGCCGAAATCCAAACCACCCGAAACCCATCAGCGAACGATGAAAACCGCCTGCCTAACCCTCGCCATCACCGGCGCGCTTCTGACCGGCGCCCCGAGTGTCCTCGCCTCGGGGAGTGTCATCCCCCGCATCGGACGTCCGCCCGCGGCGGACGCCCAATACGACATTGGCAAGGCGCTCTAAAACGGCACAGCCACCCTCGGCGAAGCCAGCGCGGCCACCGCTCCCGCCCAGCTCGCCAAGTTGGATGCATGGAAAGCCAAGCTCCCCGCATCCGCGGCCCGCGCCAAGGAACTGCCCGCCCTCGCGGGAAAACTCAATGACACGCAGCTCGCCGCGCTCGAGCAATTTCTCAAAACCCGTTACGGCCTCAAGTGAGCACCACCATTTCCAACACCATGAAGAAGCCGCTTATCCTCCTCGCCTTGTCCGCCGCCGCGCTCCCTGCGCTGGCCCAGACCTCGGCCTACACCCCGGCCGCCGGCCAGCTGGTCGTCTCGCCCGCCTATGCCTACCAGAGCTTCCAGAAGTTCTGGCTGGGACGGAACGACGCGTCGCTCGCGCCGGACGACGTCACCCAGCACACCGGCGTCATCGCCTTCGACTACGGCATCACCGAGCGGATCGCGCTCGATGTGCAGGTCGGCTATGTCCGCACGGATTCCAAGGCCTTCGGCGGCCCCGCGAAGGACGACGGCATGACCGACACCCTCGTCGGCCTCCGCTACAAGCTTGTCGACGAAACCAAGGTCAACTGCCGCTGGTCTCCGACGTTCACGCTGCGCGCGGGCGCGATCATCGAAGGCACCTACGACGCGGGTCTGCCGTTCTCCGGCGGCGACGGCGGCTCCGGATTCGAAACGTCGCTCCAGTTCGGCAAGGCGATCGGCACGACCGGCCTCGCCCTCTATGGCGACATCGGCTACCGCTACCGCAATCAGACCGTTCCCGACGACCTCTTCGGCAGCATCGGCCTCTCCTACACCATCGCCAACGCCGTCACCCTCTCCGGCGGCTACCGCCACATCCAGAGCCTGTCCGGCACCGACATCGGCGCGCCCGGGTTCACCTTCCCAAGCCTCCGCGAGATCAACCAGCTAGCCGAGTTCTCGCTGAGCTACACCGACAAGGGCGGCCGCACCTACGCCGTCTTCGGTGCAGTGTCCCTCGACGGCCGCAACACCGGCGACAAGACCCTCTTCGGCGCGACCATCAGCATCCCGATCCAGCTCCGCTGACCATCGCCTCACAGTTGGACCACGCCACGGCCCGGCCTCACCCGCCGGGCCGTTCGCTTGAAAGCCGACGCAGCCGGACGATGATGAGCCCCAGATGCCCGCCACCGACCACATCCGCAACAAGCTCTCGCAGGTCCCGCACAAGCCGGGCGTCTACCTGCACAAGGACCGCTTCGGCACCGTCATCTACGTCGGCAAGGCCCGCGACCTCCGCAACCGCGTCTCCCAGTATTTCCACTCCTCCCGCCGCCAAGGCTGGGACCTCAAGTTCAACGCCCTCGTCGACGCCATCCACGACTTCGACTGGCACGTGGTGAAGTCCGAGCCCGAGTCGCTCCTGCTGGAAAGCCGGTTGATCAAGGAGTTCAAGCCGCGCTTCAACGTCGACCTGCGAGACGACAAAAACTTCCTGCTCCTCAAGGTCAATCTCGCCGACCCGATCCCGCGCTTCACCCTCACGCGCCTCCGCAAGGACGACGGCGGGATCTACTTCGGGCCGTTCGCCCACAGCGGCAGCGTGCGCCGCGCGGTCATCATGATGCGGAAAAAGTTTCAGCTCCGCGGCTGCCGTCCGCTCACGCCCAACGAAAGTGACTATCGGCACTGCCTCTACGGCAACCTCAAGCACTGCACCGCCCCGTGCATCGGCAATGTCACACGCGAGCAGTATCTCGAACAGGTCCGCGCCGGCATCGAATTCCTCCAGGGCCAGACCGACGAACTCCGTGCTGAATTGGAAGCGGAGATGAAGAAGGCCGCGGCCAACCAAGAGTTCGAGAAGGCCGCCCAGCTCCGTGACGCGCTCAAGGACATGGAGCGCACCGTGCAGAAGACCGAGAAGTTCGAACGCATCCCCTACAAGCTCCCCGTCGCCATCCATCCCGAGGCCGACATGCGTGAGCTGGGTCGTCTGCTCGGTTTGGCAAAGGCGCCGGAACGCATCGAGGGCTTCGACATCTCCAACATCAGCGGGACCTTCATGGTCGCGTCGATGGTCAGCTTCTGGCACGGCCGGCCTGACCGCTCGAACTACCGCCGGTTCAAGATGAAGACCGTGACCGAGCAGAACGACTTCGCCTGCATGGCCGAGACCGTTCGCAGGCGCTACTCCCGGCTTAAGAAGGAAGTCTTTGGAGCAAGCGAGCAAGTGGGCGGGTCGGCGGATGAGATTGCCGAAACGGCGGACTCTGCTCCCCCGCCCACTCTCTCACCTGCTGACCTGCAAGACATGCCTTGGCTCCCGAAGCCACCAGCCGCGCCGAAACTCCCCGACCTCATCCTCATCGACGGCGGAAAAGGCCAGCTCGGCGCAGCTTGCGAGGAACTGGCGACGCTTGGCCTGTCGCACATTCCGATCATCGGCCTGGCCAAGGAATACGAGGAGATCTTCCGCCCCGGCGAACCCGAACCGCTCCGCCTCGACCATAGCACCGGCGCGCTCAAGCTCCTCCAGCGTGTCCGCGACGAGTCGCACCGCTTCGCCAACACCTACAATGCCCAGCTCCGCATCAAGAAGATCAGCGAGAGCATCCTCGACGAGTTCCCCGGCATCGGAGACGCGCGCAAGAAGGAACTCCTGCGCAAGTTCGGCAGCATTCAGCGCCTGCGCCTGGCGACCATCGAACAGATCGAGAAGGTGCCGGGCTTCGGCGGCGAAATGGCCGCGAAGCTCAAGGAGTTCCTGGACGCCCGCAGCGAATCCCGAGCACCGGAGGAGTGATGCGCCAGACGGAATTGATCCACGCTCGTTGGCTCCGCCAGGAGCCCGCAGTCTGCAGCCCCGCCGCCCACCAAGAAGTCGAAGCTCCGTAGGAACGACCCAAGCAGGCCGCACCTACGGAACTGGGGGGAATCTGGCGCGGGGCGGATGCTATGAACAGGACGGACCTACGGGCCAGCAAGCGGAGGCTTCACGGCAAAATCTCCGGAGTTGAGGACGTCGGACCGGGCGCGACGATTCCATCCGACCAAAACCTACCACTGGGCGAGCCCTGGATCATCTTGACCTATCGCTCGGTCATGCGCGCGGACAGGTTCATCGCTCGAATTCGCGGGTAACATAGCTTTTCCCGTCGTTCATTTTACCGCCTTTGGGCCAGGCTTTGCTGACCGCGGCTCCGTTTCGAATTTGCCCCCAGAAGACTTTGAGGCGGGCCGTGAAGTCACCAATTCCCTGCTTCTTCTCTAAAACAGCAATCTCTCCTCGCCATTTATTGGTTGCCCAAGGCGGCTCGATTTCGACGACGACTGTTTGGCCGGGCCTGGCCGTCCTGAAGTTTTGTTGCCGGATTCCCGCCGGCATCCATACACCGTTCGAGCACACTTCGGCACCCATGACCACAAACTCGATCGTATTGGTTCCGGTGTTCGAGATCGTAAATCTTCCCTTCCTGTTTTCAGGACCTGGTTGCTCCTTAAGGTTCGGCAATGAGGCGAGGCTCGGTAGCTTCCTTGGCCATACACCAATGGCGATCAGACAGGCTGCCAAGACAACCAGCCCGACGATCACCCACTTCGTTCGTTTGCTCCACGTCCTCATCCTCGGTGCCGATCCAACCCGTCAGTTCCTCGTGCGTCCAGCGTCGCGGGCCTTCTTCAGGAGGTCGGTGAGTTCGGCGACTTTCTCCGGGTATTTCACGGAGACGTCGGTGGCTTCGCCGAGATCGTCGCCGAGGTGGTAGAGCTGCGGCTTCGGGGACTGGCCGGTCTCGGTGTTGGTGTTCGCGTTGCGGCGCGGACCGTTGCCGGGCTGGATGAGTTTCCACGGTCCCTGCCGGATGCCGAGGACGCCGGCGTGCTCGATCAGATGGTCGCGGCCGGCCTTGGAATCGCCGAGGAGCGCGGGCAGGAGGTTGAAGCTGTCGGGCGCGTCGGCTTCGGCCAGCGGTTGGCCGGTGAGCGCGGCAAAGGTGGCGGGGAAATCATGCTGTCCAAGGAGCGCGTCGCTGGTGCCGGGCTTCACACGGCCGGGCCAGCGGACGATGAAGGGCACGCGGGTGCCGCCGTCAAAGATGCTGTATTTGCCGCCGCGCAACGGTCCGGCCGGCTTGTGGTTGCCGAGCAGTTTGACGGCGTCGTCCTGGTAGCCGTCGTCCACGACGGGGCCATTGTCGCTGGTGAGGATGACGAGGGTTTTGCCGGACAGCTTGAGGCGGTCGAGCGCGTCGAGCACCTGGCCGACGCACCAGTCGAACTGCGCGATGGCGTCGCCGCGCGGGCCCATGCCGGTCTTGCCGACGAAGCGCGGATGCGGCACGCGCGGGACGTGGGGATCGTGCGTGGCGAAGTAGAGGAAGAATCGTTTGTCGGCGTTCTTCTCGAGGAAGGAGACGGCCTTGCCGGTGAAGGTGTCGGCCATGTCCTCGTCCTTCCACAGGGCCGCCTTGCCGCCGGTCATGTAGCCGATGCGGCTGATTCCATTGACGATGGTCATGTCGTGCCCGTGGCTGGGCTTCATCTTGAGCAGCTCTGGGTTCTCCTTGCCAGTCGGCCAGTCGCCGATCTTCTTGGCGTAGCTGACCTGGATGGGATCCTTGGGATCGAGACCGACGACGCGGTGGTTCTCCACAAACACGCAGGGCACGCGGTCGCCCGTGGCGGCCATGATGTAGGAATAGTCGAAGCCAACTTCGAGCGGGCCGGGCTTGATGTCGCCGTTCCAATCGAGGTCCTTCGCGCCGAGGCCGAGATGCCATTTGCCGACGACTCCCGTGGTATAGCCGGCCTTGCGGAGAATGGAGGGAAGCGTGGTCCGGCCGGGCTCGATGATGAGCGCGGCGTCGCCGGGCAGGACGCCGGTGCCGCGTTTACGCCAGGCGTATTCGCCGGTGAGCATGGCGTAGCGCGAGGGCGTGCAGGTGGCGGAAGGCGCATGGCCGTCGGTAAAGCGCAGGCCGCCCTTGGCCAGTCGGTCGACGTTGGGCGTCTGGATTGTCTTCGCACCGTAGCACGAGACGTCGCCATAGCCGAGGTCATCGGCGTAGATGAGGACGATGTTGGGAAGGTCGGCCGCGCGGCTGGCGAACGCAGCCGCAAAGAGAAGCAGGCAGGTGAGGCGGTTCATGGGTTGCCCGAGGGTGCGAAGGAAAGCCGGGAGATACAAGCGGGGGAAATCCGAAGCGCGAAGGACAAGGGTCGACGGAAGGCCTGCTGACACTCGTGCAATGGAGTGACAGACCCTGCGGGCGCGTGGATTGAGCGCCGGAGGCGCGGTAGAAATTAGCCCCGGGCGTGAGCCCGGGGTTGGAACGCCCATCGGCACGAGCCCCGGAGGGGGCGGCAGGAGGCTGCTGACACCGTGGCTTAACGGCGTTCTGCCGCCGCTCCGCGGCTGGAGTCCCAGCGGCCATCACCCCGTCACTCCATTGCACGAGTATCAGTAATTCCGACCGGTTTTCCTGATTTGGCCTTTGGCCTTCGGGATTCGTAATTCCCGGCCCACAAATCCGAAGGCTTTGGGACTTGCTTCAGCGAGGGTGCGTTGCTGCTATTTCGCGGCGCTCCGGCGCTCACACCGACTCCATGCAGCACTACCCCAAGCACTATTGCGGCGTCTTCGGCATTTTCGGCCATCCCAACGCCGCCGAGCTGAGCTACTACGGGCTCTACGCCCTCCAGCACCGGGGTCAGGAAAGCGCGGGCATCGTGACGTGCGACGGCCGGAAATTCCATGTCCACAAGGGCATGGGTCTCGTCCCGCAGATCTTCGACGGCAATGTGCTGCATCGCCTCGTCGGCCCGATGGGTGTCGGCCATACGCGCTATTCCACGACGGGTTCGTCGCATATCGGCAACGCCCAACCCCTCACGGTCGATTGCGCCCGAGGCCAGATTGCCGTGGCCCACAACGGCAACCTGACCAACGCCTCCCAGCTCCGCGAAGAGCTGGAACTCCGGGGCTCCATCTTCCAGACGACGGTCGATTCCGAGATCATCCTCCACCTGCTCGCGCAGCCCGACGCCGCCGGCGGCGGCAACAACCTGGTCAACGCCATCCGGAAGATTGAAGGCGCCTATTCGCTCGTGATCATGACGGAGACCGAGATCATCGGCGTGCGTGATCCGAATGGTTTCCGGCCGTTGTCGCTCGGCAAAGTCGGCGACGCCTGGGTGCTCTCCAGCGAGACCTGCGCGTTCGACCTGATCGGCGCCAAGCTCGTTCGCGACATCGAACCGGGCGAGATCGTCATCATCACGAAGGACGGCGTCCGCAGCATCCAGGCCTTTCCCGAGCACAAACGGCGTTCGTTCTGCATCTTCGAATACGTCTACTTCGCCCGACCCGACAGCAACATCGCGAACCGCAACGTCTACAAGGTGCGCGTCGAGATGGGGCGCCAGCTCGCGCGTGAATTCCCCATCCAGGCCGACGTGGTCGTGCCCGTGCCCGACAGCGGCAACAGCGCCGCGCTCGGCTACGCGATGGAGAGCGGTATCCCCTACGAGATGGCCTTCGTCCGGAACCATTATGTTGGGCGCAGCTTCCTCCAGCCTTCGCAGCTCATCCGCGACTTCAACGTGAAGGTGAAGCTCAACCTCATCGGCGAGCTCGTGCGCGGAAAACGCGTCGTGATCATCGACGACTCCATCGTCCGCGGCACGACCTGCCGGACCCGTGTCAACAGCCTGAAGGAAGCCGGCGCCAAGGAAGTCCATGTGCTCGTCAGCTGCCCGCCGCACATGAACCCGTGCGTCTACGGCATCGATTTCCCGGATCGTTCCAAGCTGATGGCGGCGAACAACACGATCGATGAGATCCGCACCTATCTGAATGCCGACTCGCTGGGCTACCTCTCGCAGGACGGCATGGTCAAGGCCACCGGCCTGGGCCGTGATTCATTCTGCATGGCGTGCTACGACGGCAACTACCCGGTGCCCTACGACACCTCGGTGGACAAACACATCATGGAGCGCCGCCGCGCGCGCGCCGAGGGATTGGCCGAGTCGTTGGTCAACGACAATGGACAGATCAAGCTCCTCTGAGCCTGCCGGCCGGGCGTCCCCGCACGGCCGGAAATCCCTCCAAAGACAGGGCAGATTGGGCTTCACGGACGGATCCGAACCCAAGTCTTCGGAAGAATTCCATCCGCTCCCGCCGGGCTGGAAAACCCGGCATATATCAGCGGATCCGCGTCGACACGAGGAAGGCGTTGAACATGCCGAAGCGCCACGGGCCGATGTTCAGGGCGAAGTCGACGAGCCCGTTCACATAGCGGTCGCAGCACGAAACCGATTCCACCCGGCAACCGGAACGTTCGAGGAAGAAGCGCATCTCCACCGGGTTCGTGGCCACGATCGCGTCGTCGTCCGGCTGAAATTTCTTTCGGGCGATCGGCTCCATCTTGTCAAACCGGACTGAATCCGGCGCAGACTTCATCTGGGCCGACTTCTCGCGCAGGCGGCGGAAGTTCCGCCATTTGTTTCCGACTCCCCGCATCTTCGGATGGTAATCCTTCAGCCCGAGACAACGGAGGAAGTTGGGACTGGAAATCACCACGCGTCCGCCCACATCCACGACCCGCACCAACTCCGCGATAAACGCTTCGGGTTCGTCGACATGTTCCAGCACATTAAGCGCCCCGACACTGGCGAAGTGGCGGTCGGGAAAGGGAAGACGACGGCCATCGTAGAGCCGGCAATGTTCCGAGACCTTACCGGCGCGCTCGATGTTCGGCGCGGAGACATCGACGCCATGGGCTTCAAAGCCCGCTTCGGCCAACCGTGTGACGACCTGTCCGACGCCGCAGCCCACGTCGAGCGCTCGGCCTCTTGGTTTCGCGGGGCGGAGAGTGTCCGCGAATTTTGCGTAGAGTTTTCCATCCCACGCGGCGAGGTGCTGCGCGTAGGCCTCGTTGTCGCGGTAGTAGGTCTGGTGGCTCATTTCGCTTTGCCGGGAGCGGGCTTGGCGGAGCCGGCGGGACTCTCGTCCTCACGCTTTGCCGGCGCGAAGACAAGGACGCCGAGCAGAATCAAGCCGAGGGCCTGGGCCGACAAGGTGACGTAGAGCGGCGTGCTGTTCGGCGACAGCCGAAACTCGATCTTGTGCGCGCCGGGCTTCAACGCGACGCCGCGCATGAGGTGGTTGGCCTTCAGGGTCTCCACGGACTGTCCGTCGACGGTCGCCTTCCAGTTCGGGTCGAAATGGTCGTTCAGCAGCAGGACGGCGGGGGTCTTGGAATCCGCGCTGAGGAGGATGCGCCGAGGGGAGTAGGAATCGATCTTCACCGTTCCCGGATCACCCGCGACCGGTTCAATACCGGGTTTGGTAGCGAGGACCACGCTCGCGGCGGGATCAAACTCCTTCGCGGCGAGGCGGGCGAGGGCGTTGGTCGTTTCCGGCAGGACTTCCCACTTGGAGTAGAGCTTCGCCCTCGGCAATGCGCCGGTGAACTCGAGCAGGGCAAACGGGCCGGCGGCATTCGTCTGGAGCGTGATCGGGGCTCCAGGCCCGGCTTGGCCGAGGGCAAACGGAGTGTGCACGCGGATTCGGCCCCGGTTTCCGTCCAGTTGGGCATTCAGTGAATCGGCGAAGCCCTGCGGCGCCAGTCCAAACAGGTATCGTGTGCCGGTGAGTTCCCAGACGCGGGTGGAACTGCCGCCAAGCGCGCCGAGGAAATCGATCTTGTCGGCCGGAGGCCGGGGATCCTGCGCGACGTCGAGCGACTGGATGTTGTAGTAGGGGAACTGGTGCTGGAGCCACTCGACCTGGTAGAACTGCTGCAGCATCGAATACTGCTCGTTGATCCGGAACGGAGGCATCTGGACGCGGTGTTCCCAAGGATTCTGGCGCAGGAATTCAAGCAGGGCGTTCGACTGATATTTCTGCTCGTAGTTGTAGTGCTTTATCCAGGGCGCGTTGGCCCGGGAGAGGTCGAGCACAAGCAGTGTCCCGAGGAGCAACCACGCCCACTTGGCACGGTCGCCGGCGAAGACCTTCGCCTGGATCAGAAGCATGGCCGCGGCGGATATCGCGGTGATCAACAGCGCGACGATGATCTCCATCTTGGCGAAACCGAACGCCGCGCGCGCCAGCCCGGAATCGGAACCTTCGCGGCTGTAGTCGTTGTTGAGGTTCCCCACGATGGAGCCCTCGGACGCCGAGAACATCAGCAGGGCCAACACGCCGGCGGCGAAGGCAACGCCCAGCCCATACGTCCAGCGGCGTTCGAAGACATCGGCCTTTTTCCACCATTGCTGGAGCTTGTCCACGGCGCCGGATGCGGAGGACGCCGCAGATCCCAAATACAGCCGACCGAGTGCAAGGAGCCCGAACGCCATCAGGATCGCGAGGATCGCATGGAACGGGTGCATGAACTTCATCGGATTGCGGATGCTGCTGAAGTAGGGCAGCGCATAGACAAGTTGGTAGAACGGCGCGTGTCGACCCCAGGACAGGAGAACGGAGACGATCGCCAGCACAACCCAGAAGCGGACCATGCGCTTCTCGCTGTCGGCGAAAGGGCCGCTGCCCTTCTTCCGGAATCCGTTCGCGACGCCGAACGCCGCGATGAGCACGGCCAGCACACCGGCATACTCACCTGCGCCCGAGTGACGCGAGAATCCTTGTCCGTGCTGTTCATAGCCGGGCTGACGTCCGACATCTCCCCAGTATTGGCCGCCATCGGGAGTATCCATGCGGTAGCCGAAGAGGCCGGGCACCACGACACGGAGGGTCTCCATCTTCGGCAGGCTCCATTGGGTGGCCCAGTCCCAGCGCTGGGGAGGAGTCATTTCCTTGCCCTGATTGCCCCCGCCACCGACGGCGCCGGTGCTGATCAGGCCGGAGAGCGTCTGGGCCGCCATCCATCCGGCGCAGACGACCACCAGCGCGAGACGCCAAGCTCCCTGTCCGAAGGCCTTGCCGGAAACGCCGTGGTCGTTCAACGCCTTGAACACGACGAACGCCGCCACCGCGATGCTGAAGATGGCCCCGTTGTCGGCACCTTCGACGACCGCGAGGCCCGTCGAGAGGCCGGCGATCAGCACCCGCACCAGTTTCCAACGGCCCGACCAGTCCCACAGGGCCGCGATCGCAATGAAAAAGTAGCCCACACAGAAGGCCCGCGTGCCGAGACCCCAGCAGACGTTGGAAAAGATGTTCGAGTTGAGGGCGATGGCCAAGGCCGCGACACCGGCGGCCATCTTCGGCAGCTTCATCTCCACAAAGAGAACCCATCCGGCGAGCGCCAGGAAAAGCACGGCGAAGAGCGGGTAGAACTTGGCGAACCCCACCGGCCCCAGGAACCAGAACAAGGCGGCCCAGGGGGAGGATGAAAACTGGCCGCCGTAGCTGCCGACCCAGAAAAGGTCATACCAGATGCCGTCCATGATGGCTGCGGGCATCTCGAGCGACCGCATCATCGATGAACCCAGCGGACCGTCGTTCGAAAAGTGAGCCCAGCCGGGGCGGAAGCTATCGTGGAAGAGGAAGCCGATCACGGCCGCCGCCACGACGAGAAACACGAGCGTCGCCTTGAGAGAACTGGATTTCACGCTGATCATAGACAGGTCTCCGACCGTTTTGCTCGAAGACGCTGGCGGACCGTAGACGGAAGACCGAGCGGGGGGGAATGACGAATGACGAAGGCCCAAGGGCGAAAGGCAGGCTGATCGTGCTTCAGCTTTCGGGCTTCGGGTTTCTGGTCTTCAGCGCCGACTCGCGCGCCACAGCAGAGCCCCGCCGACGATCTGGAAGAGGAAATTCGGCAGCCACACGATCAAGTGCGGCGCTAGTTCGGCCCGGGTTTCCAAGGCTTCGCCGACGATGAAGAAACTGTAGTAGACGGCCACCAGCAACACGGCCATCGCGATGCCGACGCTGGTTTCGCGGCGATGCGCGCGGATGCCGAGCGGGATGCCGATGAGGGTGAATCCGATGCAGGCGAATGAGAACGAAAGCTGCCGGTGCATCTGGAGCTTAACCGGCATGGTCAGATCGCGCCGCATGGCGTCGATGGACTTGGCCTGTTCGCGGAGGACCGCGCTGGTGGTGTTCGTCCAGGCGGCGGAGATCGCGGTCTGGCGTTCCAGTTCGGCCAACTTATGCCGCAACTCGGAGAAGGTCATGTTGCTGATGCCGTAATTGTCCGGTCGTTCCTTGCCCTTGAGAAGAAAGGGCGGCAACTCGTAGTCGCCGACGTTCTGCACCGGAAACCAGTTCGTCCCCGTGATGCGCGTGCCGAAGGAATTCACCAACGTGACCGTGATCGTCTGATTGGAGGTGTCACGCACGACCCGGGCGCTCTCGGCCTTGATCCAGAGCTGGGTGGCCTGGTTCGACTGGAACACTTCCAGGTTCTCCAGCCGATCGCCGCGGATCTTGCCGACGTAGATCGTGTAGCCTCCCGGCAGATCCGAGTTGTATTGGTTTTGCCGAAGGGGAATCGCGTCCGCGCTGACCAGCGCTTCGGCGATCAACTTCTTGTAGGCGACGCGGCTCTTCGGGGCGATTTCGAGATTCATCCACGCGGATAAACCGGTGAGCAACGCCGCGAGCGCGAGCAGCGGCCAGATCAGCGGGATCAGCCCGATGCCGTTTGCACGCATCGCCGTAAGTTCCAGGTCGGCGCTCAAGCGTCCAAAGAGCAGCAACGTCGCGCAGAGCATTCCCATGGGCAGGGCAAAGACGAGGACGTAGGGGATCAGCAGGCCCACGGCCTTGATCACGACGGGCAACGTGGCCTGACGCTCCACCAGCAAAGTGAGGATCTCCTTCAGGACATTGCCGAGCAGAAGAATGAAAGTGAAGACCAGCACCGTCATCACCAGCGTGGCGAGCGCTTGGCGGATCAGGTAGAGGTGCAGGGTTTTCATGCGGCGGCCGGGACTTTCCGGAGCCGGCGTCCGTTTTTCAACGCTGCGTCCCGTTCATTTCCCGGAAGCTTTCCTCAGATCGATGCTTCGCCAGCAATACCAACTGGCGATCGTGGCATACGGCCTCCACGGCGCGGCCAGCTCGTTGGCCTCATCTTCTGCCGGCAGTTCCTTCAATCCGTAGAGGTCCCTCAACGCCATGCGCACCCCGAGGTCGCCATGCGGGAACACGTCCGCGCGGCCGAGGGAAAACATCAGGAACATGTGCGCCGTCCAGACGCCGACGCCTTTGATCTTCACCAACTCCTCGATCACCTCGTCGTCCGAAAGCTGATGAACGCGGCCAAGCCGCACTTCGCGGTCGTTGACCTTGCCGGCGAGGTCGAGGAGGTAGCCGGCTTTCTGCGGAGAAACTCCGGCCGTCCGAAGTTGTTCAGGCGTGTAGGACGAAAGCAGTTCGGCCGTCAGGCGCTTGGGCGCGATGAGGGTCTTGAGCTTCCGTTCGATCGAATCCGCCGCCGACGTGGAAATCTGCTGGGAGATGATAGAACTCACGAGCGCTCCGAAACGGTCATGGCGCGGCTTGAGGGTGAACGGACCGGCCGCATCGATGACAGCGCGCAGGACGCGGTCGTTCTTTCGAAGGTGTTTCAATCCGGATTCGACGACCTCAGGAGTTAGCACGTGGTGATTCGCCATGCCGATCCTGATAACGGAAGACACGGGCACCGGCCATTCGTAATCCGCCATCAGCTCTCACGCCGTCCATTCACTTCCGGCAATCTTTATACGTCGTCATCCGAAGCGGGCAGCAAGCCGGACAGAAGCCGACTGCGGCCGTGAGAATCGGCACGAGACCTCTCCATCCCCAGTAGCTGTGCAAAAAGTATCCAGTCGCCAAGATAGCGATGCCGGCAAGGGTGCGGTCGATGGTTCCAAGGTTCTGTTTCATCTGGGTAGCGCGACGCCCCTACCCTGCCCCTTCCTGAAAACTCTCCTCCCATCCTTTGGTCGAAACCCTCCCTCGGTTGCCCGTGCGACGAAGCATCGGTTCGTCGTTACCGAAGACGAACCGCAGAAAACCCGGATCCATCGGCGGACTCCCGTGTCCGTTCCGGCTCCGGTTTTCTGCGGTTCAATGCCGCCTGCAGTTCATCAGGACAGGAATCCGTCGACGAACTGGTGGATGACGGCGAAACCCTGCTGGATCTTCGGGCCGGCTCCGCTGACGCTGGATAGCGCAAGGATCGCGACTGCCGCGGTGACGAGAACTGAGGCGACGCCAAGAGCCTTTAGCGTGCGGATCTGTCCTTCGGCCTCGTGGCGCAACTGGCGGACGGCTTCGGCGGCGCGGCGGCTTTGAATGCGCCGGGCGGGTTTGATGGCGGAGACGGTGCGCACCGGGCGGTTCAGCGGGCGGCCTTCGGTGTCGAATCGGATCTCGAGGACGGTCCTGCGGGCTGCTTCCCAGATGCTGTTTCTTGTGTGGTCCATATCGTTTCCCAGTTTGATTTTTTCGTTTGTGATCCGGGTTCTCCCGTTCAACGCATAACACGACGCAGAAGCGGCCCCTGTAGTTTCACAATCTTTCAAACTAAAAGTTTGAACGCCGTTGAATGAACTGTAACCGCCCGACGTCGGTCGGCGTCCGGTTTTTCAGGGCGAGAAAAACGCACGAATGGCGGTCACGCCGAAACCGTCCGCTGAGGTCTTCCTTCCGCAAGTTCACCCACACTACCCCTGTCTCCCGACGCGCTTCTTGTGGACGCGAGCCTCCGCCGCCTAGCCTGCGGAATGGCACAGGCAAAACGGCTCTTCCTCCTCGACGGCATGGCGCTTGTCTATCGGGCGCACTTCGCCCTTTCCGTGAAGCCCATCCGCACGTCGACCGGCTTTAACACCTCCGCCATCTACGGCTTCGTCAACACCCTGTTGGACATCCGGCAGAACTGGCAACCGACGCATCTCGCCGTCGCCTTCGACACCCACGCGCCCACGCCGCGGCACGTTGAATACCCGGCCTACAAAGCCCAGCGCGAAGAAATGCCGGAGGAATTGTCCGCCGCGATTCCGCATGTCCGCCGGTTCATCGAGGCGATGAACATCCGCGTGATCGCCATCGACGGCTTCGAGGCCGACGACATCATCGGCACGCTTGCGCGACGAGCGGAGAAGGACGGCTTCGACACCCACATGGTGACGCCGGACAAGGATTTCGGCCAATTGGTGGACGAACATATTTTTCTCTACAAACCCGCCCGCATGGGCAATGAAATCGAGATATGGGGCGTAAAAGAAGTCTGCGAGCGCTGGGGCATCAAACGGGTCAGCCAGGTCATCGACATGCTCGGCCTGATGGGCGATTCCGTGGATAACATTCCCGGGCTGCCCGGCATCGGCGAAAAAACGGCCACCAAACTGATCGAAGAATTCGATTCTATCGAAAACCTGCTGGCCAATACCGACAAACTCAAGGGCAAACAGCAGGAGATTGTTGAAACCCACGGCGAAAAAGCAACCTTGTCCAAATGGCTGGCAACCATCGACATCCATGCGCCCGTCGAGTTCCACGAAAAGGATTTCGAGATCGAACCCTTCGACCGGGAGGCCCTGATCGAAATTTTTAAGGAGTTGGAGTTCCGCACCTTTGCCGAAGCGGTATTGAAACATCCGCTGGCCGGCGGTCCGCCGCCCGCGCCTTCCGGCAAGGTCGGTAAACCAGACCCAAAAGCAAAAACTGCTGCAAACGGTGGCGGCACTCAGGGGACTTTGTTC
>Ga0163144_10002940_pt1 | contig 38886 bp, 31 predicted proteins | sample OliLak19BULKMAT1_FD_123175 | JGI IMG/M metagenome (GOLD analysis project Ga0163144, IMG submission 123175) | Freshwater microbial mat bacterial communities from Lake Vanda, McMurdo Dry Valleys, Antarctica - Oligotrophic Lake LV.19.BULKMAT1 | ecosystem: Environmental > Aquatic > Freshwater >...
GGTCGTAGGAAAACAAACCCGCGGCGCCCCCTTGAAACGGCGGCACGCCGGCGATGGTCTCACCCGCGAGCGGCGCAAATAGCCTTGTCAACTGACCGAGACCGTCACTGCCGTCGGCGGCCACCGACAGAAACGCAAACGGGTCGGCTGCGAGAAACGAATATCGCCCCAGCGTGGCGTCGCGCCGCGCACTGTCCAGAAACAGGCAGTGCGGCAACTGCGCGAAGCGCGCTAGCGCCCGCTCCAGGTCGACCCCGGCATCATACGGCTCGACCTGGGCGCCGGCGGCTGTCTCAAAAGGTCGGTCGATGTCAACTGCCAACGCAACGCTCCTCGACGCTCATTCGACGGGCCGGTCGCCGGCGGACGCATCTGTGGCATCGGCCGCCGCACGGTGCCGGTGGTTGACCTCGGGCACGGTCAAGAATCCCCAACTGAGCGCCTCGTCTTGCCGGTAGTCCTTGCCCAGCGCCAGGGCCGTGGCAGCCTTGGCCATTTCATACCCCAGGTAGAAGGCGTGTGACGCATCGACCTCGCGCGGCGATTTGCCAAGCAACCGCTGGAAGAGCACAAAGGGATCGGCGTCGGCCAGGTGCGTGCCGGCCGAAACCGCGTGGACCTGCCCTTCTTCGGCAAAGATGCGGTAGTTTGGGTCCTTGATCTCATGTGCCAGTCGATCCAGCGCAGCGCTGCCGTAGCTGGGCACTTCCGGGTCGCGCAGCATCACCAACCGCGGCTCCAGCCGTTTGGGCAGCGTCCGATGCAGGACCGCATGGTGGACCAGCCGTCGCGCCAGATCGCACTCGCGCACGCTCGTGCGGGCCCAATTGATGACCTGCGTGGTCAGCACGTTGCGAATGCCCAGCTCCTGGCAGAAGGCCAAGAGCAACACATTGATCGCGGCACTGTCGGCGTCGGTAAGTTCGGTGAGGTTGCCGATACCCATCATCATCTCGGCATCGGGATATCGCCGCCGCGTCTCTAGATACCGACCCAGGCTGGCGGCGAAGCCAAAACCGATCGGCTCCAGGATGGGATCGATCAGCAACGGCACGCCGCGCTGGGCCAAGAGCTCGACGGTCTGGTCCAGCCCGGCGAGCGTGGCCGGATCGTCGGGAACGACCACAACCCGGCAGCCCCAATCGGCCGCGGCGTCGCGGTTCGACTCGTTGACGCTCAGCACCAACTCGGCGCCGCCGCCGACAGCCAGCTCGATCTCGCGAACGTTCATGCTGTCGATCGAGACGCGATGGCCGGCGTCTTTGAGCGCGGTCACAACCTCGCCCACCTGCCACCAGGGCTCGCCCGGGTCGCAGCCAATATCGATCAGGTCCGCGCCGTCGCTCTTCAGGCGGGCCGCCTCGGCCAGGATTTCGGACAGCCGCAGCCGCGGGGCATGATTGATCTCGGCCAGGATCTCGATGTCGTAGGCCCCGCAGTCGGTCGCCGCGGTTCCTTGACCGAAATGCTCGGGCAAGCGTCTGAGATCGCGCGGGCCGCGCTCGACCGGCACACCGACCACCGACTGCACGGCGGCCAGTTCTCCGAGGCAATAGCCCGGCAGGATGACCCTGGTCGTGCCGGCGGGCACCTGAATGCGTTTGGCGATCCAATCGGTAGTCATCAGCGCCGCCACGGTGATGCCGAGCACGTCGACGGTGTAGTCGAACCCGACCCGCTCGGCAAGCTCGCCGACGATCCGCCGGAGCGAATGCTCGGCCAGCCGGCCGGTGACGAAGTGGATCTGTTCGCGCATTCGAGGGTTCGCTTGCAAGCTCAGGTCTGCCGCAAACCGCCGTTGACCGGCAGCGTGCATCCGGTGAGAAACGCCGCCGCGGGCGAAGCCAGAAAGCGGACCGCGCCGGCCACGTCCTCGGGCGTGCCCCACCGCGCCAACAGCGACTGCCGCAGGGCGTTGTCCTGCCAGTGCTCGGGCGCCTGCTCGCCCCACTTGGTTTTGATCCAACCCGGCGCCACGCAGTTCACCCGCACCGCCGGCGCCAGTGACCGGGCCAGGCTGCGCGTGAAGCAAATGATCGCGCCCTTGGTCGCGGCGAACAGCTCTCCGCTGTCGCCGGCAAACCCGGTTTCGGCCTGGTCCCAGCCCATGTTGATGATCGCGCCCTGGCCGCGCTCGCGCATCCAGCGGCCGATGGCGCGCGACAGGTTGATCGTGGCGACGACGTCGACGCTCCAGAGTCGGTCGAGCTTGTGGTCGAACGAGGCACGCGCCATTTCGCCCGTCAGCGTGTCAGCGCCGGCGTTATTGACCCAGATGTCCACTGCCCCGCGCCAGGCCCAGGCCTTTGCCACCAGCACTTCGTGGGTCGCGGGGTCGGACAGGTCGCCCAGCAGGACGTGAGCCTCTTGCCCCAGGCTGCGCAGCTCCTTGGCCAAGTCCTCGGCAGGCTCGCGGCGGCGACCGTGCACCACCACATCGGCGCCGGCGGCGCCCAGCGCCAGGGCGATCGCCCGACCGATTCCCTGCGTGGATCCGGTCACGACCGCCGTGCGTCCGGAAAGTTCTTTCGCGACCGATTGCGGCATGAAACTGATTGCCAGTTATAGACTTGCAAGATGCTCGCTCGTAGCCGTTCGTTGTAGCCTGCGAGGTTGTCAGCGGCAAGTCGCCCGCTGCAGGCAATGAGCTGTGTACAATTTGGCCTCAACCCCGGCCCGGGGGTCTGACGTATGATGGAATATGGCGTCTCGATAGGATCCCCCTCGGCTAGGCGGCAAGCTTAGACACTCGGCATGGCCAACGCTCTTCTCGACCGCCTGGGCGCCACGGCCTATGCCTTTCGCGGCTACAACGTGACCAATTTGGGGCGGAGCACGGAGCTCTTGGCCCACCCGGCTTACGGACCGGTCGTCGAAGGCTACCTGCGAGCAGCCAGCGAGATCTGCGCCGACACGATGCACCGCAAGGTCGACCTCGTCGACCGCGTCCGCCGCAACGAAGAGACCACGGTCGAGACGTATCACGAGGCCATGGCCCTGATCGTGGCCGTCGAGCTGGCGCAACTCCGTCTGCTGGAAGAGTTCTTTGACATCCATCTGAAGCAAGCCCGGATGATCTATGGCTACAGCCTGGGCGAGCTGACCGCGATCTGCGCTGCCGGCGTGTTTGAGATGGCCGACGCATTGCGAATTCCGTTGAGCGTGGCCGACGATTGCGTGGCCCTGGCCGACGGCGTGACGATGGGGGTGTTATTCTCGCGCGGGCCGCTGTTGGATTTTGACGAAGTGCGGCGGCTGTGCGTGAAGATCTCCGCCACGGGCAACGGCACGATCGGCATCTCGTCGTACCTGGCCCCCAATACCGTGTTGCTGTTGGGCCAGCGCGGCACGATCGACGTCTTCGCCGAGCAGATGCACAAGGTCTTTCCGGCGCGGGTTTATCTGCGCAAGAACAACCATGCCTGGCCGCCGGTGCACACGCCACTGATGTGGCAGCGCAACATTCCCAACCGAGTGGCCGTGATGTTGCAGACCTTGAAGGGCGGCTTCACTCGACCCAATCCGCCGGTGTTCTCCCTGGTCACCGGCAAGATGAGCTACAACGACTACAACGCCCGCGAGCTGTTGGTGCAGTGGATCGATCAGCCGCAACGGCTGTGGGACGCGGTCTATGAGACCCTGGCCACCGGCATCGAGACCGTGATCCACGTCGGCCCCGACCCCAACCTGATCCCGGCCACGTTCAATCGTCTGAGCGACAACGTGCAGGCCCAATTGACCGGCAACTCGCTGAACAAGCTGGGGCTGCGCGCGATGGCCCGCGTGGCCAGGCGACCGTGGCTCACCGCCCTGCTGCCGTCGCGGACGGCACTGTTGCGAGCGCCGACCGTGCGGCACATTATCCTGGAAGATTGGCTGCTAGAGCAGCCGCTGCGCCGCCATACCGACCGCACGCAGCTTCAGGGCGAGGCCGCCGGCAACTCGTAGCAGGCCGCTTCTTCGTTGGAGCGGACCAGCAGTTTGCGGCCCGAAAGGGCCGGCGGGTTCCAACAGGTGCCGTCGATCGCATGGAACCGCGTCAGCTCCCGATAAGCGTGTGGGCTGGCCTCGACCAACGCCACGTCGCCATCCTCGGACTGCACTAACAGCACGTCGTCGATCAGCAGTACTTGTCCGTGGCCATACTTGCCGCGCTTCCAGACTTTGCGGCCCGAGTCGATCTCGACGCATTCGAGCACGCCTTCGTCCAGCGCATAGGCAAAGCCATCGCGAATGACGGCACTGGTGAATTTGGTCTTCAGGTTGTTATTGCGCCAGAGCTGCTCGACGCTCCAGGTGTCTCCCTCATGCTTGATCTTCCAAAGCGCCGCACCTTCGCCGTAGCCTTTGGTCAACAGCAATCGGTCGTCACCCGCGGCGACGGGCTGTGACACGTTGGGCGAGGCCGTATCGCGCTCTAGGGCTCCCGCGGGCCAGGACTCTTGCCAGAGCACGCGACCGTCGGCCGGGTCGTGGCCGGCGATGGTCTTGGCATTTGCAATCACGACCTGCGGCACGCCGCACAGGGTCACGAACACTGGCGAGCTGTAGGAGCTGGCATCGTCGCCGCCGGTCCACACCACTTTGCCCGACGTGCGATCCAAGGCCACCAGCGACTTGCCCGCGGGACCGCCGGCGCTGACGATCACCAGGTTGTCGAGAATCAGGGGCGAGCAACTCTTGCCCCAGATCGGCGGCACGGCGTTGGTCTCGGTCACCACGTCGCGCTGCCACAAAGGCTTGCCGGTGGCGCCGTCCAGGCAGGTGACGTGCCCCTTGGCGCCCATCGCATAGACCTTGCCGTCAACGACCGTGGGTGTAGCGCGTGGGCCGATGCCGGCCAGGGTTTCTTCAAATCGCACAGGAGTGGAATGGGCCCAGCGGGCCTTGCCCGAGGCCACTTCGTAGCAGGTGATCAGCTCCTCGTCGCCCCGCTGTTCTTGCGTGATAGCGTAGGGTCCGACGACAGAGAACGCACTCCAGGCGGCCCCGATCGGCTGTCGCCAGAGTTGCTTGGGTGGCGCCGCCGACCAATCGCGCGCCAGCGCCACTCCTGAGAGCGTGCCCAGACGGTTGGGGCCCATGAACTGTGCATAGTCATCCTGGGTTGTTTCGGCCAGGTTCACGGTGTCGGCCGAGTTGCCGCCGGACGTGATCTTGCCCAAGGTCTGATCGGCGTGCGGGGACCAGCTAAAGCGCAAGCGGGGCACGATGTCGCCGCTAACCCCTTCGATCCGCAGCGTGGCCCAGCCAACCGCGGCCAGCACCGCCGCCGCAATCGCCACGCGGATCCGCACGGCGCGCGCCACGGGCCCCAGCAACACGAACCAGAGGAACAGCAGGATCAGGGTCAGCCCGACGCTCGACAACTTGGCCAACATGGCGTTGGCCGGCGAGAGCCACTCGGCCGCTTCGGCATATTGCAGGCCGGCCAGCGCCGCGGTCTCCAAGGCCACCAGCACGATCGGCACCAACGGCCGTCGCTTACTCGGCGCCGCTAAGGTTGCGGCTGAGCTTGATGCGTTCGCCATGACTCCCTCCGGTGGTCGTTGTGGACCCGACGCGGCACGCGGCGAGCGCTCACGGCTTTGCGGCCAGCGTGCGCAGATATGCGTACAAGTCGCCCAGGTCCTCGTCCGACAGTGTATCGAGCAGCCCGGTGGGCATCAGCGATTGCGTGCCGCGGTTGGCGCTCGATTGGTCGGTGTTCAAAATCCGCACGGTCGTGTCCGGGCCGGTTTGCAAAAGCGTAATCTCCGGCGACTCGTACACGACCAGACCATGATACACCTGACCGGAGTTGGTGGCGATAACGGTTGTCTGATAAGCGGGCGAGACCTCCAGGTTTGGGTCGACGATGGCCGTGAACAGGTCGTCGCGATTGAACCTCGTCACGGCCCCCTTGAGCTCGGGTCCGAGATGGCCGGCCACTTCGTGGCAACGGTTACACGCGCGTCGCTCAAACACGGCTTTGCCGCGTGCTGCGTCGCCAGAGTCCCAGGGCACCTCGGCCAGGCGCTCCTTCCAGGCGGCCGCGTCGCCGACCGTGCTGCGATTGAGCTCGGCCGCGGCGGCCGGATAGTAGTTTTCAAACAACTGGTACCAGCCAACCCAGACCCGGCTGGGGTCAGGGTCTTCGTCTACGTCCGAGCACTCCTCGGTCCAATAGTTGAGCAGCTTCAAGAGCGAGCGGCGGGGCTCGGTCTGCTTGGGCACCGAGCAGGTCTGCTTAAGAGCGCGCAGCGCGGTGCCGATCTCGGCGCTGGAACAATTCACACCGAGCGCCACCAGCGCTTGCGACGCACGTTCGACCACCAGCGACTGTGGCGAGGCCAGGGCCTCAACAAACTTCGCCCGATCTTCCGGTACTGGATGCCGGGCCAGCGCGAGCACGATGCTGTCGCGCAGCTCCACCTCTTCCCATTGATCGACCAATAGCTTGCGCGCCTCGTCGGCGGGCAGCCGTCCGGCTAGCGAGACAAGCTGGTTTGTCGGTGTGTTTCCATCGCGCTGGCAGGCAGCCCAAAGCTTGCGCGTGGCGGTCGCGCGAAGGTCGGACGGTAGCTTGTCGACAAACAGCGTGTGATCGGCTCTGCCGAATGCTGGCGACTCCACCAGTGCCGGCGCCAAGTTTGGATCGCGCGCGGTAAGTTCCACAAAAGTTTCGCTGACTCGCAGCGGCCAGTTGCGGCTGGCAAATTGCTCGAGCGCGTCGAGCTTGGCATGCAAACCCAGGATGGCCGTGGCCGTCGCACGGGTGACCTCGGCAGAGCGCGGGCCGGGCAGGAGCGAAGCGACGATCAGGTAGTGAACGTCGTCCTCCACCGCGCTGGCAGCGGACCATTGGCCGGCGATCGCGGCGAACAAGCCCGGTTGATCCGCCGAGAGCATGCCCAGCAATCGCGCCAGCTCGCGATTCAATTCCGAGTCGGTGGTTGGAAATACTGGCGCCAGCGCCGCGGACAATTTGGCCCGTTCCGCCGGGTCGACCTGGTCGGCCAGGTTGCCGACGTAGCCCGAGTAGACCTCGGCCTGACCTTCGCGAGTGCGAACGTCGCCTAAACCAAGCTCGAGCAGCCGCACGGCTTCCAGTTTCAAACTCACGTTCGACCCCGCCGCGGCAAACGCCCGGCCGCAAGTCTGCAAGTCGGCCGCCGGAAACGTCGTGGGCTCGGCGGCGTCCTTGGCCAGGCGAATGCGAATGTCGGCCAGATCCAGGGCCACGCGAAGAGCGCTCGATGTCCCGGCGCCCTGCGCATTCTTTGCAAACCCAGACCGCCAGTTCAGATAACTCCCAGCGCCGGGACCTTGCCCGACAAAAATCGCGGCGCTGCGGACGCGTCGCGCCCGACTGGTAAGAGCACCCTTCCAATCGGGCTGAGCCTGGTCGTCGACCTCCAGCTCATCGGCCAGGGCTAGCGCCTCCCAGGCGGCTCGGGCCACCTCGGGATCAGCGTCGGCGGCCAGCCGCGCCAAGACCTCTTGTGCCGGCTCCTGAAAAGCGGCGCGACCCAGGGCCCAGGCAATGCGGGCGCGGATCGGCGGGGCTTCGGACTTGGCAACGCGAGCTGCCCACTGGTGGTCGGCGCCGCCACAGAGCTCGACCACGATCTCGATGGCCCGCACGCGCTCGCCCACGCTGAACTTGCCATCTTCGGCCGCCTGCTCGAATACTTTCTCGCCCAGTTCCCGTGCTGCCGGCAACCAGCGGGCCCGCGACCAACTGGCAAGTGGCTGATCTGCATTGAGAATGCCTAGCAGGTCGAGCGGCTGTTCGGGCTTGTCCAAGGGCGCGGCGCCCGTCGCTTGCACTCTGAACACGCTGCCGCGAGTGCGCCGACCGCCGATGGCCACGAACAGGTCGCCCGCCGGACCGACGGCGATATCGCACGGCGCGAAGCCGACGTCGCCGGTGGTTTCCAAAAAGGTCTCGACCTTGGCCCGAACCGTACCGGCGCTGGGAGTGAGCGGCAGATGGTAAATCTTGCCCAGGCTCCAGCAGGCCGAGAACACGCCGCCGCGGTAGCGCTCGGGAAAGGCGTGATGGCGATACACGACCAGCCCGGTCGGCGAGCCTCGACCGATCTCGGCGGCGCGCTCGACGCTGTCGAAGAACGACGGCGGTCGATTCCAACCGCGCATCCAGCCCATCAGCAGCCAGCCATGCTCGGCCCCCTGGGCAACGTCGAACAGTCGGGTCGCTGCGTACCAGGGCAGGTGATGGTCGCGTTCTCCATCGGCGTCGACCGTGAACAACCGGCCGGCCGCGTCAAAGTCGAGGTCGTAGGGATTGCGAAAGCCGTGCGCGAAGACCTCCAGCGGCTTGCCGTCGGGCGAAAATCGCACGACCGCGCCGGAGCGTGGATGTTTGACCGGCGAACTGGCCAGCGTGATCTGTTTTTCGGAGACGCCGGCATCGTTGCCGCAGATCAGCCAGTAGCAGCCGTCCGGCCCGCGGACGATGCCATTGGCGCCGTGTTCCGGATGACGCAGGGCGGTCCAGACCTCGGGCTCGCCGTCGGCAGCGCCGTCGCCGTCGGTGTCGCGCAGCCGCATGACCGAATTGTCGCCGGTGCAAATCAGGTCGGGCCCGTCAAAGCACATGCCGTGCGCACCGCTGGCGGGCCGGTTGGAAAACATGGTGGCCCGGTCGGCCCGGCCGTCGCTGTCGTCGTCGTGCAGGGTTTTTACATAGCCGGCGCCCGCCACGACCACCCGCCCCTGGGCGTCGATGGTCATCGAGTAGATGTCGTGGGCCAACGTGTCGTCGGCATAGAGCGAGACGCGAAAACCCTCGGGCGCGCGAATGCCCAGGTCGTCTTCGGCCAAGGCCGCAAGCGAGCAGGAGCAGAGAATTAGCAGGGAGGCGAGCGTGCGGGAGTACATCGGCAGGACCAGCGTAGCGGTGACATGCAACCAGATAGGTCCATGCTAGCCGCCGAGTGGTCGCCGAACAATCGCCCCGATTGGCCGCGATTAACGCCCGACAGCCACGCCCCAGCTCACGCCCGGGCGACCCCAGGGCCGGTAATAGTACGGGGGCGGATAGTAGGCATAGGGCGGCGGACCGTAATAGTACGGCGGCGGATACGGATAAGGCTCGGCCATGACCATTGGCGGGCCGACGGCGGCCTGTGGCGGCGGAGCCTGCAAGGCCTGCACTACTCGAGGGCTCACGCCTTGTTGCTGCAAGACGATCAGGTCGCCCGCTTGCGGCGGCGCGGCGGGACCGTGATTGCGAATGTGCGTGAGAATGACGTCTTCGGTCACGCCGGCCTTGGTCATGGTCACGACGTCGTTGATCGTCACGCTGCCGGTCGGCGCCGGTCGACCGAGCCTGGCGGCGATCTCGGCGCGATTCTGGGCTTCGATATCGTCCAGGCTGCCGCCCACTGCCGCGCCGCTGACGGCGCCCACGCCCGCGCCGATCGCCGCGCCCGCGCCGGCATTGCCGGTGGCACTGCCAACCAGCGCGCCCAGTCCCGCGCCGGTCAACCCGCCGAACAGCGCACCCTGATCCGAGCGATAGGGTGAGTTGCAACCGAACGACGCCAACACACAAGCGACCAACGGCAGGACCAAACGGCGAGGATTCATGGCGGGCTTCCTGGGGGTCAGCCGGACACCCCGCGTCCGGCCGCCAAACCTTGGGGGGTGGGAGCGAGCGGAGTGCGAGGGTCCGATTGGCAAGCGGGCAGATGGTCCGGAATTCGCGCTGGGGCGTCAAGACATGTTGCGCGACGATGACCGAGGTTTCTTGGGGGGCACGCGCCCTCACCGCCTGCGCTCAACGAGCCAGCGGTGCGCTGCTAGCGGACGTTTCGGCAGGGCCGCGTAACCGCAGTTACGGCTCGGCGTGCTCGGCACGCCACTGGGCCCAGCGCTTCAACCCGGCTTCGCGCTGAGCGGCGTCAGGAAAGCCCAGTGCCGGCACTTGGAAGAACGACTGTGGGCTGGACTGCACCGAGACGGCCCCATAGTCGCGGGGCTGCTGCTCGGTCAGGTGAATCAACACGCCCAGAGCCACGTCGCGGACTTGCACATCCACCTGGCGCGGTGGGTTGGGCACCTGGATGGCGCCGCAGTTGGTGACGTCGTTCAAATGTCGTTCAACCGTCGCCAGGTGTTCCTTGGCGCCGAACCGGCCGATGGTTAACAGCGCGAACTGCCGCAGTTGTGGCGTCCCCGCGTCATTGGCCAGGATCTTGCCGGCCAGCGTCAGCCCCTCAGGCTTGAGCTCATAGGAAGCGGCGAAAATCAGGTTTTGCACCGTGGCCGAGGGGGCCGAGTCTTTGACGATCCACAGCCCCAAGAGCTTCTTCATCATGCCCGACCACATGCCGCTCTTGGCATTCTTGGTGAAGGTCGGCTGATAGATCATCCAGGTATAGAGTTGCACGCCGAGCTGTTCGTCGATGTCGACGCCCTCGGAAGACCCGGCCAACAGCAACGCGGAAAGCGTGCCCACGGTCAGCAGCGAGTCGCGGCTAGACACGTGCATGAACTGGTCCAGCAGCTCGCGGCAACGCTCGTCGAGCACGGCGCTGGTCTCTTTGGGGCCGCGGGCGTAAGCCTCGAGCAAGGCCGGTTCGGCCTGCTGCATTTCGACGAATAGCTGCCGAGCCTGGTGCGAACCGCCAAATGCGGCGGCAAATTTCTCCCAACCGGGCAGCGTCTGCTTGTGGCTGCCGTCGTAGTCGGCCGAGAAGGCCGCCAGGCGGTCGCGAAAGTCCGATTCAGAAACGGCCGCCAGGATGGAGCGGGCCCGGATGCGCAGCTCGGCGTCGCGGTCGTTCACCACGGCGCTTAACGCCTCACGCGTGGCGATGCCTAACCGGGTCAGTTCGCGGGTAGCGTGTTCGCGATCGGCAAACGACGCCGAGCCCAACTGGCGAACCAGGGCCTGAATCTGGTCGGGCGAGGCCGGCGGGTTGGACGCTTCGGCCCTGGGAGTCGCCAGAACCAAACCGGCCAGGACCAGGCCGGCGGATATCCAACGGCTCAATCCGGGGCGGCGGCCCAATGCGGGGCAAAGAGCTTGCCCAATCTGGGAAGCCCGATGTTGCCGGCGAGCACAGCGTCGGCCGATACAGCGTGCGACGATCGATGCCATCAGCGTCAATCCCTCAAGCGCCTGTCCATGGTAGCCTGGGCTTTCAGGCTTTATTGTACGCAGGGCCCGTTTCGAGAGTCCAGGTTGATTGCTGGTCTTGGCGGCCGTGGCGAGAGGATCCGGTTGGCGGTCGGGACGTCAGGTCGCCGGCGTTATCCCTACGACCTTACCAACTTCCGGCACGGCATCCTTGCGCTAGACGCTTGCAACACCCGGTGCGGATAGCTAAGATGCCGTCTGGGATTTGCGGCCGCTTGCAGCCTGACTGCTAAAGTGCCATCGCCTCGCGGCTCGTTATCGCCGCCGGGACGATTCAACTTGCAAAGTGAGCCGCGACTGCAACTTTTGGGGCAGAGTCGCGGCTTTTTTTTTGCACGTTGGACAGGTCTCCGAGATCGTCTCTCTGTTGCGCCTGACACGAATCCGCCTGGCACGAAGCGGCGCTGGATGACCACTCATGAGCGAACCACTCGACCCCCATACACTCGACCTCTCCGGCGTCGGCCCCTCGACCACGGCGGTGCATGCCGGCGAAGAACGGCAAAAGCCGGGCAACGCCATCACCGACCCGATCTTTTGCGCCTCGACCTACACCTTTCCCGACACGGCCTCGGTGATTGACTTCATCGAGCGAAAGCTGCCGCGCGAAGAGTATGGCCGCTACGGCAACCCCAGCGAGAAAGTGGTCGAGCGCAAGCTGGCCGCGCTGGAAGGGGGCGAGACCGCGCTGCTCTATTCCAGCGGCATGGCCGCCATCGTCGGCCTGCTGATGGCCAAGCTCAACCAGGGCGATGAGGTCGTGTTCTTCAACGAGTGTTACCACCGCAGCCGCGAGTTCTGCAACAAGCATCTGTCGCGGTTTGGCGTAGTCACGCGCGAGGTGGCGGCCTGCGACTATGCCGCCATGGAAGCCGCCATCACGCCGCGCACGAAGCTGTTGGTTAGCGAATCGCCCACCAACCCGCACTTGAGCATCGTGGACCTGGAGCGTTTTGCCGCCCTGGGCAAGAAGCACGGCGTCGAGACGCTGATCGACGCCACGCTGGCCACGCCCTACAACCTCCGGCCCATTGCCGCCGGCATCGACTACGTGCTGCACTCGGCCACCAAGTATCTGGCCGGGCACAACGACCTGTTGGCCGGCGTGATCGTCGGCGGCACGGAAGCCATGGAGCCCGTGCGTAAGCTGCGCGGCATCATGGGCAGCGTGAACTCGCCGCAGAACATCTACTTACTGGCCCGAGGCCTTAAGACCTTCGAATTGCGGATGCAGCGGCACAACGAAAACGGTCTGGCGGTGGCGCAGTTTCTGGCCGCGCATCCCAGGATCGAACGGGTGTATTACCCCGGCCTGGAATCACATCCGTACTATGACGTGGCCAAGCGGACCATGCGCGGCTTTGGCGGACTGGTGACCTTTCTGGTGAAGAATGCCGACTGGCAGCAGACCGCCGCGGTGGTTGACGCCGTGCGCATTCCGCGCATCGCGCCGAGCCTGGGCGGCGTCGAGTCGCTGATCGAGCAGCCGCTGGTGATGAGCTACTATGAATTGCCGCCGGCCGACCGCCAGCGATTTGGCATACCGGACAACATGATCCGCCTGTCGTGTGGCATCGAGAACTCGGCTGACCTGGTGGCCGACCTGAAACAGGCCCTCGAGCGATGATCTTCACGGCTCGTGTCGCCGCCATTTACTGACGAGACCCCTTCGATGCAATTTCGCACGCGTGCCATCCACGTCGGCAACGAGCCCGACCTCCAGACTGGCGCGATCGTTCGCCCCCTGCACCTGGCGGCGACCTTCGTCCAGGGGGGCGCGGGGAAATGGTCTGAGTTCGACTATTCGCGCAGCGGCAACCCCACGCGAGGCGCGTTCGAAACGACGCTGGCGGCGCTCGAGGGGGGCGTCGGCGCTTTGGCCTTTGCCTCGGGCATGGCCGCCACAAATTGTGCGATGACCCTGCTAAGTGCCGGCGATCACGTGGTGGCCGGCGCGGACATTTACGGCGGCACCTATCGCCTGCTGCACCAGGTAATCAATCGCTTCAGCATCCGGACGACGCTCGCCGCGGCCAACGACCCGTCCGCGGTCGAGGCTGCCTTCACTCCCGAGACCAAATTGCTGTGGATCGAATCGCCCGGCAACCCGCTGATGTCGATCACGGACATCAAGGCCTGCGCCGAGATCGCTCACAAGCACGGTGCGCTGCTGGGCGTGGACAATACCTTTGCCACGCCGGTGCTGACTCGGCCGTTGGAGTTGGGCGCGGATATCGTGATGCACTCGGCCACCAAGTACATCGGCGGCCACAGCGACCTGCTGGGCGGGGCGTTGGTCGTGCGCGACAAGGCGCTGTACGACCGGCTGTATTTTATTCAGAATGCCACGGGACCCGTGATGGGGCCGCTGGAGTCGTTTCTGAGTTCGCGCGGTCTCAAGACCTTGGAACTTCGCGTTCGCGAGCAGTCGCGCACCGCGCAGCGCATCGCCGAGTGGCTGGCCGGCGACCAGCGGATCGCCAAGGTCCGCTATCCCGGACTGCCGGACCATCCGGGTCACGCGATCGCCGCGAAGCAAATGGACGGCGCCTTCGGCGCGATGCTCAGCTTTGAGCTGGCCGGCGACTTTGCCGCCGCCAAGCGGCTGGTGGACTCGACGCGTCTGTTTCAGTTGGCCGTCAGCTTGGGCGCGGTCGAATCGCTGATCGAACAGCCGGCATCAATGTCGCATGCCAGCTATGCGCGCGAGGATCGGCTGGCACACGGCATCGCCGACGGGCTGGTCCGCTTGTCGATCGGACTGGAAGCGTTTGAAGATCTTCGCGACGACCTGGACCAGGCCCTGTCGACAGCCCTGAGCAGCGCCCAGTCCGGCAAATAGCCGTTGCTTTGCCGTACGATCGCTTGCCAGCACGCCGTCGCCACCGCGCCCTTGCTGGCATCCGCCTGGGGGATTTGCGAAAACTTTTTCGGCACTTTCTCCCAAGTTGGCGCGTGAATGTTCCGATACACGTCGCAGCCTAAGGTCGCGCAATCGTGCGTGGCATCGGCAGCCGGGGGGCTGTCCAACATGTTTTGCTTGTCATGCAACGCCCCCCACGCATTCTGCAACTCGTCTCGCTGGTCGCGGCCTTCGCGCTGCTGGCCCTGGTCGCGCGGACTTCGCTGGGGCAGAACTTTGCCTATGAGGCCAAGCCCCGAGCCGGGGCCACGAGCCTGAATTATTCGAGCGCGGCTCCGGCGCCGACCATGATGGAGCCGGCCGAAGAGATCGGCAGAGAGCAGCCGCGCAATCGGTATCTCGACCCGCGCTACGCCGGCCGAGCCGTCGGCTGGACTGATCGCGAGAGCTGGCGCTGGGCCAACCGCAACACCGAAAGCCGCGTGACCTCGCGTCGCAGCCAGGCGGAAGCGATCGCTCCCGGCACGCCGGCCGATCCGTTCGTCGAAATGCCGCCGGGGAGCGAACCGCTGGGCCAGGGGCCCGGCTCTTACATTCCGCCGCGCAACTACGTGCCCAACAATTCCGCGCTGCCGCCGGGTAGCTGGGCCGACAACGGTCCGCCGACCGACGACCCGATGATGGACGGCTACAACGAAGAGGGCGTCTGGTCCGACGAGATGGGCGAGGGCTACGAAGGGCCTTACGCAGGCGCCGAGCCCAAGCCGGCATTCATGCACGAGACCCGGCTGTTTCCGTTTATTCACGGGTGGCTGAGCACGCCGTCGGATCCCACGGCCTGGGGCCGCAATCTGCAAGTGATCGGCGGAGCGCAGGGTTTCAAAGGCTCGCCCGACATGGGCCAGAATGGCAACTTCGGCTTTCACAAGGGGCTGAACTGGGGCGTGCCGCTGTTTGACTACTACGGCATCGGCGGGCAGCTCGGCGGTGCGGTCGCCTTCAGCGACTTCAACGGCTCCACCGGCATCGTCAACAGTTCACGCACCCAGTTCTTCGTAACTGGCGGCTTGTTTCGCCGGGCGAAGTGCGACCAGGGTTTTCAAGGCGGTGCCGTGGTCGACTACTTGAACGACAACTTTTACGTCACGATGAACCTGATGCAGATTCGCGCCGAGGCCGGCTACATCTGGCATCACCACGAGCTGGGCATCTGGGCTGCCGCTCACACCAAGTGCGACACACAGCCTGCGCCGGCCACCTTTGGCGTGCCCTCGGTGACCTGGCAAGCGACCGACCAATACAACCTCTACTACCGCGGACACTACTCTTACGGCACCACGGCCCGCAGTTGGATCGGCATGAGCGGCACGGGCGACTTTCTCTGGGGCGCCGACGCCGTGATCTCGCTCAACCAGCACTGGGGCTTTCAGGCCGAGTACAACTACCTGCTGCCCCGCGGCAACTCCACTGTTCCCAGCGCCATCAGCGAGACCTGGGGCATGACCATCGGATTTGTCTGGTACCCGAGCTGCCGCCGCAGCCCCGAATGCTTCGACCCCTACCGCCCAATGTTCACCGTGGCCAACAACAGCTCGCTCTTGATTCGGTCGAAGTCGGATTGAGACCGCAGGCCGTGAGTGGGCGATCGCTACTCTGGCTCTTCGCGGAGCGCCTCCACCCGGCCCGCTTTCGCCGCGTTCAATAGCACCTCATGGTCGCGCTCGACCTGGTCGGCGTAGGTCGCGGCGAATTTTGCCGTCGCCTGATCGAACTGGTCCCCTTTTCCCAGGAAGCCGGCGATCTTGGCCGCGTCGCCGCTGCGGGCGTGGGCTCGGGCCAGGACCCAGCCGCAGAGCTCGGCATAGTGCCCAAGTTGTTCAGCGTTGAACGACTCGATCGGCAGCGAGTACTTCATGTCGCGCAGCTGCCGCACGTAAAAGTCGTGGCCGCTGGAGATGCGCAGCCAACCCAGAAACATGTCGCTGGCAAATTGGATCAGCCGCTGTCCGGCCACGACCCGCTCGCCCTGGTTCCCATAGGTGCTTTTACCCGCATGGGGTTCCAGGACGCTCGGCCGCGCTTCCTTGACTTGCAGCAGCAGAGGATTTTGGTCGTCGCAAAACAACAGCGCCACGAAGCACCGCGTCGCCACGCTGCCGATGCCCACCACGCGGAGGGCAAAGTCCTCTGCTCGATAGCGGTCGAACACAAAGCGGCGGTCGTCCGAGAGCGTTTGGCGGTAGGCCTCGATACCGGTGCGCACTTCGTCCAGCCAGCGCTCGTCGGTCACGCGGGTCATGACCGGCGGCTGCTCTTTGAAGCGGTGTTCGCCATCCTCTTGCGTGATGATTTTTGGAAACAGGCTCTCGCCGCCGCGCGAGCGGGCTTTCTCGGCCATCCGCTCGCGGCGCTTGCGGCTCTTGCCGTCGGGCGCCAGCTCGATCAAATCCTCGGCGCTCACCCGGCTGTACCAGACGTCCAGCGGACTCATCTCGGCAAACGCGCGCATGTGCCGGCGATACGATCGCACGCAGGCCGTGCTGACCTGGTGCAAATCCTGATCGCAAATCCCCTGGGTCCGACCGGCCACGACAAAGCTGACAGCCAACCGCAGCACGTCCCACTCCCACGGCGCGGGCAGCGTCTCGTCGAAGTCGTTGATGTCGAACACCAGGTTTCGCTCGGGCGTGGCGAACAACCCGAAGTTGGTCAGGTGGCAATCGCCGCAGGCCTGCACCCGCAATCCCGTGACCGGCACGGCCGACAGGTCGTGCGCCATCAAGGCCGGCAGGCCGCGCAAGAACGTAAAGGGGCTATGCAACATGCGGCCGGAGCGCAGCGGCACCAGCTCAGGCATTCGCCCCTGGTTGCAGCGATCGAGAATCGCCAGCGGATCGCGAGAGTCGGCCGGTCCAGACCAGGCGGCCAGCGCAGTCCGCGGCGCCTGCTCGCGCAACGCCTTGCCCGCCGCCAGCCGTCCACGAATCGATTCAGAAGCCATAGCGCACGAGCGGCCCAAAGTAAAAAAACGGACGTCCAGCGCGTCTGACCACTGACCACTGACCACTGACCACTGTCGCTAGCCACTCCTCAAAACCCCAAGAGCATCCACTTCATGGGGTCGGTCGTGCCGTTGCGGCTCGAGTTGAGATCCGTGTTCTCAAACGGACGCTCAAACGAAGGCCGAAACGGCGAACTGTAGCCGCCACTCGACGGGGTGCTGCGCCGGGCCGGAGGCGTGTGCGTGACCCAGGGGTTCTTCTTCGTGGCGCGCAGTGCGTTGACCTGCGTGTTTTGTGCGGCCCTCGAGTCGCGATAGTGTCCCAGCCGGCCCAGCGTCTGCTGCAATTGCTGCGAGTTCATCGTGTCGAAATTGGGAATGATCCGCATCACTCCTTCGCGGCCCCGCTCGGTGAGCACCGACAGATAGCTGCCCAACCACGCGCGAATCTCTTGGGCCTCGGGCGTATTGAGAATCTGAAATTTCTTTTCCAGATCCTGCTGCACCAGCAAGAGCTCGTCGGCCGACATCGCCTCGACTCGGGCCGAAAAGTCCGCGCGAATGCGGGCCACTTCTTCGGGCGGATAGACCTTCTGCTTGCGGAGCCAGCTGTTGAAATCGAACATCGCCCGCCGCCAGCAATCGCTCGACAGAATCTCGGCCTTGCGGGCCGCATCGTCCGCAGCTCGGGACGTCGCCGGAGCCGCTGCCCCTTTAACGGGTGTATTCGGCGACACGGCTTGCTGACCGCGGGCCCAATGCCCACACCACAGCGCGAGGCAAATGACGATCGGGACAAAGGTGGCCAGGCTGGCGACGTGCGTTGCTTTTCGGACCGACATTCTCTGAAGCTCCCCATTTCCAAAGGCGCCGTGTTCACAACCGCGGCGCTGGGACAATCTGTTTCAAACTCGTTTGTTGCTACTTGGCGGGCTGGCGCACGAAGATCAACTCCTGGTCGGGCGTGGGCTCGTTGTCCACCTCACCGTCAAGCACGCGACGCGTGTAGCGGTCCTTGCCGTTGTAGGTCATGACGGTGAGCGACGAGGACAGGCGACCGTCGGGGAGCACGCCCGCTGCCTGGCCGATCCAGGCATCTCCCTCTTTGACCCAGGTGGTTTCGCCGTAGCCGCCGTCGGAGTCAAAGCTCCAACTTCTGAGCGACCGCGAGAGTGGGTCCCAGCCGATGCGTTGCGTTCCGCGCACGCCGACCTTGCCGGCCCGGCTGACTTTCATGTCGCGGAGCAAGAACGTGCGGCCGTCGTTCCAATGGACGTGAAGTTCAAACTTTGTCCCGCCCAGCTCCGCCAGCCAATCTCCGACCATCCAGTCGAGATCCTCCAGCTTGGGCTCGACCGCGGCGATCGGCGCTGCGACCGGCAGCTCGCACAAGCTCGCCAATCGCCAGCGACCGTCCTGTTTGACCCAGGTCGCGTGATACTGGCCCCGCAGCGGCTCGCCACCGGGTTCGGTCGAAGCGATTTCGGACGTGCCGTCCTCCACGGCCACGTCGGCCGTGAGGAAGCGAATCTTACTCGACGTGATCGTATTCTCCAGCCGCTTCGCGCCCTTGGAGCTGGTCACTTCGGCCGCCAATTCGCTGACGCGGTGCGGCTGACCTTGCTCGTCAAAATAATCACCATCCTTGGTCCACAGGTCGGCCACCGCTGCCGCGTCGCCCTTGGCCAGCGCCGCGGAATACGTTTTGGCGGCCTCGCGGATCGCCCGCTCGTCTTGCTGCCGCGCGGGTGCATCATCAGCCAACGCTCGGGGCGAGCTCAAAACGCAGACCATCAGACCCAGGTAGCAGAGGCGACGCGCAGCCATGAACAGCTCCTCAGAATCCCTGAAAATGTGCTCGATAAATCGGCCACGGTCGACGGCGCGCGCGTGCGCCCCGACCGACCTTGTCCTTTGTTATTTCTTGTCCCTTGTTATTTCTTGGCCTTCTTCTTGGCCGGCTTCTTCTTGGGTCGCGTGTTGAGCAGGTCCTCGACCGCGACCATGCCTTTGCGCACGGCGGCCCGCGTGGCCCGATGCTCGGCGGAGCGGTCCTTCTTGGTCTTGGTTTTCACCGGCGCGGCGGCCGGCTTGGCGCCGCTTTTTACCGCGGCCGCGCTTTTCGTGAGCTTGGTCTCAAAGACCTCGAGCGCCTCGCGAAAGGCCTGCGACTTGAGCGCGGTGTTTTCCGGCACGCCGCTAGCGCCCGTCTTGCGACCAAGGACCCGCGACTGCCCCCGGCCCAGACCTTCCCACTTCTTCAGCAGCCCGCGCGCCTGCACAGCCAGACGTTTGATGGCCGCGGGGCTCAGCTTCTCCAACTCGGGCTTGCGACTGGCGCGCAAAATCGCGATTTCGGACGGGGTGCACATGGATTTGATCTTGGCTGCGGAAATCGCCATCGGTGGTTCGCCTCTGAGGAGATAAAGAAGATATAGACGGGTGCCCCAAAATTGTAGCACGCGCTCTGCCCTTCTGCACGCATGACCCGGCGGATAGTGCCGCTTGTGCCGAACGGGTGAAGCCACTGGCGGCGTTTGCCGGCGCCCGCGGCAGGCGCACCGAGCGCGATGCGGTATCATCGCGGAAATAAGTCGCCTGCCACACGATTCCGGTTCGCGACCTTCCTTCGCACCTTCGACCCAACGCCATGGCGACCCGCACCACGCAACCGCTCTCCTGGCCGCAATCGATCCGGGCCCTGATGCGCGCTTGGAAGCCTTTGGTCGTCTACGAACTGCTCGTGGGTCTGCTGACGACGACCGTGCTCGGGCCGCCGCTGGTGCTGGTGTTTTATCGACTCATCGAGCTGGCCGGCGAACCCGTGCTGGGCAACCTGGAGCTGGCCCGCTTTCTGCTCTCGCCGCTGGGTCTGGTGGCGCTGGTGGTCGTGCCGAGCATCGCCGCGGCGCTCGTGCTCGTGCACTACTCGGGCCTGATCCTCCTGGCCGACGCAGCGATTGGCGGCAGGACGCTCTCGCTGGTACAGCTATTGCGGACGATGATCGCCGCGGCGCCGCGGTTGCTGGGTTTGGCGCTAGTGCAAGTTTCGCTCGCACTGGCGGCGGCCGTGCCCTTTGTCGGCCTGGCGGCGCTGGTCTATTGGCTGCTGGTGTCCGAAGCCGACATCAATTACTACCTCGACGCCCGACCGCCCCGGTTTTGGCTGGCCGCGGCGATCGGCGCGGTGCTGGCCGCCGGCCTGGCGGCGGCCTGGGCCTGGATCTTTATCCGCTGGGCCTTTGCCCTGCCGGCCTGCGTGCTGCACGGCCAAGGTCCCGTGCAGGCGATTCGTGCAAGTGGCACCCTCGCTCGTGGGCGAGGTGCGCGGCTGCTGGCATGGGTCGTCGCCTGGGTCGCGGTGGAACAACTCACGGTCTTCGCGGCGATTTGGATGCTCGACCGGTTCAATGCCACGCTGGCATCGACGTTTCAAGAGCGGTTGTCGATGTTGGTCTGGTCGACCGTCGCACTGCTGCTGGTCGACACCGCCGTGCTGCAAGTCATCGCCGCGATCTTTGCCATCGGCCTGGCCGCCTTGATCGCCTGGCAATACCAGCAGGCCTGCCAGGTGGCCAACGCCGCCGGCGCGCCGCGGGAAACGCTGACCCTCACGGCCGTGCGACCCGCGCTGTCTGCCGTGCGCCCCAGTTGGCAGGCTCGGTCGGCCGTCTTGGCGCTGGCGGTCGCAGGCCCAACCTTGAGCATCGTATCGGCGGTCGCACTGGCGCGGACCGTGGTCGAACATCGCACCGCGCGGGTCACGGCGCACCGCGCCGGGTCGAAAGCCGCGCCGGAAAACAGCCTGGCGGCCCTCAAACGGGCGCTGGCGGCGGGCGCCGATTGCGTGGAGATCGACGTGCAGCAAACGGCCGACGGCCAGGTCGTGTTGATGCACGATCGCGACCTCCGCCGCATGGCCGGCGATCCACGCGACGTGAACGATGTGACGCTGGCCGACCTCAGACCGTTGCGCCTCACACCCAGCGGCGGCGCCGATGACGAGCCGATTCCCACGCTCGCCGAATTCCTGGCCGCTTGCGACGACCGCGTGCGGCTGAACGTGGAACTGAAAGATTTCGGCCGCACGCCGGGTCTGGCATTGGCGGTCGTCGAGGTGCTTCGCCAGGCCGGCTTCATCGGCCGCGCCGGCGTGTCGTGCTTCGACCTGCCGCCGCTGGTGGAGATAAGTGCCGCCGAGCCCAAGATACCGGTGGGCAAGATTCTCTCGGCGGCCCAGGGAGACCTGACGCGGCTGCCGGTGGACTTCTTGAGCCTTCATCAGCGGATGGTCACGGCCAACCTGGTCCGCGCGGCGCACGCCCAGCAAATGGAAATCCATGCCTGGACGGTGAACGACCGCGACGCGGCTTTGCGCCTATTGGACCTCGGCGCCGACAACCTGATCACCAGCGACCCCGCGTTGATGCGCGAAGTGGTCGACTGGTACCAAGGCCGCGACGACGTGGAACGCGTGCTAATGCGATTGCGCCGCTGGATGCGCGGGGAGTAGGAGATTTCTGTCGCCGTTCGCTTGCGACTTAGCACAGCAGCTCGCGGAGACCAAAGTCAGCCTATCCTTACACACGCCGCGCATAATAGCGCGAGTTCGCTCAAATCGCACATTCTTGGGGCGACAACCCTTGCCCCCCGATACTACGCGCCGGGTCGCACATCTTGACGCTCATTTTGCCGCGCGCCTACGTTACTGGTGAATCAGCGCGAGTGCAGCGAGAGATTGCCAACCGCCCGGCATTGCCTTCGCACTTCGCTAGGAACAACAGAAGGGCCGTCCCCCAATCCGTCAAACGGCCGTCCGCTTGCCCCTCATTTCCTCGCTGGGTTGCGTGGTTCACGACTCATAGAGTCGCGCAGACGCAAGAGTTTCGCGCATCACACTACTTTACTTTGGTAGGGAGGAACCGCAATCAGGGAATCACACCAACAATGCCGACGGATGCTCGCCGCGGCGGTCGCGCTCGTTTCGATCGCCAGCCCGGCGCTTGCGACGACGATGTTCGGCAGCTTGAGCAATTTCGACGTGATTAACGACACGAACGAAATCTGCCGTGGCTTTGAAATTGAGCTTGAAGGGGTCAGCCCCTCCGACATCGCCTTCACCTTCGGCAGCCCATACATTCGCTATGGAGACCCGCAGTTTGTGTCCACAGGAACGGGCACGATCGTGCGCTATGCCAGCGCGTTTGGCCCCGGCGGCTGGGCGGTCGGCACACCGGTACCAGCGGCTCCCTTCACGACCGGTGGACACGCGCTGTTCTATCCCGCCTATGGCGGCGACCCGAACTACGAGACGCTGGGAGGCGAGCACTTCGGCCTCGCCTTGAATGGCAATCCCACCAGCACCATATATCGGTGGCTGCTCGGCGACGCGTCGGGCAATCTCAATCCCGCCGGTTCGAACGCGAAGATTCCCGCTCCGATTTGGAACGTGCAGGCGCCGGTCAACCCAGGCGCGCCGGCGGCCGTGCAAGCCATCGTCCCGCCACTGCCGATCGAGAATCCAGAAGACGTGTTCGGCGAAGCGATTTGGGTAAAAGTATTCGTCACCGAGTCGCCCGAACCCGCCGAACTTGAGCATTTGCTGGTGGGCGATCCGGCGATGCCCGGCGAGTCGGAGGTCGAGATCGAGTGGCAATTGCTGCAAGCCGGCAAGGGTGACGGCTTGGACGAAATTGATAGCGGCTTGAACGACCTGGCCGCCGACTCGGAATCGGTGACTCGACGCTACGAGTTTTACAAGTACATCGGGCCTTACAAAGCTGAGGACCACGAGGCGCTGGTGGAGGACGCACTCCTGCATCCCGAGGCGGTCGGCGAATTCCTGGGCGGGCAGAACGCCGCGATCAATCTCATTCCGTTCGCCGTTCCTGAGCCCGGCTCGCTGACGTTGCTGGGCATTGGGCTGGCGGTCGCCGCCGGTTATCGTTGGCGACAACGTAGAGCCGTCGCCGTTTGATGAGTTGACTTTGTATTCGGTGACACTGAACGCATCCGCGGCGATCGACGGCCAGACAGCGACTGGCCTGGCCGTCGACGCCCGCGACGCACCCCTGGCAGATGGAAATCCACGCCTGGACGGTGAACGACCTTGGCGCCGACAACCTGATCGCGAGCGACCGAGCCTTGATGCGCGAAGTGGTCGACTGGTACCAAGGCCGCGACGACGTCGAGCGCGTGCTGATGCGATTGCGCCGCTGGATGCGCGGGGAGTAGCCGCATGCTACTAACCCGACGCGCGAGCGAGGGAGCCCTGAGAAATGGCATCCCCTCGCGCACAGCTCCCTCGCTCGCGCGTCGGGTTGGTGGCGAGGCCTGGGCGGCGTTACCCGACCTTCCAGCCCGCCGCCTCTTCGCCGTCTAACCTTAACGTCAGGCACTTGGCGCTGCCGCCGGCTTTGACGAATTCGTTTAGCGGCGTTGCGCGGGGCGTGTAGCCGCGGGCGGCCAGGGCTTCGTGCAGCTTGGGGCAGCCGCTGTTGGTCACGACGGTGCGGCCCACCACCACGGCGTTGCAGGCAAAGCTCCGGGCTTCCTCGGCATCGACCTCGATCAGCTCGTCGATGGCCTGAGAGACCGCGCGGCGGCCGTAGTCGTCGAACGCGGCAGGCAGCCAGATCGCCCGACCCGGCGCGAGCGGGCAGAAGCAGGTGTCGAGGTGGTAGTAGTAAGGGTCGACAAGTTCCAGCGGGATCACGCGGCAGCCGAACATGGCGCCGATCTCTTGATGACCGCGGACGTCGCTGCGAATGCGATAGCCGGCAAACAGGGTCTCGCCGCAGAACAGTGCGTCGCCGGCCCCTTCAAAGTACACCCCAGACTCCAACTGCCTCACGGCAAACCCGGCCGCGGTCAGCCAGGCGGCGTCGTAGGGTTCCTCCCCGGCCCGCTGCGGATAGCGAAAGCGGGCCAGCACCGCCGTGTTGCGATAGACCAGCGCCGCATTGGCGGTGAACACCAGATCGGGCAAGCCTGCAATCGGCGGCAGGATCTCGATCTTCGCGCCGGCAGCTTCCAGCAGGGCCTTGAGCGCCGACCATTGTTCGACGGCCAGCGCATGGTCGGCCTGCTTCTGCCGGCTCATCCAAGGATTGATCTCGTACTCGATCCCATAATGGTCCGGAGGGCACATCAAGATGCGCGCGCTCGACCGGCCACCCGTCGGTTTTTCACTCGCGGTCGTCGACGTTGCCAGCTCCGACATGTTCATCCGCGACTCTCCAGTGCAGCCAATTCGCTGACCAATGCCCGTAGGAACGGCTCGACGTCGGTCACCAGGCCCACGGTCTGAAACGACCCGCGGTCGTTCATTTTGATGACGGTCGAGGGGTTGATGTCCACGCAGACCACCTTGACGCTGGCTGGCAGCAGGTTGCCCACGGCGATCGAGTGCAGCGTGGTGGCGATCATCAGGCAGAACGTCACCCCGTGAATTTTTGCGCGCATCTGACGCTGGGCCTCCAGCACGTCGGTAATCACCTCCGGCAGCGGACCGTCGTCGCGAATGCTGCCGGCCAGCAGGTAATCGACGTCGTTGCGGACGCACTCGTACATGATGCCCGAGGTGAGCAACCCGCTCTCCACCGCCCGGGCAATGCCACCGGCGCGTCGGATGCGGTTGATGGCCCGCAAGTGGTGCTCGTGTCCAGCCTCGGTCAGGTCGCCCCGCTCCAGGTGCACGCCCAGGCTGGTGCCAAAGATGGCCTGCTCGATATCGTGCGTGGCCAGGGCGTTGCCGGCGAACAGCTTGTCGACGTACCCGCCGCGTATCATCCGGCAGAGGTGCTCGCCGCTGCCGGTGTGCACGATGGCCGGGCCGCCGACCAGCAAGGTCTGGCCCCCCTCGCGCCGATTGCGAAACAGCTCCTCGGCGATTTTGCGAATCGCCACCCCCTTGGGCTTCTCGGTCGACACAGCGCTGGACATAAACTCAAAAGTCTGGTGCTCGACGGAACGCTCCTGCGGATAAACCCGCACACCGGCGTGGCCGACGACGAACTGGGTGCCGGCCGCGACGTCGCTCATCGGCACGCAGCGGGCCGCGCCCGTCTGTGCGTCGACCGCGACGCCGCAGTCCATCTCCTGCTCGGCCACCTCGACCCAGTGAGAGCGCACGCGGACCTCGGTGCGCTGGTTGGTCGAGCTATAAAAGCCCTCGGGAAAGGCGCCGTCCATGTCGGCGGTGACCAGCTCGCAGTCCTGCTGAGCGGTCGGCACGGCGCCGTGGTCGGAGATTTGAGCCAGGATGTCGGCCAGCCGCTTGGGACTGTCCGCGCCCACCTCGACCAGCGCAAAGCTGGGGTCGCGCTGGGTCTGGCCGATCGTGATCTTCTTAATGCGAAACGTGCCCCCGCCGGACGCGATCAGGTCGAGCACCTTGGGCAGGATCAAGCTGTCGATGATGTGGCCGGCAATCTGCACGTCTTCGGTGACCGCGGCGGCGGCGTGCTTGTCGAGCGAAGGGGTCGTGACCATTGGGCAGCACCTTATAAAGCCGAGCCGGACGGGCGAGGGACAAGAAGGGAATGCGCAGCAGGGACTGCCGGCCTGGCGAGTCCAATCGGGCCTGCGCAATTCTAGGGCCCGGCTGGCCAGAGAACCAATTCATGCCGAACGATGCGCGACCTTTGCAGGCTCGGCCGCAACCCTTATACTGGCGGTTTCGAATATTCACTCTGGCCGTATCCCCTGTGCTGGCCAGACTATCCGCCATCCGCACAATTTTGGTAGTTGCCTGCCATGAGTAATCCCGACCATTGGAACTCGTTGGCGTCGAACCTGGGCGCAGAGCCCAGCGCGACCCCGCCCGAGAGCCCCGCGCCGCGTCCGGCGGTCAAGCCGCCCGCGCCGGCCCGAGCCGCGACCCCGAAGAAAGCCGCGCCAGTGGCCAACACCGATTGGTCGCAATTAGCCGGCGAGCTCGGTCTGCCGCCGGGCGAAACGCCGCCGCCAGTCGCCAAGGCGCCCCCGGCAGCACCGAAGCCCGTTGCCCCGCCCGCGCCCGTGCACGTCGAGCCAGCTCCGGTCGCCGAGGAACCGCCGAAGCCCCGCCGCCGTTCGGCATTCGAGCCGGCCTTTGACCGAGCGCCCGATCCGCGACCCGAAACTCGCGAGCGCCCGCCGGAGCCAACCGAGCGGCGTCGCGAACGGCCCGAGCGAACGGAGCGCGAAGTGCGCAACCGCGACGTGCGGGATCGCGACCCTCGCGATCGTGACGTGCGCGACCGCGACCCGCGCGACCGCGATCCGCGCGACCGCGACCAAAGCGACGAGTTTGTCGCCGACGAGGATTCGGAAATCATTGAGGCCGAATTGGTCGAGGATGGCGATGTTGAACGTACCGAGCCGGTTGGCGAGGACGGAGAACGACCTGTGCGCCGACGGCGGCGACGCCGACGCGGCGGCCGGCGATCGCGCCGTGATCGACCCGCCGACGGCGAAGATCGCCCGCAGGCAGACCGTGGCGAAGGCGCCGCGGATGCGGACCGCGAAGCTGACGACGACGAATCGCGCGGCGGTGAGCCTCGCGACGAATTCGGCGACGACGAAGGCGCCGAGTCGACCCGTGAAGAAGGTCGCGAAGGCGAGCCTGGCGAAGCGACCGGCGAAGACGGCGAGCGCGGACGGCCGCGCCGACGGCGCCGACGTCGCGGCTCGGGTCGTTCGCGTGATCGCGAACGGGGCGACGCGCCAGCCCGCTCGACGAGCGACGCGCCCGTCCGCGCTGAAAGCGACGAGGACGACAGCGACGATGACGACTTGATGGCCGTGACCAGCGGACTGGATGCCGACGAGCTGGGCGACGACGATGCCGAAGGCGGCAGCGAAGATTCGCTCGACAAAAACAGCCACCGCGGCATCCCTGCCTGGGAAGACGCGATCGGCGTGATCATCGCGGTCAACATGGAGTCACGCGCCAAGAATCCCAAGGGCAGCGGCCAGCGCCCGCGCGGCCGGGGTCGTGGCCGAGGCGGTTCACGCGGCGGCCAGGATCGGCGCGGCAGCTAACGCGGCGGTCTCGTGGGAACGGGCGCACGGCGCCCCTGCCCTGCCACGTCAGGTTGAGTTGCGTGTCACTCCCCAATTCGTCGACCGCCCGCGCTGCGGGCCGTTTGAGGAACGTCCGATGCACCACACTCTGGCGTTGGTCCTAATCTTGCTGACGGCGGTCGGCTGCGCTCGCGAGGAATCCGCAAGCAAGAGCGAAGACGGCGGCAAACGGCTGGAGATCGCCGTGATTCCCAAGGGCACGACGCACGTCTTTTGGAAATCGGTTCACGCCGGCGCGCTCAAAGCGGCCCACGAGCTGGGCAACGTCGAGGTCCGCTGGAAAGGCGCCCTGCTGGAGAACGATCGCGAGGGCCAGATCAACGTCGTGCAGGACTTCATCGCCCAGGAGGTCGACGGCATCGTGCTGGCTCCGCTCGATTCGACGGCGCTGGTGCCTTCGATCGCCAACGCCAAGGCCGCGGGCATCCCGACCGTGATCTTTGACAGCGGCCTGGCCGATCCCGCCGTCACGGTCAGCTACGTGGCCACCGACAACCATCACGGCGGCGTGTTGGCGGCCCGCGAGATGGGCAAGCGGCTCAAGGGCGAGGGCGACGTCATCCTGCTGCGCTACAACGTCGGCAGTGAGAGCACCGAGCAGCGCGAAGCCGGCTTTCTCGAGACCCTGGCCAAGGAGTTTCCCAAGATCGTTGTGCTTTCTAGCGACCAGTACTCAGGCACCACCGCGATCGAGGCCCAGAACAAGGCCCTGCAACTGTGCAACCAGTTTGGCGACAAGCTCGACGGCATCTTCGCCGTCTGCGAGCCGGACACCGTGGGTGTGCTGGGCGCACTGGAGCAAGAAGGCCTGGCCGGCAAGGTCGCATTCGTCGGCTTTGATCCCAGCCCGCACTTGATCGAGGCCATGGCCGCCGGCAAAATCCAGGGCATCGTGCTGCAAGACCCGGTGGCGATGGGCTACGAGGCCGTCAAGGCGATTGTGAAGCACATCAAGGGCGAGCAGGTCGAGCCGCGAATCAACACCGGCGAGACCGTGGCCACGCCGGAAAACATGCAGCAGCCAGAAATCCAGAAATTGCTCAATCCCGCGCAGGCGGACTGACGGCGGAACACGCGCGCATGGACACCGCACTGCTGCGGATGAGCGGCATCAGCAAGCGCTTCGGGGCGACCCGCGCTTTGCACGAGGTCTCGCTAGAGGCCAAGCGCGGCGAGGTCTTGGCCTTGATCGGCGAGAACGGCGCCGGCAAGAGCACGCTGATGAAGATCTTGAGCGGCGCCGTCGCGCCCGACGAGGGTCGCATGGAGCTGGCCGGGCGCGAATATGCTCCGCACGGCCCGCACGCCGCCCGCGCCGCCGGCGTGGCCATGATCTATCAGGAGCTGAACCTGGCTGCTGACCTCGACGCGGTCGAAAACGTGATGCTTGGCCAGGAGCTGGGCCGCTATGGCCTGGTCCGCCGCGCCGCCCAGCACCAGCGCGTCCATCAGGCTCTGGTGCGACTGGGGCGCGAAGACCTGCCGCTCGACTTGCCGGTCGGCCAGCTATCGGTCGCCGACCAACAGGTCGTCGAGATCGCGCGGGCGCTGGTCATCGACGCCAAGGTCATCGTCTTTGACGAGCCGACCAGCTCACTCACGCAGCACGACGTGGCCAGTTTGTTTCAGGTCATCGACAAGCTCAAGCAGTCGGGCATCGCGATTGTCTACATCAGTCACTTCCTGGAAGAGATTCGCCGCGTGGCCGATCGCTACGAGGTGCTGCGCGACGGCACGGTCGCCGGCGGCGGCTCACTGGCCGGCGCGACCGAGGCCGAGATCGTCACGCTGATGGTTGGCCGCCAGGTCGACGAGCTGTTCCCGTCCGTGCCGCACACGCCCGGCGAGCCGATCCTTTCGCTCGACAAGCTCTCGGGCAAGCTCACGCCTCGCGAGGTTTCCTTCGACCTGCGGCGTGGCGAGATCCTGGGCATTGCCGGCCTGGTCGGCGCGGGGCGCACGGAAATGTTGCGGTGCCTGCTGGGGCTCGACGCAGTGCGCTCGGGCACGGTCAAAATCCGCGGCCTGACGACCTCGGCCACTCCGCACGCCCGCAACCGCGCCGGACTGGGCCTGGTGTCCGAGGATCGCAAGGGGGAAGGTCTGGCCCAGCGCGAGACGATCGCCGACAACATGACTTATAGCCGGCTCTCGCCCTACAGCCGCTGGGGTTGGCTCAACCTGCGGCGGCGCCGCGCAGCGGTCGACCACTGGATGCGGCGGCTGAGCGTCAAGGCAAACAGCAGCGAGCAACTGGTCGAGCATCTCTCGGGCGGAAACCAGCAGAAGGTCGCGCTGGCCAGGCTGCTGCACCAGGATGCCGACGTGCTGCTGTTGGACGAGCCGACCCGGGGCATCGACGTCGGTACCAAGAGCGAGATCTACCGGCTGATGGCCGAGCTTGCAGCCCAGGGAAAAGCGATTATCTTCGTCAGTTCGTACTTCACGGAGCTGGTGAACGTGTGCGACCGCGTGGCGGTGATGGCCCGCGGACGGCTGCGCGAGATCCGGCCGGCCGGCGCGTGGACCAATGCCTCGCTGCTCTCTGCGGCGCTGGGCGCCGACGCCTCGCAATCAGGAAATGACCACGCATGACCACCAGCCAGACGACTCTGCCGAGCCTGCCGCTGACCCAGCGGGGAGGCGACTTCCTGCGGACCGTGGTCGGGCCGTTTGTGGCCCTGGCCTTGGTGGTGGGCATCTTTACCGTGGCCGACAACCTGCAGGCCGACGGCGGCAAGTTCGCCACGCTGCGCAACGCGCAAAATGTCCTCGTGCAATCGGCGACCGTGGCCGTGGCGGCGCTGGGCATGACGATGATCATCATCTCCGGCGGCATCGACCTCTCGGCCGGCACCGCCATGGCTCTGAGTGGCACCGTGTTGGCCTGGGTGCTGCGCGAGGGTTACTCGCCCGCGACGGCCGTGGCCGCGGGGTTCGCCACCGGCTGCCTGGCGGGATTTGTCAACGGGTCGATCATTGGCCTGTTGCGCATCGTGCCGTTTATCGTCACGTTGGGCACGATGACGATCTACCTGGGTTTGGCCAAATACATTGGCAACAACACCATGGTGCGCCCCGCGCCGGCCCAGACCCCGGCCTGGATGCAGGAGCTGCTCAGCCCGCGGCTGAAGCACGAGTGGATGGTGTTTTCGCCGGGTGTCTGGCTGCTGTTGCTGCTGTCGCTGATCGTGGCGGCCGTCTTGCGCTACACGGTCTTTGGCCGGCACATGTTTGCCGTGGGTTCCAACGAATCGACCGCCCGGTTGTGCGGCATCAACGTCGGTCGGACCCGGCTACTGGTCTATACAATCTCGGGCTTTTTCGTCGGCATGGCCGGGTTATTCCAATTCAGCCGACTGACCGTTGGCGACCCGACCTCCGGCACGGGCAAGGAGTTGCCGATCATTGCCGCGGTCGTGATCGGCGGCGGCAGCCTCAGTGGCGGGCGGGGTTCGATCTTGGGGACCTTGACCGGCGCGCTCATCATGCAAGTAATTTCCAGTGGCTGCACGGCGCTCAAGCGGCCCAACTGGATTCAAGAGATCATTGTCGGCTGCATCATCATCGCGGCCGTGGCGATCGACCAGTTTCGCCAGCGCCGCATGGCCGGCTAGTGCTCCGTCAATCAGTTTTTGCTGGGTTGCGATCTTGCGGAGTACTAGGTATTTGTTGGCCGGCGAACAACGAAGTGTCCGCCGGTCGTTCCGTGCCACCCAGCAAAGCTGCGTGACACTCCACTAGCGAGGTTTGGCGGTGCATTACCTCGAGCTCATCGAATCGCTGCGAAAGGCATTTCCGCAGCCGGTCTCCGACCCCGTGCACGACGGCTACGTCGTGTTCTCCATCCTTCGCGCGCTGGACCAGGTGGACGCGCTGAAGTCGCAGGCGCCGATCCTGGGCCAGACGACCGAGCCGGATTATGCCCGGGCGCTGCGCGGCCGGGTCGAAGAAAGCGGCCGCACGCTGGAGGCCGTGATCCCCGAGCTAGTCGGCTACCTGCAAGGCATGTATATCTGGGGACATCCGCGCAGCCAGATCAACGTCGTGCCCAACCCGTCGATCGCCAGCATCATCAGCGTGCTGTTGCCTTTGATCTACAATCCCAACCTCTGCAGCGACGAGAGCGGCCGGTTGTTTTCCGAGGCCGAGGTCGCCGCCACGGCCATGGCCGCCGCGCTGGTCGGCTACGACCCTGCGCGGTGCGGCGGCCTGTTCACGTTTGGCGGCACCGGCGGCATGCTCTATGGCGTGAAGATGGGGCTGGAAAAAGCCGTGCCCGGCGCGGGCCGCCAGGGCGTGAAGACCGATACCGTGCTGCTGGCCTCACGGCAAAGCCACTACTCCTGCTTGAACGTCGCGAGTTGGCTGGGGATCGGGCAGGACAACGTGGTGAGCGTGCCCACGGACCTGGACAACTCGATCAAGCTGGACGTCCTGGAAGACCAGGCGCGGCGGGCCTTGGAACGAGGTCAGCGGATCGCAGCGATCGTGGCCACGATGGGCTCGACCGACGCTTTCGGCATCGACAACCTGCGAGCCATCGACGCGCTGCGCAGGCAACTGGTCGTGGATTACCAGCTCGATTACCTGCCGCACGTCCATGCCGACGCCGTGATCGGCTGGGCCTGGAGCGTTTTTAATGATTACGACTTCCGGGCAAACCCACTGAGCTTTCGCGGCCGCACCGTGCGGGCGCTGGCGGCGGCGCAGCACGACATCGGTCACCTGCCGCTAGCCGATTCGATCGGCATCGACTTTCACAAGACGGGCTACACGCCCTACATCTCGTCGCTGGTGCTGGTGAAGGACGCGGCCGACTTTGGCCTGATCGCCCGTTCGCGCGAGACGATGCCCTATCTGTATACCTCGGGCCAGCATCACCCGGGCATGTACTCGCTGGAGACCTCGCGGAGCGGCATTGGACCGATGGCGGCGCTGGCCAACCTGCGGCTGTTTGGCAAGGAAGGGTATCGGGCCCTGTTGGGTCACGCGGTGGAGATGGCCGAGGTGCTGCGCGAGATGATCGAGGCGGATGCCAACCTGACCGTGCTCAACGGCGACAACGTTGGCCCGGTCACGCTGTTTCGCGCCTATCCCGACGGCGTGGACACCTTCAGCGTCAAGGAGCGCGAGCTCAGCGACGCTGCCTATCGCGGGGAGGTGCTCAAGCACAACGAGTACAACCGGCGGATCTTCGAGCAGGTGCACGAAGAGGCGCTCAAAGGGCACGGCGTGGCCATCTCGCTGACCAATTGCTATCGCCAGACCGACTTCGACGACCCGATCGTGGCGCTCAAGAGTTACGTGCTCTCGCCCTTTGCCGACGAGACCCGGATGCGCTCGGTCGTCTCGCACGTGCTGGAAGCGCGACAAGTCGTCGACCGCGATGGCCAATAGGTCGAAATGCACTTAGCGGGCCGAGATGGCCCGGGCCAGCGGCTTCAGCACGTGGTCGGCCACGTAGTTGTCGACCATGTCGTGGCAGACCTTGGCCAGGCGGTCCAACGTTTCCACATAGTTGGTGTTGGCGGCCAGTCCGCCATAGCGGCGGGCCGTAACGTAGACGCTCAACTGCTCCTCGGGAAACTCACCGGTGCGGATCTGAAAGGCATTGGTCCGGGTCTCGACACTCAAACGGCACTGCATCCGGCACTCGTCGTCCAGGGCCAGGGTCACCGTCGGTTCGTAGTTGACCACCGCCGCGTGCGGCACTTCCAGCAGGCGGTCAAAGCCGGGGTTCAGGCCCAGGGCTTCGGCAACCAGTTGGTTGTGGTTGCCCCGATACGTGAAGTCAAAGCCAAACAGCAGGTCCAGGGCCTCGCACTCGATCGTGCTTAGCGAGAGCATGTAGGGGGCCAGCTCCAGCACCAGGCGGTGCTGGTCCAGGGCGTCGTCCACGTGGCCCGGGTTGACCTGACCCGAACAGAGCCGGCGGCTTTCCACGGTGCACCAGCGGTAATGCCCCTGCTCCTTGTCCTCCTCCAGGATAAAGTCTCCCTTCTCACGGCAATAGAAATTGCGCATGGTGGGGTACTTTTTCTGCAAGCTCTCGAAGAAGTGGAGGATCGAATCGCGATTGCTCGGCAGCTCCATCTCCGTGCTGAGGTTCATGTTGACGTAAAAATCGTCACTCAATGAACTATATCGATTCATCAACACATCCTCTGGATAGTGCGCGAAACGCGCTCGCTCACGCCGCCGCCGTGCGGTTGCTTGCCGAATGACGCCCTCAGTATAGAATGCCGTTTCCGCGGCTGTCAAAGGCCGGCCACGATCGGCCCCTATGGCCGCGAACCGCCGAAGATCTCCGCCGAAATCGGGCACTTTACAGAGCGGGCACCTTTCCGACCGACTCCATGGCCGCGCCGACCTTGCTCTTTGTCTGGCCGTTTGAAACCGAACTCGGCTGGCTGGCGCTGGTGGGCGATGGCCGCCGGGTCACGCAGCTCGTGTTCGGCTGCCGCTCGCGCCAGCACGCGCTGGAAGCGTTGCCCAACGCCGTGCGCGCAAATGCTCGCGTGGCCAACTGGAATCCGGCGCTGGCCGAACGGCTGGTCTCTTATGCCACGGGCGCGCCCGAGGGATTTGGCGACGTCGCGCTGGACCTCGACCACCTGAGCCCCTTTCAACGGAAGATCGTCAAGCACTGCCGCGCGATCCCCTATGGCGCCTCGCTCTCGTATGGCGAGCTGGCCGCGCTGGCCGGCGCCGCCCGGGCTGCCCGCGCGGTGGGCAACACCATGGCCGGCAACCGACATCCGCTGTTCGTGCCCTGCCATCGCGTGACCAAGAGCGGCGGCGACCCGGGCGGGTTCTCGGGGCCGGCTGGTCGGCGGATGAAGCTACGGCTGTTGGAGATGGAAGGTCGCGCGCAAATCCTTCCCCCGACCACCCCCAAGCGAGGGTCGGCCCGCAAAAAGCCAACCCGCCAAAAAGCCCGGCCGAAATCGAGGTGATGCGGAACCGATTTTGGGTGCCGTATCGCGCAAACTCGGCTGGTTTTCGCAGACATCCTCGCGGCGGGCGTGGGTCAAGCGGCTGATGTGTCTCGGCTAGGGTGAAAAACTAGCCTAGAATTTAAAGCCGGTTTTCGGCACAATAACGCGTCTCACCGTGCTCGGCACCCGACAGGCCGTAAGGCGCCTGATTTTTTGGTGGCAGTCGGCGGGTCAGGGGCACACACCAACCTCGCTGCGGACAGAACCTACCCGTGCAGTCTCTCGAAAGCTGGGATGTCGAGCGCCGTCATGACGGCGCCGTGCTGGTGCGCGTGCATTCGCGCAACGTCAACGGTCGCGCCTTGCCCGACGCGGTGTTTGCGTTTCGCGCCGGCGACCCGCAGTACAATTATTGGGAAGAGCAGCTCCGCCACCGCGAGACGCCCGCCGCGCCGCGATTGCCCTGGGCCGTCTCCTGAACGGCTCCTCTGATTCTGCATTCTCTAGCGGAGCGGAACCGATGATTCACTCCGCCCGACCTCTGGTTGCCCGCTGGCGCTTGTTTGCGCTGGTGCTCTGCCTGTTCACTTTAACTTTGTTGGCCGTTGCGACTTCGCCGGCCGACGAGCCGGCCGACATCACGGCAGCTGCGACTCTTGATGCCAAGCCGTTGCCCAGGATCACGCGCGTCGACCTCCAGGGGGTCGAGCACACGACCACCGATTGGCGAAAGCATTCGGCAGCGGTCCTGGTCTTCCTGGGCTCGGAATGCCCGGTGTCGAACGGCTACTCGCCCGAGCTGACGCGCCTGGCCGAGGCCTTTGCCAAACGCGGGGTCGTGCTCTATGGCGTGCACTCCGACCCGACGCTCTCGGCCGCGGATGCCGTCGCTCATGCCGCCGAGTATGGCCTGAAGTTTCCGATCTTGCTCGACGCCGATCAGCAACTGGCCCAAGCGTGCGGCGTGCGGACCATGCCCGAGACGGTGGTGGTGTCAAAGTACGGCAGGCTCGTCTATCGCGGCCGCATCGACGACCGCTACGCCACTAACGGCAAACGTCGCGACGAACCGACCACACACGACCTGGCGGCGGCGGTCGACGCCGTGCTGGCCGGCAAGACGCCCGCGGTCAGTCAGACCAAGGTTTTCGGCTGCCCGCTGCCGAAGACCAAGGCCGCCAGATGATACCCTCGCCCCTCGAGGGAGAGGGTGGTTTGCTTTAGCAAACCGGGTGAGGGGGCGACTCGCTAAGAGGAGGTCCATTCATGGGCCGCGCTGACGCCCGCGAGATTTGTCAGACACCGAGTGCCTGACCTTCAGGGCTATTCGACCACCGGTCGATTCCCCCATTGGTGTTCGCGGCCGACCGTCACGCGACCGGGATGCCACCGGGATGCTCGCCGCGTTCGTAGACAATATGCGCCCTGCCGACCAGCAGCGGGTCGAGCGGGCCGATCGCTTTCGCATCTTTCTTGTCATAGTGCAAGCGATGCAGCAAGTAACGCATCGCATTCAAGCGGGCGCGCTTCTTGCAGTCCGATTTGATGACCGTCCAGGGGGCATCCGCCGTGTCGGTGTTAAAAAACATCGCTTCCTTGGCCTTCGTGTAGTCCTCCCACTTGTCGAGAGATGACAGATCGACCGGCGACAGCTTCCACTGTTTCAGTGGGTGTGCCTTACGTTCCTCAAATCGGCGACGTTGCTCGACTCGACTTACCGAGAACCAAAACTTGATCAGATGAACGCCACTGCGGACGAGGTTGCGTTCGAACTCGGGAGCCTGCCGCACAAATTCCTGATACTCGCTGTCCGTACAAAATCCCATCACCCGCTCGACGCCGGCACGGTTGTACCAAGAGCGGTCAAACATCACGATTTCTCCGGACGTCGGCAAATGCTGAACGTAGCGCTGAAAATACCATTGGCCACGCTCCAGTTCGCTGGGCTTTTCCAGGGCGACGACCCGAGCACCACGCGGATTCAGATGCTCCATCAAGCGTTTGATGGTTCCTCCTTTGCCCGCGGCGTCGCGACCTTCAAAGAGGATCACCACTTTTTGCTTCGCCGATTTGACCCAGGCCTGGAGTTTCAGCAACTCAACCTGCAGGTGGTATTTTTGCTTCTCGTAGCTCTTGCGCGACAGCAGATTCCGGTAAGGATACGCACCCTCGCGCCAGTCGTCGGCCAGGTCGGTATCCGGGTTGCTCGGTCGCGAGTCTAGGCGAGCATCTGCATCATTCTGCAGCACTTGGCGCAGCACCGCGGCGTCGTCCGGCGAGGCCTCTGCGAGGATGGCGCGCAATGAACTGGCCACCGACGCCACGTCGTGGGGCGGTGCGCTTGTGACGATGTGCCGAACCGCCTCCGCATCTGCCTCCTGCGCACTGGAAATCGATTCGTTAACCTCGAAGCGTTCGAGACGTTGCGGTTCAAGATTCGGCGCCGTATCACCGGCCGCTATCTGACGCGGCGACTCGCCACCTTCACGAGAGGTCGATGCCGTCGAAGCCTTGGCCTTCGGCGTTCCATGATTGTGATTGTCAGTTGACTTTGGCATGAAGGTCAGCCTCAAGGGTGTCAAACCGGCTACCTTGGCCGGCACAAAGCATGTGCCGCTTCCGCACGGTCGCACGCGAAACCGCACACTTAGATCGAGCGTCCGAGCCGTATTCTAGCAGCCTTCGCGAGCCCGAAATAAGGATACGCAAGACCGATGCCACCGGCATCATTTTTCGCCGCTCCAGCCAGACCGAGGCATAAGGCCGCCCGCTCGCAACGCCCAAGGCCGCAAAGTAAGACCCTCGCCCGCCAGAATTCCCCTCGCCCACTCGTGGGAGAGGGTGGCTTGCGGAACGCAAGCCGGGTGAGGGGGCGAAGCGTGAGTCAAGGTTTTCCGTCGCCGCAAGCCAGGATAGGGGGTCGGCGATAGGGGGTCGGTCGGGGATAGGGGGTCCGGCGATAGGGGGTCGGGAGTCTTTTTCAAATTTGACTCCCGACCCCTTTTCGATTCCGTTGGCGTGGTAGTTCTGGTTGTTGTCATGCTCATTACGGACGGAGTGTGGGCCAAGAGCGATTGTCCCGATACGGTCCGCTATAGTTGTAACTGCCCGGCATTGACCACCTATTCGATGTGCTCTCCAAGAGGGGTGGCTCAGTGCACGACAACTGGCGGGACCAACGTCACGTCCGATTTATTTTGCTGCCAATCCTCAAGCGGCTCGGAAAAGCAATGTATTCAAGGCTCTACTTCCGCCAATTGTTGGTATTCATGTGACTGCCGTTGGGAACCCAGCACCAGTTCGTGTCAGGATAACGTTGCCACAAAAGTATGGAACCAAAGCACCCAGAAAAAGGACGAAACTTGCTCATGATGGGGCATGAATCGCCGGTCTCAAGCTTGTGCAACCCAATATTTGGAACGCGGCGCCCGACTACCTACGAACAAGCCACTGCTGCCGTCAGTTTGCGATGGAATCACGGTGCTGTTCAAGAGCACTCAACGACTCCTGGCCAACGGAAGAGCTGCACGGGGCTTTGGCTATCTGCCTCGAGCGAACTATTTGTTATTGTGCGCATCATTGCGGCGGTGAGCGCATAAGCCAATCCTGTAGGCGCAAGAAAGGTGGAAGCATCATGGCGTACCAATGCAAGGGCCTCTTGAGGTTGGTGCTGACTTTGTCGCTGGCCAGTTATCTTGACTTTGCATTCGCGAGCGAGATTTCTTCCTATGAGTTGCGTGCGTTGGAGGCCCGGCGCGCGATTGTGCGTGGCCAAATCGAGGTGGAAGCGACCTATCGTTTGTTCAACCTGTCCACGGGGGAGAAACGATTTGAACGACCTGTCCACGTCGTTTCCTATTTCGATGGCAAGAAGAGCCGCAACGACGAGTTCAAGTCTTACAGCTCAGGGCAGGACCGTGAAAAGAGTTTTCGGGAAGTCAGTTCTTTCGGCGAAAGCGACCACGTCTATTTTTCTGATCAAGTGCTGGCAAATGGAAACAGAATGGCTCTGGAGGTTCGGCGGAACAACGCCACGGACCCGAACCGCGACTTTCGTTTCGATCCACGACTTATCGGGATGGTGCCGAAAGCGTTTTTGAACCTGACTCATAACACGCTAGAAAGCGTGGTGGGCCGACCGGACCGCCGAGCGACAGACGTCGAAGACGTTGACTTGAACGGGCAGATGTGCAAACTGGTGAAATACACTCGCAACAATGGGATGATAGCGCGAATGTGGATTTGTCCGGATAAGGATCATGGCATTCTAAAAATCCAAACAGGGGACAGCGATGAAAAGTCCCAGTATGTGGACACCATCGACTGTGCGCTGACCAAGAACGACCCTTCGGGAAAATGGTTTCCTGAGAGCTATGTGTTTACACGATTTACCAATGGCAAACTGGACGAAGAGGAACGTGGCACGGTCAAGGTGACGTCGCTCAATCAGGAGATTGCGAGCGAGACATTCACGCTTGCAGGTATTGGGGTTCCAACGGGAGAGCGAGTCTACCGCTTTGACGGGGATGGCGCGAAAACGGAATTCTGGGATGGCAAGAACATCATAGCTGTGGAGGACGGTTCGGCGAGGGCGAAGAATCCGTGGTCCGCAATGCGAATCTTCTGGCTCGCTACCTCCGTGATCTCACTTATCATTCTGCTTGGCCTCACGGGGTATCGACGCCGCCCCTTAACCAGCGCATGATATCGCCGGGGGTAAATAAAGGGTAAATAAAGGGGACGCAAAGGCTCTAAAGAAAACTGCTCCGCTGGCTTAGGCTGCTAGCTCGGTTAGGTGCGTACGGAGAGTGTGTCTGTAACCAGCAAATCTCCGCAGGCGGTGGCTCGCGCGGCGCTCGAA
>Ga0163144_10002941_pt1 | contig 38884 bp, 39 predicted proteins | sample OliLak19BULKMAT1_FD_123175 | JGI IMG/M metagenome (GOLD analysis project Ga0163144, IMG submission 123175) | Freshwater microbial mat bacterial communities from Lake Vanda, McMurdo Dry Valleys, Antarctica - Oligotrophic Lake LV.19.BULKMAT1 | ecosystem: Environmental > Aquatic > Freshwater >...
CAAGGCTGCCATGGCGGCCATCAGGGACAATCTCGCGTGTCGTTTCTGATGAAGAGTGCGCACTCATGACGCCCAAACTCGCAGCCGAATTCCTCGGCACTTTCTGGTTGGTCCTCGGCGGCTGCGGCAGTGCTGTGCTCGCCGCGGCATTTCCCGAGATCGGCATCGGCTTGGCCGGTGTGTCGCTGGCGTTCGGCCTGACCGTGCTCACCGCGACCGGCATGCTCTATCTCATCGCCAGCGGCAAGACCGGCTTCCGTCTGTCTGCGGGTTTCGCATCCAACGGTTATGGCGAGCACTCGCCCGGCAAGTACAGCTTCGGTGCGGCGGCAATCACCGAGGTGGTGATGACAGCCCGATGAGCAAGACTGACGCGAGCGCACTCGCCGCTGCGGCACGAAACGCCGCCGCATCGCCGACCGCCACGCGTCAAGCCGCTGTGCCCCAGGGCCGCGTCAGCCGCTTCTTGCACCTGGGCCGCGCCGTGGGTGAACTCGCGCTGTCATCCGCCAGCCTGGGCGTGGCCCGCTGGGCCCGGGGCGACAAGCCCGATCTGTCGCAGCTCATGCTGACGCCGGCCAACGCCAGGCGCCTGGCCGAGCGCTTGTCGGCTATGCGTGGGGCTGTGATGAAGGTGGGCCAACTGATGTCGATGGATGCAGCCAGCCAAGGGGTGTTGCCGGCAGAGTTTTCCAAGTTGCTGGGCGGCCTGCGCAACGCGGCCCACAGCATGCCCGCAGCGCAACTGTCTGCGGTACTGAAACGTGAGTACGGTGCGCGCTGGCAAAGCCGCTTTCGCCACCTGAACCTGGTGCCCATCGCAGCGGCATCGATCGGGCAGGTGCACTACGCGCAAACGCATGAAGGCCAGGCCTTGGCGCTGAAGATCCAGTACCCCGGTGTGCGCGACAGCATCGACAGCGACATGGCCAACCTGGCGCTGTTGGCACGCGTGCCGGGGCTGGTGCCCACAAGCTTTGACATGGCGCCCCTGCTGGCCCGCGTGCGCGAACAACTCAAGCACGAAGCCGACTACCGCGCCGAAGCACGTGCTGCCACGCAGTACCGCCTGCGCCTGGGCGCCGACCCATTGCTGTGGGTGCCCGCGGTGGTGCCCGAACACTGCACTGCGCACATCATCGCCAGCCAGTTTTCACCCGGCACGCCGGTGGACCAATGGGCCGCCGACCACGCAACCCAGGCTCAACGCGACCGCGTCGCCGCTGCGCTGGTGCGCCTGGCGGTGCGCGAGTTCTTCGAGATGGGCCTGGTGCAGACCGACCCCAACTTCGGCAACTACCTGTTTGACGCCAACACCGGCCGGTTGGCGCTGCTGGACTTCGGCGCTGCTGAAAAGGTGCTGCCGGCTCGCGCCAAACAGCTGACCGAACTGAGCCGCGCCATGCGCGACGGCGACGCCGCACGAATCCAAACGGCCGCCACCCGTGCGGGTTTCATCAGCCATGAAGACCCGGCCAGCCAAAGTCAGGCGGTGGTGGACATGCTGCAGGCCGCCGGCGAGCCACTGCGCCACGCCGGGCCCTATGACTTCGAGACGTCGGACCTGTTCAACCGCTTGTTCACGCAAGGACGGTCACAGTTCTTCGGCGATGGCTTTGCACGCACGCCGCCACCCGATTTGCTGTTTCTGCAACGCAAGTTTGTCGGCACCTTCTTGCTGTGCGTGCGCCTGCGGGCCAAGGTCGATCTGGCACGGGCGTTTTCACCGCATCTCTAATGTGGTGCGCCCATCTGTTCGGTACTCACGTTGACGCCGTATTGGAAGTGGCTCATGCGAATCGACCAAAGTCGGTTCTGCGGCAGAGACCAGTCATTGGACTGTGGAACCCCTGGGGCAGCACCCGACCCATTGCAGTCGCTGTCGACCTCGACGGCCAGACGCTCTGAGGAAGTCCAGCCAGGCAATCGGCACCGGACCCCTGACCTCTTTGTCGATCGGCGCGTGCTGCCAAAGCCGCACCAGCGCGCGGCAGCGCTGCCGCGTAGATACTGCCGCGATGGACTTCGTCAACGGACCGCTGTTCGCCGCTGCCGCGCTGGTATTCGTCAGCGTGCTGGCCGGTCTGTTCTCGGCGCGCTTGGGCTTGTCGTTCCTGCTGGTCTTCTTGCTGGCCGGCATTCTGGCTGGCGAGGACGGACCCGGCGGCTACCGCTTCGACGATCACCGCCTGAGCTTCTGGGTCGGCAACGTGGCGCTGGCCGTGATTCTTCTCGACGGTGGGCTGCGCACGGGCTTCGCCACCTTCCGCACCGGCCTGAAGCCGGCCTCGGTGCTGGCCACCCTCGGCGTGCTGATCTGCGCGGCCATCACCGCAGCCGCCGGCGTGCTGCTCCTCGGCCTGGACTGGACGACGGCCTGGCTGCTGGGTGCCATCGTCGGCTCCACCGATGCGGCGGCAGTGTTTGCGCTGCTGACGCGCTCGGGCGTGACGCTCAACGAACGCGTGGCGGCGACGCTGGAGATCGAATCCGGAGTCAACGACCCAATGGCGGTGTATCTGACGTTGGCATTGATCGGCATTGCCGCGGCAGGCCAGTCGGGCTTGGGCCCGGGACCGTGGTCGGACCTGGCGTTGGCCTTCATGCAGCAGTTCGGCTGGGGTGCGCTGCTGGGCGCAGCCAGCGGCCTGGCCATGGCGGCAATGTTGCGCCGCGTCCGCGCGCACGATGCCGGCGGCGGCATCCTGGCGCTGCTGATCGGCGCTGGCGGGCTGTCGGTGTTTGCTGCGACCGGGCTGCTCGGGGGCTCCGGCTTCCTGGCCGTGTACCTGTTTGGGTTGGTCGTTGCCAACCGGGCGGCCGAGGCGGTGCAGTCGACGCTGAGCGCCATGGATGGCTACGCCTGGCTGGCCCAGGCCGGCATGTTCCTGCTGCTGGGGTTGCTGGTCACGCCCTCGACTCTGCAGGCCACGTTGCTGCCGAGCCTGGGCGTGGCCCTGGCGCTGATCTTTGTGGCGCGCCCGGCGGCGGTGTGGTTGTGCCTGCTGCCATTTCGCTTCTCGGCGCGTGAGACCTGGTTCATATCATGGGTCGGATTGCGCGGTGCCGTGCCGATCGTGCTGGCCTTGTTCCCGCTGCTGGCGGGCACGCCACAGGCGGGGCTGCTCTTCAACGTCGCTTTCTCGGTGGTGCTGGTGTCCCTGCTGGTCCAGGGCACGAGCATCGGCTGGATGGCGCGAAGGCTGGGCATCGCCATGCCGGACCCCGGTAACGAGCGGGCCATGCGCGCCATGTTCCGCGACTTCGAACTCGATCCGCGGACTTCGGTCGTGGCGCTGTGCGAGTTCTACGACCTGCCGCAGCCACCCGACGCGACGCTCGCACTCGGCGACTGGATCGCTGCGGCGCTGCGCCGCCCGCCGGTGGCGGGCGACACCTTGCTGCTGGGCAGCGCGACGCTCGTGGTTCGGGAACTCCGCGACGGCATCATCACGCGTGTCGGCCTCGGCCTGCCGAAGTGACGCGGCGGTGAACCAGATGCGGTTAGTGAACGCCGGGCCTCAGCCACCGCACGGGTGCCCCGCTGCCACCGGCAGCTTGTGCCGAGTCCGGCTGTGCGCTGAGCACTTTCGAAGTTCGGCTTAGGCGGCTTGATCTGACGGTCGCGACGCCTATGTGCTGGAACTTCATGCGCGCCACACCATTGCCGCGGTCCGCGCCCGCAGGCGTTCACGGTGGGTCTGCCTTGCGAAACACCACCATGTGCTGCCACGGCAGCGTGCCCACGGTGCGTTCCCACACCAGCGCGTGCGCCGCCGCTTCGCGCTTGACCTGTGCTTCGCTCATCTTGTGCAACTCCTTGATCGGCACCCGGGGGTCCTCGGCGCGGTACTCCACGAACACCACGCGACCGCCGGGTTTCAGCGCGCGAATGACGCTGCCCAGCACCTCGAACGGATAGGCCAGCTCGTGGTACACGTCCACCATGATGGCCAGGTCCACCGAACTGGGCTGCAGACCCACATCGGTTTCGCTGCACTGCACAGGCACGATCTGACTCAGCTGCGCCTTCTGGGCCAGCTGCTTCAACATCTGGATCATCTCGGGCTGCACATCCACCGCCAGCACCTTGCCAGTGCGGCCCACCGCCGTGGCCATGCGGCGCGACAAGTACCCGGTGCCGGCGCCGATGTCGGCCACCACCATGCCGGGCTTGAGCGCCAACGCGGTCATCAAGAGGTCGGTGCGTTCTTCGCGTTCGCGCTCGTCGCGCTCCAACCAGGCCGCGCCTTGCCAGCCCATGACGCCGGAAATCTCGCGGCCCATGTAGCGCTTGCCAATGCCGTCGGCGCTGGCGGGAACGCTGGTGTAGCGGCTGCCCTGGGCATTGGCGGCGGGCATCGCAGAGACCAGCACCACCGTCAGGCACAGGGCCACCCACGCAACAGGTTTGAACATGGACAAACTCCTTTGCTGGCGATTGCAACAGATTGCTGACCACGGCGCACCGCAGGGGCTTGCCCCGGGCCGAGGGGCTTCAACTCAATGCGACGCCCAGCGCCCTCGACGGCAATCCGGCATGGGCAGCGCGCTGGGCGACGCTATGCTTGCCCCCCCTTGTCGCCAAGCGCCTTGCCATGCTCGAATTGCGCCCCGCCTGCGAACATTGCGCCAAGGCGCTGTTGCCCGCCTCGACCGAAGCGCGCATTTGCAGCTTCGAATGCACCTTCTGCGCCGACTGCGTGGACAGCGTATTGGGCGGCGTCTGCCCGAACTGCGGCGGCAACTTCGTGCCGCGGCCGATCCGCCCGGCGCGCGACTGGAAGGGCGGCAATGACCTCGGCCACTACCCGGCCGCGACCGCGGTGAAGCACCGCCCGGTGGATGTCGATGCGCACGGCGGCTGGGCGGCAAGCGTGCGCAAGACGCCGTCCGAGCAACGCTAGCCGCTCGCTACCTCGCGCTGACCGGCTCGAGGGGCCGCGCCTGTCGCCCCGTGGCCGGGCGCGTTGGCTACGAACTCGAGGGACCTTCATTCAAAGCCCTGGCCCGAGAGGGTTGTCGCTCGTTCCGAGCGCCACCGGCCTCAGTGGCCCAGGATCTTGGACAGGAAGTCCTTGGTGCGGTCGCTCTTCGGGTTGCTGAAGAACTCGTGCGGTGAGTTCTGTTCGACGATCTGGCCCTGGTCCATGAAGATCACGCGGTCGGCCACGGCCTTGGCGAAGCCCATCTCGTGGGTCACACAGATCATCGTGATGCCCTGGTTGGCAAGCTCGGTCATGACGTCGAGCACTTCCTTGATCATCTCGGGGTCGAGCGCCGAGGTCGGCTCGTCGAACAGCATGATCTTGGGCGTCAGGCACAGCGCGCGCGCGATCGCCACGCGCTGCTGCTGGCCGCCGGAGAGCTGAAGCGGGTACTTCTCGGCCTGCTCGGCAATGCGCACGCGCTTCAGGTTGAGCATTGCGCGCTCCTCGGCCTCTTTACGCGGCATCTTGCTCACCCACATCGGCGCCAGCGTCAGGTTCTCCAGCACCGTGAGGTGCGGGAACAGGTTGAACTGCTGGAACACCATGCCGACTTCCTTGCGGATCTGCTCGATCGCCTTCACGTCGTCGGTGAGCTCGACGCCGTCGACCTTGAGCGTGCCCTGCTGGTGTTCCTCGAGCCGGTTGATGCAGCGGATCAGCGTGCTCTTGCCCGAGCCCGAGGGCCCGCAGATCACGATGCGCTCACCCTTGGCCACCGAAAGGTCGATGTCGCGCAACACGTGGAAGTTGTTGCCGTACCACTTGTTGACCTTGTCGAACGTGATGATGGGTTCTGTCATGTTCTTCTCGTTGTTCAACGGGTGGTGCTGCGGTTCAGACGCTTCTCGATCCACAGGCTGTAGCGGCTCATGGCGAAGCAGAAGGCGAAATAGATCGCGGCGATGAAGAGGTAGGCCTCGATCTTGAACGGGCGCCAGTCGGCGTCGGAGTTCAGCGCCAGGCCCATCGCGCCCGTCAACTCGTACAGGCTCACGATCGTGACGAGCGAGGTGTCCTTGAAGATCGAGATGAAGTTGTTCATGATGCCCGGCACGACCAGCGCCAGCGCTTGCGGCAGGATGATCTTGCGCTGCGCCTGCCAGTAGCTCAGCCCGAGCGTGTCGGCGGCTTCCTGCTGGCCTTTGGGAATGGCCTGCAGCCCGCCGCGCACGATCTCGGCCATGTAGGCCGCGGCAAACAGCGTGATGCCCACCAGCACGCGCACCAGCACGTCGATGCTGATCCCTGGCGGCATGAAGAGCGGAAACATGAAACTCGCCATGAACAGCACGCTGATCAAGGGCACGCCGCGGATCAGCTCGACGTAGATCACGCAGAAGGTCTTGATCGCCGGCAGCTTGCTGCGCCGGCCGAGCGCCACCAGCACCGAGATCGGGAACGCGAACACGATCGACAGCGTGGCCAGCATGATGGTCAGCGGCAGGCCGCCCCAGCGGTCGGTCGGCACCGGCTCCAGCCCCAGGATGCCACCGCCCATGAGCGTGAAGAAGAGCGCCAGCACGGCCGCCCACAGCAGCAGCAGCCAGGGCTTCCAGAAGGCACGCACGCAACTCGCCACGAGCAGGCCGACCAGCGCGATCGTCGCCAGCTCGGGCCGCCACTGCTCTCCGAAGGGGTAGCGCCCGAAGATGATCAAGCGGTACTTCTCGGTGATGACGCCCCAGCAGGCACCCACGCCGCGCGCGGCCTGGCAGGCGTCTGTGTTGGGCGCAAACACGGCCTTGAAGAACAGCCAGTTCATCAACACGGGCAGCCAGTACACCAACAGGCCGATCATCACGACGGTGACGACACTGCTGCGTACGTCGCCAAACAGGTTGGCGCGCACCCAGGGCACGAACCCTTCGGTCTTGATGGGCGCAGAGCGCGGGGCAATGGGGGTGAAGGTGTCGGCCATCTCATCGCTCCTTGATGGCCGAACGTTTGTTGTACCAGTTCATGAAGCCCGAGGTGGCGAGCGACGTCGTCAGGTACACCGCCATGATGATCGTGATGCACTCCACCGCGCGCCCGGTCTGGTTGATGGCGGTGTTGGCGATCGAGACCACATCGGGGTAGCCGATGGCCACCGCGAGCGAGGAGTTCTTCGTCAGGTTCAGGTACTGGTTGGTCATCGGCGGGATGATCACGCGCAGGGCCTGCGGCAGGATCACGAGCTTCATCTGGTTGCCACGCGGCAGCCCCAGTGCGCGCGCGGCCTCGACCTGGCCGAGTGGCACCGACTGGATGCCCGCGCGCACCACTTCGGCCACGAAAGCCGCCGTGTAAAGCGTCAAGCCGAGCAGCACGGCCATGAACTCCGGCGTGACTTCACCGCCGCCCGTGACAGCCACTTCGCCCGACGTCGGCATGCGCCACTCGTTCGGTGCGCCCCCCACGGCCCAACCCACGACGGCAAAGCCTAGAACCAGGCCCAGTTGCGGCAACAGCTTGTGCGGCGCGTCGCCCGTGGCGTCGAAACGCACTTTGGCGCGTCGCCCATAAAACCAGGCCGCGCACACGCCCGCCAGAGCGCCCAGCACGGCCCAGGCGTGGCCGGCGGCCCACTCGGGGGCCGGGAACGAGATGCCCCCCTTGCTCAGGAACACCAGGCCACCCAAGGTGAGCGGCGAGCCCGGGTCGGGCAAGGCCTCCGTCAACAGCAGATACCACATCAACAGTTGCAGCAGGATCGGCACGTTGCGGAACAACTCCACATAGCCGTAGCAAAGCCCACGCACGATGGCGTTGTGCGAAAAGCGGCCGATGCCCAGCGCGGTGCCGAGCAGCGTCGTCAGCACGATGCCGATGATGGCCACGCGCAAGGTGTTCGCGACGCCCACCAGAAAGGCTTTCCAGTAGGGGTCGATCGACTCGTAGGGAATCAAGCGCTCGCCGATGTCGAAACCGGCCGGCCCGGTCAGGAAATCGAAACCGCTCTGGATGCCGCGCACACGCATGTTCTCCATGGTGTTGTGCGCCAGAAACCAGATCACGAATCCGATCACCCCAAGGGCGATCACCTGGTACAGAACGCCGCGTACGGCACGGCTGCGCAATGACCATTCACGCCGAGGGGGCGGCGGCTGCCTGGGATTCATTCTGTGGGGGCTCCAAGGCGTGAGGGCAGGGCCCGAGGGCCCGAGAACGAACCGCCAGCGCAGCCGCCGCGCTCAGGCGGCGGCTGTGGTCCAGGGCGTCTTTACCGAACCGGCGGGGCGTACATGATGCCGCCCTTGCTCCACAGGTTGTTCACGCCGCGCGGCAGGCCGAGCGGCGACTTCGGGCCGACGTTGCGCTCGAAGATCTCGCCGTAGTTGCCGGTCGCCTTGATCGCGCGCGCGGCCCACTCCTTGTCGAGGCCCAGCAGCTTGCCGGTGTCCTCACTGGAGCCGAGGATGCGCCCGACCACCGGGTCGGTGCTGGTCTTGGCGAGTCCGTCCACGTTGGCTTGCGTGATGTTGTACTCCTCGGCCTCGATCAGCGCGAAGACCACCCACTTGGCGATCGCCAGGAACTCATCGTCACCGCGGCGGACCGACGGGCCAAGCGGCTCCTTGGAGATCAGTTCGGGCAGGATCAGGTGGTCAGCCGGGACCTTGGCTTCCTTGTTGCGCACCGAGGCGAGGCCCGAGGCGTCCGTTGTGTAGGCCTGGCAGCGGCCGGCAAAGTAGGCGCCGGTGGCGGCTTCCACCTTCTCGAACACGACCGGCTTGATCTCCAGCTTGTTGGCGCGTGAGAAGTCGGTCAGGTTCTTCTCGGTCGTGGTGCCCGACTGCACGCAGACGGTGGCCCCCTTCAGCTGCTTGGCGCTCTTGATCTTGCCCTTGGACGGCACCATGAAACCCTGGCCGTCGTAATAGGTGGCGCCCGTGAAGCTCATGCCGAGCGAGGCGTCGCGGGTCAGCGTCCAGGTGGTGTTGCGCGACAGGATATCGATCTCGCCCGACTGCAGCGCCGTGAAGCGCTGCTGTGCGTTCAGCGGCACCCACTTGACCTTGCTCGCGTCGCCCAGCATGGCGGCAGCGATGGCCTTGCAGACGTCGACGTCGAGTCCGCTCCAGTTGCCCTGGCTGTCGGCGGCGGAGAAACCGGCCAGGCCGGTATTGACGCCGCAGATCAGTTGCCCGCGGGCTTTGATCGCATCGACGGTCTTGCCGGCGTGCGCTGGCACGGAGGTCATGGCGGCGGCTGCGACGAGGGTGCCCAGCGTGAGCCGGGACAGGTGCTTGAGCATCGGGAAATCTCCTGATAAAAGTAGGGGCTTGCGGGCACGCTTCGAAGTGGTGCAACGGCGCGGCACGAAGGTAGCTGCAAACCCTCCTTGCAGCAATTGTGCCAATCCCTAGGGCCTGCAGGAGTGTGCGGACTCGACAGCGCAAACCACCGAGTAACCCGTCGGCGCGACAATGCCGCGTCATCACGCATGGAGACTCTCCAATGAACACCCGTCGACGCTTTATCGAAATTCTGCCGCTGGCCGGTCTGTCGTTGCTGGGGGCCTGTTCCGACAAGGCGGCACCGGCTGCGTCACCCGCACCCGCTCCGTCCGCCGCGCCCGCCCCGGCTCCTGCCCCCCAACCGGTCGAATCGCCCGCTCCGGCAGCGGCGGGCGCAGCGCAGGCCGCTGTGGATCCGGCCGAGCCCACGGCCGTCGCCTTGGGCTACGTCGCCGACGCCAGCCAAGTCGACAAAGCGAAGTACACGGCGTACGCGACCGGCCAGGCCTGCGCAAACTGCGCGCTGTACACCGGCAAGGCCGGGGATGCCAGCGGCCCCTGCCCATTGTTCGCCGGCCGGCAAGTGAGTGCGAAGGGCTGGTGCAGCGCGTACGCGAAGAAGGCGGGCTGAGGCCCGCGGCAAGCGACCTGAAGGACAGCGCTAGCGCGAGTGGGGCGTGGGAGTGAGGTGGGGGGGATGGGAGTCCCCAGCCCGCCGAACATCAAGTCAGCAGCTCAACGTTCGGCTTTCAGCCGCGCCACCACCACATCCGACAGGCTGCCCATGCCCGCGCCGACGATCTGCTTGTAGCGGGCCGGGTCGGCGATGGCTTCCATCTCGGTGCTGCTGCTGCTGTCCTTGCTGTTGCTGGCCAAGCGGATGATCCCCACCAGCACGGCGCCGGCCACGTCGCCCGCGGTGGTGGGCTTCTCGCGCACCTCGGCAAACACCGCCGGGTCGAGCACCAGCGCGTTGTTCAGCGTCAACGAACTGCGCCACTCGTTCTGCTGCACCTGCACCATCACGCCGTCGATGCTGGGGAAGGCCTTGCCAGAGGTACTGGCCGTGTTGGAGAGGCGCCCGAAGAAGCCCTTGTTGTGGTCAGCCAGCTCGACGAAGTTCACGCGCAGGCGCACTTCGATGGTGGCGGCGTTCAGCTGCTTGGCGAGTTCGATGCTCTCCATCACATCGCCCACTGCCGAGAAGCCGTCGCCCATGCCGGCGATCCCGCCGAACAGGCCCGACGAAGGCTTGGCCACCCCCGTGCTGGCGCGCGCAAAGCCGTACACGTTCAGGCCCTGGGCGGACAACACGGTGTTGGTGTCGCTCTTGATCGGCGTCTTCTTGCCGTTGGCAGCCAGTTTGCGGTAGGACGCCGTAGCCTGAACCTCGTCCATGCCCACCACCTGCAAGCCACTGTCGGTCAGGCGCTGCAGGAAGCCGAGGTACATGGCATCGGTCAGGGTCTGGAAATCGGGCTCGCCCACACCCAGCAGCTTGTAGTACATCGCCGAGCTTGCGCGGCTGAACCCGCCGAAGCCCGCCGTTTGAGTGCGCACGTTGTCGGCAGTGACGAAGTCGACGACGAACACCGGCACCGCCACGCGGGTGATGCCCTTCAACGCCTTGGTGTCGGGGATGGTGAAGCCCTTGGCGGCCACCGACGCGGCGTTGAAGCCGGCATCGACGGCCACGGGGGTGGGGGCGTCAGCGGCCTGCGCGATGGGCAGCGCCAGGTTCAGCAGGACGGCTGCAGCGGTAGCGGCGAGTTTGCGGGGGGTGAGAAAGGCGGGGCGTGAAGGGGCGCGCATGGTGATTCCGTGAGTGCGAGAAGGGGTTGCAGGCGGGCCGCGGTGGCGCAGCCGCCTCTTTTGATTGTCGCCTGGAGCGGCACGTTGGTGCCTGTCCCGTGGCCGATGATGCGGTTGTGGGGCTTGGGCTAACCACCCACTCCCGCACCGGGTCTTGCATTGTTCACAACAACGCGCGCATGGCAACGCAGAAGGCTCACGCAAGATGACTTTCTCTTTCAATTCGACGGCCACACTGCTTGCCATAGCAGGCAGCAGCAGCACAGACAGCGGCGCCGAAGACACCCAACCACGCCCTGGCCAAACAGATGCTCAAGCCGACGTGCCGTGGGGGTCACTGACCCTGACCCGCACCTGGCGCCGCGTGCGCCTGCAACGCAGCGCTGAACCTACTGGCCGGCGACGCTGCGACGCGCTGCGGCTCACAATCTATAGACGCGGCGCGCGTTGGCGCCAAGAACCGCCGCGCGATCGCTTGGGTCGAGACCTGACAGTGTCTCGAGCGTATCGGCCCACCAGTCGTCGTAGCTGGCCGCGCGTTCGAGCACCGGCCAATCACTGCCCCAGAGCACGCGCCCGGGCCCGAAGGTCTCGACCAGGTGCGCTGCCCAGCGCCGGGCAGCGCCGCGCTTTGGCTGCGGCCCCGCTTCGGTGAGCAGACCGGAGAGCTTGCAAACAGCCTGGGTCTCGCGCGCGATGCGCGCCATGTCGCTCGCCCAGGGCTCCCACGCCCCGTGCGCGATGTCGGGCTTGGCGCCATGGTCGATCACCACGGTGAGCGTTGGATGGCGCGCGCACAGCGCGAGCACGCGCGGCAGGTGTAGCGGCTTGATCAACGCGTCGAAAACCAGACCTTGCGCGGCCATGGCCTCGAGTGCCGGTGTCAAGGCGGGCTGCAGGATCCAATCCGGATCGTCGATGTCCTGCAGCATCGGGCGCAGACCCTTGAGCTTGGGATGAGCCGCGGCCAGCTTTGCGATGCGCCCGGGCGCGTTCGAATCGCGCAGTTCGATCCAGCCGACGACGCCGAGCGCCGTCTGATGTTGCGACGCCTGATCGAGCAAGTACGCAGTCTCCGCCTCGGTCGGCGCGGCCTGAACTAGCACGCCGCCGTGCACACCGGCCTGGCGCGACGCTTGCCGCCAATCGTCGATCGACACGTCGCGGTAGATCGTGCCCAGCGCCGGCGTGAGCCAGCCGTAGTCGCCGCGCGCCAGGCGCCAGCTATGGAAGTGGGCATCGACGATCATCGTGCCGCCGGCAGCGGCGCGTCCGGTGGCAGCAGGTCGGCCGCCTGCAGCGCGCGCCAGAACGCGCTGGGGATCGGGCACTGGACCATCGCCAGCGCATCCTGCCACTCGGCCTCGCGGCGTGCGCCCACCAACACGATCTCGACGGCGGGGTGCGCGAGCGGAAACTGCAAGGCCGCGGCGCGCAGCGGCACGCCGTGCGCCTGGCAGATCGATTCGATGCGCGCGGTGCGCTCGAGCCAGGCCGGCGCCGCCGGGGCGTAGTTGAAGCGCGCGGCCGCGCCGCCTTGCGTGCCGGTGGCGAGCAGCCCCGAGTTGAAGACACCACCGATCGCAATGCGCACGCCGCGCTTCTCGCACAACGGCAGCAGCAGCGGCAGCGCACTGTGGTCGAGCAGGCTGTAGCGGCCGGCGAGCAGCACCGCGTCGAGCTCGGCTTCGCGCAGGATGTCGATCACGACCGCCACGTCGTTGACGCCGAGACCCACGCTCTGCACGAGGCCTTCGCGCTGCAATGCGCGCAGCGCGGGAAGGGTCTCGTCAATGACTTGGCGCAACACGCGCGGCGCGTCGGCGCCGTGGGTGGCGGCGTCGCAGTCATGCACGTGCACCGTGTCCAGGCGCGCCAGGCCCAGGCGCTCGAGGCTCTCCTCCACGCTGCGCCGCACGCCGCCAGCGCTGAAGTCCCAATGCTGGTTGAAGGGCAGTCCCTCGACGTAACCGTGCCGCTCGCGCGGCGGCGCCGGATCGGGTGTCAGCAGCCGCCCGACCTTGCTCGAGAGCGCGAAGCTAGCGCGTGGATGCGCTTGCAACAGGGCGCCGAAGCGCTGCTCCGACAGGCCCGCGCCGTAATGCGGCGCGGTGTCGAAGCTGCGGCAGCCACCCGCCCACGCGGCTTCGAGCACGCGCCGGGCGTCGCTCTCGGCCACGGGGGCAAACAGGTTGCCCAGCGGTGCGCCGCCCAGCCCGAGGCGCGAACCGTGAGTGCAAGGAGGAAACAGCGGCATCGTTGGAGGCGGGTTTGCACCAGTGATTGCGCCCTGATGTTATGACTAACATGTCAGCTCACTCATGGGGGCAACCCGACCCGATGAGCGCCGAAATCCCATGCTCAAACACATCCCTGCGTTGCTGATACCCGACGCCTTGCACGCACTGGCGAGCATGGGCCATGGGGACGAACTGGCGATCGTCGATGCGCATTTCCCGGCGGCGCGCCTGGCCGGCCGCGCTGGCGGGCGGCTGGTGCGGGTGCCCGGCGCGAACGCCCCCGCACTGCTGCGCGCGGTGCTGGCATTGATGCCGCTCGACGACGCGGGGGCCGAGGCGGCGTGGACGATGCAGGTCATCGGCGATGCGAGCGCGCTGCCGCCGGCAGTGACCGAACTGCAAACCACCCTGAGCGATTCTGGCGAGCGCGCGGCGGCCTCGCTCGAACGCCAGGCCTTCTACGAGCGCGCGGCCCAGGCGTTCGCGATCTTTGCCTGCGGCGAGACGCGTACCTACGGCAACCTGCTGCTGCGCAAGGGTGTACTGAAGGGGGCGCACTGATGGCTGCGCCGGCCGCTGCCTCGACCAGTTTGCGCGTGCGCGCGTACGAGAGCTTTCAGCGCCAGATCATCGACGCCGGCATCCGACCCGGGCAGTTCATCTCGCAGCGCGAGCTGGTGCAGTTGCTCGGCATGCCTCTAGGGGCCGTGCGCGAGTTGATTCCGCGCCTCGAGGCCGAGGGCCTGCTGCGCACCGTACCGCAACGCGGGCTGCAGATCGCGCATGTGGACTTGCCGCTGATCAACAACGCCTTCCAGTTGCGCACGGTGCTCGAGCGCGAGGCCGTCGCGCGTTTCTGCCGCTCGGTGTCCGACGCCGATCTGGCGGCGATCGAGGACGCACACCTGCGCATCGTCAAGCGGGCCCGCAAGGGGCCGATCGATGCGACGCTGCTGCGCGATGCGCAGTCGGTCGATTGGGGGCTGCACGACCTGATGATCGACGCCCTCGGCAACACGCTGATCTCGGAAACCTACCGCGTCAACAGCCTGCGCCTGCGCCTGATCTGGCTCGACCGCACCACCCTCTCGGAGGACACCTTGCCCAATGCGATGCAGGAGCACTTGTGGTTCATCGATGCACTCAAGCGCCGCGACGAGACCGAGTCGGTGCGGCGGCTGATGCACCACCTCGAGTGCGCACGCAAGAGCGTGCTCGGGCTGCCGCGGTCGGCGTTGACGGACGCGGACGCGGAGGCGGTGCGGTGACGCGCGCACTGAGCGGCCATTGGCCGGCCATGCTGACGCCGGTGAACGATGGCGGCCGCATCGACACCGCCCGCGCTGTCGCGCACGGCAAGCACCTGCTCGCCGCCGGCAGCGACGGCCTGACGCTCTTTGGCACCACGGGCGAGGGCACCGCGTTCGCCGTCGCCGAACGTATGGTCCTGGTCGAGGCGTTCATCGAAGCGGGCGTCGGTGGCTCGAAGCTGATCGTCAACCTCTCTGCGCTCTCGCTCACCGACGCGATCGCCCTCGGGCGCCACGCCATGCAGCAGGGCGCCGCCGGCGCGATGCTGATGCCGCCGTTCTTCTTCAACGCGCCGCGCGATGCCGGCGTGGTGCAAGCGGTGTCGCAGGTGATCCGCGGCATCGACTGCGATGGCTTGCGGCTGCTGCTGTACCACTTCCCGTCGCAATGCAATGTCTCGTTCTCGCACGCCGCGATTGCCGAACTGGTGCAGCGCCACCCGGCGCAGGTGGCCGGCATCAAGGACAGCACCGGCGATCTCGATCACTCGCTCGCGCTGGTCAAGACCTTCCCGGACTTGAGCATTCTGGTCGGCTGCGAGCCGCACGTGGCGCCCGTGATGCTGGCCGGCGGCGCGGGCTCGGTCAACGGCCTGGCCAACGTGGCGCCGCGACTGATGCGGCGCGTGATCGACAACCCGGCGCACGTGTCGCGGCAAGACAACGCGGCGATGCACGGGCTCCTCGCGTTGCTCTCGCTGCGGCCCGGCATGCCCTTCGTCAGCGTCTACAAGACGATGCTGGCCGAACAAACCGGCGATGACGCTTGGTTGAAGGTCTGCGCGCCGCTTGATCCCCTGGACAACACCGAGGCGCGCGCGGTGCGCGATGGGTATCGTGCCCTCGCCATCGACACCCACACGATCTGACCCGACGACCCTTCCCAAGGAGACACTCATGACGAACAAGATCCATCGCCGCACCGTCATTCAAGCTGCCGCTGCGGCCGGTGGCATGGCGGCCCTGACACCCTGGTCCTTCGCCCAGGGTGCCTTCGACTGGAAGCGCTTCGCCGGCACCAGCCTCGAAGTGCACCTCGTCAAGGGCCCGCGCGGCGAACTGCTGCAGAAGAACCAGAAGGAATTCGAGGACCTGACCGGCATCAAGGTCGGCGCCGAGCAGATCCCCGAGCAGCAGTCGCGCCAGAAGGCGGTGATCGAGTTCAACTCGGGCAAGACCAGCTTCGACGTGATCCAGCTTTCGTACCACGTACAGAAGCGCCAGTTCGCCAAGGGCAGGTGGCTCGAAGACCTGCGGCCGATGTTCGCCAACGTGCCGGCCGAGTTCGATCGCACCGACTTCACCGCCGGCGGCATGTTCTACGCCACGCAGGCCGACGGCCGCATCGACAGCCTGCCGCTCAACCTCGATCCCTGGATCCTGTACTGGAACAAGGAGCTGTTCGCCGCCAAGGGCGTGGCCTACCCGAAGTCCTATGCCGAGATCGTCGAGGCGGCCAAGAAGCTGCACGATCCGGCCAACGGCATCGTCGGCTTCGTCGGCCGCGGCCTCAAGAACGCCAACGTGCCTCTCTGGACCGGCCTCTTCCTCGGCTTTGGCGGTCAGTTCTTCGACGCGGCCGGCAAGCTCGCCACCGAAACGCCCGAGGCCATCGCCTCGGCATCGATGTACCGCGACCTGCTGAAGAACACTGGCCCGGCCGGCGTGGCGGGCTACAACTGGAACGAATCGCAAAGCCTCTTCCTGCAGGGCAAGGCCGCGATGTGGATCGACGGCTCGGGCTTCGCGCCGCCGCTCGAAGACCCGACCAAATCCAGGGTGGTCGGCAAGGTCGGCTACGGCGTGATGCCGCCGGGCCCGAAGCTGCAGGTCTCGGCGACCTTCGGCGACGGCATCGGCGTCTCCGCGTTCTCGACCAAGAAGGGCGCCGCCTTCCTCTACACCATGTGGGCCACGGGCAAGGTGATGCAGGCGCGCATGCTGGCCAGCGGCGGGGGCGCACCGGTGCGCCTCTCGGCCTACAGCGACAAGGAGGCGCTGGCGAACTTGAAGGTGCCGGTCGATTGGCTCAAGGCCGTTGGCGAATCGATGCGCATTGCGCGCCCGGGCCTGCCGGTCATCGAGCCGGTGACCGAGTTCCGCGACACCTTCGGCATCGCGCTCAACAACATGTTGAGCGGCGCCGATGTCGCGGCGGAGCTGAAGAAGGCCACCGCCGAGTTCGCGCCGGTGCTGGCCAAGTCGGAAAGCTGATCGCCCTTTAGCTCGGAGCCGCTCGCGCCCTCACGCGGGCGGGATCGTTGCGTGCGCAAACCCTCGCCCTACCTCTGGTTCATCGCCCCCGCCGTGATCGTGATCTTGGCGGTGATCGTGTTCCCCTGGGCGTTCACGCTGTGGATGAGCCTGTTCGAGTGGCGCATCGGCTCGAAGGCCACCTTCGTCGGGCTCACGAACTACACCGACCTGATCGGCAACCGGCGCTTTCTCGAATCGGTGGCCCACACGCTGATCTTCACCGCGGCGGCAGTGGCCGCGCCGCTAGTGCTCGGCACCGCCGCCGCGCTGGTGTTCCACCAGAAGTTCTTCGCGCGCGGCCTGTTGCGTGCGGCCTTCGTGCTGCCGATGATGGCCACGCCGGTGGCGATCGCACTGGTCTGGACCATGATGTTCCACCCGCAGCAGGGGGTGCTGAACTACCTGCTCTCGCTGGTCGGCATCGGCCCCAGTGAATGGGTTTATTCACCCAGGCTGGCCATCGCCTGCCTGGTGATGGTCGATGTCTGGCAGTGGACGCCGCTGGTGATGCTGATCGTGCTCGGCGGCCTGGCGTCGCTGCCGACCGAGTCGTTCGAGGCCGCGCACATGGAGGGCGCCTCGCGCTGGCAGACGCTGCGTCATGTCACGCTGCCGCTCTTGATGCCCTTCGTCCTGGTGGCTGCGGTGGTGCGCATGATCGACGCGCTGAAGACCTTCGACACCATCTACGTCATCACGCAGGGCGGGCCGGGCACTGCGTCGGAGACGATCAACATCTATCTCTACCTGCAGGCCTTCTCGTTCTTCCAGATCGGCAAGGCCAGCGCCGTGGTGGTCGTGTTCTTCGTGCTCGTGATCGCGTTGTCGTGGCTGCTGTTCTGGCTGCGTGAGCGCTCGAAGTACTACGAATGAAGACCAAGCTCGTCGATCGCCTGCTGCTGGGTTTGGCGGTGTTCCTGCTGGTCTCGCCGGCGGTGAGCGTGTTCCTGTGGATGCTGTCGCTGGCGTTCAAGAACGAGGTCGACAACTTGTCGTATCCGCCGGTCTTCATCCCCAGCCCGCCGACGCTCAACAACTTCAGGGCCGTGTTCGCGAGCGGGCCGTTCTTCCAATACCTGATCAACAGTCTCATCGTCTCGGGCAGCGCGACGTTGTTCGCGTTGCTGATCGGCGTGCCGGCCGGCTACGGCATCGCGCGCATGAAGGCGAGGAAGCTGATGATGACGATCCTGGTTGCGCGCATGACGCCGGCCATCAGCTTCCTGATCCCGCTCTTCACGCTGTTCCAACTGCTCGGCCTGACCGGCACATTGACCGCGGTGGCGATCACGCACCTCGTCATCACGGTGCCGATCACGGTCTACATCGTGGCCGGCTACTTCGAGACGCTGCCGGCCGAGCTCGAGGAAGCGGCCTACGTGGATGGCTGCTCGCCGTGGCAACGCTTCCGGCACATCGCCTTGCCGCTGGCGCGGCCGGGCATCACGGTGGCCGCGATCCTGGCCTTCATCTTCTCGTGGAACAACTTCATCTTCGGCGCGGTGCTCGCCGGGCGCGAGACGCGCACGTTGCCAGTGGCCATCTACAACGTGCTGACCTTCGAGCAGATTGCCTGGGGGCCCCTCGCCGCGGCGGCGCTGCTCGTCACCCTGCCGGTGCTGCTGCTGACGCTGGTGATCCAGAAAGAAATCGTCGGCGGCCTCACGGCCGGCGGCGTGAAAGGAACCTGAGCCGTGGCGGCCGTGACGCTCGAGAAGATCCAGAAGTCCTTCGGTGCCACGCATGTCATCAAAGGCGTGGACATCGCCATCGGCGACGGCGAGTTCGCTGTCTTTGTCGGCCCCAGCGGCTGCGGCAAGAGCACGTTGCTGCGCATGATCGCGGGCCTGGATGCGCCCGACTCCGGCACGGTGCAGATCGGAGGCCGGGTGGTCAATGACCTGCCACCCAAGCAGCGCGAGGTCTCGATGGTGTTCCAGACCTACGCGCTCTACCCGCACATGACGGTCGAGGCCAACATGGGCTTCGGGCTGATGATCTCCGGCGAGGACAAGACCACCATCGGTGGCAAGGTCTCGGCTGCCGCCAAGATGCTCGGCCTGGATGCGTTGCTCGACCGCCTGCCGCGCCAGCTCTCGGGCGGCCAGCGCCAGCGCGTTGCGATGGGGCGCGCGATGGTGCGTGACCCCAAGGTCTTCCTGTTCGACGAGCCGCTGTCGAACCTCGACGCCAAGCTGCGGGTGCAGATGCGAAGCGAGATTCGCGCGCTGCACCAGCGCCTGAAAGCCACCTCGATCTACGTCACGCACGACCAGATCGAAGCCTTGACGATGGCCGACCGCATCGTCGTGCTGCGCGATGGCCGCGTCGAGCAGATCGGCACGCCGGTCGATCTCTACGACCGACCGTGCAACACCTTCGTCGCCGGCTTCATCGGCTCGCCGGCGATGAACCTGATGTCGGCCACGGTCGGCGCCGAAGGCGCGCAGGCGGACTTCGGCGGCACGATTCCGATGCCCGAGGACTGCGCCGCGGACGTTGGCCAGCGCGTCGTGCTCGGGTTGCGGCCCGAGCACCTGCAGATCCGGCCCGAGCGCTCGCCGGGCATCGCCTGCCGCGTCGCGGTGATCGAGTTCTCGGGCGCCGACACGTTGCTGCTGTGCGAGCCGGTCGATCGCGGCGACCGCAGCATCGACGCACCTGCGATCCACGCCATCGTGTACGACCGCCTCGCGGTCAAGGTCGGCGACCGCATCACACTCGGCATCGCGCCGGTGCGCGTGCATGTGTTCGACGAAGCGAGCGGGCAAAGACTGTGAGCCCGGCGGCACGCATCGCCTGTCTGGCCTGCTGGAACGTCGATCTGACGCTGCGCGTGCCGCACCTGCCCTCTCGCGGCGAGACGCTGTTCGGCGATGCCTTCACGATCGGCCCGGGCGGCAAAGGCTCGAACGTCGCAGTCGGTGCGGCGCGGCTGGGTGCGCAAGTGGACGTGATCGCGCGCCTGGGCGACGACGACTTCGGCCGCCGTGCGCTGCCTTTCTGGCACGCCGAGGGCATCGGCACCGCGCACACCGAAGTCGCCACCGGCGAGCCCAACGCGGTCGCCAGCATCCTGGTCGGCGCCGATGGCGAGAACCAGATCGCGGTGTTCCGCGGCGCGGGCTACCGGCTGGGTGCCGATCAAGTGCGCGCCGCGCGGGCGGCCTTTGTGCGCGCCGCCGTCGTGACCCTGCCGCTGGAAGTGCATGACGAGGCGGTCGGCGCCGCACTGCAACTTGCACGCGAGTGTGGCGCGCGCACGCTGCTCAATCCTGCGCCCGCCCGCCCGCTTCCGCAGGAGTGGCTCACCCAGGTCGATGTGCTGACGCCCAACGCGCTCGAGGCGCACCAGCTGTGTGGCCTCGACAGCGCGGCAACGATCGACGTTGCGGCGCTGGGCGGGCGTCTGCTGGGCCTCGGCGTCGGCGCCGTCGTGATGACCTGCGGCGCCGACGGTGCCTGGGTTTTCGAGAGCGCACAGCCGCCGCGGCATGTGGCACCCTTCAGCGTACGCGCGGTCGACAGCGTGGGCGCGGGCGACGCCTTCAATGCCGGTCTGTGCGTGGCATTGGCTGAGGGTGCCTCGCTCGCCGAGGCGGCACGCTTCGCCAGCGCCACGGCGGCGCTGGCAACCACACGCGAAGGCGCGGCATTGGCGATGCCGATGCGCGCCGAAGTCCATCACCTGTTGAACCCCCGAGAAAGGCTCACGCAATGAAGACGACCCTTACCAAGCGCCAGTTCATCGTCGGCAGCGCGGCCCTCCTGGCCGCACCGACCGCACTGCGCGCGCAGACCACGACGATCCGTTGGGGCGAGTCGCTCGCCACCTCGCACCCGCAGGTGCAGATGGCCGAACGCGTGGCCAAGGACGTGAAGGAAAAGTCGGGCGGCCGCATCGACATCCAGGTCTTCGCCAACAGCCAGTTGGGTTCCGGCCGCGAGATGATCGAATCCACCTCCAACGGCGCGCTGCAGATGACGACCGATGGCGCCGGTGCGCTCGGCGCCTTCCTGCCGCAGCTCTCGGTGATCGAGGCACCTTACCTCTGGCGCGACGCCGCGCACATGGCCAAGGCGGCCGGCACGCCGCTGTTCACCAAGCTCAACGACGACCTGGTGGCCAAGCGCGGCATGCGCATGTTGAACATCACCTACTACGGCAAGCGCCACCTCACCACCGGCAGCAAGGCGGTGCGCACGCCCGCCGACATGGCGGGTTTCAAGCTGCGCGTGCCGCCGGTGGACACCTTCCGCGCGATGGCCGAGGCCTGGGGCGCACGCGCCACGCCGATCGCCTTCGGCGAGCTCTACCTCGCGTTGTCCCAGGGCGCGGTCGATGGCCAGGAGAACCCGCTGCCCACCATCCAGAGCGGCAAGTTCTTCGAGGTGCAGAAGTTCCTGGTGCTCACCGAACACATCATCACGCCGCGCATGGTGATCGTGAACGAGGCGTTCTGGAAAGGCTTGCGACCGGCTGACCGCGATGTGATGAGCGCCGCGCTCGCCAGCGCTGCCACGTGGCAGGACAAGGAGTTGCTCAGCCAGGAGGCCACGCTGGTGGGCACCTTCAAAGCCGCCGGCATGACGGTGATCGAGCCCGACGTGGCGCTGTGGCGCAAGCCGGTGCTCGACAAGGTGCCCGCGCAGTTCGAGGAGAAGTGGGGCAAGGGCACGTTCGACTCATTGCGCGCCCTTTGAACTTGCTGCTCGTCTGGGGCGACCGCCTGCTGAAGGCAGTGGCCGGCGCGATCGTGGTCGCACTGCTGGCCACCGTGACGGCGGGCATCGTCTCGCGCGCGCTCAACCATCCGCTGGCCTGGACCGACGAGGTGAGCGGCTACCTGATGGTGTGGCTCGCGTGCCTGGGCTGGATGCTCGCCACGCGCCAGGGCGCGCACATCCGCATCCGCGTGTTTCAGGACAAGCTGCCGCGCCTGCCGTGGCGGGCGACCGAAGCAGCCATCCTGCTCGCGGTGGCGCTGCTCGGTGCCGTCGTGGCCTTCTACAGCGTCGGCCTGATCCGCCGCAATGCCGACATCGAGGCGCTCGCGCTGCCGATATCTGCGGCATGGCTCTACGTGCCGCTGTTGCCCGCCGGCGTGGTGACGCTGATCCAGGCGCTGGCGGACCTGTGGCGCGTGGCGGTGCGCGCCGAGACCCCGCGCAGCGAGGGGGTGGCGCTGTGACCAGTTTGATGGGCAAAATCGCCGGCGGCTGGCTGGTGAGCATCCTGCTCGGCCTGCCGCTGTGGGTATCGATGGGCCTGGCCACGCTCGTCTTTTTGTGGCTGGGTGGCATGCCGGTGACGATGCTGCCGCAGAAGATGGCCGGCTCGATGAACTCGTTTCCGATCGTGGCGGCGCCGCTGTTCATCCTGATGGGCAACATCCTCGGCGCCGCGAAGATCACCGACCGTATCGTCGTCTTCGCCAGCGCGCTGATCGGCTGGGTGCGCGGCGGCTACGCGCACGCCAGCATCCTCACCAGCATGATCTTCGCCGGCATGGTGGGCTCGGCGGTGGCCGATGCCGCGGGCTCGGGCGCGATCGAGATCCGCGCCATGAAGAAGGCCGGCTACAAGCCCGAGACTGCCGCCGCCATCACCGCCGCGGCCGCCACCATCGGTCCCATCATCCCGCCCTCGCTGCCGATGGTGATCTACGGCGTGATGGCCGACGTCTCGATCGGCAAGCTCTTCCTGGGCGGCGTGGTCCCCGGCGTGTTGATGGGTGCCTCACTGATGGTGATGGTGGCCATCGTCGCGCGCCGCGAGGGCATGGCGCGCCAGCGCTTCGGCGGCTTCAAGGCCATCGGCCGTGCGTTCCTCGATTGCTTCTTCGCCGTCATGACGCCGGTCGTCATTTTGGGCGGTATGTTCAGCGGCTGGTTCACGCCCACCGAGGCCGCCGCGGTGGCCTGCCTGTACGCGCTCTTTCTTGGCTTCGTGGTTTACCGCACGCTGCACTGGAAGCAGCTCGGGCCGATTCTGGTCGACACCGCCGTCACCACCGGCGTGGTGATGGTGCTGGTGATGAGCGCCGCCGCGCTCGGCTGGTGCATCAGCATCTCGCGCGTGCCGCAGACGCTGACGCCGTTGATCCTGGAAACCTTCACCAGCCCGCTCGTCTTCCTGCTCTTCGTCAACATCCTGCTGCTCGTTGTCGGCTGCTTCATGGAAGCGCTGGCCGCGATGCTGATCCTGATCCCGATCCTCGCGCCCGCGGCCATCAGCTACGGCATCGACCCGGTGCAGTTCGGCGTCATCGTGGTCTTGAACCTGATCATCGGCACCATCACGCCACCGGTGGGCGTGGTGCTCTTCGTCGTCACGCGCATCGCCGAGATCCGCTTCGAGGTCATGGCCCGCGCCATCCTGCCGTGGTTGGTACCGCTGTTGGTGGTGCTGGTCGCCATCACGGTGTGGCCACCGTTGACGTTGGGGTTGGCGGCGGCGCTGAAGGGCGGGTGAGGGTCGGCCGGCCATGAGTGGAGGTTTGCCAAGGGCTGCTTCGTGCCAGGAAAGTCGGTTGTAACGCGGTGCCGCTTTTGTCGGAATTGTTAGTGCTCTTTCCGGGGCCCGCCAAAGGAGAAAAACACTGATAGCTCAAAGACTTGCACGCGTCGCCGCGGGGGCGGTCATAGCAGGCAGCGGCGGTTGTCGGAAGGTACGATTGGCAACAACAGGCCGAGGCAAAAGCGGCGGCGCCTGAGTCATCTACTTCCTGCCCTCCGACGACACGATCTGGCTGCTGATCGTGCACAAGAAATCGACATTCGACAACCTTCCCACTTCATTCCTCGCCCAATTAGGTAAGGCGGTACAAGATGCCCTCTGAAACTGAGAAATTCCAAGCCGATCTTCTCCAATCGGTCAAGCAAATGCGGCGTGGGCAGGCAGCGCAGGTCACCAAGGTCAAGTTACCGGCAGCGGTTGAGGCACGGGCCAAGACTGGGCTATCGCAACAAGACTTCGCGAGCCTTTTGGGAGTGTCAGCTCGCACGCTCCAAGACTGGGAGCAAGGACGCCGCGAACCCACCGGAGCCGCTAAAACTCTTCTGAGGGTTGCAGCTTCGCGCCCGACTATTCTCCTGGGTCTCCCGCGTTGACGCCTAACCGATCGCTCAAGCGGAGCACCAACGGCAGGCCACCAGGCCCCGTCTGGCGGTACGCTGTGCATTCTCGCCAGCCGGGGCCTGGCGTCCTGCCGTTGTCGCCCGCTTAGCTTGAACGTTGAGTCTGCGTAATAACTTGAGCCCCTTTTGAGGCGGCAATGACGCGCGGAATTTGACCTCTCACATCGTGATGTGCTGAACGATCGGCGGACAGGCGGACCAGCCGGCCTGTCTTGATGCGGTAGTGGCGCTTCGGCTGCACCGGGCCGCAGACGATGCCGGCGTTATGGCCGGGGCGGGGTCGGCGGCGAGCGTGCCGCCAGAGCTTGCGTCAGCGCCATGTCAGAGCAATTCGCATTGAGCAAGGATCTGCCGCACCTTCGCCACGCCCTCGTCGGGCAACATCCGGTTCGGCCGCGCCATGTGGCGGTGCTCGATCAGCCCCATCAGCTGCATCGCGGTCTTGAAGCCGCCCACGCCGGAGGCGCCCATGCTGGTGTGGGGCACGCCCTGGAAGACGATCTGGAAGAGCGCGATCAGGCGCTCCTGCTCGTGGCGCGCCGCGGGCCAGTCAGCGCGGCGAGCGGCCTCGTACAGGCGCACGTAGCCTGCAGGGTCCACATTGCCGAGGCCGGGCACGCAGCCGTGGGCGCCGGCTTGCAGTGCGGTGTCCACCATCAGCTCGGAGCCGGTGAAGACGACGAAGCGCGCGTTGGCCGCGTGGTCGAGCATCACCAGGCGCAGGTTGGTGTCGTCGCCGCTGCTGTCTTTGAGCGCAACCACGAGTTGGCGGCGCACCAGCTCGGCCACCGTGGCGCGCTCGAGCTTCGAGTGCACGCACACCGGGATGTCGTAGGCGATCAGCGGCAGGTCCACCGCGTCCTTCACGTAGGCAAAGTGGTCCACCGTCTCGGGCTGGCTGGTGCGCGTGTAGTAGGGCGCGGTGAGCACCAGGCCCTGCGCGCCGAGCGAGCGGGCCTGGCGCGCATGGGCAATGCAATGGTCGGTGGTGGCGTCGAGGATGCCCGCCACCACCGGCACGCGGCCCGCGGCTTCATCGACGATGGTCTCGACCACCTGCGCGCGCTGCGGCGCATTGAGGAACACGCACTCGCTGGTGCTGCCGAGCGCAAAAAGCCCATGCACGCCGCCGTCGATCAGATGGCGCACCACGCGGCGCAGGCTCGCCGTGTCGATGTCGCCGCTGGCGGTGTAGGGCGTGACGACGGGTGGAACGATGCCGTGCAGTGACAGCGGCAGGGGCATGAAGGGGCTCCTCGTGGCGGACGAGGGGCGATTGTCTGCGCAGCATGCGAATGACGCACTGACCAAACAGGTGCTCGAGCCGCCGTGCCGCGGCTGTCACTGACTCTGGCCTGCGCCTGGCGCCGCGCGCGTTCGCACGACAGCGCTAAACCGACTGGGCGGCCGCGCGGTCGAACTGCGTCAACGCCAGCACCACCATCACCGCCCCCACCACACCGGCCAGCGGGTGCAGGATGAACGCCGCCACCGGCACCACCAGCACCAACTGCCGCAGGCCCCAGCTGTACAACAGCCCGGCCCTGCGGACGTAGTCGGCGCCGGCAGCGGCCCAGCGTTGGCGCGCGGGCGAGTCCACCGGCATGCCCCCCACAAACCCGGCGTGGTTGTAGTAACGCACCGCCATCGCCGAGGACACCAGCGAGGCGAACAGCAGGCCCAGCACGACCAGCTCCATGACCAAGCGTGGCGTCAGCGTGGGCCAGGCGGCTGCCTCGTCGCCAAACGAAGTATGCAAGGAGGGCACCGCCAGAGATACCGTGCCCATCAGCGCCAGCAGGGCGGTGGAAGCGCTCATGGTGGCCGACATCACGGAATTGCGTAGCGTCTGTACCGCCAGGATCTCGGAACCCTGCTGCGCGGACACAGCGGCAAACCAGTCTTGACGGAGCAAGGCATGTGCCGATCTGGCAAGGCTTTCCGGCCGGCGGCGTTGTGCGAAGGCCAGCCAAGCCTCGTAGGACAACACAATGACTACCGTGGCCAGCGCAGCAACCCAGGCGCTCATGGCGAACTCGCAGCGGCCTTCGAGGCGCCGTCGGACTGGCGCCGCTCCAGCAGCTCGAACAGGCCCATGCCAGCCAACATCGCCAGCACAAACACAAGTGCCTTGAACTGCCCCGCGCCCAAGGCCACCAGGGCCGGTCCGGGGCACAGGCCCACCACCCCCCAGCCGATGCCAAAGAGCAGGCTGCCGGCCACCAGGCGCGTGTCGATCGGCCGTGCCAGGGGCAGTTTCATGTCCAGGCCCAGGAACGAGGTGGTGCGCTGGCGCGCCACGGCAAAGGCCACCGCCCCCACGGCAATGGCACCGGCCATGACCAGGGCCAGGGAGGGATCCCAGGCGCCTGCAAGATCCAGGAAGCCCAGCACCTTGTTCGGGTTGGCCATGCCCGATACGAGCAGACCAAACCCGAACACCAGACCGGCAAGAAGCGAACCCATGGCAGCCATGTCAGCTCCTTAAACGCCCAGCACGTGACGGATCACGAACACCGTCGCGAAACCCGAGCCCATGAACCCCAGCGTGGCCACCAGCGAGCGCAGGGACAGCCGCGAGAGGCCGCAGACGCCATGACCGCTGGTGCAGCCGGCGCCGTAGCGGGTGCCCACGCCGACCAGCAGGCCGCCCAGGACCAGCGCACCCAGGCCGGCGTCGATCTGGATCAGCGGCGCGTCAAAGAACAACGTGTACAGCGCTGGGGAAATCACCAAGCCGCCGACAAAGGCCAGGCGCCAGGCGATGTCGCCTTTGGCCGGACTCAAGAGCCCGCCCAGCACGCCGCTGATGCCGGCAATGCGCCCGTTGAGCAACACGAACATCGCTGCGGCGATGCCAATGAGCACACCGCCGGCCAGTGCGTGCCATGGGGTGAAGGCGTTCCAGGCGATGTTCATCAGGGTCCTCTGCTGGGTTGGATCACGCGGTGGCGTGCGCTTGTCAGGCGTGGCGCGCGCAGGCTCACTTCGGGCAGTAGATGCGGTACAGCGCGGCCAGCACCTTGAGCAGCTTGTCATCGGCCACGCTATAAAAGATGCGCTTGCCGTCCCGGCGGGTGTTCACCACCGCTTCGGTGCGCAGCACCCCCAGCTGTTGCGACAGCGTGGGTTGGTGAATGTCCAGCGCTTCCTCCAGTTCACTGACGCTGGCCTCACCCTGGGACAGCTGGCACAACAACAACAGGCGGTCCTCATTGGCCAGCAGCTTCAGCGCAGCGACGGTCTGTCCGGCGGCGTGACGCAGCAGTTCGGGGTCGATGCGGGTGGTGGGCATGGCGTTTGACGTGGATCAACTTGACAACACTATATACAACAATATAACATTTGTCAACACATTGAAAGCAATTGCCAAGGACTCGCCATGCCCACCACCGTCAAGGCCTTCTTCGATCCTGCAACCTGGACCATCAGCTACGTGCTGTCCGACAACCGTACCGGCATGGCCGCGGTCATCGATCCGGTGCTGGACTTCGACTTCAAGTCAGGCCGTACGCAAACCCGCTCCGCCGACGCCATGTTGGCCTACCTGCGCCAGGCCGAGCTCACCCTGCAGTGGATTCTGGAAACCCATGCCCACGCCGACCACCTGTCCAGCGCGCGCTACCTGCAGCAGCAAGCCGGCGGCCGTATCGCCATCGGCGCGCAGATACGCCAGGTACAAGCGGTGTTCAAGAAGCTGTTCAACCTGCAAAGCGGCTTCGTGCCGGACGGCCTGCAGTTCGACCACCTGTTCGAAGACGGAGAAGTCTTCAGGGTCGGCAACGCACCAGTGACTGCGTTATGGGTGCCCGGACACACACCCGCCGACATGGCTTACCGGCTGACCGGCGTGGGTGACGGCGACGATGACGGTGACGGTGCGGTGTTTGTCGGCGACACGTTGTTCATGCCCGATGTCGGCACTGCACGCGCTGACTTCCCCGGCGGCGACGCCCAGCTGCTGCACCGGTCCATACGCCGCATCCTGGACCTGCCGCCGGACACGCGCCTGTTCGTGTGCCACGACTACCCGCCTGCCGGCCGTGCGCCGCAGTGGGAAAGCACGGTGCGCGAACAGCGCCAGCGCAACATCCACGTGCACGACGGCATCACCGAAGCGCAGTTCGTGGCCATGCGCCAAGCGCGCGACGCGACGCTGGACGTGCCCACGCTGATCTTGCCGTCGATCCAGGTGAACATTCGCGCCGGCCAACTGCCGCCTGCCGACGACAACGGCGTGTCCTACCTGCGCATCCCGCTGAATGCGCTCGGGGGCTGAAACCTCCCCTTCGAGGAGTGGTGTTGCAGGCTCAAGGTCGGCGGCAGGTGCTTGAGTGAGCCGACGGTGACGCCCGCGGAACGGATATCGATAGCGACACCTGGGTTGGAGACCGCGCCAGCGCGGCGTCAGCCTGGGCAAAGCGAGAATGCCCGCATGTCCGCAGGTCCACCCACGCCGGCGCAGCCGCGCAACCCGCTGCACGGTCTGACGCTCGAGACCATCGTCACACGGCTGGCGCAGCACTACGGCTGGCCGGGCTTGGCCGCGCAGCTGCCGCTGCGCTGCTTCCAGAGCGACCCGAGCGTCGCCTCGAGCCTGACCTTCCTGCGCCGCACGCCCTGGGCGCGCGAAAAGGTCGAAAGTCTCTACCTGTTCATGCTGCGCGAGCAACGTCGCAGCGCGCCCGGCTGAGCGCGGGCCGAGCGGGTCAGAGACGGCGTGCGTCCGACGGCAGCGTGATGCCGCGTGCGTCGAGCACACTCGCCACGCTGCCGCGCGTCACCGGCTTCTGCAGGACGTCGTCGCAGCCCGCCAGCGTGGCGCGCACCTGATCGACCGGCCGCAGTCGCCCAGCGACCAGCACCAGGACGGGGGCGTGGCCGCCACGGCGCCGGTCAGCTTCGTGCAGCAGGTGGCACAGGTCGATACCGTCGCCTCCGCCCTCGAGGTCAATGGCCATATCGACGAACACCGCGACCATCGGCCGTGAGGGGGTATCGACCGAATGCCGGGCGCCGATGTGCACGCCGAAACCAAAGGCGCGCAACAGGCCGCAGAGCTGGTCGCGAGAGCCGTCATCCGGGGCCAGTACGAGGATCTCGTGCTGGGGCGACACGGCGTCGTCGCCCGCCGCCGAGCCGCGCAGCCTGGCGCGGCGCACCTGAGCCCGCCTGGCCGCCTTGCGCTCTGCGCGTGCGGCGGCCTCGTCGACGGCGGGCGGCCCATCGACCGTGCCCTCGCGGGCCGCATCGCTTGCGGGCTCACGCGGCCCGCGCGGCGCCGCGGCGAGCAGGGGTGCGGCCTCAACCTCGCGCAGCGAGAGAGACATCGGCGCCTCCTCGGGCGCCGCATCGGGCACGCTGGCGCGGTGGCCCTCGGGCTGTGGCAGGTCGTCAAGCCAAAGCGCGCCCGTGGCGTCGACCTGGGTGAACGTGAGGACAGGCAGCGGCAGGGCGTCCCACGTGCCCAGATCGGCGCCACAGGCCTCGCAACGCCGCACCTCCGGTGCATTCAAGTACCGGCACGCAGGGCATTGGTTGGCCGGCATGGCACCTGGCGGTCATGTCGTCGCTGCAGCGGCCGGGCGCGGCGCGAGCAGCAGGGCGATCGCACCGATGCCCGCAGCCACGGCGAGCAAGGCGACGAAGCCGCCGAGGAAGGGCACGCTGCCCAGCAGTGCCAGCAGGAGCACCGCGGTCATGGCCGCAGTGATGCGCCACCCGGTGCGCTGCGCCGCCTCGGCCCGCAAGCGGGCCAGCGCCCATTGGCCCAGGCCGATCGCGCTGCCGACGTAGCCGACCAGCAGCAACGCAATGTAGAGCAGCAGTGCCAGCAAGGCGACCGGAATGCCGATGATGCTGACGGCAAGGATCAGGGCCGCGACGGGAATGCACACCAACGCGATGAAGCCCCAGAGCAGGCTCCAGCCCAGGCGTGTGCGCAGGCCCTCGGCCACGCGCATCGACGTGACTGGCAGGGCGGCGACGAGCAGGGCCGCGATGGCCATCAGGCCGGCGGTCCAGAGCCAGGAGACGCCGGCCCGCGGGGCGTGATCGTCCCGGCCGGTGTCGCGCTGTGCCGGCGCGGCGGCGCGGCGGCCCGGTGTCGCCAGGCGCTCCACCGCGCCGGCCACCGTGGCCGCGGGGTCGCGCACCAGTCCGTCGCCGCTGCGGTAACGCAGCTTGCCGGCCAGGCGCGCGTTGGGCCCGAGCGAGAGGCTGCCGCCATAGGCGCTCACGTCGCCCTCGACCACGCCATCGATCAGGACCCGGCCGCCCCCGACCGTGACGTTGCCCTTGATCGGCCCGCGCAGGGTGACCTGTCCGCCCCCCACGGTCACATTGCCACCGATCGCCGCGAGCGGGCCGATCTCGACCTGACCCCCGCCGACGCGCAGGTTGCGGCCGATCGGTGCATCCAGGATCAGGCGCCCGCCGCCGGCGTGCACGCTCTGCTCGACCTTGGCGGTGATGCGCAGGTTGCCGCCGGCCAGCAGGGCATCGCCTGCGACGGGCGCGTCGACGTCGACATTGCCGCCCGCGGCGATCAGGTCGCCCGCGACCGGCTGGTCGATCCGAACGGAGCCGCCGAAGACATAGGTGTCAGCGCCGACGCGCCGCGGCGTCGCGGGCGGCGTGTCTTGTGCCGGGACCCCGGCCGCGACCCCTAGCAGGGCCAGCGCCATCACGATCACCATCTTGATGCGATTCATCGTGCGCTCTCCTCGCAAAGAGGTGACCCTGCCAGAAGCCGAACCCGTCGGCAATGCCGCCAGCGCCGGTCACCGGGCGCCGTGCCAGCCCTCACTTGCCGGAGATGCCCAGCAACTCGACCTCGAAGATCAAGGTCGCATTCGGCGGGATCGGCCCGCCCGGCGTACCACGCTCGCCGTAAGCGATGGCCGATGGGCAGGTCAGCTTGGCCTTGGCGCCGACCTGCATGCGCTGCACGCCTTCGGTCCAGCACTTGATCACGCGGCCGAGCGGAAACTCTGCGGGCTGGCCGCGCTTGATCGAGCTGTCGAACTCCTTGCCGTCCGGCAGCGTGCCGCGGTAGTGCACTCGCACCGTGTCGGCGGCCGTGGGGCTGGGGCCCTTGCCTTCCTTCAGCAGGCGGTAGACCAGGCCGCTGTCGGTGACGACCGCGCCAGCTTCGCCGGCGGCGGTCTTCAGGGGGTCGGCTTGCGCGAGGGCAAAGGTGGGCAGGCACAGGGCGGTGAAGCAGGTCATCAGGGCCACTGCGGCGGCGGGGTGGTTGGATCGCAAGGGCGAGTCTCCAGGTCGGGCAACAAGGTGCGAGGCTGCGATCATCGCAGTCTTTGCGCGGCCAGGCTTTTGCGCATGGGCAGGCCGCGGCGGCTGCAAACAGGTGCACAGTCAGGCCTTGCGCCACCCTGAGCGCCCCAACCAGGACCTGCCTTGCAAATTCAACTGCTTTACGTCAGCCGCGCGGTGGGGCCGCAGACCTCGACCGTCACGGCCTCCATCCTGACGACGGCGCACGCCTACAACCCGCGGCACGGCATCGGCGGCGTGTTGTGCCAAGGCCAGGGCTTGTACCTGCAACTGCTGGAAGGCGAGCGCAGCGAGGTGAGCCGACTCTTCGCACGCATCGTGGTCGACGCCCGGCACACGGACGTGGCGCTGTTGCACCTGCAGGAGGTGGAACGCCGGCGCTTCACGGCTTGGTCGATGGCGCACGTCGAGTTGCGCGCCGACGACCCGATGATCCTGATGCAGCACCCCGAGTTCGACCCGTACTCCGCACCGGGGGCGATGGCGATGCGCCTGGTCGATGAGCTGTGCGCCGCTGGCCATAGGATTCCGCTGCCAGGCGCGTGAGCCCAAGCGCTTCGGCTTCGACGGCACGGCCGAGCCCTTGGCGTGATGGCCGCGGTGCAGAACATGCACGACAGCCTGTGCGAGAGGGTCACCCGCTCAACGCCACCGTGCGCGGCAACCGCTAAAGCACGGCGCCGGCGGCACAGCCGGCGCTGAGACGTCTTAGCGCAGCGCCAGCGCGGCCGTCAGCTCGTCCGTCAGCGTGCGCATGCGCGTCGACTGGTGGATGCTCAGGTTGACGAAGATGCGGCCGAGGATCTCGGGTCGCTCGGACGACAGGCGCGCATAGGCCGCGCGTGGCAACTCGAGCAGCTCGACGACGTCTTCCGCCAGGGCGTCGGCCGACCGGGGCCGGTTCTCGAGCAGACCCATCTCGCCGATGATCACGCCGGGCGAGAACGACACCAGACGATGACCCCGATCGCCGGTGCTCGGTTTGTCGGAGGGCAACCAGATGCCGATCTGCCCGTGCAGGGCCACGTAGAGGCTGTCGGCCGCATCGCCGCGCCGGAACACCGCGTCGCCGCGCGCCACGCGCCGCGGTATCAGCATCGCCGCCAGGTACGCCAGTTGGCCTTCGTCAAGACCCTGCCCCAGCATCGTTTGCGCCAGCGTCAATACCGGGTCGCGCTCGCCGCTCACGGGCAGCCGCTCCAGCAGCCGGTCCTCGGCCTCCTCGAGGGCCAGGTCGGCATTCGCGAAGATGTCGGTGTCGGCCAAGCGCTGGTGCACGTCCATCTCGCGGATCACGCGCATGCGCTCATCGTGCAGCCTGAGCGAGGCCAACAGCAGGCGCTTGCCGCGCGCGCTGACAGCGTCGGTGGCCTGCATCAGGATGCGCGCGCCGGTGGCATCGACGTCGCTGACGCGGCGAAAGTCCAGAATGATCTGGTCGGCCACCGTTGCGAGCGCCTCCAGCCGGCTGGCCACGGCGTCGGCAGTGCCGAAGAACAGGGGGCCGTCCAGCTCCAGCAAGGCAATCGCCCGACCATGCTGGCCCAGCCAGGCGGTGGCCAGCGGACCTCGAATCTTCAGCGAACGGCGCCGATCGCCGAAGGCCACGGTGCGCACCGGGTCGCGGCTGTTGCTGCGAATGAACATCAGCGTGGCCACCGCGACGCCGATCGCCACGCCGTGCGCCAGCGACAGGAAGATCGACGCGGCGGCCACCAGGCCCATGATGGCAAAACTGGTGGCCAAGGCCCGTTGCGGCGCGCGCCGGCGCAGCAGGTCCGTGAGCAACACGCGGGTGGCGCGCAGCGACCAGTCATCGACCAGGCGGCGCGCCACGGCGAAGAACACCCCGGCGATGACCCCCATCGGGATGAAGCGCAGCAGCGAGCTGGCCAGCGCCATCACCAGCAGCAAGCCCAGGGCGAAGGCCACGCGCGAGCTCGCACCGGAGGCGCCGCTGCGAATACTGACCAGGCTGCGGCCGGCGGCGCCTGAACTGGGCAGGGCGCCAAGCAGCCCGGCCACCGTGTTGCCCAGCCCCTGCGCCAACAACTCGCGCGTGGCGCTGTGGCGCGTTTGCATGATGCCGTTGACGACAGAGTGCGTCATCAGCGACTGCAGGCTGGCGATCAGGGCCAGGACGATCGAGAACTGCAGCAGTGGCCAGGCCAGGGCCAGCGCCGTGCCATCTTCGAGCAGCCGGGCCATGGCGGTCCAGACGCCCGCGTTGGGGAGCTCCAGCGGCTTTTCGCCCAACAGCGGGCCGAGAGCCTGGTCGCCGAGCAGGAGCGCGAGCAGGTGATGGGCGAGTGAGCCTGCGACGAAGGCGACAAGCAAGGCGGGGCAGCGGCGCGTCCAGTGCGGTGGGTGCACCGCCAGCCAGACCGTCAGCAGGGCCACCCCGACCGTGCCCGGATGGGCTTGAGCCCAGACCGCGCCCAGCCCGGCCTGCATCAGTGCGGGCGCCACACCCAGCGCGTGCGGCAGCATGGCCCACACGGTCAATACGGCCACGCCGTTCATGAAGCCGGCATGGACCGGGTAGGGCACATAACGGATCGCCGCCCCCAAGCCCGTGGCGGCCATCGCAACTTGCAGCAGACCGGCCAGCGCAACGCCCAGACCAAGAAAGGCGAGCAGGCCGAACATGTCCGGCGCGCCGCTGGCGCCACTGAAGGCCGGGGTCACCATCAGCCCGGCCAGCAGCGGCGCCACGAGCAGCGCCAAGGCTGAGGCTGGACCGCTCAACATCGGCCCACGCGCGCGACACGCCACCGTCACCAGATTGACCACCACCGCCGCGCCCACGGCCCAGAGGAAACCTGTGGCAGCCATCTCGGGCCCGAGCGGTGCCAGCGCGATCAGGCCGTAGCTGCCTTCGACCGCCAGCATCACGAAGGCCGTGACCAAGCCACCCACCCAGTCGCCGCGCGCCAGCCAAGGCCGGCCTGTGTCAACTGAAGGGGAGTCTTGCATGGGGCGCGATGATGCCGCAAGCCTGGGTGGCCGCGAGGCCCGGCGGCGTCCCGGCCGCGCAGCACAAGCGGCAAAAACTGGTTCAGGCCCGGATGGCTGGCGGCTCGGTGTCGACGTCCGGCTCGGTGCGCTCTTCGGCGCGCATCTCGTCCAGCGGGCCGTCCTCGGCGGGATCGGCCCGCGCCGGCTCCAGCATCGGCGTCTCCGCCAGGAAGCCGCCGCTCTGGTGCGCCCACAGCTTGGCGTAATGGCCGCCCAGAGCGATCAGATCAGCATGCGTGCCCTGCTCGACGATATGGCCCTGCTCGAGCACGATCAGGCGATCCATGCGCGCGATGGTGGACAGGCGGTGGGCGATGGCGATCACGGTCTTGCCTTGCATCAGGCCGAGAAGTTGCTCCTGGATGGCCAGCTCGACCTCGCTGTCGAGCGCGCTGGTGGCTTCGTCCAGGACCAGGATCGGCGCGTCTTTCAGCACCACGCGGGCGATGCTGATGCGCTGGCGCTGCCCGCCGCTGAGCTTTACGCCGCGCTCGCCGACATGGGCCTCGTAGCCGGTGCGATCCTTCCAATCCTGCAGTCCCAGGATGAACTCATGGGCCTGGGCCCGTTGGGCGGCGTTGACGATCTCCTCCGGCGTCGCCCCGGGCCGGCCGTAGCCGATGTTGGCAGCGATGGAGCGGTGCAGCAGGGAGGTGTCCTGCGTGACCAGGCCGATGGCCGCGCGCAGGCTCTCCTGTGTCACCTCCCGCACATCATGCCCGTCGATGCGCAGGCTGCCCTGCTCCATGTCGTGAAAGCGCAGCAGCAGGTTCACCAGCGTGCTCTTGCCCGCGCCGGAGCGGCCGACCACGCCGACCCGCTCGCCGGGCTTGACGACGAGCTGGAAGTTCTCGAGCACGCGCTTGCCGTCGCTGCGGCCATAGGTGAAGGTGACGTTCTCGAAGCGGATCTCGCCGCCCCGCGGCGCCGGCGCCACCACCAGTTCGCGCGCGCCGGGCGTGTCGGTCATGCCATGCGGCACGGCAATCGTCTCCATGCCTTCCTGCACGACGCCGATGTTCTCGAAGATGCCCGTCACCTCCCAGCTCACCCAGCCGGCGACGTTGGCGATCGTCCAGGCCAGCGGCACCGCCATCGCCACCACGCCGGCGTCGACCTGGCCGCTGCCCCACAACGTGATGCCGATGGCCGCCGTGCCGACCAGCAGCAGCGCATTCAGTGCCGACAGCGTGGTCATGAAGGTTGTGATCAAGCGCATGTGCGCGGCGATGGCGACGGTGTGCTCGTCGATGACGTTGCGCACGTACTGGTCCTCGTCGCGGGCGCGCGCAAACAGCTTGACGGTCAGGATGTTGGTGTAGCTGTCAACCACCCGGCCCATCACCAGGCTGCGCAGCTCGGAGCTGGTCTTGGCCAGATCGCGCATGCGCGGCACGAAGTGGCGCAGGAAGACGATGTAGCCGAGGAACCACAGGCCGGTCGGAATCGCCAGGCGCCAGTCGGCCGTGCTCATCAGCACCAGCGCGCTCAGGCCGTAGACCACGATGTACCAGACCGCACGGATGCTCGACACCACGCACTCGCGCACGGCGTTGCTGGTCTGCATCACGCGGTTGGCGATGCGGCCGGCAAAGTCGTTCTGGAAGAATGGCCAGCTCTGCCGCACCACGTGCCAGTGGCTCTGCCAGCGGATCAGGCTGGTGACGCCGGGCACCACCGCGTTGTTGCGCACCAGGCTGTCCATCAGCAGCGCTGCGGGCCGCCCCAGCAGCACCAGCAACCCCATGGCGATGAGCATCGGTGCGGCTTCGGCCAGGGCGCCGGCACGGTCGCTGTTCTCCATCAGCCGGACCAGCCGGCCGATGAAGACCGGTATCAGCGTGTCGATCAGCGCGACCACGAGACCGGTGACGAACATCGCACCGAACAGGCCCTTGGACTGGCGCACGAAGTGCCAATAGAAGGCCATCAGGCCTTGGGGCGGGGCCGTGCCCGGCCGCGCTGTCGGCTGGATGCGGCGCTCGAAGAAGGCAAACATCGGATGCGGGTGCTGCCCGGCGCCGGGGTCGGCGTTCAGCGCAAGGTGATGGGGGAGGCCCGATTGTGGCCGCGGCGGCCTCGAGCCGGTCCGACCCTCAGCGCTGGGCCAGCAGCCGCTCCAGTTCGCTGGTCAGGCGCTTGTCCTCGGGCGCCACGTCGCTGTTGAAGCTGGCCACCACGCGGCCCTGGCGGTCGACCAGATACTTGTGGAAGTTCCAGCCCGGCGCCTGCCCCGTGGCCTGGGTGAGCTGGGCATACAACGGGTGGGTAGCCGCACCCCTGACCGTGACCTTGCTGAACATCGGAAAGCGCACGCCGTAGAAGTTGAAGCAGGTTTCGCCGATCTGTTTGGCGTCACCCGGCTCCTGCTGGCCGAAATCGTTCGACGGGAAACCCATCACCACCAGGCCGCGGGCGGCGTACTTGCCATGCAGCGACTCCAGGCCTTTGTACTGCGGCGTGTAGCCGCATTGGCTGGCGGTGTTCACCACCAGCAGCACCTTGCCGCTGTATTGGCACAGCGCCTGCGGCGCTTCGTCCTGCAGGCGCTTCATGGTGTGCTGGAGCACGGCGGGGCAGGCGGCGCTGGCGCCGGGCTGGGCGGCTGCAATCGCCGGTGCGAGCAGGGCCAGGCATAGCGCGACTGCGGTTGCCCACGGGCGGGAGACGGGGTCCAAGGTGAGACGAAGGGCGGGATGGAACTGGGCGCTAAGCATGACGAGAACTCCTTGAACGAATCAAATCTTCTTGAACCTTGGCCGACGCCCTGGCTCCGCTTCAGGCGTTCGGCAGCCCGTCGCGGCCGCGCGACAAGCGCTGCAACACCTGCTGACCTGACTCAGCCACCCGTTGCATCGAGGCTTCGAGCAAGGCCATCTCACGCAGCGACTGCGCGAACGCCTGGTACTCCGCCGATTGGGCCTCAGCCAAGACAATCGGCGGGGCCAACGACGTCAGGGCAGCCGACACCGCAGAAAAACTCTGGCGCAGGCGGGCCAGCTGCTCGCGCATCAGCGGGCCGGGGGCGCCGGGCGCCTGGGCGCTCGCCGGCAGGACTTCGAGCGTCTGGACCAAGGTCTGCTCCAGGGCGTCGAAGGCGCCGGCCTCGCGCGCCGCCAGCAATTGCGTATCAAGGCTGCGCTGCGCCCCGTCGCCCAGCAGCCGCAGCGATTCACCGCGCCGGCCCTCCACATGCTGCTCCAGATCGCGATTGAGCGCGCCGAGCCGCGTGCCCACGGTCACGACCTCACCCAGGATGCGGTCGAGGTCGTGCACCACCACACCGATGCGGTCGAGGAAGTGGTTTAGGTCCTGTGCCAGTTCGCCGAACTCGTCGGCGCTGTTCACATTCGCTCGAGGCGACAGGTCCATCACGCCGCGCGCCAGCCCCGACACCGTGCTGCGCAGCGTCAGCAGCGGCGCCATGCGCACCCGCAGCAGGAGGAAGAGAACGATGGTGTGGACGAGGATCTTCAGGCTGAGCGCGCCGGCGGTCAGCCGCACCTCCTGCCACCACGCAGCCTCCTTGCGCTCGAGGTAGCTGCGCACGGTGACGGTGCCCAGCACATCACCCACCTTGGCCTTGACATGGCAGCCGAGGCAGAACTGCTCCGCCTGGAGTGAGGTCGACGCCTGCTGGTGGGGGCCCTCCGGCCAGCGCGCTTGCAGGCCGAGGGCCTCGGTCCTGAAGCTGATGCGCATCGACTCCACGGTCACCGCCGACGGCAGCACGGCAATCGACAGGCCCAGGTCGTCGTAGTTGCGGTTCAGGATCGGGTAGACCGTCTGTGCCGCCAGCGGCCCGCCCGAGTTGAGCATGATCGCCTTGACGTCGCTGGCCAGTTGCTGCGCCGCGCGGTTGACCCGAACCGGCTCCTGGCGGCTGAAGTCGTAACGCAATGCGGCGTAGCGCAGACCCAATTCGACGCCAGCGACCAACATCGCGAGCAAGAAGAAGTCCCGGATCATGTGGAACATGAAGGACTGCTCGAACTGCCCGCTGCCTGCTGTCTTGGTTGTCATGCCTGCGCCTGTGCCCGCCACTGGACTGCTGATGGTGCTGCCGCGCGGACCCGGAAGCGGCGCCTGCGAAGACCCGCATGATCGCTTGTTTGCCCAATCCCTGCCCAAGCGAGGAATCCATGCGTGCGCAGCCACGGCCGAGCCCACGGTCAGGCCAGGCAAGGCAAGCGCTGGCACTCGATTTGCCAGACCGTCACGGGCCGCCGCTTCGCCGCGGGCCTCAGCACATCCCGCCCACCAACGCACCGTCCCGCGCGGCGGCGCGCTCAGCGGCTGCTGCGCTCGGCTTGGGCTTGTGTCAAGGCGGCATCCAGTGCCGCTTCGGTCATCCCTTTGAGGGCGCAGAAGTTGGCCTTGCTCAACGGGCTGGCCTCGTAGCTGCGCAGCAGCACGGCGCGTTCGCGCTGGGCCGGGTCGGCGGGCATCGCGGGGGTGGGGTCCACGCGCTGCATCGGCGCCGCGCCTTCGTGCCGCGGCAGGCGCGGGTGGTGCGTCGGGTGGTGCGTCGAATGTTCGGGGCGCGGGGCGCGATCGGTGTGGCGCGGCGGGTGCAGCGGGCGCGGTGGGCGCGGTGGGCG
>Ga0163144_10002942_pt1 | contig 38874 bp, 25 predicted proteins | sample OliLak19BULKMAT1_FD_123175 | JGI IMG/M metagenome (GOLD analysis project Ga0163144, IMG submission 123175) | Freshwater microbial mat bacterial communities from Lake Vanda, McMurdo Dry Valleys, Antarctica - Oligotrophic Lake LV.19.BULKMAT1 | ecosystem: Environmental > Aquatic > Freshwater >...
AGCGAGGCGGCGAGGCCCGCGGAGCGATGATCGCCCATCGGGCCGTACGGCCCGCCGTCCTGCACGATGAAGAGATCGAGCGCGGTAATGCGTCCGTCTTTGGCGAAGCCCACCTTCGCGCGCCCGGTCATGTTCGTGCGGGCGCGGCCGAAGTAGCTCTCTTCCTCGCGACTCACGCGCATCATCACCGGCGCGCCGACCTTCTTCGAGAGCAGGCACGGAATGGCCATCGACACGGCGCCGGCGCCCTTGCTGCCGAAGCCGCCGCCGGTGTATTCGGAAATCAGCACGAGCTTCGACGGATCGATGCCCACCCAGCGCGCCACGCCGTCCACCGTGCGCACGACGCTCTGCGTGGAGCAGTGCAGAAAGCACTTGTCGTTCTGCCAGTAGGCCATGGCACTGCGCGTTTCCATCGGGTGATGGCCGGTGGAGTTCACGACGAATGTCTCGTCGAGCACGAGCGCGGCGCTGGCAAAGCCGGCGGCGAGGTCGCCGTAGGCCCACTCCTCCATCGCCTTGCCAATCGGCAACCCGCCCTCGGGCGCGGCGGCGAAGTCGTCGGGCGTCCACTTGAGGCGCGCAATCGGCGGGCGCGCGGGCGGCTGGCCGGGCTGCGGTGGCGGCGCCACACCCCACACGTTGCCCTCAGTGCGGGCATCCGGCCCGCCTGGACGGAGGCTCTCGAGCGGATCGGTCGTGAACGGCAGCGGCTCGATGTCGAGATCGATGAGCTCGATGGCCTCCGCGGCCGCGTCTTCGCTCGTCGCGGCCAGCGCCAGAATCGGCTCGCCCTGGTAGAGCGGCTCGTTCGTGAGGGCGCGCTCGGCGCCGCCCAGATCGGGCAGGTCGTCGGCGGTGATGACGCCGCGCACGCCGGGATGGGCCAGCGCGCGTTCGAGGCCGAGACGGCGCACGCGGCCGTGCGGCATCGGGCTCAGCAGCAGCTTGCAGAAGAGCATGCCCTCGGCGCGGAAGTCCTCGGCGTAGCGGGCGCGCCCCGTGACCTTCGCCACGAGATCCGGCGTCGTGTAGTCGGAGCCGACGAGTCGTTCAGCCACTGGTTGCCTCCCGGTCAGGACGTGCGATCGCAGGATTATATGGTCTGCTCGCCGCGATTGCGGCAGCGCATGCGATGCTGAGCGCAGCCCATGGCCGTCTCTGGCACACTGACCTCGCGCCCGTTCTGGAATCGCGACGCGCTGATTGCCGTGCTGGCCGTGACGGGCATCGCGGTACACCTGGCGCTGCGCATGGCCGGCGCGCCGGCGGCGACCCAGCGTTGGCCGCTGCTGGCGGTGGTGCTGCTCGGTGGCGTGCCACTGGTGTGGGAACTGCTGCGCAAGGCGCTGCGACGTCAGTTCGGATCCGATCTTCTGGCCGGCATCTCGATTGTGACCGCGGTGCTGCTCGGCGAGCATCTGGCCGCCGCGCTGGTCGTGCTGATGCTCTCGGGCGGCGAGGCGCTCGAGCACTACGCCGTGGGGCGCGCCTCGTCGGTGCTGCAGGCGCTGGCTCAGCGCATGCCCTCCACCGCGCACCGGCGCACTGGTGACCAGGTGCAGGATGTCGCGCTCGATGAGGTGCGCGTGGGTGACCACCTCGTGGTCTTCCCGCACGAGATCAGCCCGGTCGACGGCGAGGTCATCGAGGGTCACGGCGTGATGGACGAGTCGTATCTCACCGGCGAGCCGTTCCTCATGCCGAAGGCGCCGGGCTCGGCGGTGTTCTCGGGGGCCATCAACGGCGACAGCGCGCTCACGCTGCGAGCGGTGCGGGCGGCGGTCGACTCGCGCTACGCCCGCATCATGCACGTGATGCGCGACTCGGAGCAGCGCCGGCCGGCGTTGCGGCGCCTGGGCGATCAGCTCGGCGCGTGGTACACGCCGCTGGCCCTGGCGTGTGCCGGCGGCGCGTGGCTGTGGAGCGGCGACCCGGTGCGCTTCCTGGCCGTGCTGGTCGTGGCCACGCCGTGTCCGCTGCTCATCGCCATTCCGGTGGCGATCATCGGCTCGGTGTCGCTGGCCGCCAAGCACAGCATCGTGATTCGCGATCCGGCCGTGCTCGAGACGATCGCGCGCTGCCGCACGATGGTGCTCGACAAGACCGGCACCCTCACCTACGGCCAGCCCTCGCTCACCGAGCGGCTGATGGCGCCGGGCGAAGACGACGCCACGGTGTTGCGGCTGGCCGCCAGCCTCGAGCGCTATTCCAAGCATCCGCTGGCGCGGCCGATTCTCGACGCCGCCACGCGCGCAGGCGTCGCGCTGCCCGACGCGAGCCAGGTGCGTGAGCGGCCGGGTGAGGGCCTCGAAGGCACCGTGACCGGCACCGTCGTGCGCGTGCTCGGACGACGTCAGGCCGAACAGGCCGGCTTCGGCGCCGGCCTGCCCGTGCTGGCGGCGGGCCTCGAGTGCGTGGTGCTCATCGACGGACGTCTGGCCGCCACCTACCGCTTCCGCGACGCGCCGCGCGAAGACAGCCGCGCCTTCATCGATCACCTCGGCCCGCGTCATCAGCTCGATCGCGTGCTGCTCGTGTCGGGCGATCGCGAGTCGGAGGTGCGCTACCTCGCCGACCACGTCGGGATCACCGAAGTGCACGCCGGCTGCACGCCGGAGGAGAAGGTCAGAATCACGCGCGCCGAGGTGGCGAAGGCGCCCACCATCTTCATCGGCGACGGCATCAACGACGCGCCGGCCCTGGCCACCGCCACGGTCGGTCTGGCGTTTGGCCATCAGAGCGAAGTCACGGCCGAGGCTGCCGGTGCGGTGGTGATGGATACCTCGTTGAAACGCGTCGACGAGCTGCTGCACATCGCGCGGCGGATGCGCCGCATTGCGCTGCAGAGCGCGGTCGGCGGCATGGCCCTGAGCGTCGTGGGCATGGGCCTGGCGGCGGCCGGCCTGCTGCCGCCGGTGAGCGGTGCCGTGGCGCAGGAGGTGATCGACCTGCTGGCGGTGCTGAACGCGTTGCGGGCGGCCACGCCGGGCGGCGCCCTCAGCGACTACTGACGGCCCGGCCGGCACCGTCGTGCCGGCTCGGCACACGTGACGCCGGTTATCATCGCAGGCACCGCCGATGCCTGTTCGACTCGCGATCCTTGCCGTGGTGCTGACGACCGCGTGCGCGCCGGCGCGGCCCGCCACCACCGGTGGCGCCACGGCGCCGCTCAACCTGCTGCTCATCACCCTCGATACGTTTCGCGCCGATCGCATCGGCCCGCGCCTCACCCCCGCGCTCGACCGGCTGGCCGCCGCCGGCCTGCGCTTCACCGACGCGCGCACCGTCGCGCCGCTCACGCTGCCGGCGCACGTGTCGATCATGACTGGCCTGCGTCCGCCCCGGCATGGCACCCGCCTGAATGGCGTGGTCTACACGAGCGGCACCGACACGCTGGCCACGCGCCTGCAGCAGGCGGGCTATCGCACCGGCGCGGTGGTTGGCGCGTTCGTGCTCGACCGGCGCTTCGGCCTGGCGGCGGGCTTCGATGACTACGACGACGACATCGCGCGCGATCCAGCAGCCATGGACACACTCCACGCCGAGCGGCCCGCCGGCGCTGTCATCGACCGCGCGCTCGCGATGCTCGCGCACCGCACGGGTCCGGCGCCGTGGCTGCAGTGGGTGCACCTCTACGACGCGCACGCGCCCTACACGCCTGCACCTGCGGCGTTGAGCCGCGCCGCCGGCGTGGCCTATGACGGCGACGTGGCGGGCGTCGACGACGCGGTCGGGCGTCTGCTCGTCGCCGTGGCGGCGCGCGCGGATGCGGCCCGCACGGCCATCGTGGTGGTGGGCGATCACGGCGAGAGCCTCGGCGCGCACGACGAAGCTACGCACGGCATGCTGGTGACCGAGCCGGCGATCCGCGTGCCGCTGCTGCTGCGCGTGCCCGGCATGGCCCCAGCCACGCGCCGCGATGCGGCGAGCGTCGTCGATGTCGCGCCCACCCTGCTGGCGCTGGCCGGCCAGGCCGTGCCGGACCTCGACGGCCGCAACCTGCTCGCGCCGCTGCCAGATGACGTGTCGAGCTACGCCGAAAGCGAATACCCCACGGTGGCCGCGTGGGCGCCCGTGTCGGCGTTGGTGCGCGGATCGTGGAAGCTCGTGATCGCCGATCGCCCTCGCCTGTTCGACCTCGCCGCCGACGCAGAGGAGCAGCGTGATCTGGCGGCGCAGGAACCCGCGCGAGCGCGCGAGCTGACGGCGGCCCTGCAGGTCATCCGCCGGCGCGTCGCCAGCGCCGGCAACCCCGCCACGGTCTCGGCCGACACCGCCCGGCAACTGCGCGCGCTCGGCTACGTGACGGCCGCGTCGCCGCGCGGCACCGCGGCCGCACCGGCCCCGGGAGTCATGCGCGACTGGTCGGCCTTCGAAGCGGCCCTCACCGACAGCCGCGCCGGTCGCCTGGCGCAGGCCGTGCCCGTGCTGGCGTCGCTGACGGCCGCGCATCCCGACGCGCCGATCTTCGCGTCGTCCTATGCGCGCGCGCTGGCCGAGAGCGGCCGCACGCGCGAGGCACTCACCCGCTTCCGGGCGGCCGTCGCTCGGTTTCCAGGCGACTGGTCGCTCTTTCACGAGTTGTCGGCGGTGGCGCGTGAGGCTGGTCTCATGACGGAGGCCGCGCGCGCCGAGGACGCGGCGCTGGTCCTCAGTCCACGCGAGCCGTCGGCGTTGAACGGGCGTGGGCTGCTGTTTGCGGATGCGGGCGTGCCGGCCGACGCCGCGCGGTCGTTCACGCAGGCCCTCGACGCCGACCCGACCAACGCCACCTACCAGGCCAACCTCGGCAACGCGCTGCGCGCCACGGGCGACCTCGACGGCGCGGCCACAGCCTACCGGCGCGCGCTGGCGCGCGCGCCCAATCTGGGTGATGCCGCCAACGGCCTCGGCGCGGTGCTCGTGCAGCAGCAGAGGCCGGCTGAGGCGGTGCCGTGGCTCGAGCAGGCCGCGCGTGACCCGGCGTTCACCGGGGCGCAGTTGAACCTCGGCATCGCGCTGCAGCAAGCCGGGCAACCGGATCGCGCCGTGGCCCAGTACCGGAAGGTGGCGGCGCTGCCGACGCCGTCCCGCGAGCGCGAGGCGGCGCGCGCGTTGCTCGCGCAGATGGGGCCGCGATGAGCCCGCGGGCGCGCGTCCTGCTGCTCTGCGTGGCCGGCCTCACCGCCGCGTGCGCATCGCCGGCCGTGCCCGCACCGGACACGACGCCCGGCACGACCTGTGCGGCGCCGATCGCGCAGCACGTGGTGCTCATCACGATCGACACGTTGCGGGCCGATCATGTGGGCGCCTACGGGGCCGCCGGCGCGCGCACCAGCACGCTCGACGCTCTGGCGCGCGACGGTGCGCGCTTCGAGCGCGCGTGGGCCACGGCGCCAATCACGCTGCCGTCACACGCGAGCCTGCTCACCGGTCGCTATCCGCCCGCGCATGGGTCCCGCCACAACGGCATCGCGGTCGACGCGGCCGTGCCCACGCTGGCCAGTCGTTTCAGGGCCGCCGGATTTGCGACGGCCGCTTTCGTGTCGGCCTTTCCGCTCGACCGGCGGTTCGGCCTCGCGGCCGGATTCGACGTCTACGACGACGAGTTGCCCCGGGGGGCCGACGGCCGGCCCCTCAACGAGCGCAGCGGCGCGGACACCGTCACGCGCGCCGTCTCGTGGCTGCAGACGCAGTCCGCCCCGCGCCTGTTCCTCTGGGTGCACCTGTTCGACCCGCATGCGCCCTACGGCACGCCCGACTCGGGCGGCACGGCGATCGCGCGCTACGACGACGACGTGTCGGCAGCGGATCGTGAGGCCGGACGGCTCCTCGCCGGCCTGGGCGACCGCGCCAGCCGCACTCTGGTCGTCGCCACGGCCGACCACGGAGAGGCGTTCGGCGAGCACGGCGAAATCGGCCACAGCATCTTCGTCTACGACACGACGCTGCGCGTGCCGCTGCTGATGCGCGGGCCCGGCGTGACGGCCGGCACGTGGGTGCCCGACGACGTGTCGCTCGTGGACCTGGCGCCCACCCTGGCCGCGCTCACCGGCGTGGCCGAGGTGGACAGCGACGGCCAGTCACTCGTGCCGGCCCTGGCCGGGCAGGCGCTCACCCCTCGCGCGCTCTACGCCGAGTCGTTCGCACCCCATTTCGACTTCGGCTGGGCGAGTCTGCGCGCCGTGCGCGAGGGCTCAGCCAAGTACATCGCCGCCCCCAGACCCGAACTCTTCGACCTCGCGCGCGACCCGGGTGAGGCGTCCAATCAGGCCGCGCTCGATGGCCGCACGGCCGCGCGCCTCGACGCGCGCGCCGCGGCGTTCAGCGTGGCCACGCCGGCCGCTGCGCCGCGCGCCAGCGCCGAGGCCACGGCCCGGCTGCGCGCCCTCGGCTACCTCAGCGGCGCGGGCACCGGCCCTGACGGCGGCGCCGGCCGCGGGTCCGCCGCGTCACCCGACCAGCGGATCGACCCCAAGGACAAGATTCAGATCGCGTCGCGGATCGCGACGGTGACCTCGGGCGAACTGCAGGGCGAGGCCCGCATCGTGGCGCTGCAGGGCATCCTGCGCGACGACCCGCGTAACCCGCAGGCCCACCTCCGCCTGGGTTTCGCCGAACTCGAGCGCGGCCGTTGTCGCGCTGCCGAGCCGCATCTGCGCGCGGCGCTCCAGGCCGGAGTGCCGTCGGCCGATGCCGGCCTCGGACTGGCCGACTGCCGCGGGCGGGCGGGAGACCTGGCCGGCGCCGCGGCGGCGCTGGCCGCCGCCCGCGCGGCCGAACCCGGCAATCCGGTCGTGGCCGCCAACCTCGGGATTCTGGCGGTGCAGCAAGGCCGCCTGCCCGACGGTATCGCACTCATGCGCGAAGCGCTCGAGCGCGACCCGCAGTTGCTCGAGGCGCGCTTCTCCCTGGCCCGGGCGCTGGCGCTGACCGGCGACCGCGCCGGCGCGCTGGCCGAAGCCGAGCGACTGTTCGGCCAGTTGCCGCTCGACGCGCCCCAGCGCGCCGAAGTCACGCGTCTGCTCGCCGCACTGCGGTGACCGGAGGGGCCGCCACGGGGCCAACCGTGCGCGGCGGGCGCCCGCTTGACTTTGGTCCAGTATTCGAGCACATTTCGAAATACCTATGAAACATATAGATATTTCCAGCGGAAGATCCATGCGCACCAAGGTTGCAGGTCTTTTCGTGCTCCTGGCCCTCGCGGCCAGTACCGCGTCGGCGCAACAAACAACCGGCACGATTCTGGGCCGGGTACTCGACGACCAGGGAGCGGCGGTGCCTGGCGCCACCATCACGGCGTCCCGGCCGGCCACTGGCTTCACGCGCACGAGCGTCTCGGATGCGGAAGGCGTGTATCGCCTCAACGGGCTCAACATCGGCCTGTACGACATGACGATCGAGTTGCCCGGCTTCACCTCGCTCGAGCGCAAGGGGGTGACCGTCAACGTCGGCCAGACCATCACCATCGACTTTTCGCTGAAGGTCGCCGCACTGGCCGAAACGGTGTTGGTGACGGGTCAGGCGCCGCTCATCGAGGCCACGGTCTCGTCGGTTGGTGGCATCGTGGACATCGGCCGCATCGAAAGCATTCCGCTCAACGGCCGTCAGTTCGCGAACCTCGCGGCCCTGCTCCCGGGCGTGGGCCTGGGCAACCACTCCGACCCGACCAAGAGCACGCAGTACTCGCCTCAGATCAACGGCGGCAACGGCCGCAACCTGAACTATCAGATTGACGGCGGCGACAACAACGACGACACCGTCGGCGGTCTGCTGCAGCTCTTTCCGCTCGAGGCGATCCAGGAATTCAACTTCGTGACCTCGCGCGCCAAGGCGGAGAACGGCCGCAGCAATGGCGGCGTGATGAACATCATCACCAAGAGCGGCACCAATAGCTACCGGGGCAGCTTCTTCGAGCTGTTCCGCGACAAGTCGATGAATGCCATCACCACGACCGAAACGACCAACGCCTCGGACAAGCAGGACTACCGCCGGAACCAGTTCGGCGGCAGCTTCGGCGGTCCGATCCTCAAGGACAAGGTGCACTACTTCGGCGCGGCCGAACGGACGCAGCAGGACACCAAACAGGTGGTCTCGACCTCGGGTCTCTTCCCGAACCTCGACGGCACGTTTGACACGCCCTATCGCGAGACCCTGTTCAACATCAAGGCGACGGCCAATGTGACGTCGAACAACTTCCTGTCGGTGCGGTACGGGCGCAACCAGAACTCACAGCCCTACGGTGCCGACGCGCAAACCCCGGTGAGCGGCTGGGGCGACAGCGACAACTCCTTCAACTCGGTCAACGTGAACCACAACTGGGTGATCGGCGGCAGCAAGCTGAACGAGTTCATCTTCCAGTACGCCGACTTCGCCAACTTCATCTCGGCGAGAAGCCAGGACCCGTACCAGCTCTTCCCGAACGGCGTGGCGATTGGCCAGAGCCCGAACACACCGCAGACCACCGAGCAGAAGAAGTGGCAGTTCCGCGACGACTTCTCATGGCATGTCACCGGCATGGGCGGCATCGGCCACGACTTGAAGACGGGCGTCAATTTCATCAACGAACCACGCCTGTTCATCACCTTCAACTCGGGCAAGGGGGTGGTGCAGAACACCCATCTCACCGACGACGTGAGCGGGCCCATCTCGCTCGTGACGCTGAACGACGGCGACGCGTCGGCGAACATTCCGCTCAAGCAGTACGCCTTCTACGTGCAGGACGACTGGGCGGTCACCGACCGGATCACGCTCAACCTCGGATTGCGCTACGACCTCATCCAGGGCTTCCAGTTCGACCAGTCGAAGAACCCCAACTTCGTCAAAGTGCAAGCCGCCGGCAAGGCCGGGCTGCTGACGGGCATCAAGGGCCTCGAGAACTTCGGCAAGGATCCACAGGACGACAAGAACAACTGGCAGCCACGGCTCGGCTTCGCCTACGACGTGCGCGGCAACGGCAAAGACGTCATCCGCGGCGGCTTTGGTATCTACATGGACATGGCCTACACCAACTCCAATGCGCTCTTTGCCGCCAGCGACGCCACCGGCAAGGGGTTCGGCGCCGTGTTGTCAGTCGACAACCAGGCGGGTATTCGCAATCCCGACGGTAGCTTGTATCGCGTCGGGCAGCCGCTCGCCAACATCCAGAGCCAGAATCAGGCTGGCGCTACGCCGCTCTTCGGCCAGTTTACGGACCCGCGGCTGCAGATGCCCTACACCCGGCAGACGTCGCTCGGCTGGTCGCACGAGCTCATGCAGAACACCGTCGTGACCGCCGACTTCGTGCGGGCCGACGGCCGGGACCTGAACGTGCGGCCGCGCATCAACACCGGCGTCGTCGGCGGCGGTGCCACGGCCGCGCGCCGGCTGGCATTTCTGGGCCTCTCGCCAAATGCCATCGGCACGCGGCCGGCCATCAGCCGTGGCAAGAGCGAGTACACGGCGCTCATCACCGGCTTCAAGCGCCGGATGACCGCCGGGCTCGACTTGACCGCCACCTACACCCTGGCCAAAGCCAAGAGTCAGATCGGCACGGCGGCCGACGAGCTGAACGCGAACCTGCTGCAGGACGCCGCCCTGCTCTACGACGACGACCGGGTGTTTGGACCCACATCGCGCACGGACGCCCGGCATCAGGGTTCATTCGCCGTCGTGTGGATGGCCAAGGGCTTCACGCTGGCGCCGACGTTCTTCTATCGCTCCCGCCTGCCGGTCCCGACCATCCGCGGCGTGGATTTCAACCTCAACCGCGAAAACAACGACCTGCCCGAGCGCGCCTTCCAGTTTGACGGCGTCGGCAAGCCCGCCAAGGACATCGGAGCCTGCGACACCTGGAATTGCAGCCGCGGCGCGTGGCGTACCCAGGGCAACATCCGGTTGTCGTATGGCTTCAAACTGAGGGGCAACGCGCGCGTCGAAGCCATCAGCGAGGTCTACAACGTGTTCAACGCGCAGAACCCGGCCTTCACCATCACCCAGCAGAACCAGACGAGTGCCGCCTTCATGCAGCCCAATGCGTTTGCTGGCGACTTCCAGCAGGGCGAGCAGCGCCTCGGCCAGATCGGCTTCCGCTTCTCGTTCTAGTCAGACCCCGGGGCGCGCAGCCACCCACGCATCGCGGGCTGGAACGGTCAGGTCGGGCCGGTCCGAGATGATGCCGTCGACGCCGTAGCCGAGCAGTCGCGCCACATCGGCCGGGTGGTCCACGGTCCACACCTGCACGAGCGCGCCCTCGCGGTGCGCCTGACGCACGAACGCGGGTCGCGCCACGCGCAGGCGCCCCGACCGCTCAGGCACCTGAAAGGCGCGATACGGCGCGGCACCGAAGCGCGGGAACGGCAGCCACGACCGCAGCAGCGTGCGCTGCGCTTCGGGCAGTGATGCGCTCGTCACGATGGTCGGGGCCACCGCGCGCACCGTCTCGAGCACCTCGCGATTGAACGACCCCACGCACACCCGGTGCTCGACGGCGAGCGCGGCCACGATGCCGGCCACGGCGCGGGCCAGCGCGTCGTGCGTGTCCTTCAACTCGATGATGACGCGGGCGCTGGGGAACTGCTCGAGCACGTGCACCAGCGTGGGCACACCCACCACGTCGGTGGCGGCGTAGGCCGGCGCGCCGGGCTGGAAGCGGCATGTGGCATCCACCCGCGCCAGGGCCTCGGCGGTCAGCGCGCCGACCGGTCCCGTGCGGTCGGTCGTGCGGTCGAGCGTGGCGTCGTGGATCACGACCGGCACGCCATCGGCCGACAGGCGCACGTCGCACTCGAACCCGTCGGCGCCGGCAGCCAGTCCCCGGGCGAAGGCCAGGACGGTGTTTTCCGGCCCGATCTTCGCTCCGCCGCGATGCCCGAACACGAGCGGCCGGTCACTGGCGAACACGGCGGGCGGCGAAAAACCGCGAGAGCGCCTCACCGCGTCATAATAGCCACTATGCCTGTTACTGCTCGTCCCGCCACGCTCGGCACCCTCAAGAAGGCCATTGCCAGTGGCGACGTCCGCCGTCGTTCGGTGAAGGACGAAGTGCGCGACAACCTCATCCTCAAGCTGCGCGCCGGCGACCGCCTGTTCCCCGGCGTGGTCGGCTACGACGACACGGTCATTCCGCAGCTCGTCAACGCCATCCTCGCCAAGCACCATTTCATCCTGCTCGGGCTGCGTGGCCAGGCCAAGACCCGCCTGATTCGCGCACTCGTCGACCTGCTCGACGACGCCATTCCGGTGGTGCCCGGCAGTGAGGTGCACGACGACCCGCTGGCGCCGATTTCCGCCCACGGCAAGGCGCTGGTGGCGACCGAAGGCGACGACCTGCCGATCGAGTGGCGCGGGCGCGACGCGCGCTACGTGGAGAAGCTGGCCACGCCCGACGTGACCATTGCCGACCTCATCGGCGACATCGACCCGATCAAGGCGGCGTCCTCCGGACTGCAGCTCGGGTCGGAACTCGCCATGCACTTCGGCCTGCTGCCGCGCGCCAATCGCGGCCTCTTCGCCATCAACGAACTGCCCGATCTCGCCAGCAAGGTGCAGGTGGGCCTGTTCAACATCCTGCAGGAGGGCGACGTCCAGATCAAAGGCTTCCCGGTGCGTCTGCCCCTCGACGTGATGATCGTGTTCACGGCGAATCCGGAGGACTACACGGCACGCGGCAAGATCATTACGCCGCTCAAGGATCGCATCGGCGCCGAAATCCGCACCCACTACCTGCACTCGCGGGCCGATGCCATGGCCGTGACGGAGCAGGAAGCCTGGGTGGAACGCGGGCTGCGGCTCGCCTTGCCCACCTACGTGCGCGAGGTGGTGGAAGAGGTGGCGTTCCAGGCGCGCCAGGACCGTCGCATCGATCGCCGATCGGGGGTGAGCCAGCGCTTGCCGATCAGCGTGCTCGAGACCGTGGTATCGAACGCCGAACGCCGCGCCCTCATTGCCGACGAGGGCCTCGTGGCCCCGCGCGTCACCGACGTGTATGCGGCGCTGCCGTCGATCACCGGCAAGATCGAACTCGAGTACGAAGGCGAGCTGAAGGGCGCCGACGCCGTGTCGCGCGAGATCATCCGCGGGGCGGTGGCTCAGGTCTTCGACGGCTACTTCGTCGATGCCGACGTGTCGGCCACGGTCAACTGGTTCGACAACGGCGGCACCGTGCTGCTCGGCGACGGTCTGCCGGCCACGAGTCTGGTCGTCGAGGCGTCGAAGGTGCCTGGACTCATCGACCTGGCGGCGCGGGCCGGCTTGCCGGCGGGCGCGCCAGCGCCGCTCGTCGCGGCGGCGGTGGACTTCGTGCTCGAGGGCCTGCACGCGCAGAAGCGCATCGGCCGCACCGAGGCCGGTGGTTACGTGGGCACCGAGCCGGTGCGCCGTCCGGTGACGCAGACCATGCGCCAGGCCCCGGCCATCTCGCTCGACGAGGACGACGCGGAGCCCGGCAAGGGCAAGAAGAAGAAGTACTACAACTAGGGGCTGGGGCTAGCGGCTGGGGATTGGGGTCACCGTCATGAAATTCAAATACGGCAAGTACGTGCCCAGCCTGGCCGACGAGCTCGACATGGAAGAACTCGTGTCGGCGCTGTCGGAGCTGCTGCTCTCGAGCGGCTTCCAGACGCAGTTCGGCGACGGGTCGCTCGATGGCGATCGCACCATGCAGGCGCTGCACGACGCCATTCTCGATGCGCTGCTGAATGGCGGGCTGCTGCCCGGCGAGGTGCTCGAGCAGCTCTTCGGCGAGCAGGCCGCCACCGCCAAGCAGCAGCTCGACGAGCTCGTGCAGCAGTTGATGGACCGGATGCAGGAGGCGGGCTACATCACGCCCTCGCCGGAGCTCGACAGCGAACGCCAGCGGCGCGCGCAGGCGGGCGGCGGTACCAGCGAGGGCGAACCGGGCCAGACCAAGTTCGAGGTCACCGACAAGGCCCTCGACTTCCTCGGCTACCGGGCGCTGCGCGACCTGCTCGGGTCGATTGGTCACGCCAGCGCCGGCCGGCACGACACCCGCGACATGGCGACCGGCGTGGATGCCAGCGGGGCGCCCAAACCCTATGCCTTCGGCGACACGCTCAACCTCGATGCCAGCAGCACGCTGTTGAATGCCGTCACCCGCGCCCACCGCGCCGGCGGTACCGGCGCCAAGGTGGAGATCACCTACGAAGATCTGATGGTGGCGCAGGGCGAGTACCAGAGTTCGTGCGCCACCGTGATCATGCTCGACTGCTCGCACAGCATGATCCTCTACGGCGAGGACCGCTTCACGCCGGCCAAGCGCGTGGCCATGGCGCTCTCGCAGCTCATTCGCACGCAGTATCCCGGCGACACGCTGCACGTCGTGCTCTTCCACGACAGCGCCGAGGAGATCCCGCTGCGCGAACTCGGCCGCGTGCGCGTCGGCCCGTATTACACCAACACGCGCGAAGGCCTGAAACTGGCGCGCCGCATTCTGGAGCGTCAACGGAAGGACATGCGCCAGATCATCATGATCACCGACGGCAAGCCGTCGGCCATCACCCAGCCCGACGGACGCGTCTACAAGAACGCCTTCGGCCTCGACCCGATCGTGATTCGCGAGACCTTCAGCGAGGTCTCGGCCTGCGCCAGGGCCGGCATCCTGATCAACACCTTCATGCTCGCGCGCGATTACGACCTGGTCGCCTTCGTGCGCCGGGTGGCCTCGATGTGCCGCGGCAAGGCCTATTTCACGACCCCGCAGTCGCTCGGCCAGTACGTGCTCATGGACTATCTGGACAAGAAGACGCGGACCATTCACTAGCGCTAATGCTGCCTCCCCTCCTGCCCCTCTTCCCGCTGCCCACGGTGGTGCTCTTCCCCGGGGTGTTCCTGCCGCTGCACATCTTCGAGCCGCGCTACAAGCAGATGGTCACCAAGGCGCTCGAGGGCGACCGCATCATCGGCATGACCCTGCTCAAGCCCGGCCACGAAGAAGCCTACGAGGGGCGGCCGCCGGTGTTCACGCCGGGCTGCGCGGGCCTGATCACGCACGTAGAACGGCAGAACGACGGCGGCTTCAACCTGATCCTGCGCGGGCTGAGCAAGTTTCGCATCGACGAGGAGGAGCCGCCCACCGACGGCGTGCTCTACCGCATCGCGCACGTGACGCCGCTCGACGAAGAAGTGGTGACGGCCGATCGCGCGCCGCTGCGCGAGGAGCGGCGCCGGCTCGAAGGGATGCTGGCACCGTCGCTCTTGAACGAGGGCGGCAGCCGCCTGCCGCGCGACATGGCCGACGACGATCTGGTGAACGCGCTCTCGCAGTACCTCGACCTCGAGCCCGTGGAGAAACAGGCCCTGCTCGAGCGCCACGGGCCGCTCGCCCGCTGCCGCACGCTGGTCGAGCTGATCGAGATGAAGCTGCTGATGCAGCGTCAGCCGGACAGCGGCAAGCTGCACTAGACTCTCTGCCATGACTACGACGAGACGCACGTGGATGACCACGGCCGCTGTGTCCGCGCTCGGCGCGGCCGGATTTCCCGCGGGCCTGCGGGCCCAGGCACCTGGGGCGCCGACGCCCGGAACCGCGATGACCAGCGTGCCCAACCTGCGGCGTTACCTGCACTACGACGTGTTCACGAGCACGCCGCACGCCGGCAACCAGCTCGCCGTGTTCATGGAGCCGCAGCGTGGGGCGGTGACGCCGCTGGCGCTCAGTACCGAGGTCATGGCGGCGATGACGCGCGAGATGAACTACTCGGAATGCACGTTCGTGTTCCCGTCCGAGTTGGCCGGCACCGACGTGCGGCTCCGCATCTTCGGTCGCGCCGGCGAGATGCCGTTTGCCGGGCATCCCGTGATTGGCTCGACCTTCGCGCTGGCTGACGACGGCGTCATCGCGGCCGGCACCGCGCGCTTCGTGTTCGGGCTCGGCATCGGCCCCACGCCGGTGGCCCTCGAGTGGGAGGCCGGCCGTCTGCGCTTCGCCTGGATGACGCAGCAGCGACCGGTCTTCGGGCCCACGCTGCAGGCCACGCCGGCGATGGCCGGGGCCATGGGCATCGAGCCCGGCCAGATGGTGCCGGGGCTGCCGATTCAGGAGGTGTCGTGCGGGTCGGCGTTCTTCTTCGCGCCCCTCACGACGCGCGCGGCGGTCGACGCCGTGCAGATGAACGGCCGTGAGCTCGACGCGATCTTCACGCAGGCCGGCGTGACGCGCCGGGGCATCTTCGTCTTCACCACCGAGCCGGGAGCCGACGGCGCCACGCTCTACAGCCGGATGGTCGGCGCGACCGGCGCGGAAGATCCAGCCACCGGGTCGGCCAGCGGTCCGCTGGGCTGTTACGCCGTGCGGCATGGCCTCGTGCCCGCGGCCGCGGCCGGCGCGCTCGTGAGTGCCCAGGGCGTGAAGATGAACCGCCCGAGCCGCATCCACATCCGCCTCGCCATCTCCGGCTCCGAGATCACGAGCGTGCAGGTGGGTGGCACGAGCGTGCTGGTCGGCGACGGCCGCCTGCGGTCGGCGTAGCCATGACCACGCCGCGCTCGCGCGGCGCATCATGGAGCACTGGTCGTCGCTCGCCAAGGCCGAGCGGCGGCGCGACATCCTCGCGGCCATCGAGCATCACGACCGCGGCTGGGCGGAACCGGATGCGGCGCTCTCGGTCGATCCCGTCACCGCCACGATTTGCGACTTCGTCGCCGTGCCCGCCGACGTGCGGCAGTCGGTGTGGCCACGCAGCGTGGCCGCGCTGGCGCCGGCGCCGTGGGCCGCCGCGCTCGTGGCGCATCACGCCGTGACGGTCTACGACCGCTGCCGGCAGGATGCCGCGTGGCACGACTTCTTCCCGGCCATGACCGCCCTGCGCGACGAGCACCTCGCCCGCGCCGCCGCTCCTCAGTCGCTCGGCCCCTGGACGATCCGGCTCACCGGCGCGCAGGTGCAGGTCACGCCCAATCCGTTTGCGACCGCCTGCCTGATGGCCGTGTCGTCGGTGCACTGACGGGGCACGACACGACGCGCGCCACTGGGCCTCGTCAGGGCGCGGCGCGCAGCCGCTCTGACAGCACACGCCCGATCTGCTCGCCGTGGTAGCGGCCGTTCTCGATGAACACCGTGCCCGTGCGCGTGCCCGCCACCTGTCCCCCGGCCACGAACAGATTCGGCACGTTGGTCTCGAAGGTGAGTGGATCGTAGCGGGGCGCCTGGGTGACGGCGTCGAGCTCCACGCCCGCGCTGCGCAGGAACGCGGGATCGGCGCGGTAGCCGGTGAGCAGCAGCACGGCGTCGGCGGCAATCTCGTGGCTGACGCCGTTGGTCTCCACCACCACGGCGGTAGCCGTGATCGCCGCCACCCGCGTGTTGAAGTGCGCCGTCACCGAGCCATTCGTGATGCGGTTCTCCATGTCGGGCCGCACCCAGTACTTCACCGAGTCGCCGAGCGCCGCGCCGCGGTGCACCATCGTGACGTGCGCGCCGTTGCGATACAGGTCGAGCGCGGCTTCGCATGCCGAGTTCTTGCCGCCGACGACGACCACGCGCTGCCGGTAGTAGGGATGCGGCTCGCGATAGAAGTGGCTGACGTGCGGCAGATCTTCGCCCGGCACGCCGATCAGGTTGGGCAGACCGTAGTAGCCCATCGCCAGCACGACCGCGCGCGCCTCCCGCACCCGCTCGGCGCCGAGCCGCGTACGCGTCGACACGACGAACACCCGCTCCTCGCCGTCGCCCTCGGCCTCCACCGCCGTCACCTGCTCGAAGAGCGCGACCTGCAACTGGAACACGTCGCTGACCTTGCGGTAGTAGCGCAGGGCCTCGGCCCGCGTCGGCTTGTCGTAGGGCGTGGTCCACGGAACGCCGCCGATCTCGAGCAGCTCCGGCGTGGTGAAGAACACCATGTTCACCGGAAACCGGGCCACGGCGTCGACGAGCGCGCCCTGTTCGAGCACCAGGTAGTCGAGGCCGTGGTGCCGGCAGGCAATGGCCGCAGCCAGTCCCGACGGTCCCGCGCCCACAATCAGCACTTCTCTGACAGCCACAGCCTCCGATCATAGCGGAGTCGGCCAGGCGCGCATCGGCACCCGGTTGACGTGATAATCCGGGGCATGACCGCGAGGGCTCCGCTCCGCACCCGACTGCCGTTCGCGCTCGCCGCCGCGTGGGCGGCCGCCGTGACGCTCCACGCGCAGACGCCCCAGGTGCCGGCGCGGGCGCCCGCCCCGGTGCAGCCGCCGGCCGCCGAACAGACGCCGGTGTTCCGGGCCGGCGTCGAAGTGCTGCCGCTCGACGCCGTGGTGCTCGATCGCGACGGCCGCCAGGTGACCGACCTGACCGCGGCAGAGTTCCTGGTCGAAGTCGACGGCAAGCCGCGCCGCGTCGCCACCTTCGAATACGTGAAGCTCACCGACCCGGTGGCCGCCTCATTGGCCCGCCGCGCACCCAAGCCCTTCCGCACGCCCGAGCCCGACACCGCGATTTCGACCAACAACGGCGGCGGCCCCACGGGTCGCGCCATCCTGCTGCTCGTCGACCAGGGCAACATCCGCTTCGGCTCGGCCCGGCCAGTGATGCAGAACGCGTTGAAGTTCATCGACCGCCTGCAGCCCAACGACCGCGTGGCGCTCGTCGCCGTGCCGGCGCCGGGCGAGTTCGTGGACTTCACGACCGACCACGCCACAGTGCGCGAGGCGATGCTGCGCGTGACCGGACGGGTGACCCCGGCGCGCGGACGCTTCAACCTCAGCATCACCGAGGCCTACGCGCTCTACCGTCACAGCGACGCGCGCCTGATCAACGAGGTGCTGGGACGTGAGTGCCAGGGCACCCAGGGCACGGATCTGGAGCGGTGTCAGCGCGACGTGGAGCAGGACGCCAGCGAGGGTGTCAACGAGCAGCGGATGCAGACCGACCGCTCGCTCGGGGGCATCCGGGCGGTGCTGAAGAGCCTGGGCGGACTCGAGGGCCCGAAGGCGGTGATCCTGGTCTCGGAAGGACTCGTGCTCGACGGCCTCGGCGGCGACGTCGAAGACGTGGCGTCGATTGCCGCCGACGTGCGCGCATCGCTCGACGTGCTGCTGCTCGACGTGCCGACCTACGACGCCTCGCAGTCGCAGATGCCGACCACGGCGTCGGACGACCGGCAGCTCCGTGAAGGCGGGCTGATGATGCTCGCAGGCATGGCACGGGGCACCCTGCACCGCGTCGTCTCCACCGCCGACACCGCGTTCCGGCGCATCGAGGAGGCGCTCGCCGGCTACTACCTGCTCGGTGTCGAACCCGGCGCCAACGACCGCGATGGCAAGCGTCACAAGATCGAGGTGAAGCTGGCGCGCCGGGGACTGACGGTGCAGGCCCGCCGCGCCTTCCTGTCGCCCGAGGGACCGCCCGCGGCCACGCCCGCCGACGCCTTGAAGCGCGCGCTGCGCTCGCCCACCGCCGCCACCGCGTTGCCGCTGCGTCTGACGACCTGGACCTACAAGGAGCCGGGCACATCGCGCGTGCGGCTGCTCGTCGCGGCGGAAGTGGAACGCGGCAGCGACGAGTCGCTGCACTATGCCGCCGGTCTGGTCGTGGCCACCAAGGACGGCCAGGTCGTCGCGGCCAGCGAAGAACCGCGCGAGTTGAAGACGGTCGAGGGCGACGACGGCCTGGCCAACTACGGCGGCGTGGTGGTGCTCGAGCCAGGCACCTACCGCCTGCGCGTGGCCCTCGCCAACGCCGAGAAGCGGGTCGGCAGCATCGAGCGCGAAGTGCTGGCCTGGCAGTTGAACGGCGACGCGCTCACCCTGGGCGACCTGCTCGTGGCGCCGGAGCCGGTGGGCGGCGCGGCGCTCGTGCCGGCGGTCGAGCCGCGCGTGCACAACGGCTCGCTCGTGGCCATGGCGGAGGTGTATGCGCCGGCGTCGAGCCAGGGGGCCGAGATTGGCGCGCGCCTCGACGTGATGCGCGACGAAGCCAGCCGCGTGCTGGTGTCGGCGCCGCTGCAGATCATCACCGGCCCGTCGCCCGAGGTGCGCGTGGCCCAGGGCACGGTCAGTGTCGGCGCGGTGCCGCCCGGCCGCTACATCGCGCGCGTGAGCTTCACCGAGGGCGGCGTCGCCCGAGGCGCGCTGGTGCGCCCCTTCCGCGTGGTGCCGTCGCGCATCACCACGAGCGCGGGCGTGCCGATCCCGGCGGGGCCGATACCAACGGAGTTGCTGACGGCGGTGAGGGGCTCGCTGCCGGCCACGTCGAAGGACGACGTGCTCGATGCGCCAACGCTCGCCGCGCTGTGGACGGCGGCCGAACAGGGGCGCTCGCCGGCGGTACTTGCGGCGATCAAGACGGCGCGCGGCGGCCAGATGATGGACGGTGCCCTCGCCGCGCTCTCGGCCGGTGACCAGGGTGCGGCGGCCTTCGTGCGCGGCATGGATCTGTTGTCACAGGCGAAGATCGACCAGGCTGCGAATCAGTTCCAGACCGCCATGCGCATCCAGGGAGGCTTCGGCGCGGCCCGCGCCATGCTCGGCGCCTGCCTGCTCATCGCCAACCGTGAGAAGGACGCCGCCGGGCTGCTCATGAGCCTGCCGGCCGGCAGCGTGCCCACGTTGGGACGGCTCGCGGGCGAGGCGTGGCTGAAGTCTGGGCAACCGGCCGCCGCGGTGGCGCCGCTCGAACAGGCCGTCGGCGCCGCGCCGACCGACGCGCGCGCCGCGCGCACGCTGGCCCTCGCCTACGCGTTGTCGGGCGACAGCGCCAAAGGCCTGCCCGCACTTACCGCGTATCTGGGCGGGGCCGGAAACAAGGACGGCGCCGCGCTCGCGGCTGGCGTCTATGTGCTCTACCGCCGGCACGCGGCCGGCACCGACCCCACCTCGATTGCCAGCGACCAGACCACCGCGCGCGGCTGGGCCCGGGCCTATGCCGCCACGAACGGCCCACTCACGCCGATCGTCGAGGTCTGGGCAGGGTTTTTGGAAGGAGCGAAGTAGCGGGGCTAGCGCGAGCTCATGAGTTCCAGGCTCGCGATCGCAATCACTTTCGTCGCGGCAATCAAGTCGCTCACCGCGCAGTACTCGTCGGGCTGATGAGCCTGCACGAGTTCGCCTGGACCATAGGCCACGCAGTGCGGCACGCCCGCCACCTTCGCCACGTGCTTGTGATCGTAGGTGCCGGGGCTGGCCACCAGCGTGGCCGGGCGGCCGAGCACGGTGCGAATGGCGCTGGTCAGCGCCGGGATGATCGGTGAGTCGTCGGGCGTGCGGGTGGGATGCACGATCAGCCGGTCGTGCACCTCGAAGCGGATGCCGGGCACCAGCCGCCGCGCCGCATCCACCAGGGCCGCGATCTCGTCACGCGTCGCGTCGAGCCCTTCTTCGATCAGGAAGCGGCGGTCGAAGACCGCGCGGCAGTGGTCGGCCACGCACGGCGTCTGCACGCCGTCGACCGGCTGCCCGCCTGCGATGCCGTTGGTGTTGATGGTGGCGTGGCGCGCGCCGGGCGGCACGACCGGCACGCCGGTGGTGCGCCCCTGCAACTGCGGCTTGAGCTGGTGCTCGATGAGGTGCATGAACTGCCCCATCCCCTCGATGGCACTCGCGCCCAGGAACGGCATGCTGCCGTGGCCGATGCGGCCGCGCGCTTCGACCTCGAACCAGTAGACGCCGCGATGGCCGATGCACACGCGGTCCACATCGAGCGGCTCGGGGATGATGACGAAGTCGGTCTTGTCCTTCGAGAGCCACTTGTGCTCGGCCAGGTGGTAGACGCCGGCCAGGCCGCCGCTCTCTTCATCCACGGTGCCACTCACCTCGATCGTGCCGGGCAGCGGAATGCCGGCCCGCCGCAGGATCTCGGCGGCATACACCGCGGCGGCGATGCCCGCCTTCATGTCGCATGAGCCACGCCCGTAGATCTTGCCGTCGCGCACCAGGCCGCCGAAGGGATCCACCGTCCAGCCCGCGCCCGCCGGCACCACGTCGAAGTGTCCGTTCAGATGCACGAGCGGATGTGGATGCGCGCCGGCGCGGCGGCCGATCACGTTCACGCGCGGATGCGCGCGGGTGTGCTCGGGCCGTCCGTCGGCGGCCACGTAGTGCACGTCGAAGTCGCACGCCCGCAGCCGCTCGCCGATGACGCGGGCGCAGGTCTCGTATTCCTCACCGGGCGGATTCACGGTGGGAATGCGGATGAGTTCGGCCGCGAAGTCGACGATCTCCTCAGCATGCGCGTCGACCGCAGCCGAGACTTTCTCGATGACAGAAGGATGAGTGGCCACGCCTCACCATCTTGGATCAACACGGCGCTTGGTTGACAGCCGTCACTTCCCGTAACATTCTGAAACGCCTGCGCATTCGTCACGGCGCACCGAGGATGTTCCACATGCCCGTCATCTCCCGCGTTCGTTCCTCGCACCGCTTCGCGCTGCCGGCGGCCGTCGTGCTCGCCGCCTGCGCCGGCGCCACCACGGCCCGGATGGCCGGGCCCGATCCGCGCGGCCTCACTGCCGTCGAAGGCATCAAGGTGGGCTCGATCACACTGACCGAGCGGCCCACCGGCTGCACCGTGATTCTCGTGGACGGCGAGGGCGCCGTGGGCGGCGTGTCGCAGCGCGGCGGCGCACCCGGCACGCGCGAAACCGATCTGCTCGACCCGGGCAACATGGTCGACAAGGTGAACGCCGTGGTGCTCTCGGGCGGCAGCGCCTTCGGCCTCGACGCGGCCACCGGTACCGTGCGCTGGCTCGAGGAGCACGACCTGGGCTGGGACGTGCGCATCGCCAAGGTGCCGATTGTGCCCTCGGCGATTCTGTTCGACCTGCCGGTCGGCGGCAACCCCAAGATCCGCCCCACGGCCGACTGCGGCTACAAGGCCGCCGCCGCGGCCACCAACGGCAAGGTCGAAGAAGGCAGCGTCGGGGCGGGCGCCGGCGCCACGGTGGGCAAGTCTGGCGGCGGCAACCGCGCGATGAAGGGCGGACTCGGCAGCTACGCCATCACGCTGCCGAACGGCCTCACCGTGGCCGCCATCGTGGCCGTGAACGCCGTCGGCGACATCATCGATCCCGATACCGGCAAGGTCGTGGCGGGCGTGCGCAATCCCGACGGGTCGTTGGCCGACGCGCGCGTGCTGCTGCGCAACGGGCCGCCCCTGCAGCAGCCGCGTCCAGGAGAGAACACCACCATCGGTCTCGTGGCCACGAACGCGAAACTGACGAAGGCCGAAGTGCACCGCATGGCCCTCATGGCCGACGACGGCTTCGCGCGCGCCATCTACCCCGCCCACACCATGGGCGACGGCGACACCGTGTTCTCGCTCGCGACCGGCAAGTGGACCGGTCAGGTCAACATCACGCAGATTGGCGCGCTCGCCGCCGACGTGATGGCCAGGGCCATCGTGCGCGCGGCCACCGAGGCCACCGGTCTCCCCAATCTTCCGGCCGTCCGCGACCTGCCGAAGCGCTAGGCGCGACGGGCAACTTCGTCACTGAGGAGTGTGCGTCGGTGAAGGCAGACATGTTCCGGCTCGACGGCAAGGTGGTCGCGGTGATCGGCGCCGGCAGCGGCATCGGCGCGGCGGTGGCGATGGCCGTCGGCGCGCACGGTGGCCACACCGTGTGCTGCGACCTGAAGGCCGAGAGCGCCGAGGCCTCGGCCAGCGCCATTCGCGCGGCGGGCGGTGCCGCTGACAGCGCGGTGCTCGACATCAACGACGAGCCCGGCGTCACGGCGGCCCTCGCCGCCCTCGCCGCGACCCATGGCCATCTCGACGGCCTCGTGTGCACGCCGGCCATCAACGTGCGCAAGCCGATGCTGAAGTACACCGGCGAGGAATTCGATCGCGTCGTGGCCGTGAACCTGCGCGGCAACTTCAACGTGCTCACGGCCGCCGGCCGCATCATGACCGCGCAAGGCTCCGGCAGCATCGTGCTCTTCAGTTCGATCCGCGCGCTCGTCACCGAACCCGGGCAGTCGGTCTACGGCATGACCAAGGCCGGCATCGTGCAGCTCGCCAAGTCGGCCGCCACCGAATGGGCCACCTCCGGTGTGCGCGTGAACGCCATCGCCCCGGGCGTGACCGAAACGCCGCTCACCGCGCCGATCAAGGCCAACGCCGAGTGGTACCACGCCTACGCCGCCAAGAGCCCGATGAACCGCTGGGCCAGAGCCGACGAAATGGCCGGCCCCGCCGTGTTCCTGTTGTCGGACGCGGCCAGCTACGTGACCGGCACGATTCTCTACGTCGATGGCGGCTGGACCGCCGCCGACGGACGCTTCATGCCGCCCGGCATGTAGCAGAGCAGGGACTGACGCCGGCACGCCCGAGCCCCCAGCCCCAGGGATACTCGATGAATCACTACACAATTGCCACCATTGCCGGCGATGGCATCGGTCAGGAAGTGACCCCGGCGGCGCGGGCCGTGGTGGACGCGGTGGCGCGCACGCATGGCTTCACCACCAGCGTCGTGCAGCATCCGTGGGGGTGCGAGTACTACCTGCGCGAAGGGCGGATGATGCCGGCCGACGGGCTCGCACAGTTGCGCTCGTGCGATGCCATCTACCTGGGCGCGATCGGCGCGCCCACGGTGCCGGATCACGTGTCGGTGTGGGAACTCATCCTGCCGATCCGCCAGCACTTCGAGCAGTACGTCAATCTGCGGCCGATGCGGCTGCTGTCGGGCGTGCCCGGGCCGCTGCGCGACCGCACCCCGGCCGACATCGACTGGGTGTGCGTGCGCGAGAATTCCGAAGGGGAATACGCCGGGCTCGGCGGCCGGCTCCACAAAGGCACGCCGCACGAAGTGGCCGAACAGACCGGCCTCTTCACCCATCGCGGCATCGCGCGCGTGGTGCGCTTCGCCTGCGAGCTGGCGATGTCCCGTCCCCGCAAGCTGCTCGCCAGCGCCACCAAGTCGAACGCGCTGCAGCACTCGATGGTGCTGTGGGACGAGGTGGTCGACGAGGTGGCGCGCGACTTCCCCGCTCTCACCATCCGCAAATATCACGTGGACGCGCTGGCCGCGCGCATGGTGACACATCCGCAGACGCTCGACGTGATGGTGGCGTCGAACCTGTTCGGCGACATCCTCACCGACCTGGGCGCGGCCGTGTCGGGCTCACTCGGCGTGGCGCCGGGCGCGAACCTGAATCCCCCGCGCGAGCATCCGTCGATGTTCGAGCCAATTCACGGCTCCGCCCCAGACATCGCCGGCCGCGGCATCGCCAATCCGATCGGCGCGATCTGGGCGGCCGCGCTGATGCTCGATCACCTGGGCGAGACCGACGCCAGCCGTCAGGTGGTGACGGCGATTGAAGGCGTGCTCGCCGCCGGAGCCGTCCGCACACCCGATCTGGGCGGAGCGGCAACCACCGCCGACATGACATCGGCGGTCATCGCCGCACTCTGATCCCAGTCGCCGCTCAGCGCGACGCCGACATCTGCCTGGCGTGCGTCAGCGCCGGCCGGTCAGCCGACGTCTGCCCCGCTACGGCGAGCAGTTGCTTGTAGAGCGCCGCGGCAGCTGCCGTGTTGCCATCGGCCTCGGCCGCGCGGGCCGCCCCGTAGAGGCCGAGGAACCGTCCGGGCTCCTTCGCCATCGTCTTCTGGAAGGCCGCCTGGGCTTCCTTGGCGCGGCCGGCGTCGAGCAGCATGAACCCAAGCAGCTCCCGCGCCGGCGCGAGGGGCCCGGGCGTAACCGCCGACTTGTCGGTGAGGTCTTCGGCATCAGCCGCAACCGACAGCAGTTCCACGCCCTTCGCCTTGTCGCCCTCGGCGAACACCTTCCAGGCCTGCGCCACCTGGCGCTGGATGTCGACCTGCTCGGCCCAGTACGTTTCCTTGGTCGCAACGAGCAGCTTCTGGATGGCGATCAGCCGTTCGATGTCCGCCGCCGCCGCGGCCGGCGTGCCGGCCCGTGCCGCGCCGACCGCGCGGGCGAAGTGTGTGATGGCCTCGGTATAGGGCGCGGCCGGAGCGGGCCGCACGGTGAGGGCCGCGGCCTCCGCCCATGCTTGACGTTCGAGAGCGACGCGCGCGGGAATGGCCGCCAGCGCGAACGCATACGGGCCGCCCACGGCACCGGCTTCGAACGTCACCGCGCGATCGCGCGCCACCTTGGCCCCGGCATCGTCGGCGAGCTGCAGGTAGGCGTAGGTCTGATAGTCGAGCGCGTGCAGCTCTTCGCCCGCGCCGACAGGACCACCGGCCTTGCGCGCAGCTTCGGCCGACTTGCGGTTGGTCTCGACCGATTCCTTCCACTCGCCGACGCGCGTGAAGGTGTGCGACGGCATGTGGAGCGCGTGCGGCACGACCGGCGCAATCGACGCGTAGCGGCGCGCGGCATCGAGCGCCCGCGGCGCCAGCGGCGGCGCGTCATAGGCATGGATGATGTAGTGCGCCAGGCCGGGATGACCCGGCATCTTCTTGAACATGACTTCGAGAACTTCAGCGGCCTTCAGATTCGCGGCGTAGGTCTTGTCGGTCGGGGTGGCGGTCTGGGCCACGGCCAGGGCCCAGAAGATGCGCGCCTCGATATCAGCCGGGTTGTCCTTCGACACCTGGCCCGTCGTGGTCTCGTAGGCCACGATGCGCGCGCGCTGGGTGGTGACGTCGTCGCTCGCGAACAGCCCCGCCACGGCGTCGATGTAGCCCTGCTCGCGCCTGGTGGGCGTGCCGGTCGCCTGCGCCTTCTCGATGGCGGCCTTGCCGGTAGCGATGGTCTGCGGCGTGCGCAAGCCGCCGAATGGGTTGCCCCAATGCGTGAGGGCCACGCCCCAGAGGGCCATGGCGCAGTTGGGATCCTTCGCGAGGATGCCCTCGAAGGCCTTACGCGCCTCGGGGAACCAGAACGAGTGCAGTTGCGCCACGGCGCTGTTGAAGTCGGCCTTCACGGCCGTGCTACACGACGTCTGGAAGTCGACGGCGCCCACCTGATCCACTGACAGTGGGCCACCGCCATGGTTCTCGTGCTGGGCCACCGCCGGTGCACTCAGTAGACACATCACCGCCGCGATACGTACGCTCTGTCCCACGGGTCTCTCCTTGTTGCGGGTCGCGCCCGCCTTCACACCACGATTTTCACGACGTGCCACTGCCTGCCGCTGCCTGTCCTATCTGCCGAAACTCAAGCGGTCGAGCGCCACGCGCCCGTTGCTGATGACCAGCAGCGGATCGAGCAAAGCGCGCGGCTGCTCGAGCGGATTGCCGTCGACCACGATCAGGTCGGCCTCGAACCCCTGCCGCACCTGCCCGATCTGCGTGTCGAGCTTCAACAGCTCGGCGTTCACCGTCGTGGCCGACTGCAGTGCCGCCAGCGCCGGCAGTCCGGCCGCCACCAGCTCGATCACCTCGCGTGAAATCCGAGCGATGCTCGACGGCCCGTAGCCCGTGTCGGACCCGGCCGCGATCTTCACGCCCCGCGCCCGGGCGCGAGCGATGGTGTCCACCAGCACCGGTTTCATCATCTGGCCGCGGCGCTGCAACCCCGCGTTGTCGTACTCGCCCCCCGGCATCGCCAGGTCGTTCACGACGTCGGCGGTCGGAACGAAGAAGACGCCGCGCTGCGCCATCAGGGTGAGCGTCTCGTCGGTCAGGTAGGTGCCGTGCTCGATGCTGCGCACACCGGCCTTCACGGCGGCGAGCGCCCCTTCGGCGCCATGCGCGTGTGCCAGCACCGGTACGCCGCGCGCGGCGGCCTCGGCCACGACCAGCGCCAACTCCGCCTCGCTGTAGACCTGCTTGCGCGGATCGGTGTCGGGCGTGCCGGCGCGTTCGGTGGCGAGCACCTTGATCCAGTCCACGTTCCGCGACAGGTTGAACTTCACGAAACGCCGGAGCGCATCCGTGGTGGTGAGGCCGCCCATCAGATCGCCGAGCTCTGGCGCATCGAGGAACGCTTCTGGCGCCGGCTGCGGCCGCACGTGATAGCCGGCCGCCAGCACGTCGGGCCCGGGCAGGTAGCCGCGCTTCACGAGATCCCGTAAGCCCACGTCCGCGAAATTCGACACGCCGGCACTGCGCACGGTCGTGACGCCGCTCTCGATCGCGGCCCGCATGGCGGCAGTGCTCGCGATGTGCACGTGGGCATCGATCAGGCCCGGCACGACGTAGCGCCCGGCCAGGTCGATGCGGCGTGGGGTGGCCGCGGCAGCGACGGCTGGCGCGGCGGCACTCACCGACTCGATGCGTCCGTCGCGCAGCACCAGCACCTGGCCGCGACGCACGGCGCCGGTCGCGGTGTCGACGACCGAGGCGTTCACGAGCATCACCGGTGCCGGGAGCACGGAACCCGTCTGGGCGCCGAGCCACCACGCGGGGGTCGACAACAGGAGCGCGGCCAGGGCCAGGGGCACGAGCACGGAGCGCATGGCAGAAGTCTAGTATTCCTGGCCGACGTTGGCACCGGATAATCGGGCGCCCCGGGTGCAGCCGCCGGACGTCACGGTCTTCCGGATAGACTGGCCCCGTGCCCGCCCTTGCCGGTGTTCGTCTGCTCAGCGTCGCCCTCAACCTGCCCGGACCTGTGGCCCTGGCCCGGCTCGTGGCGCTCGGCGCCTCGGCCACCAAGGTGGAGCCGCCGTCAGGTGACCCGCTCACGACCTACAGCCGTGCCTGGTACGACCGGCTGCACCAAGGCGTCGTGGTCGAAGCGCTCGATCTGAGAGCAGACGACGGACGCGCCCAGTGTGACCACCTGCTCGGCACGACCGACGTGCTGCTTACGAGCCAGCGGCCCTCGGCGTTGGCGCGTCTGGGACTCGGCCCCGCCCGCCTGGCTGAACGGTTTCCGGCACTGCGCACGGTGCGCATCGTCGGCGACACCGCGGCGCCTGAGCAGGCGGGACACGACGTGACCTATCAGGCCGAGGCCGGGCTGCTGCGCGACCGCCTGCCGGTCACGCTGCTGGCCGACCTCGTGGGCGCCGAGCGGGTCGTGGCCACGGTGCTGCTGGCGCTCAGATCGGCGCCCGGCGCGTGCCTCGTGGTGGGACTCCGCGATGTCGTCGACGACTTGCGCGCCCCGCTCGACTACGGGCTCACCACCAGCGGCGGCCGCCTGGGCGGCGGCGATCCCGCCTACGGCGTCTACGCCACCCGCGACGGCCACCTCGCGGTGGCCGCGCTCGAACCGCACTTTCGGGCGCGACTCTACGAGGCGCTCGGTGTGGCGGTCGATGCGCCTCTCGGCGACGTGATGGCGTGCCGCACCTGCGCCGAGTGGGCGGCGTTTGCGCGCGAACACGACCTGCCGCTGCACGCCTGGCCGTCGCCCGTCACCCCTTCGGCACCAGGCGCACGAACAGAACACGGCGGCCGTCGGCCGTGACGTCGCACTGCTGCAGCCAGGGCATCTCGTCTGGAAAATGACGAGGCTTGGCGCTCACCGGCCGGCGCCCTCGGCTCCGCGCTGCTGGTAGATCTTCTTCGCCTCGTCGAACTGGGCGAAGACGTGCGCGCGCTCCTTCTGCGACCGCCAGCCCGGCCACGCCTCGGCCATCAGCCGCAGCATGTCGATCCACTTCACCGAGTAGGCCGCGGCAGAGGCGCTGCGCACCGGCGCGCCACCCACGGTGATCCAGACGGGGTTGGTGAAGGCCTGCGCGAATCCGGCGTCGAGCGGGAACCGCTCGTTCCGCGCGCCCTCGACGCGCAGGTGATACCAGCCGCTCCTCGTAACCTTCAGCGTGCGCGTGAAGTCCAGCGCCGTGCGGTCGCCCGTGAACGGGATCCTCTCCACCACCTCCCCGTTGTGGACGAGCACGGCTTCGGCAAGCGGCGTCATGGACCGCGACCAGCCCGCGATCTCGACGCTACCGCCTCCGGCCGGCAACGCGATCTCCTCGCCGGGACCGCGGCCGTTCGCGGTCATCGTCACGAGCGGGCCGGTCGTGACGAACGCCCGGCCGGCACGCAGCCCCTCGAACCACGCCTCCATCGAGAGTCCACGATCGCCGGTGTAGACGTAGGTCCGAACCGAGCCCACCAGCTTGCTGGCGTGCATGCTGCTGATCGAGTCTTCGCCGCCGGTAGCCGTCACACGGAAGCCGTTGTTCAGGACCGCGTACCACGGGACGAACGAACCACGGCCCGCGTCGGACCACTCGACGGCGTCGGTCGTGCCCAGCCCGGCGTCCACCATGAAGCCCTTGCCGCCGCCCAGGCCCAGCTCCATCGGATCCTGATCGGTGGTGAACGCGTGGACGTAGCCTACCGTGGCACCCTGCGCCTTGGCCTTGCGGAACATGTCGGTGTTACTCGGGTAGAGGCTCTCGATCGCCGTGCCCTCGTAGCCGGTGGTGTAGGGCGAGATCAGGTGATCGCGCATGCCGAACATGAACACGTGACCGTAGAAGGGCGGGCGGTACTCCTGGCCCACGACGAGCACGCGGTCCTTCGTGGACAGCGGGTGCGCGCCGCCGCCCTTCACGAAGTGGTGATAATCGAGGATGCGGTTGTCCTTGTTGGCCACCTGCTCGTTCACGATGTCCTGATCCTCGGCGGCCGACATCATCATCAGGTTCTCGAGCGTGTTGTGCAGGTTGCCCGCGTAGTTCATGTGCACGTGCGTGGAGCCGCTGTACCAGCCCCGGGCGTTCAGGTCGGTCAGGCGCGTCATGCGGACGGTGACGAGCGTCACGTCGCCGGCCTTGACCTCGGCGGCCGTGGTGACGAACGGACGCTCGAAGCCCGCAACCGTGGTCATCGTGACCTTGCCCGCGGGCACCTGCACGGTGAAGGGTCCCGGCGTGTGGACGATGCGGTCGCCGATGCCGCTGACACGTGCGTAGGCATCGCTCGGCACGTACTGCTTCCCGTCTGACGCCGCCAGGTGGGTGCGAGCCGCGAGCGTCTCCCCCGTGGCGTCGTCCACGACCCGCACCGACAGCGTGCCGACCGGGCGCTTCCAGTGCCGCTCCGTGATTCGCACCGTGCGCAGAGCGCCGCCATAGGTCTCGAGCAGCGCCAGCTGCGGCAGGCCGCCCTCGTTCGAGATGAACGCGATCCACTCGCCGTCGGGTGACCAGCGCGGATGGAACGCGTCGTGCTGGAAGAGCGTGAGTTTGTAGGGCTCGCCGCCCATGGTCGGCTGGACGTAGAGGTTGTTGTACTGGTCCGCGGCGCCGGACGTGGAGGCGTAGACGAAGCGTTTGCCGTCGAGGGACACGTCGGGCCGCGGCCGGTAGAGCGTCTGTTCCGCACGCACGACGACGGCCTTCTCCATGCCCTTGGCCACCGCCGGCACCCGGTAGACGTTGCCCGAACCGAGGGCGACGTTCCGGTTCGAGACGAGCAGCAACTCCTTGCCATCCGGCAGCCACGCGGGGCTGATGTGCACGTCGACGTTGCCGAAGTAGAGGCGATCGCTCGGATAGGTGTGGTCGGTCGTCACCGCAATCTCGGGCCCAGCCCATTGGCCGTCCTTGATCGGTCTGACGTAGACGTTGAAGTAGCCGTTCGGCGCCGTCGACACGTAGGCGACCCGGCTGCCGTCGGGCGAGAACACCGGGTCTGTGTAGATCTGTTCGTCGTTCGTGAGCGCGGCGGTGGCGCCCGTGTCTAGATTCAGGACCTCGAGCTGGATCTTCCGCGAGTCGTAGTCGGCGGTGTAGATCAGCCACTTCCCATCGGGCGAGATGTCGGGCGACGAATGGTAGGTCGGTCCGGCCGTGAGTTCGCTGGCCTGTCCCGTGGCCGGGTTCACGCGCCAGATCGAGCCGTGCATCGCCACCGCGATCCAGGTGCCGTCGGGCGACCAGTCGGGCCACCACGGGGTGGCGGACACGGCCGGCGAGAAGTAGAAGTTGTGCATGTAGGTGCCGCCGGTGCGCGCGGCGGGATACCCGGTTACGCCGCGTGTGCCCTGCTGCACCGATCCGCCCTGCACGGGAATGGCCACCGGCGGAGTGGGCCGTGACTGCGCGGCGGGCTGGGCGGCGAGCCAGCCGCCAACGAGGGCGAGAGCCGCGGCTGCGGCTACACCGGGCGAGCAGAACGTCAACTTCATGTTAGCCTCCGTGCGAACGGCTGGGACGAACCGCCGACAATGATGCCGCTGCGGCGAGCGACAGTTTACTCGGAGTATCGCGCCCGCGTCATCGGTGCGTGGCGGAGCGTCCGAGCATGACCGAACCGGTGCGCCGCATCACGGCCGTCGACGCCCTGCGCGGCCTCGTCATGGTCATCATGGCCCTGGACCACACGCGCGACTTCCTCAGCGCGGAGGCCATGAACTTTCCGCCGGAGATGCTCGCGCGTACGACACCCGCGCTGTTCCTGACGCGCTGGATCACCCACATCTGCGCGCCGGTCTTCGTGGCCACGGCCGGCATGGCCGCCGGCCTGCGTCTGGCCCGCGGCGGTTCACGGACGGAGCTGTCGCGGTACCTGATCACCCGCGGACTGTGGCTCATCGCCGTGGAAGTCGTCGTGATGCGCCTAGCGATGAACTTCACGTTCGACCTGCGCTATCCGGTGTTCCTCATCATCCTGTGGGCGCTGGGCTGGTCGATGATCGCCCTGGCCGCGCTCCTCCACCTGCCGCCGCGCCTGGTGGGCACCCTGGGGCTTGGCGTCATCGTCTTCCACAACACGCTCGACGCGGTGACGCCGGCGCAGTGGGGCCCGCTCGCGTGGCTCTGGACCATCCTCCACCAGCCGGGAGTCGTATCGGTTGGCGGCATCACGGCCGTGGCGGGCTACCCCGTGCTGCCGTGGGCCTGCGTGATGGCGGCGGGCTTCAGCGCGGCGGAGATCTACACCTGGACACCCGAACGGCGGCAGCGGCTGCTGCACCTGGCCGGCACGGCGGGCATCGTCGGGTTTGTGAGCTTGCGGCTCATCAATGGCTACGGCGATCCGTCACCGTGGCTCCCGCAGGCCACGCCGGCCATGACCATGGTGTCGTTCCTCAACGCGACGAAATACCCGCCGTCGCTCATCTTCCTCTTGATGACGCTCGGGCCGGCGGCGTTGCTGCTGGCATGGCTCGAGCGCGCGACTCTCGGCTCCCGCCATCCGTTCGTGGTGTTCGGCCGCGTGCCGCTTGCCTACTACGTGGTCCACTTCTGGCTGCTGCACGCCGTCGCTGCGCTCGCGGCCTTCCTGCGTTACGGCACAGCCACATGGGCCTTCTTCTGGCATCCGCTCCCGTCGATGGGTGGCGCACGCGAGATGTTTCCGGCCGATCTCGGCTACCCGCTGTGGCTGGTGTACGTCGCCTGGCTGGTGCTGGTCACCGCGCTCTACCCCGCGTGCCGGTGGCTGGCCGAGGTCAAAGCGCGTCGCCGCAACTGGTGGCTCTCTCACCTCTGATGACACGAGCGCCGGTACGCGCGAAGGGCCCGGCAAAGCCGAGCCCTTCGTGAGACGTGTGGCGCCGGTCGACTCGCCCCTAGAACGACACGCGCAACGCCAGCTGCCCGGTGCGCGGACGGTAGGCGTTGCCGATGTTCTGCTGCGGCTGGCCGAACAAGGGCGAGTTGACCACGGCGTTGTAGGAGCCGAAGTTCTCGTGATTGAACAGATTGAACACCTCGGCGATTGCCTGGATGTTCACGTTGTTGATCCTGAACGCCTTGGTCGCGCGGGCGTCCACCTTGTGAATGGCATCGCCCCTGAGGGCGTTGCGTGCCACGCGGTCGCCGGAGTTGAGCGTGGTCGGCCCGTCGTAGCGGTCGCCTGCGAGCGCCGTGTTCATGACCAGCGGCGCGGCGCCCACGTAGAGGCGGTTGGTGTGCGACAACGCGGCGCGGTTCTTCCCGTAGGGATTGCCGCCCACCGACGTGTTGAAGTAGTTCCCGGAACCGAACTGATAGGCGCCCGAGAAGGTCAGCCCCCAGCCCGGCGCCCAGATGCCGTTCAGACGCAGCGTGTGGCGCTGGAACTCCTGCGAGCGCGCCCACTCCTCGTCGCTGTCGATGTCGAGCGGATTGTCGGCGTTCGGGCCGAAGCCATTCGCCGGCGTGTTGTCGCGCGCGAAGAACGTGTAGGTGTAGGTCAAGCCGGCCTGGAAGTTGTTGGCATAGCGCCGCGTGATGCCGTTGGCCAGCGACAGGAAGTCGGCCTTGCCGCCCGATTCGATCCAGATGGTCGGGCCCCAGGTGGGATCGGCGACGCGCCCCTGCGCCGGGTAGCCGGTGGCTGGATCGGCCACCAGGTTGATGTCGACGCCGCGCGGGCGGTTGTACTCACGCCAGTGGGCCAGGTCCATCTCGATGCCCAGCACCGGGGTGATCTGCTTCTGGAAGCCGACCGCGCTCTGCCAGGTGACCGGGAACTCGAAGTCGTGCGCAATCACACGCGGCGCCTGCGGGACGGCGCCACTGGCGATCTGCTGGGCGGTGAAGTTCCGCGTGGGATTCAGGAACCAGCCTGGCTGGTTGTCGTTCGGGAAGCTGTTGACGATGATGCGATTGCCGAACGACTGCTGGCTGAAGGTGACATTCGACACGACCGACCCGTAGTACAGGCCGGTGCCGCCACGGACGACCAGGTCGTTCTTGCCACCGACGTTCCACGCGAATCCAGCGCGCGGCGAGATGTTGTTGTTGTCGCGGATGCCACTCTTGAAGAGCGGCCCGCCAAAGGGCGCAAACACGGTCGAGTTCTTCGTGTCGGGTGGGTCGGTGGCGCCCTGGTCGAGGTCGTAGCGCACCCCGTAGTTGATGGTGAGCTGATCGTTCAGCCGCCAGTTGTCGCCGAACCAGACGGCATAGGTCGGCCGCGGAATGTCGACGTCCCAGTTGCCGCTGTTCTGCAGGAAATTGGTGGCGAAACTGTCGAGACCCGTGAGGTCCCACTGCGTGGGATCATTGCCCGGGAAGCGGCGGTCCATGTCGGCGGGATTGGTGCGGAAGTTGAAGACGCCGCGTTCGCCGAGGTGCCACTCGCCCGAGTCTTTCCAGCCGAGGAACTCGGCGCCAATCTTCATGTCGTGCGAGCCCTTGTTCCACGTCAGGTCGTAACGCGCCGTGATCTGATTCTGGTTGAACTCCTGCGGGAAGTTCTGGGGCGGCCCGATGGTGCCGTTGATGAAGTTGAACGACGGGGTGCCCGTGCCGAGCCAGCCGGGAGGCGCCGCCGTCGCCAGCTGGTCGAGCGCGACGCCGTTGGTCCAGCCGAAGGAGTTGTAGCCGACCCGCACTTCTTCGACCAGGCTCGAGGAGCGCACGTGCGACCAGCTCACCAGGAAGTTGTCGGCCTTGCGCGTGCGCGACGCCGACTGCGTGGGATGCTCGGCCTGCTTGTCGTTGGGCCGGTCGAACCGCCAGAACGAGTAGCGGTACGACAGGTGGGAGTTGGCCGTCCAGTCCTGGTCTACGCGGCCGAGCGCGCTGTGGTTGACCTGCTTGTCGGCGGCCGACGAGCGAATCGAGGCCAGGTTCACCGGCGCGAAGAAGACGGTGCCAGGTTCACGCTCATATTCGTAGCTCAGGAAATAGTGGAGCTTGTCCTTGCGCAGCGGCCCGCCGAGCGACGCTCCGGTCTGCTGGTTCTGGTACGGCAGCACGCGCTTGGCGACGAAGTCGGCGCTGTTCCACTGGTCGTCGCGAAAGTACCCGTAGATCGAGCCCCGCAAGTTGTTGGTGCCCGACTTCGAGATGGCCTGCACCTGCACGCCCGTCGAACGGCCTTGCGTGATGTCGAAGAGGTTGGTGATGATCTGGAACTCCGCGATCGCCTCGCGGCTGAATCTCGGCTGGCCGAAACCGGAGCTCGCCACCTTATTGGTGATCTGCTGGCCGTCGAGGTTGAGCTGGAACGCGTTGTCGTCGCCGACACCGGGCCGGTTGTCCACGTTGTTCGCGGTGATGCCCTTCACCTGCAGCGACAACTCCATCCAGTTGCGACCGGCGAGCGGCAGCTCTTCCATCTGGCGGCGGTCGACGTTGCCGGCGACCTCCGACGAGGTGATGTCGACGAGCGGCGATTCACCGGTGACGACGAGGGTTTCCGACAACGACCCCACTTTGAGCGAGAACGGCAGCGTGGCGTTCTGGCCGACGCGCAGCTCTAACACAGGCACCGTCGATGAGCCAAAGCCGGACAGCTCGGCTCCGAGCGAATAGCGGCCAGGCGACAAGTTGACGAGCTGATATTCACCCTTGGCGTCGGTCACGGTCGCCGAGACGCGCCCGGAGTCGAGGTTCGTCGCCGTCACGGTCACCCCAGGCAAGACGCCCTTCGACTCATCGGTGACGACGCCCGATACCGAGGCATTCTGTTGGGCGAACCCGGAGGTGACCGATAGCAGCCACGCTGCGGCCCACAGACCGATAGTACGAACGCGCATAACGCCCCCTCCCCCGTTCCTGAGAATCCACGACCAGCTGCACGAACGCGACGTTTCCTCAGCGCCGCACACATCACATGCGTGTGACGCCAGGAAACAGCGCGGACTATAACACATGGCCATATGCGCGTTGCGCCTGGTGCGGCCCCGGACTATCATCCGCGCCGACGGCGACGCGGCCGTCGCCACAGCCGGGGAACACGCACGCATGTCCACCAACGTCACTCATGAGTCGCCGCAAGCAGCCAACCACGCCGCCCTCGCAGCCCTGGCGTTGGCGCGCTGGCGGATCGGCCTCGGTCTCACCGCCGTCATGACCGCCATCTACGTGGTGTTCATCCTGCTCATCGCCTACGGCAAGGCGTTCCTCGGCACGGTCATCGTGCCCGGCCTCAGCATCGGCATCGCGCTGGGCGTGCTGGTGATCCTGTCGGCCTGGGCGCTCATCCTGATCTACGTGCGCTGGGCCAACGCCCACTACGACCACCGGGTCGCCGCGATTCGCGACGGGAGGGTGCGATGAACGGCGCCGCGGGCGAGCCCAACCTGATCGCGATGATCGGCTTCTTCGTGTTCATCGCCGCGTCGCTCGGCATCACCTGGGTGGCGGCACGGCGCACCAAGACCACGGAGGACTTCTACACCGCCGGACGCTCGGTGACGGCGTGGCAGAACGGCCTGGCGCTGGCCGGCGACTACATGAGCGCGGCCAGCTTTCTGGGCATCGCGGGCCTCGTCGCCCTATCGGGCTTCGACGGCCTCATCTACTCGATCGGCTTCCTGGTGGGCTGGCCGGTGGTGCTCTGCCTGATTGCCGAGCCGCTCAGGAACCTTGGCCGCTACACCTTTGCCGATGTCGTCGCCTTCCGCCTGAAGCAACGCCCCGTGCGCGTGGCCTCGGCGTTTGGTGGCCTGGCGGTGATCGCCTTCTACCTGATTGCGCAGATGGTCGGCGCCGGCAATCTGATCCGTCTGCTCTTCGGTTTGTCCTACGAAACGGCGGTGGTGATCGTCGGCATCGTGATGCTGGCCTACGTGCTCTTCGGCGGCATGCTGGCCACTACCTGGGTGCAGATCGTGAAGGCCGTGCTGCTCATGAGCGGCGCGGCGCTGCTGGCCCTGATGGTGCTCGCGCGCTACTCGTTCAATCCGCTCGCGCTCTTCGCCGATGCGGCGGCCCGCTTCGGCCCGTCGGTACTCGCGCCGGGCCGGCTCGTCTCCGACCCGATCGACGCGATCTCGCTCGGCATCGCGCTGATGTTCGGCACGGCCGGACTGCCGCACATCCTGATGCGCTTCTATACCGTGCCCGATGCGCGCACGGCGCGGGTGTCGGTGGCGTATGCCACGGCCGCCATCGGTCTCTTCTACCTGTTCACCTTCATCCTGGGCTTCGGCGCGATGGTGATCGTGGGCCAGGACGCGATTCGCGCCATCGACGCCGGCGGCAACATGGCGGCGCCGCTGCTGGCCGAGGCCGTGGGCGGTCAGGCGTTCCTGGGCTTCATCGCGGCGGTGGCGTTTGCCACCATCCTGGCGGTGGTTGCCGGGCTCACGCTGGCCGGGGCCGCGGCGCTCTCGCACGACATCTGGGTCAACGTGGTGCGCGACGGCCACGCCGACGGACGCGAGCAGTTGCTCGTGGCGCGCGGCGCCACCATTCTGCTGGCGGTCGTGTCGATCGCGCTCGGCATCGTGTTCAAGGGCCAGAACGTGGCCTACATGGTGGGCCTGGCGTTTGCGATTGCGGCCAGCGCGAACTTTCCGGCGCTGCTGCTCTCGATGTTCTGGAAGCCGTTCACCACGGCCGGCGCCGTGGCGAGCATCGTCGTGGGCACGACGGCCGCGCTCGTGCTCATCTACCTGTCTCCCACCATCCAGGTGGACATGCTGAAGCAGCCGAGCGCGCTGTTCCCGCTGCGCAATCCCGGCATCGTGTCGATCCCGCTGTCGTTCGCCGTCGGCATCGTGGTGTCGCTACTGGTGCCCGAAGCCGAGTCCGCGCGCAAGTTCGCCGCGACTGAGCGGCAGTTGCATCTGGGCGAAGAGGCGTAGCTCCCCCGATGTCCGGACGCGTCGGTCCCCACCTGGAGTATCTGGACAGCATTCGCGGTTTGAGCGCACTCTACGTGACCGCGTGCCATGCATACCTGATGTATGCGCCGGACTTTTACGGGCAGGGCATTCGAACAGTCTCGGGAAGCCTCTTCTGGGGAACGTCCTGGCTGATGTTCGGACGGTCGGCTGTCGCAGTCTTCATCGTGCTGTCCGGCTACTGCCTGATGCTGCCGGTGATTCGGTCGCCCGCCTGGCACACGCCGTGGACGTTCTGGGGGTTCATGGCGCGGCGGGCGCGACGCATTCTGCCGCCCTACTACGGAGCGCTGGCACTCTCGATCGTCCTGATCGTCATGGTGCCTCGGCTTGATGATCCCGCGATCAATGAGTGGCACAAGAGCTTTCCTGCCCTCAGCAGCGGCTCCGTCGTCTCTCACCTGCTGCTCGTCCACAACTACTTTCCGCCCTATCAATACGCCATCGACCATCCGCTGTGGAGCATCGCCACCGAGTGGCAGATCTACTTCCTCTTCCCGCTGCTCGTGGCGATCGGGAGGACGAAGGGCGCCTTCAGCATCGTGACCACGGCGGGCGCCATCACCATCGCCCTGAATCTGTTCATCCTGAACGTCTGGCCGCAGCACAACCCGTGGCCCCCGCAGTTCGTCGGCTTGTTCGGGTTCGGGATGGCTTGCGCGGCGTGGAGTCGTCCGCCAGCCGAGGGCGCGGCGCTCCTCGAGGCGCGCCGCTGGAGCCGTCAGGCCACGGTGCTGCTCAGCGCGGGAGTCGTGTCGAACGTCGTGTTCCTCGGGACCGGCCAGGAGCAGATTCCGGACATCTTGATCGGAGGCGGGATCGGCTGTGCGATGGTGTTCCTCACGAACGAGCTCGCGCTCGGCAGACGTCCCTCCGTCCTACGCCTGCTCGAGCAGCGGCCGCTGGTCTGGTTGGGCCGATTCTCGTACAGCCTGTACCTGGTTCACGCGCCACTACTGGCGCTGTCCTATCTCCTTGCCAGAGGCCTGCACCTGGGCCCGGTCGGGTTCCAGATCTTCATACTCGGCGTCGGGCTACCAGCGACGATCGTCGCGAGCTATATGTTCTTCCTGGTGTGCGAGCGACCGTTCCTCAGGTCCAGGCCGCGCCCCGCTGCTGTGGTCCTGCCCAGGCGCCAAGCGCGCTCGGTCGATGGCGTAGACGACATAGCCTGACGCCTCCTCGCCCGCCACAATTCGAACGCTACCGCGGTAGGCCTCACGGAGGTCATCGAGCAAGCGGCGATAGTGCGGTGTCTCGCTGAATCCAGGGTCGGGGCTCCAGATGCAATAGTCCACTCCCGATTGCAGTAGTCGGTGGCGAAAGGCCTCGACCGTGCCGAGCGGGGCGCGGTCTTGCCCCGGTGGCGCGTAGAAGAGCGCATAGGAGTCCGCGGTGAAGGCGCGAATGGACGCCCTGCCGGTAAACAAGAAGTAGACGGGATCGAGATTGCCGGCAACGACGGCGGTCGCGGGCGTTTCACGTTTGACCCAGTCCAGAAGCGGCACGAGTTGGCGCCAGTCTTCGGCGGATGCGGCCCACGGTGCCACGGCACCGGCCCACTGCGCTTTCCTCACCACTTCCACGGTTC
>Ga0163144_10002943_pt1 | contig 38873 bp, 29 predicted proteins | sample OliLak19BULKMAT1_FD_123175 | JGI IMG/M metagenome (GOLD analysis project Ga0163144, IMG submission 123175) | Freshwater microbial mat bacterial communities from Lake Vanda, McMurdo Dry Valleys, Antarctica - Oligotrophic Lake LV.19.BULKMAT1 | ecosystem: Environmental > Aquatic > Freshwater >...
CGACGGGTCCACTGGAAGGTCAGCGACGAACTCGCGGTCCCCGGGCGGGTGGAAGACAGGACAACGATCTCGGTCTCCCCCCCCTGCGCCCCCCCCTCGCCACCGAACGTTCGGACCTCCGTCACGAGCGCGCCCGAGCGGAACGCCTGCCGGAGCGCGTCGAGGCTCTGGCGGACCCGAGGATCGTCCGGCGACACCCCGGGGGACAGGAACCGCGCCAAGTCCCGCGTCCCCACCCCCGGGGTCTCGAGCGCGTTCGCGAACGACCGGGCGGTCTCGGTCAGCGCCGGCCGCCCGGAGGCCTGCGCCGCCCCGACCACGCCAATGACGACGACCCCCGCCACGACGAGCGCGGCGGCGCAGAGGAGCGTGACGATGGGCCTCGGGCCGTCCATCCCCCGAGTATAGGCGGTCGGCCGCGCAAGGTCCCCGGGTTCAGTCGTCCCCCCCTTCCCGTCGATGAAGACAACCCAACGCAACGTTGGGCGCCCGGGGGGGCACCATGGTCGAGGACATTCCCGTCGCCGGCACGCCGCTGGATCCCGGCCTCTTCAGCGGCAAGCGCCGTTCGCCGCGCAAGCAGCGCACCCTGATCGCGGACATCGGCGAGCCGGGCGGCACCCACTACGAGGCCCGGACCGTCGACGTCTCGCGCGGCGGCATGCTGCTCGAGTTCGTGGACGACAAGCTGCGCGCGCCGTCCGACCCGTCGGAGCTGGTTGGGTTCGCGACGCGACTCATGCTCATGTTCCCCACGGGCATGGATACGACGTTCGGCTCCGGCGCGGTGCGGACGCACGCCGCCGTCGTGCGGCTCGTGAGCACGGCCTCGGCCGCATCGCCGATCCTCCTCGGCTGCCGGTTCGACGCGCCGCTCACCGACGTGGACTGCCGCCTGCTCGGGCTCGACCTCGACGGCGACGAGACCGACGACGAGGGCGAGGACGACGTCGCGCCGACCGCTGCGGCTGCGGTGGCCCAGGACGCGCCGGGGGCGCCGCCAGCCGAAGCTGGGTTCGACGACCTCATGAACTTCCTCAAGGACGCCTCGCGCTCGTGGGACTTCGACCTCCCCGCGCCGGACGCGACCGAGGCCCCGGCCGACGCCGACGCACCGGCCACGCTCACACCGGCCACGCTGACCGAGGACGACGTCGCCCTCTCGGGTCGCCGCGCGGCGGCGCAGCGCCCCTGCCTCGGCACGCCCATGAGCCCGCCGTGGGCCGAGCCCGGCGAGGTCGTCACCCACCTGTTCCCGGTCGGCGCACCGGTCTTCGGCCCGCGGTACCGCGGGCGCCTCGTCCACGCCGCGTCGGGCATCGCCCTCGTGGACCTGGTGCTGCCACCTCACGAGGACGACCCGTTCGGGTGGGCTGCGGGCCTCGGCGCGTCCGTGCGGCTCGTGGCGCTGTGCGACGGTCGCGTGCTCTGGGAGACCCTGGCCGCGGTCACGCGCTTCGCCGTCGCGCCCGACGAGCAGATCCGGGTTGTGCTGCGGCCCGACCGCGAGCCCTCGGCCGAGGTCGTCGAGGCGCTCGCGAGCGTCGTCTCCGCCCGATAGCACGGACCCCGCCGGACGACGGCGGACAACGCGAGGCCCGCCGGGCCTCGCGTCCCGGGCGCCCGTCGCCCGCCGGCCTCAACCCTGGGGAAGAAATCGCCTTCGCTCGGTTTCCGGCGGGCCAAGCCCCGCCGGAAAGCCGCTCGGCGCGCGGCCCCTGCGGGCCCGCGCTTCGCCGTCGTGACGGACGTTCACGATCTGTGACGGAATCTTCGATTCCTTCACCGCCGCTCAGCTCGTGGCGACCGGGTAGGACGGCGGGCGCGCGGGCGCCGCAGCCGCCGCGAGGGTGGCCGCCGCGAACTCCGGGAACACGCGTTCGAACGCCCCCACGACCTCGGGGTCGAAGTGGGTCCCCGCGCAACGCCGGATCTCGGTGAGCGCCTCGTCGGGCGCCTGCGCGTCCTTGTACGAGCGCTTCGACGTGATCGTGTCGTACGCGTCCACGACCATGAAGATGCGCGCCGCGAGGGGGATGGCCGCGCCCGCCAGCTGTCGCGGGTAGCCCGCGCCGTCCCACCGCTCGTGGTGGCAGCGCACGACCTCGGTGGCGCCGCGGAGGAACTCGAGTCGCTCGACGATCTCGGCCCCGTACTCGGGGTGCAGCCGCATCACGTCCCACTCTTCGGGCGTGAGCTTGCCCGGCTTGTTCAGGATCGCGTCGGGGATCTTGCACTTGCCGATATCATGGAGCATCGCGCCCAGCTCGAGGTCGCGCACGCGGTCGGTGCCGAGGCTCATCTCGCGCCCGAGCCGCGAGCACATGTCGCGCACGCGCACGCAGTGGTCGGCGGTGCCCGAGTCCTTGCCCTCGAGCAGCGCGGCGAAGCCGACGACGGTGGCGTCGTACGCGTTCTTGAGCTGCGCCACCGCCTCCTGCACCCGCCGCTCGAGGTCGGCCTGGTAGTCGCGACGGAACCGCAGGTCGGCGCGGCGCTGCAGCGCACGGTTCACCGCGATCCGGAGCTCGTTGATCTCCCACGGCTTGCGCAGGTAGTCGAACGCGCCCACCTGGATCGCGAGGATCGCGTACGAGATGTCGGCGAAGCCCGTCAGGAGCACGCACGGCGTCGTGTTCTCGACGCGGGACTTCACCGCGCGCAGGAACTGGAGGCCGTCGATCTCCGGCATGCGCACGTCGGTGAGGATCAGGTCGTACTCGGTCTGCTGGACCTTCTCGACGGCGTCGCGCCCGTTCACCGCCGTCTCGCAGACGTGGCCGTCGGGCTGGAGCTGCCGCGTGAGGAGTTCTCGGATCACCTCTTCGTCGTCGACGATCAGGATCCGTGCCATCGAGACGCCGCCTCCGTGCCCGGGACCCCGCGAGGGGACCGGGGGACCTACCGCGCCGACGGAGGGGGTACGACGGGGTGTCGCACCCCCCCCGTCGGACCCAACATGGATTCTGGCCCCGCCCGGCGTCCGGCGCAACGTGGGAAGGCTCGGGCGCCGTCCCGGACCGCGCGCGCCGCCACCCCCGGGGCACCTCCGGGCGGCCGTCCGGGGCCCGGCGCCCTCCGTCAGGAGAGCGGCGGGACCGGGACGACCGCCTCGGCGGGGGGCGCGGTCGGGGGGCGGCGGCCCGCCGCCATCGCGCGGAGCGCGCTGCCCCCGATGGCGAACAGGCCCCCCGACAGCACGAGGGTGATCAGCCCCCCAGCCACGAGGCCCATGCGCAATTGCTGGAGCCCCATGTGGACGTACCAGCTGCCGAGCGCCACCTCGAGGAGGGGCTGGACCCACTCCCGCGCGGCGCGGTACGTCTTCGCCCGGACCGCGACCGTCTTCGCGTCGCGGCCGACGACCCCGAGCTTCGGGGTCCGCACGAACTCCGTCCGGTGGCCGAGCAGGGCCTCCATGACGCCGCGCGCGTTGTTGACCGCCAGCCCCACGCCCACGATGGGGAAGAAGGGCAGGTAGCGCATCCGGGTCCACCAGCGGGCGTGGACCTCCCGCGTGGCGGCCACGTAGAAGACGACCTGGGTCACGACCACGAGGAAGAAGACGAGCCCGTCCACGAACGTGGCGAGGCGGGTCGCGCCGTGGCCCTGCATCCGCAGGAGCATCACGGGCAGCGTCAGCACCGTCATGAACAGCGACGCGGGGAACGCGAGGTAGGCGCCGAGGTGGAACGACGCGTCGAGCTTCTTGCGGAACGGCAGGCGGCTCCGCCACAGGAGCGGCATCATCTTGAGGAAGCACTCGGTGACGCCCTTGGCCCACCGGTGCTGCTGGCTCTTCACGGCGGAGAGCTCGACGGGGAGTTCGCCCGGGCACGGGACGTCGCGGAGGTACACGCCGCGGTAGCCCGCGAGGTGGGCGCGGTAGGAGAGGTCGGTGTCCTCGCAAATCGTGTCGGCGTGCCAGCCCCCGGCCGCCGCGATGGTGGACTTGCGCCAGACGCCGCCGGTCCCGTTGAACGGGAAGATGTAGCCGCCGCGGGCGCGGGTCGTCTGCTCGAGCACGAAGTGCCCGTCGAGCAGCATGGCCATGCCCTGCGTGAGGACGCCGTAGTCCTGGTTGAGGTAGGTCCACCGGGTCTGGACGAACCCCACCTTGGGGTCGTTGAAGTGGTCGATGGTCTTGCGGAGGAAGTCCGGCTCGGGGACGAAGTCGGCGTCGAAGACCGCAAGGAACTCGCCGCGGGCGCGCGGCACCCCGGCCCCGAGCGCGCCGGCCTTGTAGCCCCGCCGGTCGGTCCGGTGCAGGTGGACGACGTCGTGCCCCTTCGCGCGGAGCTCGGCCACCTTGCGGGCGGCGATCGCGCGGCTGTCGTCGGTGGAATCGTCGAGGAGTTGGATCTCGAGCCGGTCCCGGGGCCAGTCGAGGGCGCACACGGTCTCGAGGATCCGCTCCACCACGTACTGCTCGTTGAAGACGGGGAGTTGGACCGTGACGAAGGGCTCGGTGGGGAACCGGCCCGCGGGCGCGGGGTCGGCGCCGCCGTGCAGGTAGTACCGCACCACCATCAGGGCCCGGTAGCCCATGACGACCGCCAGCACCGCGAGCATCGCGTAGTAGACGCCCAGGACGAGGACTTGCGGGAGGGTCAAGGTGCGCCGGCCGCCGATGGTACGGAGGCCCCGCGCGCCGACAACCCGGGGGCACGGCCCGCGCGCCGGGGGCCGGGGGTCGCGCCCGGCCCGACGGTCGCGGGGGAGTCGTGCGTACCATCCGCCGCCATGACGTCCTCCCGCGCCGACGTGCCGGCCCGCCTCGAGCGGCTCCGTCACGAGATCCGCCGCCACGACCGCCTCTACTACGTCGAGGACCGGCCCGAGCTTACGGACGCGGCGTACGACGCGCTGTACCGCGAGCTCGTGGCGCTCGAGGCCGCGCACCCCGCGCTCGCCGACGCGTCGAGCCCGACGCAGCGGGTGCCGGGCGCCGTGGCCGAGGGCCTGCGCGCGTTCCGCCACCCCGTGCCCATGGTCTCCATCGACAGCGTGAGGTCGGAAGAGGCGCTCCGCGAGTGGGACGCGTCCCTGCGGACGTTCCTCAAGCGCCCCGAGGGCGAGCCCTTCGGATGCTCCGTCGAGCCCAAGATCGACGGCGCGTCGCTCGAACTCGTCTACGAACACGGCCGCCTCGTCGTGGCCGCCACGCGCGGCGACGGCACCGAGGGCGAGGACGTGACGGCGAACGTCCGCACGCTCCGGAGCGTGCCCCTGCGCCTCGACGACCCCGCGCCGCCCGCCTACGTCTGCGTGCGCGGGGAGGCCTACGTCCGCAAGGACGACTTCGCCCGCCTCAACCACGAGGGGTCGCTCCAGGGCGAGAAGCCCTACGCGAACCCCCGTAACTTCTGCGCGGGCTCGCTCCGCATGAAGGACCCGCGGATCCCCGCGTCCCGCCCGATCCGGTTCCTCGCGTACGTGATCGCGAAGCTCGACGGTGGCGCGGCGGCCTCGCAGACCGAGGCCCTCGCACGGCTGCGCGGCTGGGGCTTCCCGGTCAGCGCGTGGAACGCGTCCGTCACGGGCCTCGACGCGGTGGTCGCGCACTTCCGTCGGCTGGAGGCGGCGCGCGACGAGCTCCCCTTCGAGATCGACGGCGTGGTGGTGAAGGTGGACGGCACGGCGCTCCAGGAGCGCCTCGGGATGCGGAGCCGCTCGCCGCGCTGGGCGGTCGCGTGGAAATTCCCCGCCCGCGGCGCCACGACGCGGCTCAAGGGCATCGTGTGGAGCGTGGGCCGCACCGGCGTCGTGAGCCCGGTGGCCGACCTCGAGCCGGTGGCGGTCGGCGGCGTGACGGTCTCGAGCGCGACGCTGCACAACGCGGACGAGCTCGAACGCCTCGGCGTGCTGGTGGGCGACGAGGTCGTCGTCGAGCGCGCGGGCGACGTGATCCCGAAGGTCGCGGCGGTGGTGACGGAGCGGCGCACGGGACGCGAGGCCCGGCCGGTGGTGCCGACGCACTGCCCCGCCTGCGGCACGGCGCTCGTGCGGGACGCCGAGAAGGTGGCGCTGCGCTGCCCAAACCGCTCGTGTCCGGCGCAGACCGAGGCGCGGATCCTCCACTTCGCGTCGCGCGGCGGCCTCGACGTCCAAGGGCTCGGCCCGAAGCAGGTGCGGCAGCTCCTCGACGCGACGCCGCCGCTGGTCGCGGACGCGGCCGACCTGTTCGGGCTGCACGCCCACCGCGACCGGCTGGTCGCGCTCGAGCGGCAGGGCGAGACGAGCGTGCAGAACCTGCTCGACCGGATCGAGGGGGCCAAGCGCCCGACGCTCGACCGGCTCCTCTTCGCGCTCGGGATCCCGGAGGTGGGCGAACGCGGCGCGAAGCTGCTCGCGGAGGCCTTCCGGACGCTCGACGCCGTGCGCGCGGCCGACGTGGCGCACCTCGACGAACTCGACGAGGTGGGCCCGGCCATGGCGACGTCGGTGCACGCCTGGTTCCGCGACCCCGAGAACGCGGCGCTGGTGGACCGCCTGCGGACGGCCGGCGTGGCGCCACAGCCGCCGCCGTCGAAGGCCGCGAGCACGTTCACGGGGAAGACGCTGGTGTTCACGGGCACGCTGCCGACGCTCTCGCGCGACGAGGCGAAGGCGCTGGCGGAAGCGCTGGGGGCGCGCGTCGGGTCGTCGGTGTCGGCGATGACGGACCTGCTCGTGGCCGGCGAGGACGCGGGCAGCAAGCTCAAGAAGGCGAAGGAACTCGGCATCGAGACGGTGGACGAAGCCGAGTTCCTGCGCCGCGCGGGCCGGACCGCCCCGCCCGGGTGACGGCGCGCCCGGCACGGGCCGCGTCCCGACCTTCCGAAGGGAGGCGGGGAGGTCCGCCGGGCGCTCTGGACCGTCGGGGCGAGGGCCGCGCTACCTCGGGGCCGACGGGTCCACCAGCGGGACCAGCCGGAAGTCGACGCCGGTCGCGCCGGCCGCCACGCCCTCCTTTTTCGCCGTCGCCGGGTCCTGCCACGCGTTCTTGTAGCCCAGCGCCAGCGACACCGCGACGTCCACGGGCCCGGGCGGCAGGCCCGCGAGCACGTACGCGCCGTCGGGCCCCGTCTCGAGGTTCACCAACGGGTTCACGCGCCCGCCGTCGGGCGCGTCCTTCGCCCCACGCGCCACCGCGAAGACCCACGCCCCGGGCACCGGGCGCCCCGTGTCGGCGGCGAGCACGCGACCCGACACGCTCCGGGCGCCCTCGAGCGTGGCCGTGACGCCCGCGAGGTCGCCCTCGGCCGGCACCACGAGGTCGCGGCGGAACCACGGGGAGAACCCGTCGGCGTCCACGCGCACGAGCGTCGGCCCCGGCGGCACGTCGTCGCACACGAACCCGCCCGCCGCGTCGGCCACGAACGTGCGGGGGCCGAGGTGGTCGTCGGCCCGGAAGGAGTTGTCGAGCCGGCCGAGGTCCTCCGGCTCGACGTGCCCGAACCGCACGCGCGCGCCCGCGACCGGGCGCCCGGCCGCGTCCACGACGCGGCCCGCCAGCTTCGCGCCGGGCCGCAGCACGACGTCCACCGCCTTGTCCTCCCCCGACGCCACCCGGAACGCGTCGGTCCGGGTCTTCACGCCGGTGGGCCCGACGGCCTCCACGAGCACGTCTACGCCCGCCGGCACCCCCGCCACGCGGTAGGCCCCGAGCCGGTCGCTCACCGCGACCAACTCGCGGACCTGGCCGCCCAGTTTCCCCGCGTCCCGGGGCAGCACCGTCACCCGCACGCCGGCCACGGGCGTCCCGTCGCGCAGCGACACGCGCCCGGCCACGACGCCGCCGGCGCGCAACACGAAGTCGCGCACCACCTCGGGCTGCCCGTCGCCGACGTCCACCTTCGTCTCGGACTCCTCCACGGGCGAGGCCCACCCCGGCGCCGTCACCGTGAGCCACCACGACTCCGGGCGCAGCCCGGCGAGGCGATAGCCGCCCGAGGCGTCGGTCAGCGCCGCCACCTCGCCATCGACCGGGCTGCGGGGGATCCACGCGACCACGGACGCGAACGCGATCGGCCGGCCGTCGTCGCCGCGCACCGTGCCGCGGACGACACCCCCGAGCGGCAGGGGCAAGTCCACGATCAGCGTTTCGCCCGCCTTCACGAAGCGCGGGGCCTTCGCGTCATAGCCCACGGTCGCGCGCGCGTAGCCCGGCGCGCGGGCGTCGAGCAGGACGACGGGCCCGGGCAGCGCGTGCTCGAAGACGAACCGCCCCAGGGCGTCCGCGACGACCGAAGCCGGGGCCGCGCCGGCGCCCATGAGGCCCGTCACCAGGACCACCTCGGCGTTGGCGACCGGCGCGCCCGTCGTCGCGTCCGACACACGCCCCTCGACGCGGCCCGCGCCGGGCAGCGTGAAGTCGAGCGTGCGCACGCGCTTCGTCGTCACGAGGCGGCCGAACGGTGCGTGGGCCGCGGCCACGGCCTCGATGAAATACGTCGCCTCGTCGGCGAGCGTGTCGAGGCGGTAGCGCCCGTCGGCGTCGGTGCGGACCTCGTGGCGCGCGTACGCCTCGAGGCGCTCCGGGCGGAACGGGAGCGCGACGACCGCGGCGCCCTCCACCGGCCGTCCGCCGTCGTCGGTGACGCGGCCCTCGAAGCCGGCGCCGGGCTCGAGCACCACCCGCAGGCCCGCCGCGTCGCCGTCGACCGTCACGACGACGCCCGAGAGGAATGCCCCCGCGTAGCCGCCGAGCGCCACGCGCACCATGTACCGACCGGGCGGGAGGCCCTGCAGCGCGAACGTCCCGTCGCTGCCGGTGCGCCCTTGCGCGAGCGGGCCCGCGCCGTCGGCCAGGTCGCGCAGGGCGCTGAAGAGGTCCATGCGGCCTCCGCGCACGCGGTCGGTCTCCACGGAAACCAGCGCCCCCGAGAGCGGGCGTCCCGCGGCGTCGACGACGGCGCCGGCCAGCGTCGTCGGCGCGCCGAACACGAGCGTGCCGGCGTCCGTGACGCGCCCGTCCCCCACGGTGAGCCCGCCGAGCACGAGGTCGCGGTAGGAGGCGTGGCGCGCGCGCAACACGTAGCCCGGCGCGGCGGGCACCGGCGCGAGCGTGAACGCACCGTCCGCCGCGCTCGCGCCGTCTGCACGGACCTCGCGACCGTCGAGCGTCGCCGCCAACTCGAGCTCGACCCCTTCGAGGGGCGTCTCGCCCTGGCCCGCGACGTAGCGGGTGACGCGTCCCGTCACGCTGCCGTGTCCGCGGCGCGCGACCTCCATCCCGGGCATCCGCTGCCGACGCGAGGCCTCGCCGTCGGCGAGCGCGCGCAGTTCGTCGAGACGTCCGGCCCGACCCGACGGGGCGTCGGTCGCGTCCGCCGCGGCGGCGGCGTCCGCCGGGTCCGCGTCCACGCCGTGCGTGGCCCGCCACGCGAAGACGCCGACGACGGCCAGCACCGCGCAAAGGAGGACGAGGCGTCGCGACATGGCGACGAGCGTACTCCCGACGGCCCGCGGGGGCGTGCTGGCGACCGGACGCCCCCGGGCCTCGCGTCAGTTCATCCCGGGGACCGGCGGGGTGCCACCCGTTCCGGGGACGACGGGGGGCCGCGCCCCGCCCATGCCGGGCCCGGTCGGCCGCGGGCCCGCGCCCATGGGGAACGGGGTCTCGCCCTCGGCGGCCTTCTTCAGCGTGATCTCCACGTCGCGCGAGCCGGTGGCGACGCCGCGCTTGATCGCGCCGTCGTCCTGCTGGACGTAGCCGCGGTAGCCGGGCGCGAACCAGACGAGCACCGAGTAGGCGCCCGCCGACGGGATGTTCTCGATCGTGAACCGCCCCTGCTCGTCGGTGCGGTCGGTGAGCTGCGGCTCCACCGTGCCGTCGTTCGTCGTGGCGTCGGCGGGCGCGCCGGCCCCGCCGCCGCCGGGCCCGCGCGCCGGGTTGGCCTGCTTCGTCGCGGCGACGGTCACGCCGGCGAGCGGCTTCCCGTCCTCGCCCTTCACGACGCCCGAGATCGTCTCGCCCTTCGTCAGCGTCACCACCTGGTTGTCGAGCACGTCGTCGGCGCGGATCATCACGTCGCGGCGGTAGAAGACGGTGTAACCGTCCTTCTCGACCTTCAGGAGCGTGCGGCCCGGCGCGATCCGCGCGATCTCGAAGCGGCCGTCGTCGCCGGAGAAGATCACGCGGGGCTCGAGCATGGCGTCGGCGCGCCATGCGTTCAGGCTGGCTTGCGCCTCGGCGTCGGCATCGACGTGGCCCACGCGCAGGCGGGCGCCCGCGACCACGCCGCCGCGGTCGTCGATCACGCGGCCGACGAGGGTGCCGCCGCCCGTGAGCACGAGGTCCACCGTGCGGGCCTCGCCCACGCGCACCTCGACCGGGTCGCTCTCGGCGGGGACGAACTCGTCGGCCTCCGCGCTCACGATCTGCTTCTCGCCGCCCGGGACGGTGTCGATGCGATATCGGCCGTCGGCGTCCGTGAGGACGACCCTCGTGCCCCCGCCGGGCAGCGCGCCACGGAGCATCCCGCCGGAGAAGCCGCCGCCGCGGCCGCCGCGCTCGGGGGCCGGGCGCGTGCGCACGCGGGCCGCGCCCACGGCGGTGCCCTTGCCGTCGCGCACGGTGCCTTCGAGCACGCCGGCCGCCGACATCACGACGTCCTTCGTCAGCACGCCGCCGCCCTCGGGCATCTCGACCGCCGCGCCCTCGGCCATGGCGTCGGGCGCCACGAAGCCGGACGCGGTGGCGGTGACCGTGTAGCGCCCCGGACGGATGCCGTCCACGCGGAACGTGCCGTCGGAGGCGGTGGTCGCCGTCGCGAACCCGGTCATCATGGCCATGAAGGAGAGCTGGATCACGGAGACCTGCGCGCCGGGCACGGGCACGGTCCCCGCGCCGGTCGCGGCCATGACGCGGCCGGACACCGAGCCGCCCGCCTCGAGGGCGACGTCCACCGTGAGCGTCTCGCCGGCGCGCACCTCGCCCCACGGCGCGGGCGCGGGGGCGCCGCCGGCCATGCCGGGCGGCATCATCGCGCTGAAGACGCTCGCGGCGTAGTCGCCGTAGCCGCCGGCCTTGACCTGCGCGAGCGCCACCGGGCCCGGCTTGAGGCCGTCGATGCGGAACGAGCCGTCGGCCCCCGTCAGGACGATCTGGGTGGAGGCCTCGTCGTCGCCGGGGTTCGACGGAGCCGGCGCGCCGCCGCCGCCGAAGCCCCCGCCACCGCGACGGCCGCCGCCGGCGCCGCCGAAGCGCATGAGGTTGCCCACCACGGCGAGCACCCGCGCGCCCGCCACGCCCGCGCCCGTCGTCTTGTCGGTCACGGTGCCCACGATGGCGCCGCCCTTCACGAGCGTGAAGTCGCGCACCGCCTCGGTCTCCACCGTCAGGCCGCCCGCCATCGTGTCGAAGAGCGGGGCGTAGCCCGTCGCCGAGACGCCGAAGCGGTAGCGCGCGCCGCGCGAGAGGGTGTCGAGGACGTAGGTGCCGTCGGCCTGCGTCATGGCGTAGTCGCGCTTCAGCGAGGTGCCGCCGCGCATGGCCCGCATGCCGAGGTCCTCCATGGCGATGACGGTGGCCTTGGCGACGGGCTGGCCGGCCGCGTCCACGACCTTGCCCTTCACCGTGGCGCCCTCGCCGAGCACGATGGTCAGCACGGCGTTGTTGCGGTCGGGCGACACCACGAGGTCGGCCTGCACGTTCATGGCGTAGCCCGGCATCTTCGCCTTGATCTCGTAGGGCCGGCCCGGCGTCAGCGCCGCGAGCGCGAAGCCCCCGTCGGTGTCGGTCTGGGCCTCGTCGCTCGGCAGCGGGTTGTCGAGGGCGCTCTGCGCCATGGCGAACGCGATGCCCTGCGACATGTCGAAGCCGCCGCCGACGTAGGCCGAGACCGCGGCGCCGGGGATCGGCTTGCCGCGCGTATCGATCACGCGGCCCTTGAGCACCACCTTGTCGCCGAGGAGCAGGTCGCCGAGGTCGTTGACGCCGTTCGCGGGCACCGCGACGCCCTTCATCTCGACGGGGGAGAACGTCGTCCCCTCGATCGCGAGCGTCCAGGCCTTGTTCGCGCGCAGGTCGTGGAAGACGACGCGGCCGTCCTCGCCGGTCTTCCGCTCGAGGGTCTCGCCGACGCGCAGCGTCATCCGCACGGCCTGGTCCACCAGGGGCTTGCGGTCCTTGAACGACAGCAGGCGGACCCGCACGTCGCCCTTGCCGAGCGCGTCCGCGCCGGCCGCGAGGCCGACGTCGGCCGCCTTCGCGGGCGCGGCGCCGGCGGCGTCCCTCCGGGCCATGCCGACCGCGCCGGGCGCGGCGTGCTCCGTACCGACGCCGTCGGTGGCGCCCCCCTGCGGCCCGAACGGGTTCCCGACGAGCAGGAACGCCACGGCGGCGAGCACGGCGAGCAGCACCAGCGACAGCACGGGACGGGACATGCAGACGACCTCCGCGGCGGCGCGTCCAGGCCCGATCCGGGCGACACGGCGCAACCCCGTCACCCTACCCGGCGACCGCCTCCGCCGCCGCCCGGGGGGCAGCCGAATCGGGCGGACCTCGCCCCGGGCGAGCGGACGGCGACGCGCGGCCCGGCCGGGGCCGGTCCCGACGGGCGAGCGCTTGCGCCCGGGCCTCGCGTCATCGCGGGGCGGACGTCCGCCGCAGCAGGACCGCGAAGACGGGCGCGCCGAGAAGCGCCGTCACGACGCCGACCGGGACCTCCGTGCGTGCGGAGCGCGCGATCGCGTCGGCGGCCACGAGGAGGCCGCCGCCGAGGAGCGCCGCCACGGGCAGCAGGCGGCGGTGGCCGGGCCCGACGAGCCGCCGCGCGGCGTGCGGCACCACGAGGCCCACGAACCCCACGAGGCCCGCCGTCGCCACGGCTGCCGCGACCAGCAGGCACGCGGCCGCCGACAGGCCGAAGACGGTCCGCGTCACGTCGACCCCGGCGAGGCGCGCCGACTCTTCGCCGAGCGCGAGCGCGTCGAGGTCGCGTGCGCGGAGCCACGCGAGCAACGCCAGCAGCACCGTCGCCCCCGCCGCCAGGCGGATGCGGGGGCCGTCCGCGTACGCCAGGCTCCCCAGCAGCCACCGCACCGCGTCCTGCCACGACTCGTTCTCGACGTACAGCGCCCACGTCGCCACGGCGGTCACGAACGAACCGACCGCGACGCCCGCGAGCAGCAGGCGCGCGCTCGCGTCGCGGCCGCGCCGTCCCGCCACGCCCAGGACGAGCAGCGCCGCCAGCACCGCGCCCACGAACGCGCCGCCGGCGGCGGCCGACAGCCCCGCCACCGAGCGGCCGGCGAGCCCGAGCGCCCCAGCCCCGGCGGCGCCGAGGAGCGCGCCTGGGCCCACGCCGACGATGTAGGGATCGGCGAGCGGATTGCGCAGCAGCGCCTGGAACAACGTGCCCGCGAGCGCGAGCGCGGCGCCCACCGCGAGGCCCAGGACAACCCGCGGCACGCGGTCGAGGTGCACGATGTCGTGGACGGTGGGCGAGACGTCGCCGCCCTGCAGGGCGGTCATCACGTCGATCGGGGAGAGCCGCGCGCGCCCGACGAACAGGTTCACGCACGCCGCGACGAGCGCGAACAGCAGCGCGAGCGCGAGGCCGCGCGCGAGGCCGGGCCGGGCACCGCTCACCGCGGCGCCTCCGCCGCCGAGAGGATCCTGGCCAGCGCCCCGAGCGCGTCGGCCGTGCGCGGCCCGCCCTGCATGAAGTCGTCGCCGCCGACGTCCACGATGCGGCCGTCGCGGACCGCGGGCACCGAGCGCCACGCCCGCTTCAGCGCGTCGGGGAACGTGCCGCCCGTGTGGAGGATCCACTGCGGCCGCCGCTCGAGCACGACCTCGGAGGCGATGGGCCCCGACGGCATCCCGAGGTCCCACGCGACGTTCTCGCCGCCCACGGCGGCCACCATGTCGCCGAGGAGCCCGCGCGGCCCGATCGCGTACGGCGGCAGCGGGTCGACCTGGCCGAGGATCAGGACGCGGGGCCGGCCCGCGACACGGTGCCGCTGGCGGGCGGCGTCGAGTTCCTGCGCGAGGTCGCGCCCGCGCAGCGGCCGGTCGACGGCGTCCGCGACGCGGAGGAACGTCTCGCGCAGGCGGTCGAGGGTCTGCGCCGCGTCGGTGACAAACGTGCGCGGGAAGCGGGCGCGGAGCGCGGCGACGTCGCGGCCCGACAGGACGAGGTCGACGAGGACGAGGTCGGGCTCGAGGACCGCGACCGCCTCCGCGGGGACGGACGGGTACACCGGGAGCCGCGGGAGGTCGGCCAGCGCGCCGTCGCGCCGGTCCTGGTCGGAGACGCCGACGAGCGCGCTGCCCATCCCCAGCGCGACCACCAGCGACGTGAGGCCCGGCGCGGTCGTGACGATGCGCGAGATCGTCGCGGGCAGCGTCACCTTCGTGCCCGTGCCGTCCACGACGACGCGCGTCGCGCCCGCGGGCCGGGACGCGCGCGGGCCTCGCGTCCCCTCGCCGCCGCCTTCGCCGCACCCGGCGCCGAGCGGCGCGAGCCCGGCGACGAGGAGCGCGAGCGCGAGGCCGCCGACGCGGGACGCGAGGCCCGGGCGGGTCACGTCGTCGCTCCTGGCACGACGATCGGGACGCCGCGCTCGGGGTCGGCGACGACGCGGAGCGCGAGGCCGAACAGCGCGGAGAGGCGCGGGGCGGTGAGGACGTCGCGGGGGGGGCCGTCGGCGACCACGCGGCCTGCGTCGAGGAGGACCACGCGGTCGGCGAACGCGGCGGCGAGGTTCACGTCGTGGAGCGCGGCGACGACGGCGCGGCCGCGCTCGCGCGCGAGGCGGCGGACGACGTCGAGGAGGCGCGCCTCCTGGCCGAGGTCGAGGTGGGCGGTGGGCTCGTCGAGGAGGAGGAGGGGCGCACCTTGCGCGAGGCAGCGGGCGACGGCGACGCGGCGGCGCTCGCCGCCGGAGAGCGCGTGGACGCGGCGGTCGGCGAGCGCGACGAGGTCGGTGGCGGCGAGCGCGTCGGCGACGGCGGCGTCGTCGGCCGGGGAGGGACGGCGCCAGGCGGAGAGATGGGCGAGGCGGCCGAGGGCGACGACCTCGCGGACGCGGAAGGGCGCCTCGACGGCGTCGTCCTGGGGGACGCCAGAGACGAGGCGGGCAGCGGCGCGGACCGGGAGGGTGGCGAGGTCGTGGCCGTCCACCATGACGCGGCCGCGGCGCGGGCGGAGGATCCCGGCGGCCGCGCGGAGGAGGGTGGTCTTCCCGGCGCCGTTGCGGCCGACGAGCGCAACGACGGTGCCGGCGTCGATGGCGAGGGTGAGCCCGTCGAGCGTGGGGACGGCGCCGTAGCCCGCGACGACGTCGTGGAGTTCGAGGAGCGGCACGGGGTCGATTCTCCCCGGTCCGCGCCGTGCGTTCCGCCAATTCGCGCCCGGCCCCGATCGCCGCGGCCCCGGCCGTCGGTTCCGCCAACGGGTGTCTGACACCGGAGGCAACGGGTGTCTGACACCGGAGGGCGGTTCCGCCGACGGGTGCCAGGGCAGACGCCGCCCGCGGCACGCGGTGCTCGGCGGGGACTCGAGCACGGGTGCGTTGCCGGTCGAGTCCAACGTGCAAAGGCGACACGCCAAGGGCCGCCCAGGCATCCTTGCATTCGACAATCACGAACGACGAGGCCGTCAGCGCGGCGCCATCGGTCCGTCGGGCAGTTCCCGCTCCGGGCCGGGGTCGCCGGCCGCCCCCGCCGGCGCGAGGTAGGGAATGCCGGTCCCCTCGAGGAGATCCGGGAGCGGCGTCCACGTGGTCGGGTCGTTCTCGGCGTAGCCCGGCGCCTCGACCGGGTCGGCGCTCCCGCGCGAGAGCGCAAACGCGACGCGCACGTCGTAGGGGCCCGCGCCGCTCACCTCCGGCAGCCGGAACTCCACCTCGAAGGACGGGTCGCCGTAGACGATCGTCCCGTCCTTCTGCGGGATCTCCTCGCTCTGGAGCACCAACGCCGTCGTCTCGGTCGGCGGCGCGCGCCCGAACCCCCGCACGATCGGAGCCGACGTCACCGCCCCCGAGGGGAAGTCGATGCGGCAGAACTGGCCCGCGCGCTGCCGCTCGCCGCGCGAGCCGAACACGCGCACGCGGATCGAGGTGACGTCCTTCGGGAGCGCGCCGCCGACCATCACGCGGCGTCCCCAACGCAAGGCCCGGCACGTCGCGCCCGCGCCGTCGCGGAGCTCGGCGCCGGCGGCCCACGCCGTGTCGGCGTAGTTGCCCTTCACGTCCACGGAGCCGTCGAACAGGACGGGGTGTGGGTAGGTGGTGAACGTGCGGGCCCACAGCGCCGCCAGCCACGCGTCGAACGACGGCACCCCCTTCAGCATCCGCGTGCCGGTCACGTCGGTCTCGGCGAACGCGCGAGCGTGGGGCGGGATCCCGCGCCGGCGTTTGATCCGCTCGTCGAACGGCGTGCCGGACGGCGCGTTGCGCGCGTAGATCGCGGCGTAGAGGAGGTGCAGCGGGCCCCGCTTGTCGAGGCGCTTGTTGTCCTCCACCGACGCGAAGAACCAGAGCTGCATCGGGCCGTGCGTGTCCTTCAGGTCGCTCTCGGGGTCGAGGCCCGCGTGGAGCTTCGACGCCGTCATCACCGCGAGCGTGTGGACGTCGCCCTTGTGCAGGTGCGCACAGCGGATCGCGGCGGACGCGCCCAGCTGCGACGCCAGGAGGCCGACCCGCGTCTTGTCGTGCTGCTTCACGTCCACCAGCCAGCGGACGGCGGCCCACACGTCGTCGGGCATGGCCGCCTGCAGCGCCGCGTCGCCCGCGGCCGCGCGCGGCCCGAGGTCCTCGCCGCCGCGGGCCCGGCTGTCGCCGTGGCCGCGCAGGTCGATCGCGAGCCACGGCACGCGGTGCTCCTCGAGCGCGCGGTGCAACGGCGCGAACGACGCGCGCGTCTCTCCCTCGCCGTGCACGAGGACCACCGCGGGGCTGCCCGGCTTCGCGCCGTTGGCCGCGTACGTCGCGGCCAGCCTCACGTTGTCGACCGCGACGAGTTCGACCGTCTCCTGCCCGTCCACCCGCGGGGCATCCGACGGGGCGCCCAACGGGGCGACCTGCGGCGGGGCGGGCGCCTTGCGCGGCGGCTCGCCGCGTCCCGACGCGGCGCCGACGCACGCGAACAGCGCCCCCGCGACGATCGCGACGCGACGCGGGACGGGCCCACGGCCCCGCGCGCGTCCCCCCGGCCGGCGCGCGGCGAGGGTCACGGGCGCGTGACCTGACCCGTGAACGTCTTCTGCACGAGGCGCTCGCGGCCGTCGAATTCGAGGGCGAGGCGGTACTTGCCGCCCTTGGCGTCGAGCGCCGGGTACTCCATACGCTCGAAGGTGCCGTCGGCGCGGCGGTTCGCGCGCTGCGGCTCGCCGAACCCGTCGCGCACCTGCGCGGCGGTCAGGCCGACGCTCACGGCCTGCACCTGCGCGAACGTGAGGTCCTCGGCGGTCTTGAGCCCGGACGTGCAGCCCGGGAGCGCGGCCGTGACGGCGAGGAGGGCGAGGAGGGCGAGGAGAACCCGGGCGACGGAGGTCGGGGCGAGGGCGGTACACATCGGGCGCGATTCTATCGGTTCCCGCCGGACCCTGCCGGTTCCCACCGATCGGCCGACGGACCCGTGGAACCGCCGCGGCGCGGGTCCGATCGTCCGGTACGATCCGGCGATGGCCGAACCGGCCCCCGCCCGTGCCGAGAAGGTCGACGGCGTCTGGACCTTCCGCGGGAAGCGCCTCTTCCCGTTCCAGGCGCAGGCCGCCCAGGCGATCCTCGACGGCAAGAGCGTCGTCGTCGCCGCCCCCACCGGGGCGGGCAAGACCCTCGTGGCCGACGTCGCCATCGCCGAGGCCCTCGCCGACGGCCGCCGCATCGTCTACACGTCACCCATCAAGGCACTGTCGAACCAGAAGTACCGCGACTTCCGGGCGGCCTACGGCGAGGAGCGCGTCGGGATCATGACGGGCGACGTCACGATCCAGGGCGACGCCCCCCTGCTGATCATGACGACGGAGATCTTCCGCAACACGATTTTCGAGTCGCCCGAGCGGCTGGCCATCGTCGACTTCGTCGTGTTCGACGAGGTCCACTACCTCGACGACCTCGAGCGCGGCACGGTGTGGGAGGAGTCCATCCTCTACGCACCGACGCACGTGCGCATCGTGGCCCTGTCGGCGACCGTGCCCAACGTGAAGGAGCTCGCGGCGTGGATCGCGGAGGTCCGCGGGTCGCCGGTCGAGGTGGTGGTCGAGCACGAGCGCCCCGTGCCCCTCGTCCACAAGGTCTGGGTGCCCCTCAAGGGCCCCCGCGGCACGGACGAGGTCCGCAAGGCCGACGAGGCCGAGGCCTGGACGCGGCGGGGGCGGGAGCCACGGGTCCGCGGCCGCCGAGGCGGCCGGCGGCCCGAGGACGACGCGCTGCTCGCGGCGCCGCGGGAGCTCCTCGCCTACCTGCGCGACCACGACCTCCTCCCGGCCCTCTACTTCGTGTTCAGCCGGCGCGAGTGCGAGGCGCTCGCGCGGGCCCACGCGGGCATGGACCTGCTCGACGACGCCACCCGGGACCGCCTGCTCGCGCTCTTCGACGACCTCGCCACCCGCTACCAGGTGACGGAGGACCCGAGCGTCCGAGAGCTGCGCCGCCTCTGCTCCCGCGGCGTCCTCTACCACCACGCCGGCATGCTCCCCATCGACAAGGAGATCGTGGAGCGGCTGTTCACGACCGGCGAGGTGCGCCTCCTGTTCGCGACGGAGACGTTCGCGCTCGGCGTGAACATGCCCGCGCGCACGGTCTGCTTCCACGCGCTGCGGAAGTTCGACGGCGTCGAGGTGGTGCCGCTCTCGGTGCGCGACTACGGCCAGATGGCGGGCCGCGCGGGCCGGCAGGGCCTCGACAAGGTCGGCCACGTCTTCGCGCTCCTCGACGCCCGCAACGTGGGCTGGCGCGACCTCGAGCGCCTGCACCACGGGACCCCGGAGCCCGTCCGCAGCCGCTTCAACCTCGACTACGCCACGATCCTCAACCTGTTCGCTCGCATCGGCGACCGCGTCGCCGACGCGTGGCTCCGTTCGTTCGCGCGCTTCCACGCGGGCTGGGGGCGCAAGCGGCCGGAGTCGACGCTGCCGCAGGCGGTGTCGGCCGCCGGCCGCGCCATCCAGGCCCGGCTCGAGGTGCTCGAGGAGCACCGCTACCTCGACCGTCGCGGCCTCACGCGCAAGGGGAAGATGACGGCGCGCGTCTCCGGGTACGAGGTGGCGTGCGCCGAGGCCTACGAGAGCGGCTTCCTCGCGCGCTGCGACGCCGTGGAGGCCGTCATGCTCTTCGCGGGGCTCGTCTACTCGGCGCGGCCGTCCGACGAGGCCGACCCGCCGACGCGCAGCACGCGGGGCTTCCAGGCGGTGTGGGAGCGGCTGGACCGCTTCCGCACGTCGGAGCGGCGCGCCGGGATCGTCGACCCCATCCGCGGCATCGACCCGCTCATCTTCGGGATCGCGCAGGCGTGGGCCGAGGGCGAGTCGTTCGCGGTGCTCGAGAGCATGGGCAACCTCGCCGCAGGCGACCTCGTGCGGACCTTCCGCATGACGATCCAGTTGATGCGCCAGGTGTTCCACGCCATCCCGCGCGGCGACCCGGTCCAGGAGATGCTCCGCGAGGCGATCGAGCGCATCGACCGGGACGTCGTGGACGCCAAGCGCCAACTCGAACTGGGGTAGCGCCGCGGACGCGCGACGCCGCACCCGGGCCCGTGCACCCGGGCCAGTACACCCGAGCCAGTGCACCCGGGCCAGTACACCCGGGCCAGTACACCCGAGCCAGTACACCCGAGCCAGTGCACCCAGACCCGCCGGACGGGGCAGCAAGGGGGCGGCGAGGCGCCACTCGCCCCTGCGGGCACGCGCGCCCGGCGCGCGGCGGCGGGGGTCGGTCCCCGGCCGAGACGGCCGAGGACCGAGGTACGGCATCCCGTCGCCAGCGAGGGGCCCTGCGCGTCTCGCGCAGGGAAAGCCTCGTCGATGAACGACGACGCGATGCACGTACCGGGATTATAGGCCCGAACGCAGGGACCGGGACGGTGGTCCGGTGCGGACGGCCTTCCGACCGTGTACCGTGGCCGGTTCCTTCCCCGCCCGCGGACCTCATGACCGACGACCGTCGCTCCCGTCCCGACGACCCGAAGCCCCCGCGTCCGGTCGGCCCCGTGCCGGCAAAGGCGGTCGTGCCGGTCCCCGTGAAGCCCGCGGTGCCCGGCGCGGCGAAGCCCGCGGTGCCCGGCGCGGCGAAGCCCGCGGTGCCCGGCGCGGTCGCGCCCGTCGCGCCGCGACCGGTCGTCGCGAAGGCCCCGCCGCCCGCGGCCGCCGCGGCGCGCGCGCCCGACCCGTTCCTCGGACGGACCGTCGGCCGCTGCAAGATCCTCGCCAAGATCGGCCAGGGCCGCACCGCGACCGTCTACCGCGCGCACCACGAGGGCCTCGGCACCGACGTCGCCGTCAAGATCCTCCTCCCGGAGATCCTCAAGTACCCCGAGGTCGTCGCGAAGTTCGAGGCGGAGGCCCGCGCGATCGCGCGCCTCGACCACCCCAACATCCTCAAGATCTACGACGTCGTCGGCGAGGGCGACGCGCGCGGCATCGTGATGGAGCTCCTCGAGGGCGAGGACGTGCTCGAGTACCTCGGCGCCGAGGGCGGCCGGGTGGACGCGCAGGACGCGCTGCGCATCGTGCGCCAGGCCGCCGCGGGCCTAGAGGCGGCCCACGCCAAGGGGATCATCCACCGCGACGTGAAGCCGCAGAACCTGGTGATCCTCGAGGACGGCACCGTCAAGCTCGTCGACTTCGGCCTCGCGACGCAAGCCAGTTCGGCGCTCGCCGCGGAGCGCATCGGCACGCCCCACTACATGGCGCCCGAGGCGTGCGAGGCCCGCCCGGTGGAGCCCGCGAGCGACATCTACAGCCTCGGCATCTCGCTCTACCACCTGCTCACCGGCAGCCCGCCCTACGCGGGCCAGTCGGTGAAGGAGATCCTGGCGTCGCACGTCGCGGCGAAGCCGCTGCAGCCCGAGCGCGTGGTGAAGGGGCTCGCAGCGCCGTTGTGCGAGCTCGTGCGCGGCATGACGAAGCGCGACCCGCTGATGCGCACCGGCGCCGACGAGGTGATCGCGACGATCGACCGCATCGGCGGCGCCGAACTCGTCGCCCAGCTGCGCCTCCAGCCGAGGAAGGCCCGCCACCGCCTCCACGCCGAGGAGCGCGCGCGCGCGAAGAGCGCCGGGCCCGTCATCCTCGTCGTCGTCGTCGCGGTGCTCGCGGGCCTCGGGCTCCTGCTGAGCCAGCGGGGCAAGGGCGACCCCACGCCGCCAACGCCCCCGACCCCGCCGCCGTCCGTCGCTGGGACGCTTCCGCCCTCGACCGAGCCCGCGCCGACGCTCCCGCCGGTCGAGACCCCCGAGCAGCGCGCCGCCCGCTACGCCGCCGAGGCCGCCGTGAAGAAGGCCGAGATGGAGGCCGAGTGGGAGACCCTGCTCAAGTTCGCGCGGGAGAACGAGAACGACGTCGCCGCCATCGTGCACCGCTACCGCTCGTTCGCCCGCTCGTGGCCGGTCACGGACCAGGGCAAGGAGGCGAAGGTGCGCGCCGTGGGCATCGAGAAGGGCGAGATCCACCCCCACCCCGACAAGAAGTTCGCGGCCGTCTCCGAGGTCGAAGCGGCCCGCGCGGCGTGGGTCCTCCTCCAGGAACAGGTGGAGGCGGCGGTTGCGACGAAGCGCTACGACGAGGCCCTGCGGCTGCTGCCGGCCACCGTCGAGGACCCCGACCGCAAGCTGACGAAGGAGCTCGAGTTGTGGCGGGGCCTGCTGACCCTCCTCACGGGGTTCTTCAGCGCGCTCGAGCGCGAGGTCGCCACGGTCCCGGCGGCGGAGCGCGTGCTCGACGCGACGAGCGGCGGCGGCCTGTGGACCCGGCTCACCTCGGCGGGCCCGGTGCTGAAGACCGAGGACGGCCCGAAGGAACTGCGCTGGTCGGAGGTCACCGAGGAGTCCCTCGTCCGGCTCGCGCAGCGGGCGTTCACCGGCGAGAAGAAGGACGAGCACCTCAAGGAGTTGCTCGCGGCCTTCGCGTGGGCACACCGGCTGCGCGAGCCGTTCTATGCCGCGGCCGTCGCCGTCAAGACGGCGCGACTCACCGGGCCCGGCGCCGACCTCGTCTCCCTCCTCCTCCAGCGCAAGGACCGCTTCCGCTGAGCGCCCGCGATGGGAACTTCGCGAGGGGAGTTCGGTCGGCGCGCGCGGGCCCGCAGTCGGCGGCTCGTGGGACCACCGCCGGCCGAACGCCGGCCGAACGCCGGCGCGCGCCCACGCAGCGCCCGCGCGACGGCGCGTCAGCGCGGCGCGTACGCGACGACGGCGAGCGCGTAGGTGACGGCGTAGAGGAGCACGAACGGGAGCCCGAGCCGCTTGTGGAGGGTCCACCGGCGCACGCCCCCTACGACCTGCACCGCCAGCAGCACCGTCACGGCGTACGCGCACCCGCGGTGCACGAGCGCCACCGTCGGGTCGTGGTTCGGCACCTGCCAGCCGAGCACCCGGTGCGTCAGGAGGACCCCCAGCGTCCCCGCCACGTCGATCACCGTCCCCGCGATCGCGAATCGCAGGTGGCGCGGCGTCGTCCGACGGACGCGGTAGGCCTGCACGAAGCAGCCGAGCGCCGAGGCCATCACGGCGAGGAAGACGACGGCGAGGATCCGCGGGTCCATAGAGAGGGAGTCTACGGACCGTCCTGCGGGCACAATCCTTCGGTCCCGTCGTTCGCCCCCAGGATCCGCCCATGGCCCGCCCCCGGCCGCCCGCCGCCGCCACGCTCCTCGTGCTCCTCCGCCACGGCGACGCCGGCGACATGTTTGCGTCCGCGGAGCGCGACGCGCTCCGCCCGCTCACGGCGAAGGGACGGAAGCACGCCCACCGCGCCGGGAAGGCGCTCGTCCACCTCGGCCTCGTCCCCCACGACGTGTGGACGAGTTCCCTCGTGCGCGCGGTGGAGACCGCGGACGGGGCGGTCGCCGCCCTCGACGGCGCGGTCCGGCGCGTCCCGACCGCCGCGCTCGCCCCGGACGCGGCCCCGGAGCGCGTCGTCCGCGCCCTCCGCGAGACGCCCGTCCCGCGCCGAGGCCCGACGGGCGACGCGAAGGCCGGCGGCCGGCGGGCCTCGCGTCCCGCGGCCGGGCCGCCCGTCGTGCGTTGGCTCGTCGGGCACGAACCCCACCTCTCGCGCCTCCTCGGCCACCTGACGGGGGCCCCGTCGGCGGCTGTCGTCCTGCCGAAGGGGGCGTTCGCGGTGCTCGAGACCGACGGGAAGGGCCCGGCCGCGGGGGGCGCGCGCGTCGTCCTCCTCGTCGCGCCGGACGCGCTCAAGGCCCTGCGGCACGGACCGGCCCGGTCGGCCCCGGCAGCGCCGATCAAACATCGAGCGAACGGCCGGCCGGCGATCCGGCCCGCGGGCGGTGCCCGGTGCGCTTGACGACGTCGAGGGGCCGTCCTACTCTGCCCGGTATGCGGGCGTAGCTCAGTTGGTAGAGCACCACCTTGCCAAGGTGGTTGTCGACGGTTCAAATCCGTTCGCCCGCTCCAGTTCTCCCCGGTCGTCGTGCGCCGACGCGCGGCGACCGGGTGCATGCCGCGATCCTCCGCGGCGTTGGGACTCTCCAACGGGACTCTCCAACGGGACTCTCCAACGGGACTCTCCAACGGGACTCTCCAATGGGGGGTGACCGGTCCCCGGACGGCCGCGGGCCGACCTCGGACGCCTTCGAGCGAGGAAGCGCGGCCCCGGGCCCGCGAGGGAGTAGCATCCCGCCTCGCTTGCGACCGGGGGCTCCATGGACACTCCTGCCGTCGATCCTGCGGACGCCTCCCGTGCGCTCGCCGCGCTCGCTGCCGAGCACTGGGAGACGTCGCTCGACGACGCCCCGCAGACGTGCACCGCGCTCGGCATCGGCCGGGGCCTCGACCGCCTCGACGAGGACGACGACGGCGCCCGGGCGCGGCGCGTCGCGCGCTGGGAAGGGCTGCGCGCCCGCCTCGAATGCATCCCGCCCGACGCACTGGTCGGCGAAGACCGCATCACGCGGACGCTGCTCCACCGGGTCCTCACCGAGTCGGTCGAGGAAGTCCGTCACCGTGGCTGGGAGTGGGCCCTCGACCCCCTCGCGGGCACGCACCTCGGGCTGCTCGAGGTCGCCGAGCGCCACCCGTTGCGGCAGCCGAGCGACGCCGACGCGCTGCGCACGCGGTACGCCGCGGTGCCGAAGGCGCTCGGCGACCACGAGGCCAACCTGCGCGCGGGCCTCGCGTCGGGACGGGTCGCGCCGGTGGTGGCCTACGAGCGCGTGCGCGCGCAGTTGCGCACGATCGTCGCAACGCCCGTCGCCGAGACGGCGTTTGGCCAGGCGGTGGCCCGCTTCCCGGCGGCGTGGAGCGAGGGCGACCGGGCCCGCGCCGCGGCCGGCCTGCTCGACGCGGCGGAGACGCACGTGCGGCCGGCCTACGCCCGCTTCCTCGCGTTCCTCGAGCAGGAGTACGCGGGCCGCGCGCGGCACGCGGTCGGCGTGAACGCGACGCCCGGCGGCGAGGCGGCGTACCGCTTCGCCGTGCGCCGCCACACCACGACGACGCTGACGCCGGAGCGGGTCCACGAGATCGGCGTCGAGGAACTGGCGCAGAACGAGGCCGAGATGCTCGCCATCGCGCGGGCCGAGGGCCACGCGGGCGACCTGCGGAGCTTCCTGGACGTGGTGGGCAAGGACCCGCGTCATCGCCTCGCGACGCGCGAGCAGGTCCTCGAGCGCTACCGCGCGATCTGCCGCCGGATGGACGCGCGGCTGCCCGAGGCGTTCCGGCGGCTGCCGTCGCGCGGCTACGAGGTGCGCCCCCTCGAGGCGTGGCGCGAGAAGGACGCGCCCGCGGCCTACTACTTCCCGCCGGCGCTCGACGGATCGCGGCCCGGCGTCTTCTACGCGAACACGCGGGACCCCGAGACGTGGCCCACGTTCGAGTTCGAGGCGCTCTCGTTCCACGAGGCCGTCCCCGGCCACCACCTGCAGATCGCCCTGGCGCTCGACCTCGACGGCCTGCCGGAGTTCCGCAAACACGGCCGCTTCACGGCCTACGTCGAGGGGTGGGCGCACTACACGGAGCGGCTCGCGGACGAGTTGGGCGCCTACTCCGGCCCGCTCGACCGCCTGGGCATGCTCGCGGCGCAGGCGTGGCGCGCGGCGCGACTCGTGGTGGACACGGGCTTGCACGCGCTCGGGTGGACGCGCGGGCAGGCGATCGACCTGATGCGGCGGATCAAGGCGGGTCCGGAGAGCGACGTGGCCAACGAGGTGGACCGCTACATCGTGTGGCCGGGCCAGGCGCTGGCCTACAAGATCGGCCAGCGGACGATCACCGACCTGCGGGAGCGCGCGCGCCGACGCCTGGGGCCGAAGTTCACGCTGGCGGGTTTCCACGACGTCGTGTTGCGCCACGGGGCGCTGCCCCTGTCCTCCCTCGAGGACCTCGTCCGCCTCTGGGAAGGCGACTGACCTCCGCGTGGACGCGGGCGCGCCCCGCATCCGTGCCTCTCGGGCCCGCACCCGCGGCCGTCGCTTCGGTCGCTCCCGGGGCCCCCGCCGACCGTCCGTAGGGCGCCCGGAAGGACGGCCGGCGTCCGCGGCCCCCGGGGCACGAACGCCCCACCCCGACGATCGACGCCCGCCGACTGTGCACGGGTCGGGCCGGGGGGGCGCCCCCGGGGCCCTCGGTCCTCGGTCCGCCGGTCCGTGGGCCTCGCGTACCCTTGCCCGATGCCGTTTGCCTCCCTGCAGTTGAAAGAACCCCTCCTCCGCGCCCTCACCGAAGAGGGGTACACCGCGCCGACGCCGATCCAGGTCCAGGCGATCCCCCACGCGCTCGCCGGTCGCGACCTCCTCGCACTCGCCCAGACGGGCACCGGCAAGACCGCCGCGTTCGCGCTGCCGATCCTGCACCGCCTCGCGCCGCCGCCCGCGGCCGGCCGCCGCCCGGTCCGCGTGCTGGTGCTCGTCCCGACGCGGGAGCTGGCGTCGCAGGTGGGCGAGAGCTTCGCGGCGTACGGCCGCCACCTGCCGTTCCGCCACGTGGTGATCTACGGCGGCGTGGGCCAGGGCCCCCAGACCGACGCCCTCGCACGCGGGGTCGACATCCTCGTGGCCACGCCGGGCCGCCTCCTCGACCTCGTGCAGCAGCGGCATGCGCAGCTCGGGCACGTCGAGGTGTTCGTGCTCGACGAGGCCGACCGCATGCTCGACATGGGCTTCCTGCCCGACGTGAAGCGCGTGATCGCGACGATCCCGGCCAAGCGCCAGACGCTCTTCTTCTCCGCCACGATGCCGCCGGAGGCCCAGACCCTGGCCGACCGCATCCTGGTGAACCCCGCGCGCGTCGCGGTCGCGCCGCCGGCGACGACGGTGGAGAAGGTGACGCAGTCGGTCTACCTCGTGGAGAAGCCCGACAAGCCCGCGCTCCTCGAGCATCTCCTCCAGGACCCCGAGATCGAGCGCGCGCTCGTCTTCACGCGCACCAAGCGTGGGGCCGACCGCGTCACCCGCTTCCTCGTCGGCGGCGGGGTCCGCGCGGCCGCGATCCACGGCGACAAGTCGCAGAACCACCGCGAGCGCGCCCTGGGCTCGTTCCGCGGCGGCGGCGCCCGCGTCCTCGTCGCGACCGACATCGCCGCGCGCGGCATCGACGTCGAGGGGATCACGCACGTCGTGAACTTCGACATCCCGAACGTCCCCGAGACGTACGTCCACCGCATCGGCCGCACGGCCCGCGCCGGGGCCACCGGCATCGCGATCGCTTTCTGCGACGAGACCGAGGACGAGTACCTGCGCGACATCGAGAAGGCGATCCGCATGCGGATCCCCGTCGTGCCGGACCACAAGTACCGCCGCGTCCGCGGGGCCCCTGGCCGGCCGCACGCGCCGTCGCGCCCGGCCGCGCCCGCCGCCCCGAGGCCCGAGGGCGTCCCCGGCCCGTGGACCGACCCGGCCGCAGCGCCGCCGCCGTCGGACGACGCGCGCCCGCCGCAGCGCCCCCACGCGCGCCCCACGCACGCGGCGCGCCCGACCCACGGACGGACGGCGCACGGTCGCCCCACACACGGTCGCCCGACGGGCGGGGGCGCCGCCCACCGCGGCCCGGCGCACGGCGCCGGCGGACACGGCGGGCGCACGCAAGGCCCGGCGCACCGCGGGTCGACCCCGCGGGGGCCCACGGCGCACGGCGGACCGTCCGCGGGCGGCCGCACGCACCGCGGCACGGGTCAGGGGGGAGCCGGTGGGTCTGGGCATGGTGGCTCTGGGCAAGGGGGCGCTGGGCAAGGGGGCACCGGCCACCGAGCGCCGTCGCACCGCAACCCGTCCCACGGCGGCGGACGGGGCGCCGGTCGCGGCCGCGGCCCGCGGGGCGGCGGCGGACGCAGCGGTGGCGCGCGCGGCGGGCGGTAACACCGCCCCTCCCGCGGCACGGGACGCGAGGCCCACGGGCCTCGCGTCCCTCACCAACGGTACGCTCGCGGCGTGACGGCCGAGTGGATCGTCGAGCGCACGCCGAACCCGCGGTTCCCGTACCGCATCCGGATCGAGCAGGACGGCCGCGTCCTCCTCGTCGTGCGGGCACGCGATGCCTGGCCCGGCGCGGGCACGAGCGTCTTCTGCCTGCGCGAACGGACGCTGCTGCCCGACGAGGTGCTCACGCCGCACGAGCGCGTCGCCGTCGCGCACCTCGCACGCATCGGACGCAAGCTGTCGGTCACGCTCGACCGTCCCCAGCGGAAGCGGTGCGAGTTCCTGAAGGTCGAGAAGCCGGCCCCCGACGGCGGCGAGCCGCACGAGCAGCTCTTCCTGCGCACGGAGACGGCGGTCCGAGCGCACCGGACGAAGGGCCGCGTCGAGCTGCAGCCCACGCGGGAGCTCGACGTGGTCGTGGACCTGCAGGAGCGGTACCCGTGGTCGTTCCCGGGCGCGAGCGTCACGCGGCGGCGGCTCCCCGTGGGCGACTACGCGCTCTCCCTCGGCGACCGCATCGCGGCGGTGGTCGAGCGCAAGTCGCTCGAGAACCTCTGTACCGACGTGGCCGAGATCAAGGGGCTCCACCAGCAGCTCGCCGAGCTGGGTGCCTACGCGCACGCCGCGTTCGTGGTGGAGGCGCAGTACGCGGACCTCGCCGACCCGAAGCGGATCGGCCGGTGGCCCACGACGCACCTGCTGCGCGTCGTCGCGGAGTTCACGGCGCTGCATCCCCGGGTGCCGGTCGTCTTCGCGGGCAACCGCAAGCTCGCGAACGTGTGGGCCCACCGGTTCTTCGCAGCGGTCGCGGGCGCGTCGCGCGCGACGCTGCCGGACGCCGCGGCCGAGGCGCTGGCGCGGTACGCGCCGCAAGCGGCCGACGGCGGCTACGAGACCCGGGTCCGCGTGGCGGTGTTCCAGGAGCTCCCGTCGAGCTTCGCGTTCGCCGACGTGCGGGCGCGGTGCGCCGGCGTCCCCGACGCGCGCCTCCGGCACGTGCTCGGGCGGCTCCGGGCCGAGGGCCGCGTGCGGGTGCTCGGCGCGGGCCGGCGGGCGCGCTGGGAACGCGCCGACAAGGCGCTCCTGCCGCCGACGCCCGGCGCGTGACGCCGTGGCGGTACGATCCGCGCATGGAAACGACCGTCGCCGCGCTCCAGGCCGAGGCGCTCCGGTTCCGCGACGCGCGCGACTGGGCCCAATTCCACAAGGCCAAGGACCTCGCCGTGGGCCTCGCCGTCGAGGCCGGAGAGCTCCTGGAGCTGTTCCTCTGGAAGTCCGAGGCCGAGACGGAGGCCGCCCGCACGGACCCCGCCGCGCGCGAACGCGTGGGCGAGGAGTTGGCCGACGTCCTGATGTTCGTCCTGTACCTCGCCCACGAGCGCGGCGTCGACCTGCCCGCCGCCTTCCACGACAAACTGCGGAAGAACGCCGCGAAGTACCCCGTCGAGCGCTTCAAGGGGTCCGCGCGCAAGTACGACGCCTGACCCGACCGGCGTCGCCCCGCGACGGCGGTATCCTCGACGGTCCATGCGTCGCTCGTTCGCCTCGATCGTCTTCGTCGTCCTCGCGCTGGCCGGCCGCCCGGCCACGGCCGCCGACGCGCCGTCGCCGCCCCCGCCGCCCGCGCAGGGCTTCGGTGCGCCGCTCGCGGCGCCCGCGGTCACGCGGGGCACCGTGGCGAACCCCGCGCTGCCCTCGGTGGAGGTCACGTGGCTCCACCCGACGCGCGCCCAAGCGTCGGCCCCGGACGGGACGGCGACGGACGGGCCTCCGCTCCCCGTGATCGTCTTCCTGCACGGCTTCGGTGCACGCGGGCCGGAGGGCTATCTCGAGCTCCTCGAGCACCTCGCGCGTCGCGGCGCCGCGGTCGTGTATCCCGTCTACCCCGCGCTCGACGCGGGCGCCCGCCACTCGCGGTACGACACGATGTGGGCCGGCGCCGAGGCGGGGGTCGCGGCCCTGCGGGCCGCCGGCGTGCGGGTGGACCCGGCGCGCCTCGGCGTGATCGGGCACTCGTTCGGCGGCGGCGCCGCACCCGCCCTCGCCGCGCGCGCGCAGGCCCGCGGCTGGGGACGCGAGGCCCTGTGGATCGCGTGCCTCGCGCCCTGGTACGACCTCGACCCCGACGCCTGGGCGCAGTTGCCTGCGCACGCGTACCTCTCGGTGCTGCTGTACGAGGACGATGCGGTCTGCGACCCGGCCATCGGCGCCGCGTTCCTCGGGCGGGCCGTGACGCTCGCCCCCGAGCGCAAGGCCGCGCGCGTCTTCCGCAGCGACCGGCACGGGCGGCCCCGCGTGGTGGCGGACCATCTGGCGCCGCTCTCGACCCCGCGGCCCGACGCGCTCGACGTTCGCGGCACATGGCGGGTCCTCGACGCGCTCGCCGCAGCGGCCGGCGGCGCCTCGGAAGGGCGCGCCATCGCGTTCGGGTCCGACGCCGACGCGCTCGCCCTCGGCACGTGGAGCGACGGCACGGCGCTGCGGCCCGCGCTGGCGGCCTGGACGCCCGCCGCGAGCGACGGCCGACGCCTCGGCTGGCGGCTCGGCGGTGTGCAGGAGGAGTCGTTCCGCCGGCTGCTGCGGACGGAGACATGGTCGTCGCTCCCGCTGTCGGACCCGGCGCTGGCGCGCCCGGGGCGCCTCCCCGCGAGCGAGCGCTTCGTCGACCGTCCGCCGCTGGCGCCGACGACCCTCGGCGCCGCGCCGCCCCACCGGGCGCCGCGACTGTTGGTCGAACTGGAAGCCCCCGCCGTCGTCGGCGAGGCACGCCTCGTCGCCGCGGGCGTCCGGGTCGAGCGGGTCCGGGCCCTGCCGGCGCCGCCACCGGCGGGCCTGCGGGGCACCACCGCGATGTGCCTCGACGGCGCCGGCCGATGCGTCCTTTGGAAGCCCGCCGACGATCCCCGGCTCGCCGACGTCGTCTTGGAGTTGGTCGGCCGCTGAGGCACCCGTCCGCACCCACCGACACACCCGGCCCTTGAGCCCGGCACCTGTCGTCTGCTAGCGTGCGGGACTCCCCGGAGCCCGTGATGCCGCGCGGACCGCACCGTCGTCGCCTGCTCGCGTGGAGCCTCGTGGCCGCGCTCCTCGGCACGCTGCAACCGCCCCCCGCGCGCGCCGACGACGCCGCGGCCGCCGAGGCCAAGTACCGGACGTGGCTGAAGCGCCCGTCCCTCTACAAGCGGATGCAGGGACGCGTGGCGCTGGCCCGAGCAGGCACGACGAAGGCCATCGGCCTGTTCGCCGACGACTACCTCCGCCCGGAGGAGCCGAAGGACCACGTCCGCTACCTGATCGCGACGCTGGCCACGGAACTCCTCGCCGGCGCGCCGGACGCGGCGCCCGCCTTCGCCGGCTGGCGCGGCCGCGCGCGCACGCCGATCGACGCGTGGCTCTGGTACCGCACGCTCTGCGTGGACCTCCTGCTCGGCAACCGCGACGCCGCGGCCGTCGCGCGCGAGGCCGGCGAGCCCGTGCTCCTACGCGCGGCGGCTCTCCGCGCGCTCGCGATCATGGCCGACGCGGAGAGCGCGGCGGTCGTCGGCGACGTGCTGGCCGCGCTGCCCGCAGCGGCGCCCGAGAAGGCGCTCCTCGTCGAGACGTGCGCGGCCGTCGCGCGGACCTGGGGCTCGGGCCTCAAGGACGACGCGACCCGCGCGGTGGTCGAGCGGCTCGTGAAGGTGCTCGACGACAAGACGACGTCACAGGACACGCAGGACATCGTCGCGCGCAACCTCGCGAGCCTGTTCCAGACCGACGTGCTGGGGCCCGGCGCGGCCCCGTACCTGCGCGAGCTGGCCGCGGCCGTCGAGCGTCCGGAGAGCGCGGAGCCACCGGAGGTGCAATACGCGCCCGGCCCGTTCTTCGGCCTCCGCGCCATCGGGCGCCGCATCGTCTACGTGATCGACGCGTCCGACTCGATGCTCGAGCCGCTCACGCCGGACGAGCTGAAGCTGCTCCGCCCGACGACGCCCTCCGACCCCGGGCCCGGCGGCAAGAAGCTGCCGAAGCCGAAGGAGGACGACGAGGACCCCCTGCCCTGGCAGCGGATCAAGAATCGCTTCGACGCCGCCCGCGAGGTGCTCAAACGGTCGCTCCGCTCGATGAAGCCCGGCCAGCACTACTGCGTCGTCCTCTTCGGCACCGAGGCGCGCACCCTCGCCTCGACGCCGAACCTCGTGGCCGTGGCGCCGAAGGCGATCGAGGCCACGGTCGCGGAGCTCGACCGCATGAAGCCCGAGGCGACCCCGGGCGACAAGGCCCGCCCCCACGGCAAGCTCCGCGGCGAGACGAACCTCCACGGCGGGCTGCGGCTGGCGTTCCGCGTCACCACCGACAAGAAGCTCGGCCCCGGCGAGTACGTCGACCTCTCGCGCACGGGGTGCGACGGGGTCTACCTGCTGTCCGACGGCAACCCGACGACGGACGACTTCGTGAAGCTCGACAAGCCCGACGGCGAGAAGGCCGTCACCGACCGCGAGACGAAGACGCCGGTCGCATCGACGACCGACCTCAACTTCCAGGGCCCCTACGGCGACCGCACGTTCGAGCAGTTCGACTGGGTCACCGACGACGTGCGGCGCCTGAACCTCTTCCGTCAGGCGGAGATCCACTGCGTCGCGATCGGCGACGTCGACGACACGCTCCTGCGCGGCCTCGCCGACATCGGGACCGGACGCTTCCGCCGGGTGGGCGGCGACAAGTAGCAGGCGACGTCGGGCCGGCGCCGACCGGCCCCGTCGGCGCGCACGGACGCGGTCGCGGACGGTCTCCCATCGTGCCAGAGAACGCGCGGGCCCGGAGATCCCGTGCGTTAGGGGATCCAGTCGGCGACGAAGACGTTCGTCTCGTTGGGCCGCGCGTTGTGGCGGTTGCTGCACCACAGCAGGCGCTTGCCGTCGAAGCTGAACATCGGGAAGCCGTCGAAGTCGTCGTGTTTCTCGTTGCTGAAGAAGGTCACGCGCTCGAGGCCCGTGCCATCGAGCTGGACGAGGTGCAGGTCGAACGAGCGGCCCTTCGGGTCGGCGACGTTCGTCGAGAAGATCAATTGCTTCCCGTCCGGCGCGAAGAACGGGCCGAACGAGGCCTTCCCGAGCGCGGTGACGCGGCGCTTGTTGCCGCCGTCGGCGTCCATCACCCAGAGGTCGAGCTTGTTCGGGCGGACCAAGCCCCTTGCGAGCAGCCCGCGGAAGTCGGCCTTGCCGGCGTCGTCCTCGGGGTGCTGCGCGCGCCACGCGATCTGCTTCCCGTCCGGCGACCAGACGGCGCCGCCGTCGTAGCCCACCGCGTCCGTGAGCCGCTTCACGTCGCGGCCGTCCAGCGCCATCGTGTAGAGGTCCAGGTCGCCGTCGCGCGACGACGTGAACACCATGCGGTCGCCCTTGGGCGAGACCGTGGCCTCGGCGTCGTAGCCGGGGCTGGTGGTGAGGCGGGTGAGGTTCTTCCCGTCGAGGTCGCACGTGAAGATCTCGTACTCGAAGAGCCCCCACACGTAGCCCGACGAGCGGTCCGGCGGCTTCGGCGGCTCGTCGCTCACGAGGTGCGTCGAGGCGTAGACGATCCGCTTGCCGTCCGGGAGGAAGTAGGCGCAGGTGGTGCGTCCCTTCCCGGTGGAGACGAGGCGCAGGTCGCTCCCGTCCGGCTTCATGGTGAAGATCTGGTCGGCGGTGTACGGAGGGCGCGTGGTCTGGAACACGACCAGGTCGTCGGCGGAGTTCCAGTAGGCCTCGGCGTTCTCCCCGCCGAACGTCAACTGCCGGAGGTTCCCGAGGTGACGCTCCTCGCCGGCGAACGGCGGGTGCGCGACCGCGGTGGCGGCGGTGCCCGGTGTCGCCGCGGGGGACGGGGCGGGGGCGTCCTCCCCGCGGACGGTCGCGCGGACGACGAGCAGGGTGACCAGGGCGGCCGGAACGACGAGCGCAAGGGAAACGCGACGGGACATGGGGGCTCCGGATTCGGCCGTCGAGCATCCCCCGACCGTGAGGCCCCCGCCGAGGGGATTCCGGTAGGCTGCGGTCGGTGCCGCGCCCCCCCGTCCCCCCCTACGAGACGTTCGCCGCCCGCGCCCGGGAGCTCACCCGGGCGATCCCCGCCGAATTCCTCGAGGGCGTCGAGGACGTGGTCGTCCACCGCGAGGCGAAGCGCCACCCCCTACTCAAGGACGTCCTGACGTTGGGCGAGCAGGAGCCGTCGGCGATGGTCGCGATGACCGGATCGGAGCTGGTGCGGTCCATCGTCCACCTCTACTACGGCTCGTTCGTGGCGCTCGCGGCCCGCGACCGCCGGTTCGACGTGGACGCTGAGTTGCGCGAGACCCTCGAGCACGAGTTGCAGCACCACCTCGAAGACAAGGCCGGCGTCCGGACCCTCGTGGACGACGACGACCTCTTCGACGCGCACCAGCGCTTCCTCGCCGGTCTCGAGACGCCACCCGGTTGGTGGCGCCGAGGCGAGGAGGTCGGCGACGGCGTGTACCAGGTCGAGCTGGACCTCTTCGTCGAGCTCACGCTGCGCCGAAGCGAGTTCGAACGCCTCCGCGGCACCACGGTCGCGCTCACGGTGCTCGAAGAGCCGTTCGACGCGGCGCTGCCCGCCGACGCCGCACCGGGCGACGTTCTGACGTTCGCGGGCGAGGGGTGCCTGCCTGAGGACGCCGCCGACGACGACGACGAAGCCGCCGGCGCGCTCCACCTCGTCCTCGACGTCCGGCGGTAACCCACGAATCCCCGCAATCGGGATCCGCCTCGCGCGACAACGGAAGAACGACCTCGCGGTCCGCCGACGATCCCCGACGCCCGTGCTCCCCCGCCCCCTGGAGGCCCCGATGCCCGCCCACTTTGGTCGCCCCGCCGACTCCGACCGGCCCGCCGACTCCGACCGGCCGGACCGGCCCGCCGACTCCGACCGGCCGGACCGGCCCGACCGCCCGGCACGCCCGGACGCGCACACGCCCGCGGGTCCCGCCGGTCGCTCTGGTGTCGCCGGCTTCCTCGTCAAGACCGAGCCCGCCGACTTCGCGTACGCGACGCTCGTCCGCGAGCGGCGTGTGACGTGGGACGGCGTGCGCAACGCCCTCGCGCAGCGCCACCTCGCCGCCATGCGCAAGGGCGACCTCGTGCTCGTGTATCACACGGGCAAGGAGAAGGCGGTCGCCGGCCTCGCGCGCGCGGCGGCCGACCCGAAGCCGGACGCGACCGACGCGACCGGGAAGGCGCTGGCGATCGAGTTCGTGCCCGTGGCCGCCGCGACGACGCCCGTGACGCTCGCCGCGATCAAGGCCGACCCGCGCTGCGCCGAGTTCGCGCTCGTGCGGATGCCGCGGCTGTCCGTGATGCCCGTGGGCGAGGGCGCGTGGACGGCGATCGTCGCCGCCGCAGGGTTGCCGGCCCGGGCGTGACGCCGGCGCGTCGGCCTCGTGAAGACGTCGCCTTCGCTCGGTTTCCGGCGGGCCAAGCCCCCCGGAAACCCGCTCAGAACTCGTGAAGGAATCGCCTTCGCTCAGCCCGCGAGCGCGTCGGCGTGGAAGCGCGCGAGCGCGGCCGCGAGCGGCGCCGCGTCGCCGGTGCCCGCGCGCGCCGTCGCGCGGAGGACGTGCTGCACGCTGCCCACGATCATGGAGGTCGCCAGAGCGAGGTCGACGCCGTCGCGGAGCAACTTCACCGCGCGCGCGCGGACCAAGAGCTTGCCCACGAGGCGGCGCCACGCCTCCTCGTGGGCCGCGATGAAGCGCGCCGCCTCCGGCTCGTTGCCCGCGCCGCCGACGAGGACGAGCCGCGCCACGTCGCGGTCGGCCAGCGCCGCCGACAGGACGTGGACGTGCAGGCCCGCGAACGCCGCTTCGAGCTCGGCGCGCGTCGTCACGCTCGCAACGCGGGGCAGCGCGGGCAGCATGCGGTCGAGGAGTTCGCGCGCGGCGACGCCGAGCGCGTGGCGCTTCGAGTCGAACTGCTTGTAGAACGTACCCCGCGACACGCCGGCCTCGCGGACGATGTGGCTCACCTGCGTGCGGGCCACGCCGCGACGCACGAGGACCCGGACCGCGGCGGCGAGGAGCCGGGCCCGGCGCTCGTGCGGATGGAGACGCGGCGCGCGGCGGGCGGCGACCACGGGGGGACCTCCGCGTGCTCTCGTTGCGTCGGACTACGTCGGACGGCTGAAGTGGGCGCGCGCCGCGGCGACGCTCGAGAACGACGGGATCACCGCGTCGAGGCCCACGGCCCGCAACAGGCGCGCGACGCTCGGCTGCGGATGCGCGACGGCGAGCCCGCCGCCGCGTTCCGCCAACCGCTTCCCCGTGCGGACGAGGAGGCCAAGGCCACTGGACGACAGGAACGTCGTCTTCGTGAGGTCCACGACGAGCGCCGTCCCCGCGTCGCCGAGCGTCGCCCCGGCCTCGCGTTCGAGCGTCTCCACCGCTTCGGAGGTGACCTCGGAAGGCCAAGCGAGGACGGCCGGGACGGGCGGGACCATGCGGGGATGGTTCCCGAAATCATCGGCGGCCGCAAGGCCCGGCCGGAGCGGCCCGGGTGAGCGCCGGCGACGCGCGTCAGAGCGAGAGGCGGTCGATGCGCCAGCCGTCGGCCGTCCGGACGAGCCGGACCGGCCGCGTCTCACCGCCCCGGGCCGGGGTCTCTACGTCGAGCCGGTCGCCGTCGCCGTCGCCGCCGCTCCGGACCGGCAGCGGCACCCAGGGCCCGCGTGGGTCGGCGGCCACGTAGACGCGCAGGAGCGCCGCGGTGTCGCCGCCGGCGAGCGCGGCCTGGGCCGCGGCGCGCGCGGCCGGATCGTCCGGCAGCCGCACCCGCGCCGCGACGCGAGGCCCGGTGGCCGGGTCGACGAGCATCGCGCGCCACGCCTCGAGGTCGCGCGAGAGCCGCTGCGCCCCCGCGTCGGTCAGGTAGGGGCGGAGACGGGGCAGGTCGCCCGCGGCGAGCGCTGCATGGGCCGCCTTCCACACCGCGTCCGGCGACGAGCGGTCGAGGGTCGCCGGGGCGGTTCCGCCACCGGACCTGCCCGCGCCGGACGCGCCGGGGTCGCGTCCGCACCCGGCGCCCGCGACCAGGACGAGACCGAGGACCCAAGCGGGCGGGCGGGAGCGCATGACGGCCCACGGTAGCATCCGTCCGTGGACGACTTCCCGATCACCGCGTGGCGGTACCACCTCGACCTCCCGGTGCACGGCTCGGACCGGCAGAACCTCCCGGACGCGCTCGAGGCAGAGGAGCTCGACCTCTTCCGCGACCTCCCCCGCGCGCGGGCGTACGCCGCCATCCGCGACGGACGCCTCCGCTACGACGCGGTGCGCGCCGAGCCGGCCCCGGCGTTCGCGCAGGACGTCTCGATCCTCTCGGTCTACCTCTTCGACGTGCTCCGGGGCCTCGAGGTCGCGGAGCGCTACGTCGCGGAGGACGTCACGGACGACGTGCGCGCCTGGAAGGTCGTCGCGCGCCGTGGCGAGTGGGTGAAGGTGCCGCTCGTCGTCGGACGGACGTCCGAGGGCGCGTTCCTCGTTGACCCCGACCGCGAGGACCTCGAGGTCGTCCGCGCGCGCTGGACGGGCTACCCGACCTGGTTCCACGACGGGATGCGCCGCAAGCACCCGTCGCTCCGGACGCTGTGACGGGCGCGGCTCGCGGGACGGGGAGCGCGAGTTCGGCCCGGACCGAACGTCGCGACCCGCGCCTCGCCACCGCGACCGCAACCGTTCGGCGGTGACGTCACGGTCCCGGCCGCTCCGGTCGCGCATCGCGCGACGGCGGCCGCGGGGCCCGAGGTCCCGACGCGAGCCCCCCCTCGATCGCACGCCCCCGAACCACGGCGCCGAACCCGTGTCGGGCGCGGAGCGCGTCGAGGGCGGCGTCGAGCCGGCCGGCGGCCGGGCCTCCGCTCCCCGTCTCGAGCTCGTCGAAGAGGCCCGGGGTTCGCGCGCTCGCGGGCACGAGCCCGTGGAGGACCACGCCGACGAGCCGGATCGGCGTGCGGCCGTCGTGACGGCGGCGGAGGAGCGCGTCCGCGGCGACGAGGACGTCGCGGTCGCGGTCCGTGGGCTCGGGGAGGCGACGGCGCGCCTCCGTGGTGCAGAAGGCCGCGTCGCGGAGTTTCACGCCGACCGAACGCGCCAGGAGCCCCGCCGCACGGAGGGCGCGGCACGCGTGCTGCGCGAGGTCGGAGAGGACCCCCGCCAACCGGTCGAGGTCGGCGACGTCGCGCTCGAACGACGTCTCGCGCGAGATCGACCGCGTCGCGGGCGCGGCGTCGTCGTCCGCGCCGTCGGGCTCCCCGCGCGCGTGCCGCGCGAGCCGCATGCCGTGCCGGCCGAGCGCGTGCTCGAGCACGTCGTCCGGCGCGCGCGCGAGATCCCCGATGCGCACGATGCCCAGGCGCGCGAGCGCCGCGCGCGTCGTCTCGCCGACGCCGGGCAGCGCCTCGACGGCGAGGCCCGCGAGGAACGCGGCCTCCGCGCCGGCGGGGACCTCGAGGATCCCGGCGGGCTTCGCGAGCCCCGCCGCGACCTTCGCCACCGTCCGCGTCCCCCCGACGCCGACGGACACCGAAAGCGCAGTGCGGTCGAGCACGGCGGCGCGGAGGTCGCCGGCGACGTCGAGCCAGGGCCGCGGCACGCCCTTGCGCGCGTGCACGCGCTCGCACCCCGTGACTTCGAGGTAGGCCTCGTCGAGCGAGACGGGCTCCACGCGCGGCGCGAAGGCACGGAAGACCTCGAAGACCTCCGCGGACGCCGCTTCGTAGGCGGGGAAATCGGGGGGCACGAACACGAGGCCGGGGCACAGAGACGCCGCGCGCGACGACGGCATCGCGCTCGTCACCCCGAAGCGGCGCGCCTCGTACGACGCGGAGCACACGACGCCGCGGGTCCCGGGCGCTCCACCGACGGCGACGCACCGCCCCTTCAGCGCCGCGTCCCGACGCTGCTCGACGGAGACGAAGAACGCGTCGAGATCGACGAGGAACCAGGTCCGTCGCCCGCCGCCGTCAGACGCGGCGCCCGCCGGCGCGTCGGCGCCGCTTCCCGCGACCCAGCCTCCCGCGACCCAGCCCCCCGCGATAGGGCCCCCCGCGATAGGGCCCCCCGCGGCCTTGCGGCCCGGCAGGGACGGATCGGGAGGACCGGCCGGCGAAACCATGGGCGAGGACCCCGAGGGGACGGCGCACTCCAGCGAGCACCCGAGCGAGCACCCGAGCGGGCACGCGAGGCCCGCGCGGGAGCATACAGGATCCTAACATCCACAGGCCCCGGGCCACGGCGACGAGGATCGTCTACTCTCTCCCCGGGGTGGTCCCTGCTTGCGGAGGTGCTCCGATGTCCCGTCCGTCCCGTCCGTCCCGTC
>Ga0163144_10002944_pt1 | contig 38873 bp, 31 predicted proteins | sample OliLak19BULKMAT1_FD_123175 | JGI IMG/M metagenome (GOLD analysis project Ga0163144, IMG submission 123175) | Freshwater microbial mat bacterial communities from Lake Vanda, McMurdo Dry Valleys, Antarctica - Oligotrophic Lake LV.19.BULKMAT1 | ecosystem: Environmental > Aquatic > Freshwater >...
GTGCAGCGATTTCCTCAGATCTCGCTTTTCGCGTACCATTTGGGCAGCCCACCTTCCTACTTGCTGCAATTCACCTTTCGATAGCCGCTTAACCTTTTCCCAAATCCTATCGGGCTTGGGCAATAGCCATTGTTTAGGGTAAAAATCGAGCGATTCGCAAAGAGCGGGGATCTCCAACGCAATTAGCGGAGTGCCACAGGCTAGGGATTCTATCGTCGATAAGCCAAAAGTTTCTGATGAGCTAAGAGAAACCATTAAATCGTAACAACTGTACCAAAGCGGCAGTTGAGCGTGCTCGATAAAGTGAATGTGCACCCGGTTTTCGATCCGCAGATCACGAGCAGCTTTAAGGAGTTGCTGTGCATACTCTCGTTCCAGGTTAGTGGGCGGGGGGCCGCACAAAATCAATTGGTAGCGCCGCCCTTGTATTCCTTCATCTCGCGCTAACCCCGCGAGTCCCGCAACCAAACCCATTTGATTTTTATCGGCAGAGAATCTCCCCGCGTATCCCAAAACAAAGTCGTCCTCGCGGATTCCCAATTGTGTTCTTAGTAAGGCTACGTCTGCGCTGGCGTAACGTTGGAAAAGGTCGGTGTCGACTCCTTGGCCGATGCGCCGGACATTCACTTCTAGTGGAGCCGAAAGTTCTAGCGCAGTGGCGTGAGAGGGCACGATGACGTGGTCGTAAACCAATAGATTTGCCTGGCGCGCCTTTTCCCCATCAGCGCTCGAAAGCCAGGCAGCGACAAGGCACATCCAAGTACGTGCGATGCCATTGCTGCGAAGAGCGAGAGCAAATTCAGTCGTGCGGCCAAAGACACCCACTCCCAAGTCGGGTTGCACTTCGGCCAGAAGTGCCTTCCAACCAGCTGGACTTTTTGGTGTCACGTAACTGTTTCTCACAGAGTACGGAACCTCGGAGACAATGGAAACTTCGCAGTCTTGCTGCAAGAGAAATTCTCGTAAACGTAGAAGAAAAAGATGCGCGCCGGTATGCCTTGGTTCATCTAGGCAAAAGATCAATTTGGAATCCTGCGCTAAAGGCATAGTGGATTTTTCAGTGCTACACTCTCCAAAAACGACTTTACGGGAAGTTCATTGGTTACCCAATTCGAAAGTTTCTTTTCAGAGCGCGGCCCATGGAGTTTTCTTCGTCGATTGTTTGTGACATATCGCGTCTGGGGCTTGCAGCCGATTGGAGTTTTTGCGTACCGAGTGATCGCCCGGATCGTGGGGCGGCTGATTTTTAAATGCGGTGGTGTGCAAAGTGTTTTTCTACGCGGAGGAAGTGTTCGAAACTGTCGTCCCGGAGTGTCTGATCTAGATTTCCTGATAGTACTTGAACCGCTGGATACGCTGACCCGAGTGAAAACACTGGTGCGCATTCGTAAGGTCTACCGCTTACTGCGAATGGTGCTAGGAATCCCAGCTGAGGTTATCGTCGATATAGCTGACAATGGCGCTCGTCATTGGATGAGTCGATGGCCGCTCCAGCGACCTGTCGGAATGGGCGACCTGCTGCCACTGGCGGGCGAGAAAAACTACTCTCGGCCGCTTGGAGACGAAAACGTTTCACTCCAAGGCCGCGCGCTGCAAGCGCATCAACAGTACTACCACGCCCTTTTGAATTTCCACGCTAGCCTGCGACAGGTTGGGCGACGCGATTTTTACCTGCGTCGCTGTCGGAAATATCTTAACAAAGCTCGCGAAATCGCGGAGGGACGGGCACTCGCTGAAGATGCCTCGAGGAAGTTTTCTATTGCCGAACTAGTTAAGACTGCTCAACAGCTAAATCAAATCGCCGCCTCCTGTTTCTCTATACCCGTGCAAGAAACACCCATCACGTTGCTGTTTCCAGACCACCAGGACTGCAACAAAAGAGACAGCGACGAAGACGAATCGCCGATGGACGAACTCAAGCGAGGATCCCTTCCCTGGGAACACGTTTTTACTGTCGACGATACTCAACATCTTACTCAATTCTTTGAAAGCCCCAGGGAATGGGATCTACCCGTTACGCCTATCTGTGTGCTCCCTCTCAGCGGGATGCTTTTAGCGTCGGGTCTGCATTGGGGTTTACCAAATAGTCATCTCACGCCCTCGACAAACAAGCGCTTCGAAGCCCTGCGCCTTGTCGATCATCTGCGCTTTCATTCCTACTCCGCTATTTGCGAGCGCGCCCTGCATCTCGCGGTCTTGGCTCGCGGAGAAATTATTTGGAAAAACCCCCAGGAAGTGCGCTCGATTTTTTTACAGCTCTCTGAGCTGGTTTTTCTATTGAGTCAGCGGTCGTGGAGTCTGCCCGAGTTGGTGCAGATATCCGACGATATTTATCTTCGATTACTGCGGATGAAGGGCGTGGAAAGTGAAATGGCGCTGATTGCGCAATGCGGTGAAGAACTCCTCGATCGTCTGCACCGTGAGCCTGTATTCCGTCGTGACACCGTGTCGGCGGCCCTGATAAGTTTGTAACCGATGGCTTCTCAAATGCTGCCGAGAGTAATTGTTTGGGGTTGGCGGCCACTCGTCGATGCCTTTGCTCCTGCGCTCTCTTTGCATCCCGAGTTTCAAGACGCTTCGGTGATCTCGCACAGTTTTTCAGACCGTTGCGACCTACTCGAAATTCTCGAACGGAATCCAAAAGCCAAAGTAGTTTGCGTATTGGCCGATCCGCGCAACATCGTCACAGAGTTTCTAACTAAGCACGCGGATCTAGACGCAGCTTGTTCAAATGTGCGGGCTGTGTTCGAAGCCTTACAAACAGCGACCACTGAATACGGCCGGCGGCTTTTTGTGCTCACTGGTGAAAAGCTAATTCGAGAGCCTGAGCCGGAACTCGAACAAGTCTTGCGTTTTCTACGCGTCGCTAATGACAGAAGTAGTGTCTATGCCTTGATCCAAGCTTCCAGTTTGATGAGTAGGCTTGCGCCTCTGTGGGGTGTTTTCCGTCGTGAATTGCCGCCGGAGTCGTGGACGCCAGTGCTGGAAAAGGTGGGACCCTTGCCACAGGCGCTACAGCCCATTGTTTCGATTCTTTTGCCGGTGCACGATCCGCTACCTCGCTATCTCTTGGAGGCCGTGCATTCGATCGAGGCGCAGTCGTACCCGCTTTGGGAGGTATGTCTAGTCGACGATGGCTCGGCTAATCCCCGGGTCCGAGAGATTCTGGACAATTTTGCTCAGCACCCGTACGTGCACTTGACTCGCCATCCGACGGCGCAGGGTACATCGGCTGCCACGAATAGTGCACTCGACATGGCAAGTGGCTTGTTTCTTACTTTTGTCGATCACGACGATATTTTGGAGCCATTTGCGCTGGAGAGTCTGGTGGAGGCGGCGGTGGAATGCAGCGCTGACCTACTCTATAGCGATGAACATGTTTACGTTGAGAGCTCGAAAAAATTCGTTCCGTATCTGAAGCCGCGGTATTCACCCGATTTATTGCTTTCGCATAATTACTTTTGTCATTTGGTCTGCGTGCGATGGGATTTGATGAAACAGGTTGGCCGCTTTCGGAGCGAGTTTGATGGCGCGCAAGATTACGATTTTGTCCTGCGCGCCGCAGAGAGAGCCAAACAGATTACCCACGTAGCAAAGTCGCTTTACACGTGGCGGCACCATTCTACGAATATCTCGGCCCACATGGATACAGACACGGGGCTGTGGTCGCGTACGATAGCGGCGGTTGAAGAGGCACTCGCTCGTCGCAAAATCGACGCGCAAACCCTGCCCGGGGATATGCCCAACACCGTCCGCGTAAAGCGCAGGATTTTGGGGAGTCCTCTGGTGAGCGTCTTAATCCCTTTTCGCGATCGGCCCGAACTTCTCGAGGAGTGCGTGCGAACAGTGAGAGAGAAGACCGATTATCCGAACTACGAGATTCTGGCGCTCGACAACGGCAGCCGCCTGCCCGAAACAAAAACATTGCTCCATCAACTGCAAAAAGAAATGGGCACGCAGTTGCGGGTTTTTGATTTGGATTTTCCGTTCAATTACAGTCTGCTGAATAACTTTGGTGCCATGCAAGCGCGCGGCAGCCACTTGCTTTTTCTCAACAACGATACCGAAGTGATTTCGCCTGAGTGGATGAGTGCGATGTTGGAGCACTCGCAGCGCCCTGAAGTGGGAGCTGTGGGAGCTCGCTTACTTTTTCCAGAAGGCACTATCCAGCATGCGGGGGTGGTAATTGGAATGGGTGGCTTAGCCGGGCACCAGTTCTCGGGACTACCGGGACACGCTTCGGGCTACTTACACAAGGTGCGCTCGATCCACAATTTAAGCGCGGTTACGGGTGCGTGCATGATGATGCCGCGGGAGTATTTTTTGACGTTAGGAGGCTTTAACGCCACTGAGTTAAAAGATGAGTTTACCGACGTGGAATTGTGTCTGCGCGTGCGCGAATCGGGCAGATTAATTGTCTACACGCCTTATGCAGTGCTCACTCACTTTGAAAGTGCTTCGCGAGGCAAGGACGAAAGTCCGCACCGCGTGGTCGCGCGAAATTTTGTGCGTCAGCGCCACAAGTTTATTTTTGACCAAGGCGATCCGTATTACAGCCCGGGGCTTTCTCTAAACCACGATCACGTTCCGATGGAAGTGCTGACGTTAAGGCACGGGCATTGTCCACCCGAACGTCCGGAAATCTAAATGCAAGCCTTAAGGGCGTATCAGCAAGATTTTCATTTCTGGGTTCGTCAGCAAATGGTGCAGACATTTCTGCGCTTGAAGCTGCGCACCCGCGGTAGTGTGCTGGGTGCGCTTTGGGTGATTTCCCATCCGTACCATTTGATTGTGCTAAATTTTTGCGTGTTTGGCAGTCTCACGGGTCAAAAGAATCAGGATTTTCTCGTCTATTTAGCCGCGGGATACCTACCCTGGTTCTACTTTTCTCAGAGCCTTGTCATGACCATGGGGCATTTTTTACGTTTTAGAGGAGTGGTCCAATCTCGCCCCGAGGATGGGCTACTGCTGCTCCTAAGCGAAAGTCTGGCAAATTTTCTGATTTTTCTCGTTTGCCTGGTTCCCTTGCTTTTCTTTTTTCCTGCCAAGGGATTGCTCCTCTTACCCTTTGCTCTTATCAATCTCCTGGCGCTGACTCTGGCCGCCAGCGCTGTTGCTGCCCTGGTGCAGGTCTTTTTACGCGACAGCCAATTTATCGTGCCGCTGGGATTGCACGTGATGCTTTTGCTTTCGCCCATTCTCTATCCAGTGCACGTGGCTCCACTTACGGAAATGCAATCCAAGTTACTCAATCCGGTGTTTCCGTCGATTGAACTGTTTCAACGACTTGCAACTGCGCAAGTGGTTACAAACTCTCTGTTGGGGCAGTGCGCGGGCGTCTCGGTGATTGCGTTGGCGGGCGCATTTTTGATTTGGAAGTCGCTTCGCAACTCTCTGGTGCTGCATGTCTGAACTCATTCGACTCAACCAGGTGGGAGTGCAATACCGTACGCGTGGGTACGCGGCCACATTCCGAGAATGGATTGCCGAAGGGTTTCGTTTTTCGCAACCCAGTATTTGTGTGCAAGCACTGTCGGGCGTTGATTTTGCTTTACGACCCGGCGAGCGAGTCGCGGTGATGGGACGCAATGGTGCCGGGAAGAGCACTTTGTGCCGAGTCCTCGCCGGGTCACTTTTGCCGACGGTAGGAGAAATCGCGCGAGCGAGCCGTCCACGGTGCGTAATGGAAGGTAGTTACCCCGTGGATCCCGAATTGACGGGGAGAGAGAATGTTTTGTTCTTGGCTAATCTTCATTACCCGCGCGAAGCGCTAGGGCCACTCTCAAATGAGATTTTAAATCTTTGTGATCTATCGGGTGCCGTCGACTTACCGGTGAAAACTTATAGCCGCGGCATGATGGCGCGACTCAGTCTTGCGGTCGCGTGTCTGCGTCCGGCTTCTTGGTTGGTACTCGACGAAGCTTTTGGTGGAGTGGATCAATCCACTCTACCGCGTTTTCTCGAACGTTTTTCCGATTCGGTGAGCCGCTCGGGTGGGGCGGTGGTGGTTTCGCACGATTTGTCCATTTTGCGAAGTTTTTGCAATCGGGCGGTTTTGTTGGATCGCGGGAAAATCTTTTTTGAAGGTTCCGTCGAAGAGGCGATTGATCGATATTCACACGTCACCGACGTCGGAGCTTCGAAGTGAACAACCATGTCTGCGTCGTTCTCTTGTTGTTGTGTTCTCTTACGACCTGGGGTTTGGAAGAAAAAATTTCTGCGGGCGAACTCACGCTGGTGCTGGTATCGACAGACGGAATCCAGAGTCACTCGCTCATTCGTGCCTCCACCGGCACTGTGCTTGCCGAAGACGGCCCACTCTTCGCAGTAAAATTAATCAACGCGGACAAGTCCGTTCACATCGACAGTCGAGCAGGTTGGGGGAAATTCTCCATTCTGCGCCAATCGCAAAAATCGGGTCTGACACTGCGCTGGGAAGAGCCCAACGATAAGAATCTCGCTGGATTTTGGGTGCAAGCCCAAGTCATTGCCGATACAGGGGCCTCTTCCCTGCGATGGGAATTGCGCGCCCGGGCCCCAGCACGGTGGGGAATTCAGAGCGTCGCGATGCCCGAATTGCGCAGTCCGCAATCGGCTGGGCTCAGTACCGTTTTTTATCCGCAAGGTTCGGGAGTGGTGCGCTCCGTCGACAAATTAGCTCGCTACCAGCGAATGTATCCCAGCGCGGAAGCCGGAATGCAGTTCCTAGCGCTCTATCGTGACGATAGACCAGAAGGGCTTTATGCGGGCTTTCATGATCCACTTGCGAGCACTAAGGAAGTTTTTAGCGAGTTAGATCCTTCTGGCGCTGTCCGCGCAGGATTCAGAGTGGTAGCCGAAAATGCGGGCACGCCTGGGGGAAGTTTCAAGCACTCGGGTCAGGTTGTCTGGCAGTTTCTTCCTGGCGACTGGTTTGATGCGGCTACCGTCTATAAGAACTGGGTGAGGGCGGAAGCTCGTTGGTACACGCGGCGCTTTCCCATAAAGATCCGTGCCCCGTGGATGGCACAAACGGCTTTCTGGGTTTCCAGCGCAGATAGTCCGCAGCAAATTGCCAAGTCAGTAAGCCAGTTGGCCAAGCAGATCTCTGTTCCCATCGCTTTTCATTGGTATAGTTGGCACCGTAATCCGTTTGATAATGATTACCCTCATTTCTTCCCGCCAAAGCCACAATTTGCCGAAGTAGTGGAAAAGCTTCAGAGCCAGCAGATTCCCGTGGTGCCATATCTCAACGCCCGACTTTGGGATACGCGCGATAGGGGGCTAACTGATTTTGAATTTTCAAAAGTTGCCAAAGCCGCTGCGGCGAAGCTGCCATCTCTGGAACCGATATTGGAATCCTACGAAAGCAAAGAGAGCGATGGCAGCAAAGTAAGGCTAGCAGTGATGTGTCCAGCCTCCGCATTTTGGCAGAACAGAGTGCGAGAGCTCACTTTGCGTTTATGGAACAACTACAAAACCCAAGGCGTCTACCTCGATCAGATTGCGGCAAGCGCGCCCGCGCTCTGCATGGATCCCTCGCATGGGCACCCCTTGGGTGGTGGTCACTGGTGGGTGGACGGTTACGAGCAAATGATCGAGAACATTCGTCGACAAGCACCGCCGGGAAGAGCTTTGCTCTCAGAGAGCAACGCCGAGCCGTACTTGCATCTCTTTGATGGTTTGCTGATGTGGCACTGGCAAGAGCAGGGTCAAGTGCCGGCCTTCTCAGCGGTCTACGGCGGAGCCGTTCCCTTGTTTGGTCGTTTTTTTGGTAATGGTGCGACACGCGACTTGGCGTTTCGCATGCGCCTCGGTCAGCAATTAGTTTTCGGTGAGCAACTGGGTTGGCTCAATCCGGCGCTCTTGTCGACGCGAGAAAACAGCGACTTCGCCAAACAACTAGCGCAACTGAGACATCGTTTTACCGATTACTTTACCGACGGCGAAATGGCACGCCCGCCCAAGTTGGCAATGCCGATGCCAAAAGTGAGAGCGGATTGGCAGTGGTTAAAGGAGCACTGGGTGGAAACCGACGCGGTTCTCACTGGTGCGTGGGTAAAAAAATCTACCGCCCGAAAGCTGCTATTATTTGTAAATGTTTCGGATCGCGCGGTGAAGGCACAGCTGCATTCTCCCAATAAGCTAACCCTTTCTTTGGCGCCCCGCACGGCCCGAGCCCTGGAAATAGATGAGACGGGGGAGTTATGAGCAATATTCTCTGTAAAGTTACCTCGCGTGGCAGACCCCGTGAATTGCTCCGCTGTATCGATAGCTATCTCACGCTTGCGGACCGGCCCAATCGTCTGCGTTGGCTGTTTTCCTTCGATCTAGACGATGCCGCTTACCGCGACGAAGTTTTCGACCGAACGTTGCGAGCGCTCGTGCCCGACGCCATGATTTGTTTTGGAACTTCCGCCAATAAAGTGCACGCGCTCAATCGCGACTTAGAAAAAGTACAGCCCTGGGGCTGGGATATTTTGCTCACGATATCCGACGATCAATGGGCAGAAAAAAAAGGCTGGGACACTCAGCTCAAAGAGGCGATGCCTACGGACCTGGATGCGAGTTTGTGGACCTTTGATGGGCGACAGCATCGGATCAATACGCAAGAAATTCAGGGCCGAAAATATTTTGAGCGCTGTCACTATGTGTACTACCCAAGGTACCGCTCGTTCTTCTGTGACGATGAGGCAACACGAGTTGCGGAGCTTTTGGGTAAGCAGATTGTTCTAGAAGAAGTGTTCTTTAAGCATTACCACTACGGCTGGGACAAAACCTATTTTTCTCAAGACGACACTTATCGACGAGCCGAAGTGCATTTTCAGCACGATCTGGATCTTTTTACGGAGCGCCTGGCCGTGGGATTTCGGGCAAAAGCTGCCACTGCGCCGATGCGGGAGCCAGCACACGAAGTTCCGGGACAGGAGACATCACCCGCTTAAGCTGCAACTGCTTTTCTAAGGCACCTACTTCTTCCAAGTTGCTTGCTTTGGTAAAAAACGGGAAAAGCAAAATCCAAGTATCTTTTGCTGCTAGCTCTGATTTACGCGTTAGCAAATCCGGAAACTTAATCAGCTCCCCTTTGCCACGGTAGCAATAGCCAAACGAATTAAACGTCTGCGACGGCCAGGCCGCAATCACCGTTTTGTCGGCTGCGTTAGCGGCAATTTGCTCGCACAGCAGATTCCAGGGCTCGCGATCCAGTTGCGTTGCTCTCCAAGCGTTGCCAAGCAATCCACCCAAAATCAAAAGCCCCAACCCAGTCAGATAGGGCCCGCGCTTCAATCGGCTTGCCCAAAAAGCAAAGGGCAGGATCAGATACAGCGCACACGGCAAAAGCAGTCTGGGATAGTGACGAATGGGAAAAACCGCAAAGAACAAAAGCGGAAACAAAAAAGCGATAGCGGCACCCAGCGCTTTTTGAAGACCCACCAGGTGGATAGATTGAAATACTGCCAATAGCCAAAATCCAATCAGGATCGCCACTGCTGCCGCAGTGGAGAAGGAGGAGAGTGTTTTGGGGCCCGCTGGGAAAAAACTCAGCTGCAAAAAACTGTCAGCCAGCCCCGTGCGCTGGGCCCACAAAGGCTCCATCGCGAGCGACATGAGGAACCGGAAAAAATCCGGCACCTGCAAAGCCAACCGCAGCCCGAGAATGCCGCCGATGATGAGCACGGCGGCGGCAAGGCGAGTGCCATCGACTTGCTTCTGTCGTCGATATTCGGGCCGTTGGGGGTACAGCCACCACGCCAGAAAAAGCCCCGGCATATAAATCAAACTAAAGTTATGAAAGCTAAACGCCGCCACCAACGCCGCGACGGCGCCGCCAAAAGCAGCCACCCGGCGGCCGGAATCTAGGTGCAGCAGGCAGAAATAGGCGCTCCACAACGCAAGCGCCCAGAGCGAGTACATCCTTGCTTCGCGTGATAGCAGGACATGCAAAGGCAGAACCGCGATTCCCAGGGCGGCGAGTAGTGCGGCCGATCGGCGGCCCGAAATCTTTAGAGCAATAGCCCAAACCACAAGGGTCGCGAGTGTTCCCGCTATCGCCGATAAAATGCGGAGCGAAATCGGCGAAGTCCCAAACACACTGCGCATCATGTGCAGGAGGAGAAAATACCCAAAGCCATTACCTTTGCGCAACACGATGTGGGCGAGCGATTCGCTCTCGCCGATAGAGTAGATTTCATCTCGCCACAGACTCGCTTGGCCCAAATCATAAAAGCGAAAAACTGCGGCAACGAGACAGCAAATCGCAGGGGCGGTCCAGGGAGAATCGAGCAGTCTTCGCGGCATGGCTCTATTCTAACAAATAGAGCCGCTTCGCAACGCGCTAGCGATTGCTGGCATCTTGTAAGTGCGAGAAGCGCACAATCAGAAGCACGCTCTTTGGGTTGGGCAGATGTCGGTGCAGCAACGACCGCGTGCCGTAACGGGCCTCGCGCCGTTTAGAGGAGTAGATCATCGTCTTGCCCAAAGGCAGACTTAAAATCTCATTAGATAATTCGCCCGTCTCGTCGGCGACTCGGTACTGCAATTCATGGCCAGAGAGGACAATGGCGGCCGCCATGTAATCTCCATCCTCATGCCATCCTAAATCATCCGCGGCTTCGACTCCGTCCAAGCCCACCCGGAGCTCCGCGCTGCTCACTGCCACTTGCTCGTCCCAGGGAAGCGAGAGGTTCATAAGGCCTCCCAACTCGTCGACGTAGGCGCGTAAGGGGGCATAGATACTGTCACTCGCACGCATCTTATGGGTATCTGTCAGATACGTTCCCGGCGCAATACGCTGACGGCCACCGCTTACGACTAAAATTCCAGGTTGAGAAAACTCCGCGCGGAGGGCGTCGACGTCCAAAGCGGGCAGGGAATGGCTGGCCGCTAAAATGCCGTATCCAGGCCCCATCTTGCGATCTAGGGCGCGGCGTAATTCAATGCCAGTAATGGTCTTAGGACATTCAATACTGTAGGCAGTCTGCGATCCCAGCCCAAGAAACAATAAAAACAAAGCAAACATTCACTCCCCCTTAAAACCCGCCACTGCGCTCTACGCTTGCCTGGACCGCTCCAGTCTCTTCATCCACACTCACCCGAATATCCATCGGGTGGCAACAGACGCTGCAATCAATTACTTGGATCTCAGACTGGTCAGCCTGGGGGTCTAGGAATGCCGTCTGTCTTTCAAAACAGAATGGGCATTGAATTTCGATTTCAGTAAACACGCTCTAAAGCCAAGCTGCTACTGCGGATCGGCAGTGGCAGAAGCGAACTTCTTAGAGGTTTGAATAGTGCCTTCTTTTTTCAGCTTACCCAACCAATCGCCAATGACGACCTGCTGGTAAGAAGAATCCACACTGCGTGCAACCGATTCTCTGTGCTTAGCAAAATCGCTGGCCTTTGGTTGTTCTAGGCTTGCGAGCTTCACATAGTAGAAGTGGTCTTGGTGGTAGAATAGCTTTTTGGCCACGCGATCGGACATCGTAAGACTTCCCACCGCGTCGATAATGGCAGGAACTTCGCCAATCTGTGGGATGTAGCCTTGAGCCAACGAAAACGCGCCGGTCTTTTTGAGTTCGATTTTGAGATCCTTTAGCTCGGGTTCGATCGAGCCGCCGGCTGCCAATTTCTTTTCCCAAGCAGAGCGCTTCTCGTTCTCAAACGCTTGTTTCTTCTTGGCGACGATTAAATTCTTCGCAATGGCTTCTTTGACTTGGTCCAGCGGGAATTTCGACGCAGGCTTGGTGTTCTCGACGAGAACAACGTAATAACCAAAACTCGTTTCGACCGGTGCCGAGACTTGTCCTGGCTTCGCTTTATCCAGAGCAGCTTCCAAACTCTTTTCAAGGCTACCGCGAGTTACCCAACCGCGGGCTCCGCCTTTTTGCGCAAATTCGTCGTCCGATTTCGCTTTAGCGACTTCGGCAAAGTTCTTCGCATTCACTTCTTTCGCAATCTGCTCGATTTTTTCTTTAGCCTTTGCCTTCACATCGGCAGTGGCTTGGAAAGGAACCGCAACGCGGATTTGGCGAATTTCGACTTCAGCAGGTTTGCTGAATTCCGAAGCACGCGAATCATAATGCGCCTGGATGGCAGCGCCATTTGCAGCATCAGCTGCAAACGCTTTCACTTCCGCTGCGGGTACTTCTAATTTGTTAGACAGGCCTGAGAGGCTGATGCGCGCAAATTCTAAATCGACTTTGGTTTCTTGGAGTTGAAACGAGCGAACTAGTTCCGCAGGCGTCACTTGGAGACGGCCCTGCAAGTAATCCATGAACCGGCCTAGGCGAAGATCTTCGCGCATGCGGCGTTCTTCGACGCCCCGATTCTGAATCTTGGAATAAGCTTCGTAGTTGAATTTCCCGTTTTTCTGAAAGTAAGGAAGCTTCTGGATGTAATCCGAGAGCTCCTTATCGGAAATGAGGAAACCAAGCTCACGGGCGTTCTGGGCGAAGAGTTTGGAGTCCACCAAACCGTCCAGGGCCTGCTTCTTAACCATGGCGTTCTGCAGAAGGCGCTCGTCCATCTGGTCGCCAAACATGGCTCGGTACCTTTCCAAAACCGCGGATAGCCGGTTCTGGTAGTCCTTTTGGGAGATCGGTTCGCCGTTGACCCAAGCTACTTCAGCCGGGTTTTGGCTCTCCGCGAGTTGTCCTATTCCGTAGACGGCCATTACGCCGACGATACTGAGAATAATGAAACTACTGATGAAATTTCCCTTGCGCTTGCGAATTGTGTCCAGCATGAACTTAAGCCGTGGAAATGGGTTAACAATTTAACCCATCGGAAATAAAATACTGGTGTCGGAAAGGCAAGGGGCTTTACCTGACGCATCGCAGTAAACGCATCGCACCAGAAACGGCGCCGATAAAATGCAGAACAAACAGTATTCGTTTCTCGCTCTCTTCACTCTAAGTATTTGCGTGTTGGCGCTGTACATTCACCGCCACAGGCAAGGCCAGACGGGAAGAATCGATTCTTTTTTGATCGGTTCAATGGGCTACTTTCAAAAACATTCTTTCTACGCGGGTAAGGGCGCAAGGTCGGTCGTCGACCACTATTTCTTTTTGGTGAACACACAGAAAAAAAACGAAGAATTGCGTTCGGAGAACGAATCTCTCTTGGCGAAAGTCGCTTCGATGCAGGAAGTGCAGCAAGAGAACGAACGCTTGCGCAAGGGACTCGAGTTTCAAACCCAGGTCACTGAGAAACTCGTAGTGGCGCACGTGATCGCCCACGACATCTCAAGCGATTACTTCGGTATCCGCATAGATAAGGGCGCCGACGAGGGCATGAAGGTCGGTATGGGAGTGATTAGTCCCAGCGGCGTAGTGGGCCGTGTGCTGCGTGTGACGCCACATTTTTCAGACGTCATTACTCTTTTAGATCCGGATAGCAGCGTCGACGTCATCATTCAGCGCAGCCGTGCACGTGGTATTTTATCGGGAGAGTCGAAATCGCTGCTCTGTACTATGCGCTACGTCGACCGGCTTGAAGACGTGCAGGCCAAAGACGTCGTAGTGGCCAGCGGTTTCGGAGGCATCTTCCCCAAAGGCCTGTTGGTCGGTTATGTTACGGGTGTCCAGCCGGATACAAATGGAATTTTACAGACGATAACTGTGAAGAGCGCGGTAGACATCTACCGACTTGAAGAGGTGTTTATTGTTCTACCTCCCGCCGAGCCAAAAAAGACTTCTTAGTAGTTTAAATCCGCTGTTTTTTATTGCCGCTGTAGGGGCCGTGATTTTGCTGAGAACTTCGCTGGTGGCCGTATGGCCCAGTTTCTTCAAGCAATGGGACATCCTGTTGCCGTTTGCCGTCTACTACGGCCAGCGGCGCTCGGTTCCTGAGGGTTTGATCTTGGCGCTGTTTTCGGGGCATCTGTTCTCGCTGTGCAGTGGCGCGCCGATTGGGGTTTTTACTACCTCCTATTTATTGGTCTTTGTGGCGGCCCGACTGATTACCTATAGCTTGTACGCAAATACCGGTCTGTCCATCTTCTTGCTGCTTTTTGGCCTGTCGATTTTTAGTCGCGTCGTCCTTACGCTGGTAAGCCGATCGTTTGGCCAAGGGTGGCCGTTCTTCACGTGGGATAATTTGGTGATTTGGGCGTTCTTTTGGAACGCTTTTGCGGGCTGGATTGTTTACCATGGGTTAGAACTATTAGACCGCATTACGTTTAAGGCAGAAGTGACCAATATTGAATTCGGAGGAGAGTCCAGGTGATCGGCCGCGAGAATGAAATCCGCAATTATCGCGACCGCGTGGGGTTTTTTACTATCCTGATGATCGGCGCAATGCTGGTTTTGGTCTCCCGTCTTTTTTATCTGCAGATCCTCAAGGGCGAAGATTTACGTCGATTTAGCGAATCCAATCGTCTGAAAAAAGAGCGGTTGGCGCCGACACGTGGCGTAGTCTACGACCGGCAGGGCAGAGTCATCGTCGATAATCGTGCGGCTTTCGACGTTATTTTATTGTCGCAGTACTACCCCTTCACTCCAGAAGTCGACGCGCGGTTAGCCAAAGCACTTCAAATGGCACCGGTGGAGCTAGAGCGCCGGCTTTCCAAAGCGCGCAAATCCAAAACTTTTCACCCCGTACTGCTAAAGGCAGATGTTCCCAAGGACGTCGTTGCCGCCATTTCGATGGACGCAGAAGGCTTTCCGGGAATCGACGTAGAAGCAACTGTGCAGCGTCGTTATCCGTACGGCGAAATGGCCGCGCAATTATTGGGCTATATCGGCGAAGTCGACAACTCCGATATGCGCGCCGATCCCACGATGCAATTGGGCGATACCATCGGGAAGATGGGACTCGAGCGCACCTTTGATTCGTTTCTTCGGGGCGTGAACGGTATTGGTTATGTCGAAGTAGATGCGCGCGGTCGCCGTCGTTTGACGACAGAAGGCCAGAAACTTTTAGGTTACGTCACTCGCCAGGATCCTCGTCCCGGCGACAATCTGCATTTAACTCTCGACATCGATCTAGAGAATGCCGCGGCCAAGGCGATGGAGTCGCGCGGATTCTATGGCTCAGTGGTGGCAATTGATCCGCGCAGTGGTGAGATTCTCTCGTTAGTAAATACGCCGGCGTATCATCCGGGTTCGATCTCGGGCCGGGAGATTGATAACGAACTTTGGCGCAAACTTAGTCAGAGCGAGTTCCGTCCGTTGCGTAACCGCGCAATCCAAGATCATTACCCTCCCGGATCTACGTTCAAGCTTTTCATTGCACTGGCAGCTCTTAAAGAAGGCATCGCCAATAAGAACACCACAGTTACTTGTCACGGCGGTATGAAGTTTGGCTCTCGGCGGTTTAATTGCTGGAAAACGCACGGCACGATCGATTTCACCGGTGCTATTCGCGAATCTTGCGACGTGTTCTTCTATCAACTGGGCATTCAACTAGGCATCGACAAAATTGCGCACTATGCGCGGTTGTTTGGCTTGGGCGCACGCACGGGTCTAGGAATTGCGGGCGAGCAACGTGGTCACATTCCGGATTCCGAATGGAAGATGAAGCGCTTTAATGAACCTTGGCAGCCGGGCGAAACTTTGAGCGTCGCGATTGGTCAGGGCTTTGTCGATGTAACGCCCATTCAACTGGTGTCCGCTTACTCTGCAATCGGCAACCGCGGCTTTCTCTATCGTCCTTACATGATCCGTCGCATTGAAAAAACTTCGGGCGAACTCGTTAAGGAATTTAAGCCAGAACTCATGCGCCGAATCGACATGGACGGAAATGTGTTTGATCCGGTCAAAGAAGGTTTGTTTGAAGTCGTAAATAATATGCGCGGCACAGGCGTTCGCAGTCGCTCTCAAAAGACCGAAATCTCCGGCAAGACTGGCACTGCGCAGGTACGCGCATTCGCCAATATCATGTCGCAAAAGTGCGAGAAGATGCCTTACACCGATCGCCACCATGGGTGGTTCGTTGGTTACGCGCCAAAGGAAAACCCGGAGATTGCTGTCGTCGCGATTGCCGAGCATTCCTGCCACGGATCTCTGGCGGGCCCCGTCGTCAAAGAAGTGATGGAAGCCTACTTCGACAAGCAAGCAAGTTTAATGGCTGGACCAGCAGTGGATCCCGCAGATCCTACTTTGGCCAAGCAGGCACTCGAAGCCACCAAGCCCGGAGCACCAACGGCGATCTCGCCAAATCAGAACCGTCGGGTCGCAACCCCGGCATTGCCCATCAAAGTGGATGAGACGAGGGAAGAGTAATGGTGTTTCAGTCTGAATCGAACGTCATTAAGACCTTTAACACAGGGCTTTTTGTCAGTTTCTTTGTCACGTTCTGTCTCGGCGTTGTGACTCTCTATAGTGCTACTTACAATTCCTCGATGCAGAGTTTGTACAAGACTCAGTTGATTTGGTTTGGCATGGGCCTATCGCTGGGACTTTTGATTTTCTTCTTAGACGTGCAGGTCTTTGAAAAAATCGCCTATCCGTTTTACGGCATCTGCTTAGCGCTTTTGACTCTCGTACTATTTATTGGACGCGTCGGCGGTGGATCGCAGCGCTGGATCGATTTAAAAGTTTTCCACCTGCAGCCGTCGGAGATCGCAAAGCTTGCGATTGTTTTCACGCTAGCGCGCTATTTTGCTAATGAAGAAAAGGGCCCACCGTATACTCTGCGTAGCTTGCTAGTGCCAGGAGCGCTCGTAGCGCCTTTCTTTGTCCTGATCCTGTTGCAGCCCGACTTAGGTACTGCCGGCGTGCTTTTTCTCGTCGCTAGTTCGATAGTGCTCTTCATGAAAGTCGACTGGCGCTCGATTCTGATTGTTGCGATTTTGGGCGCTGTCACTGTTCCCATCGCGTATCAGTTTGTGCTGCGTGACTATCAGCGTGACCGTGTGAAGACATTTTTAAATCCTGGTCGCGATGCACGTGGCAGCGGGTACAACGCGCTTCAATGTAAAATTGCCGTCGGCTCGGGTCAGCTAGCAGGGCGGGGGCATTTACAAGGCACGCAATCGCAGCTGCATTTTATTCCAGAACAACACACCGACTTTATCTTCTCTGTGTATGCAGAGGAGCGAGGTTTCATTGGCTCCGTGCTTTTGGTCGCGCTCTATATTGCTTACTGTATTTATGGTCTGAGGACCGTCGCACTGGCGCGCGATAAGTTTCAGATGCTACTGGCCTACGGCATGGTCTCGATTATTTTTTGGCACGTCTTTATCAACATGGGGATGGTGATTGGCATCCTGCCGATTGTAGGCGTGGGTCTGCCGTTTTTCAGTTACGGTGGCTCTTCTTTGATGACTTTCATGGTGGCGACGGCGATTTTGCTCAACATCTCTCGGAAGAAATACATCTTCTAGGATCTTTCATAAGGCGCATTGGATGACTCAGGAACGAGCGCAAACGCCAGTGTGGGTAAACAACACCACACTGCTTGCGGAAATGGTCGATAAACTTTTGCAGAAAAAAGTTTTTGGCATCGATACCGAATTTATTCGAGAGACAACTTTCTTCCCCAAAATTGCGCTGATTCAGGTCGCAACAGAAGACTTCACATGGCTTGTCGACCCGCTGGCATTTTCAAAGGAGCAGATGACTCCTTTTACCGACGTCTTACTCGATCCCGGCATTTTAAAAATCATGCACGCGGCCTACGGCGATCAGGAATGCTTGTTCTGGTCGTACAACATTATAGCGACACCCGTGATTGATACGGCAATTGCGGCGGCACTCACCGGCTACGGCGATAATATTGGTCTGGGCAAACTCGTTCGTGAAGTTCTCAATGTACATCTGCCCAAAGGCCGTGCGCGCGTGAAGTGGTTGGCTCGTCCGCTGTCTCGCGAGTTGCTGCACTACGCAGCGCAAGACGTGGCTCACTTAGTGGAGCTAAGTGCGCGCTTAGAGAAGAAGTTAAAAGGCACGGGCCGCTGGGAATGGGCGTTGGACGAGAGCGCGATGAATGAAAATGCGTTTGATGAGAGCCCCGCTGATATCGCCGGTCGTCTGGCCAAGAACGGCTCGTGGGATGGCGCTGGGATTGCGGCACTCGAGCGTTTAGTGGCGTGGCGTGAGAAACGCGCCCGGCATTCCGATATTCCTCGCGGTTGGGTGGCAGATAACGAGGTGCTAGTAGCACTCGCTCGTGTGCGCCCGCAAAGTTTGGAAGAGATGCACTCGTTCCGCGGCTTCAAGCCTAAGGAAGTCGAACGTAGCGGCAATATGATTTTAGAAATGCTTCGAGATGCGGAGAAGAACCCCGTGGTGGATGTTCCGACGGGCCGCCGGGGGCATCTGCCCGCCGAATATGACGAGCACGCCGTGGAGCTTTTAAAGGCTTTTGTGGCACTTTTATCTGCGCGCCTGGAAATCGCGACTCGGTTTTTGCTGCCGCAGCAACGCATGTTGCCGCTGTTGCATCAGGCTGGCAATGCCGTGGAATCCTGGGTCGAGAGCGGTCTTTTAACGGTTTCTGCAGCAAAGCTCATCGGCAATGACCTCAAAGAATTCTTAAATGGCTCCAAGGGTTTAGCGCTGAAAAAGGGCCGCGTGCAGCTTATCGACCTCGGCCATTCGCACTAGCCCCCTTGCCAAGGCTTCCGAAATCATGCTACCTCCCCACCCAAAGGGAGCCTTATGGTCCGACTCGTTGTCGTCATGTTTGTCGCCTTTCTAGCTTCGCTCTGGCACGTGAGCGCCGTCATTCACTGAGCGGCTCCGGGGCCTTACCTCTATGCGCTCGTGGATCTTTATCCTGCTCTCCATTTGGCCGTTAAGCGGCTTCGCCACCAATCCAACCATCCAAAGCGTCTTTGCCGATCCATTTGGGTTTTTTATTGTTACCGTGGAGAACGGGGAAGTGCCGTATTACTGCGGAAGCTTCATGATGAACAAGTTGTTCCCTATCTATAGCAACAAGGACGTACTGGGTGGGCAGTCCAGCTATGCTAGCGACGAACGAAATTTCTTACGAACGGATCAAGCTTTTTTGGAAGTATCATCAGCAGGCCATCTGGTGAGCGGTACTCTTACTCAGTCGGCACAGACCAGGGTCATCAATGGCAAAAAGGAAACTATTGGCGGCAAAGTTACTCTTGAGTCGCGGAACCGTCACCACGAGTTCTTCTTCCAGGGCGAACTGACTCTTCGTTTTAGAGAGCAATTAGGAAAATCGATATTTTTAGTTCCGCACGAAAGTCCCACTGAGATTTTTCTCCCCGTTGATGGGGGAACTTGGAAGCCGGGCCACGTTTTTATAATTGATAGAGAGCTGCTGCCATTGCAGGCGGCTCTCTATCAGGCTTGGATGCATGATGGGCAATCGCTTAATTTAGTTGGAAGCTCGAACTACCCCGAGGTGCAAGCCGCAATGAGTATTCCTCTGCATAGCGGCGGGGAATTGATTTTTTTCGGCCGCGAAGAATCGGCAATATACCGGTCCGATGCAGACGCCTCTATCGAGGCCCGGCTCGATTATATTCCAACGACCGACTTCTTGATCAAGCGTATTGGATATCAGTCGAAGCCTTTTTCTTCGTCGCCTATCAGTTGTATTGGAATGCTATTGAGACAATTTTAAGCCCCAGGTGCTTTGCATTATGAATGCTCAAAAAGATGCCGTTGTTTTTTTTGCCTACATAACCACTCCTAATATTGAGGAAGCTCGCCAGTTGGGACGCCATTTAGTGGAGAAAAAGCTCGCTGCTTGCGTGAATATTTTTTCCAGTATGGAATCGATTTACCCATGGGAAGGACAGATCGAGCACAGCCCCGAGGTCTTGCTGATCGCTAAAACCGACATGGCACTCAAGGAAGCTTTGACCCAGGAAGTTTTGCAGCAACATAGTTACGATTGCCCGTGTATCTTGTTCCTCCGAGCAGAGGCAGGAAATCCGGGATACTTAGAGTGGTTACGGGGAAACCTCGCGCGGTCATTGTGACGTGTTCGGCTAACCAGCGGCGCATTGCGTTTAGCGCTTTAATCTCTCCCACCAGCGTAGAGGTCTGGTGCGATAAAGGTCCCGGCTTTCCCACGTTCTCAGAGAAGGTTCCGCTGTGTCTATGAGTTCCTTGGACCCGACGGTGTAAACCAAGCCGGCTATATCGAATAGATTTTCTGAAGGAGCAGTTCGGTGACCAAGCTCCAGATGCAAAGCATGGGAATGAAAGCCGGGAATGTTCCGCGCGAATTCTTCGTGTGTAGGAATTTCGGTAACGATTGCCGCTTTTTCTGGTCCCAGCAACGGTAGCTGTGCTCCGTCCTTATCAAATAGGGGCATCTTGCCAGCAAGAGTTAGAAACCGTGGGCGATCAAAAAGGGCCAGAAGGTGTAGCGTAATCATATCCACACCACCGCAAGCCCGGGCCAGCATTGGCAAGCCACCCCCGGCTGGTCGAGCGCCGGCTTCGATGAAAATAATTTCACCCGTTCTCTTATGCACGAACGCTTCTAAGTGCAGCACCCCTTCTAAGAAATGCAGTCCTCTGGCAACTCCCTGGGCAAAATTAAAAAATGGTTGGTACAGCGGCTCGTACTTTTGCGTTTCAAATCGCACAAGGCGAGTAGAGAGGTATCGCAGGGAGCCTTTATATTCGTCCTTCTTATATTCAAAAGCTTCCGCAATACTCACTCCGGTTTGCGGATCGACCACTGCGTCGATCGCAAATTCCAAATAGTCTTCATGTGAGATGTAGGGCTGTACCAGCATGCCTCGGGTTCTTAGCCCGAGAGGATTCCAACGATTCATTTTCTCAAAAGCGGCGAAGAATTCGGCCTTCGAGCGAACGACCGTCACCCCATAGCTTCCAGCTCCGTCGATAGGTTTGATGACAAGCGGAAACGGGAGGTTTTCGTGCGGTGAGCGGGTCCAATCCCACGCTTGCTGGGCCGATACAAAAGCGCGTCCTGGAATAGTTTGGACGTAAGGGCCAACCGCCTCAGCTTGTAGAGCTTTATTGTTAAAAATATCGCCGTTGGAAAACTCGGTACTGAGCATTCCAAGACTCCACCCCAGGCGTGCTCTTAAGCGGGGAGCAGTCTCCGTGCCAGCAACTAATCTGAGAGTTTTAAATCCTTGCAGCAATTGGACCAAGCTCTGAAATCTGCCTTCATTAAAAACTAGATTGGCGTGGTAGTTCTTGGGCTCAAAGGAATCCTCCAAACCGGGGGGCAATCGGACAGCGCTTTGAATATGGATAATCTGGATATTCCCAAAGAGCTCTTTCGCTCGGGTGGCATATTCTTTTCCCGACGACAGGCCGTCGATCACGACCAATGTCGGCAACGAACGGTCCAGTATCTCAAGCGAGGCCTCGTAGCTCTGGGCCGGTAACCAGCTCGCCGCCCACTGCACCAGTTTCGGGCACGTCCTGGCCTCGGCGGAAGCGACCGGAAAAAAAAGCAGCAATAGCCACAGGATAGCGGCGAATGTGGAAAGACTGCGGAAATGTCGCATTTATGGTGCCCGTTTTAGCAGGCTTTTTCGGGGGAATGTTAGCTATTTAAATGGCCTGTTATGTTTCAAATTCCGCAATGACCGGAGCGTGATCGGACGGGGAGGTCCCCTTACGCTCGTCGCGATCAATTCGGGCGCGGGTGCATTGTTCGTATAACGCGTTAGAAGCGAGGATGAAGTCGATTCTTAAGCCCCGGCTCTTTTGAAATGCGAGTTGGCGGTAATCCCACCAAGAATAAAGACCACCGTCCGCATGGTGCTTGCGAAAGGTGTCTTTCAAACCGGTCGCGCACACTTTCGTAAGTGCTGCTTTCTCCGGATCGGAAAAAAGCACCTGATCGCGCCAAGCATCGGGGTTGTAGCAATCGCGATCTTCGGGAGCGACGTTGAAATCGCCGCAAAGAATGACTTTGTCTTTGGGGCGGTAATTTTTCGTCAGGAACTCGTGCAGCTTTTCGTACCACTCGAGTTTGTAAGTGTATTTTTCGCTCCCGACGGCCTGACCGTTTGGACAATAGACGCAAATCGCTTCGATGCCCTGAGTGCGGACGGCGAGCACTCTCGAGGCTTCTGGAATCCCGCCAAATTCCCATCCGAATCCCTGATAACGGATTTCTAATGGGTGACGCGACAGGATCGCGACTCCGTTGTACGCCTTCTGCCCCCAGACGGCGCACTCGTAGCCCAACTCCTCGAATTCTTTTCGCGGGAATTTCTCCGAGATGCATTTAAGTTCCTGAAGACAAAGGATATCTGGATTTTCTCTGCCAACAAAAGCTTTTGCTCGGTCGAGCCTTGCAGCGATACTGTTTACGTTCCAAGTAGCTATTTTAATCACGTTGAACTAAGACATACGGCTCTGAGACCACTATGGGCAAATCAAAAAGTTCCAAAACTTCAAACCCTTTAGTCGCCATCGTTATGGGTAGCCAGAGCGATTGGGAAACGATGAAGCATGCAGTCGACGTGCTGGCAGAATTCAAAATCGAACATGAATGTGAAATCACCTCGGCACACCGCACGCCGGTGAAGATGGCTCGCTACGCTACCCAAGCACATGAAAAGGGCATTGCAGTAATTATCGCCGGAGCTGGCGGTGCTGCACATTTGCCTGGAATGGTCGCCGCCCATACGCATCTTCCGGTGCTTGGAGTGCCGGTTGAGAGCCATGCTTTAAAAGGACTAGATTCTTTGTTGTCGATTGTGCAGATGCCGGCCGGAGTTCCCGTTGGTAGTCTGGCGATTGGCAAAGCTGGAGCGACCAATGCCGCACTTCTCGCTGTGAGTATTTTGGCTCTATCGGATTCTAAGTTGTCCAAAGCGCTTCAAGATTATCGTGCGCGTCAGACTGCGCGCGTTGAGAACATGAAGTTGGGCAAGTAGTACATGACTACAAATTCCACTATTAATTCCGTTCGCACCATCGGCATTCTTGGCGGTGGCCAGTTGGGTCGCATGCTTTGTGAGGCGGCCACTCGGCTTGGATTTAAAACGCACGTCTATAGTCCTGAAAAAGAAGGCCCGGCTTTTAGCGTGTGTTCCAAATATACCCAAGGCGCTTTTGAAGACCGCGAGCGGCTTGCGCAATTCGCAAGCTCGGTCGACGTCGTTACTTTTGAGTTTGAAAATATCCCCGTCGATGTCCTGGACGTTGTTCCGCAAGGCACGCCCATTCACCCGCTTCCCAATGTGCTTTGGGTTTGTCAGAACCGCGGACGTGAAAAAGAGTTTCTTTCTCAAAATGGATTTCCCATTGCGCCTTATCTCGCTTGCTTGCGCGAGACCGACTTATCAGATTCCAAGCCGTTTAAATTTCCTGCAGTGTTGAAAACCGCAGGCTTTGGTTACGACGGTAAAGGCCAAACCAAAGTGAATTCAATGGCAGAAGCCCGCACGGCCTTTGCTGCGGCCAACGGGCAGCCGATGGTTCTCGAGCAATGGATTGAATATTCAGCCGAAGGCTCGGTTATCGTGGCGCGCAATGTGCGCGGCGAGAAATCTGCTTGGTCGTTGTTTGAGAATCAACATGCGCACCACATTCTTGACGTGACTCTGTGGCCAGCCACGTTGTCAGCGGAGACTGCAGAAAAAGCGAAAAAAATCGCCTTTGATATCGCCGATAAATTGCAGGTCGTGGGTTTGATTGCGGTGGAATTTTTCATCACGCGCTCTGGCGATGTGCTGGTGAACGAACTCGCTCCGCGTCCGCATAATTCTGGCCACATCACGATGAATGCGAGTAAGACGTCGCAATTTGAACAGCACGTGCGCTCTATCACCGGCTTGCCAATGGGTCCCACGGATTGCAGTAATCCCGGAGCCATGGCGAATTTATTGGGCGACTTGTGGCTAAAAGTAGATGGTGAGCCGAACTGGAAAGTGTGTGAGCGCCCCGATGCCTTCTTACACCTGTACGGCAAAACCGAAGCCCGTCGCGGCCGCAAGATGGGCCACCTAAATGTTCTGGGGCCAAATGCAAAGGGAGCAGCTGAACAAGCCCGCTCCCTGCGTGAACAGCTGTTGATTAAAGGCTAACTTCTTTTTCCCACGTCCCGGACTTTTCCCAACCGGTCACTTGCATGACAAGCTTGCCCTTGCTGCCTGGAGTGTAGGTCGCCGTTACGTATAGGTTGCAATACATTCCCATGTCGCGCTTAGGTCCCAGGGTGATCTTGTTTGAGTAGCCGCTGGGTAGTGGTGAAGCGGTAGTGCTATTAGTTGCTAGCATCTTTCCGGTATCGTCGTAGAGCGTGCACTTCATGGTGTTGTACGTCTTAAAATTAAACGTGAAGTACTTATCCGAAGTGTTGCGGACATTCGCCGACATGTAGAAGTAGGTCGACGAAGTGTTGGCGACGAAATCCTTCAGCTCAAACAATTTGTCGAAATCAACTTTGTCTGCAGGTGGTTCGTACGACAACAGGGCTTCACCCGATTCGGTTAACTTGGTTCCCATGTTGGATACGTCGATAGAAGAGCCACTTGCCGCGTCGATAAGATCTTCCACACTGGCAACCCAAAAGGGCTGCTGTGGTTTTGCTGGATCGTTTTTTTGCTTTTGGAGGACGATGCTTTTGCCGTCGGCAGAAAACCGGCCGGCAGCTACTCCTGTAAGCGCATAAGCTTTTTTATTGTCCACGTCATACAGAGTAGCTGGCTTTGTCGTCGCGGTGGGCACTGGACCATATCCACCACCGCCTATCGACGAAGAGTACGTCAAGTACTTGCCGTCTTCCGTCACGCCAAATGTCTCCAGCGTTACCGAATCGGTGACGATGCTTTCAGACGTCTTCTTCGTCATGTCAGCACGAAAGATTTGATAGGCGTTGTAGCCGCTACTGGAAGTAGCCAAGTAATAGAGCTTATCGCCCTTGGGCCATTCGATTCGTCCAACTCCAGCCACCGCCATGATCTCCTTAGACTTGCGCGTAGAGAAATCATGTAAGCGAAGTGTCGTCGTGCCGTAGCCGTAGCGAACGGTGTCGTACGTCGTCAAAATGTAGGCTAGCTGGTTGTTGTCATTCGACCAGGCCACAGCACCAATCGCATCAGGATACGTGTAGTAGTACGTGGGCGTTTTCGCGGGCTCATTACCTTTGTGCACTGTATCCATGTAATAGCCGGTGGGTTGAGCAGAGCCTTGCTCTAAGTCCCAGAGGTATTCATTTAGATTGAGACTCCACAGCGACTGTCCCATCGAGTAATTCGTCGGATCCAGTTTACCCGCGATAGCGTAGTACTGGCCGTCGCTAGAAAACCGCGGCAAGTTTGTGAACTGGCGCGTTTCTGGGATCGTATAGTTTTTTGATTTGGGATCATTGAGATCGACCAACATCAATTGGCTATATGGTGGCGTCTGCAGTGGCACGTTGGCCAACATCAGGGAGCCATCGGCAGAAAATTCTGTCTTCGCTGGAACGTAATAGTAATAGCTGGAAGCTTGTCCGGGAAAAATCAGCGCTTGGGATTGCTTCCCAGTCGCCGAGTCCCAGGTGTAGATATCGTCGAAATTTTGCAGGCGAGAATGAATTTTGCCTGTATTCGAGTACGCCACTGGAACCAGCTGCAGTATTTCTGCGGCCTTGAGCTGCGTTTGCGCAGTTGCTGCATTCGCATACGGTGCCACAAAAAGACTGATCACAAACCCCAACGAGATAACAACGGAATGAAGCTTTAGATTCCCCACAATTGCCCCCAACTTAAAGAATTCGACGTAAGTTCTTAAAACGCCCGGTGATTTTCATGCATTCTAGCATCGTACTCATGGTTGAGCCGGCGCATAAAACGACGACAAAATGAGTATAGAAATTTTTCCTAGAGAATTTTTATCGGTGCAAACTTTGAGAACTAAGAATGGCTCGGTGCAGTCGATCATTCATCGCGTTGCCCAATCCCTGCGGTGGCAGTGGGCGTGCGATGATTTTACGAGCAGAACTATCGTCGAGACGGTGCAGCACTTCAAAAAACTGACTCGCGGCCGTCCGCAAATCACCTTGTTGCGATAACGCATGCACACTTTGGTAACGCGCACGGTCGGTCGGAAGCTCTTGCAGAGTGAGCAACACGCATTCCGAATATTCGTCGGTAGCTTTAGGCTTTTCCCATTCGATGGGCTTTAACGGGGAGTAATGTTTTAAGAGTTGGCCCGGGCTTTTGATTTGATCAGACGCGGGAGTTTTGATCTTATGACCTAAGCACTTCTCAATCGTTTCAACTTCCAACGCGCCTAACCGTAACAGCACGGGGTGATCGTCTTCCCAACCAATTACGGTGGATTCTAATCCAGCTTCGGCAACCCCGCCTTCAACGTACCCGTCGACTAAACTGCCTAGTTGGAGCCAAGCATGTTCCAATCGGGTGGGGCTTAATCGTCCAGAAACATTCGCACTCGGTGCCGCAATGGGGTGTCCCACTTCGCTGATCATCTTTTGCGCGATTGGGTGTTTCGGCCAGCGAACGGCGACTTGCTCTAAACCACCAGTGACGATTGGATTCACCGAATCTCTTTTATCGAGCACTAAAGTGAGAGGGCCCGGCCAAAATGCATCCATTAACTTACGAGCGGAGTCGGGTACCGATTGAGCTAGTTCGTCCAATTGCTCCACGGCAGAAATATGGCAAATCAAAGGATTGAAAGTAGGGCGGCCTTTGATTTCGTATATCCGGACGACTGCTTCGGGAAACCGAATGCAAGCGCCTAGTCCATAGACTGTTTCTGTCGGAAATACGACGACACCACCCGATAGCAATTTATCGGCAGCCTGGCTCGCGTTGTAGAGAGAGCCCTGAAGAGTTTTGGAGGTGTCTGTCACGCCCCAGCCTTAACCCGTTAGCTCGGTTTTCTCAAGCACCCTGGATATCGTCTTAAATATCTGCCCAGAGGTCGGGAGGAGCTACATGCAGGTGGGCAGGGGTAGTGGCGTTTGCAGCCGCAAACCGCTTGATGGTCTGTAGCAGCCGCTCAACCTGGATGGGTTTAGTAAGATAGGAATTAAAGCCGGCCTTTAAGCAACGTTCCTTCTCCTCGCGCATGGCGTGTGCAGTAAGAGCGATGACCGGTACGGCGGATCCTTGAGCCCGCAAGTTCCGCACTGCCTGGTAGCCATCCATCACCGGCATTTGGAGATCCATCAATACGACGTCAAAAGCGCTCTGAGATAGTTTTTGCAGGGCCTTCTGGCCGTCTTCGGTGATGGTCACTAACGCTCCTGCTCCTTGGAGGATTTTCTGTAGCAGGTACTGATTGTCAGCCGCGTCTTCTGCGACAAGCACACGCACGCCAACTAATTCGCGAGTCCGGGCGGTGAGCACAGGGAACACACCCGTTTCACGCGCGGAGAAAAGATTGTCGGTAGAAAGAGCCCGTTGAGAAATCTCATATTCAACACTGATCTGAAAAAGAGAACCGACTCCGGGGGCGCTTTGGGCCAATACGACGTCGCCGTGAAGTAGGCGAGCCAATTGCCGCGAGAGTAACAGGCCAAGTCCGGTGCCGCCGACACGACTGCTCAAAATTCGGTCGGCCTGACCAAAGGCGTGGAAGATTAGATTGCGCTGTTCGTCGCCCAGGCCGACGCCAGAATCTTGAACCGCGATACGCAGCGTTTCTCGATTCAGTGTCGTCGAGCGATCGCGCGACAGTCGCACTGTCACGGCTCCCACGTCGGTAAACTTGATGCCGTTGCCGATGATATTCACCAAGATCTGCCGCAGACGCGTACGATCGGTGACAATCCAATTGGGCAGCGGGGTCTCTTGAATAAAATGTAGAGTGACGCCTTTTCCTGCTGCGCGAAGCTTTAAACTGCCCTCTATATCCTCGAAGAATTCTTTTAGCGAGAACTCGGTCTCTTCGATCAAAAGGTGGCCAGTCTCTGCTTTAGTAAGGTCGAGCAGGTCGTCGATAATGCGCGTTAGCTCTGTGCTGTTGTTCAAGATACGATCTAAGAAATGAGCGGCCTCCTCTCGGCTCCATTCTTTAGATTTGAGCAAGTTGCCAAATCCAATTACCACGCCAAGCGGTGTGCGCAATTCGTGGCTAATATTGGCGAGGAAGAAACTCTTTGATTGATTGGCGCGGTCGGCACTTTCTTTCGCCTGACGCAGCTCCTGCTCCATCTGTTGTCGACGAGAGATTTCGTCCTTGAGTTTTTGATTTACTCCCAGGGCCGCTTGCTGTTGCGCGCGAGCAGCGATGGCTAAGTGACCCAATGAGGCAATCAGCAGAGCAAAAATCACGCCGAAGAACAAAGTAACAATGGGCAGATACGAAGTACGATTGAGCGCCGACCAAGAATGATTGGGAGCGATGGCAACCATTCCCTTTACAGTAAGGAACGAAAACGGGATCTCTTGCTGCATCACCCAATCAATCGTTTTGCTTCCCAGCCAGACATCGGATTCAGAAAGAGAGCTCGAGCCTTCAAAGATTTCTTCGCCGTCAATGGTAACGCGAGAATAAAAGCCATCGGGCAAAGTTTGAGACACAGCCTGCGTGACAATTTTTTCGATATCTAAATGCAGCGCAATATGCGGAAACATTGCCGTCTCAACCGCCGGAAATAACACCATCAACGACCAATTGCCTTTGGGATCTTGAAAGGGTCGGGAGGATTCCGTTGTGCGATTTTTGGGATTGGGGAAGGTAGTCAGCACTGACTGCAACAACGCCTCGCTGCTGCGGGTGTAAGCATCAGTAGATTGCGCGTTTCGTCGATAAAGCCAGTGGACTTTACCATGACGGTCAAAAGTGACCACAGACGCCACGGACGGAATCTGGCTTCGCAGCACATGCTCCAATCGCCCGCGCTTCGACGACAACAAACCGTCGACTGTAATATCCTCGACCATCGTCACACTTTGTTTTGCGATCTGGTGGAGGGTTTCACCGAGTTGATTGGCTAAGACATCGACGGCGCGGCCGGTACTAGTTGCCGATTCCGATACGAGCGCTTGAGACAAGGCGACAGCAAAAGCCAGCACGCTAAAAGCGATGGGCGTGCCGAGAGAAAATCTGCCAAACCCTTTGAATTTGGGATCAGAAAGCCATCCCTCGAACGTTGTGGCCTTGCCTAAAATCGCAAATCCAATCGCCGATTGCAGCGGCATGTGGGTGAGATTGCCCCAAGTATAGGCAGCCGAGATACCGCCGGTATATCCCAAGATTGCAGTCACCCCGAGTGCAAAGACACTCGAGCCCAGCGCTTGCAATACAATCGAGCGAAAATGCGACGCAGGCATTCGAAGCCGCAACAAAACACACAAAGCAGTCAAGATGCCGCACACGCAACTATTAGGAGAAGTTCTCCCCGGCGCGAATCCTTCTCTAGTCAGCGGATCGACGATAAAAAGTTCATCGAGTCCAAAATCTAAAGCGAAGAGATGTTCCGACAGCGTGGCGGCCGAGATTAAAATAATAAACGTTGCGACTCCATCGGCGATGCGTTTATGCCGCTCCGCTGTTTCGCTAAATAAGAAACCAAAAAGCAGAAACACGAGGGCTGAGTTGTAATGTAGAGGTGGAGAAGTGAAGGTCCAGCGAACTAGATTGAGTTCGTGCGCGTGCCAAGCCAGCAGAGTGCCGAGTCCTAGAATAGTACAGAGGGCTGAGACTGCTTTGCGGATGAACCGCGTGTCGCTGTTTCTGCCCGGCATTGACATGTCTCTTCATAACTCTGATCGCGAGCGCGGCAAACGTTCAAATCGACGATTTTGAGGGGGCTTGGATTTCCGGGTCGTTCTCGGTATGAAGCTACCCAATATGTTTGGATATGCCTTTGATATGGTTTGGCGCTGGCTGATTACGACGCTGGCGATTTTGATGGTGCCTTCGCTTGTCACGAGCGTGGAGGTGGATGGGTTTGCCACCGCACTCGCCGCTGCAGCGATTCTGGGGGTGCTAAATGTTGTGCTACGACCCTTGCTGGTCCTGCTCACCTTGCCACTGACGCTTTTCTCATTTGGAATTTTTCTCCTCTTTATTAACGCCTTTATTTTTGAAGTCGCGGGCTGGATCGTCCAAGGCATGGAAGTGAAATCCTTCGGCGGAGCATTTTTGGCGTCGCTGATTGTCACGGGAGTTTCCTGGGTGTTGTCATGGCGATGGCCGTGGGATCGAAAACCGCGCGAAGTCTTGGTCGTCCGCCGATCGTGGGCGCGGTCGGCACCCGGTGCGCGATCAGGTGGAGCCGCGCGCGGTGCTACTCGCAGTCCCGTTGGTGGAGCTACTGTGGATTTGGAGAAGCAGAAGGATGGAAATTGGGAGTAGTGGATACTCGCCACGCACTACCTAGTCGCACTTGTTTCTGAATCGAATCTTTTTTCGGCGACCAGCTGTTGTCGCCGACTTTTACAAATCCAAACCGCGTCGCTAGCTCTTCAAACATCTGCTGCTCGTTTTCCGTCGGATGGCTTGTTATCAAATACCCCTCTCGCCGCAGCAGAACCTCTCTGCATTTTGCTAACAGACTTTCGGGCTGCAAATGTTTGATCGGTAATCCCCATCGCAACAGCGGTTCGGCGGTGACAAACGGGTTCAGTAAGAAAACCACGTCGGCAGGTTCTTCCCATTTCAAAAAATCCATTGCGTGGAAATGTCCGCGTGCGATGCGCGTGCAAAAATACTCGGCGTAATCCAATCGGCTACGAAAGGAGAGATTGCGACGGTAAGCGTCGATCTCAATGCCGTGAATTTCTACTTCGATTTGTTTTTCGTAGAACAGGCGTTCAATCGTGGGGCCTAAGAAGAAGTTCTTCGCACCTACATCCAGTGCGCGTATGCGCGAGCGCTTAAAGCGTGAGACGTCGAGCCGAGCTACGAGAGGGCGCAGGAAGTGAGTGAGCTCGTTCTGGAGATAGAGGTAATGCGACTCTTCGGAGCCTAGCGTCGCCATTGGACGACGAAATGACCAAGCATTCCTCAATAAAAAATCGATGCTTATTCGAACGTTTCTCAGTCTTTGCACGATTGTCATGGTCGCACCAAGATCCCGGCAAATTAGCCAAATGATGTTTTTAGATAGTGGTTAGTGGGTGTCGCATGAATAGTGTACGTCGGCCGGATGCTGACGAAAAGGGGGGTCTATGGATAGACTCAAACGCAGTATTTTCAGTCTGCTTCTTCTCTTTGGCAGTCTTTTCGGCAGTCTCTTTGGCTGCGGCTCGGAAACACAGAATCTTCAAACGGAAGATACGGTTCGCGCCAATCTCCAAGTTACCCCATATCCTCTCTATGATTTTGGTATGGTCCAAATTGGCCAATCGATTTCTAAATCTTTTGATGTGAAAAACGTCGGTGCACTTGATGCCGAAAGCATCACGAGCGGTTTCTATCTCTCTCTTAATTTTAGTTTTGAAGGTGGCGAGTATCCGGGAACAACCGGTACGTGCGCTGCGAGTCTAGGTGCCGGAGAGAGTTGCAAGATCGTGATTGTCTTTGCGCCTGTCTACGCAAGTTCGTTTTCCGAGACGGTGCGAATCAGCTACCGCGATAAAAAGGACCGGCTGACGGATAATCCGCTGTTGTTTGGCAAAGGTTTTTGATGGAAGGCTAGGGCAGAGCAAAACCAAATTGACGCAGCAGCTCACCCAGCGCAATGAGTGGTAAGCCCTCGATTGCGGCCGGATCCTTGGTTTCAATTGAAGTCAGTAAAGTAGTGCCCAATTGCTCGATCTTATAGGAGCCCGCGCAATCCACAGGGTTGTCTTGACGCACGTATTTGAGAATTTCCTGGGGATTTAGCTCTCGCATCGTGATGAGAGTCGTATCGATGTGAGTAAGCTGTTTTTCCGCAGAAACCAAAACAATCGCTGTAATTAATTGATGGGTTTTGCCACTTAGTTTTTGCAGCTGCTCGACTGCGCGCGCTTGATTACCAGGCTTTCCCAGAATCTCCCCATCTAAATTCACCAGCTGGTCGCTTCCCAAAACAATACTTTCACGATTGCGTCCCAGCACCTGCTTGGCCTTTGCTTCGGCCAATTGCAGTGCGACGCTTTCGGGTGCCAAGCCACTCTCTTGAAGCGCGGTTTCATCGACTCCCGGAGAAATGACTTTGAACGGCAATAGAAACCGCTGCATTAGTTTTTGGCGGTAGACGGAGCTTGAGGCAAGAATGAGTGTCTTCACAGGTCACCGGGTCGTATGTATTGTAGTCAAAACTTGATTAACTATGGCAACTGAAGCACTCAAAAGTCACTGGAAAAACCCGATTCGCATTGTCACTGCAGCGTCGCTGTTCGACGGACACGATGCAGCGATCAACATCATGCGCAGAATTCTTCAGAGCCACGGCGCTGAAGTCATTCACTTGGGACACAACCGCAGTGTTGGCGAAATTGTCGAATGTGCAATCCAAGAAGATGTGCAAGGTGTTGCCATCACGTCCTACCAGGGCGGGCACATCGAGTTTTTTAAATACATGTACGATCGCTTCAAAGAGCGCGGTTGCAAGATCAAGATCTTTGGTGGCGGTGGTGGCACCATTCTGCCGTCCGAAATCGACGAGCTGCACGCCTACGGTATCAATCGCATTTACTCCCCCGATGATGGCCGCAAAATGGGCTTAGATGGGATGATTTTAGATCTGCTGGGTCAGTGTGATTTTGCCACGACTAAGAATGGCGATGCAGATTCTCTAGCTAAGCTTTCGACCGAATCGACGATTGAATTGGGGCGGCTGATTACGCTTTTAGAAAATTCGCCGGAGGCGTCGACCAAGATTGCCCAAAGCGCCCAAGATACAGTTGAGAAGTTGAAAACGCGGCCACCCGTGCTTGGCGTGACTGGCACTGGAGGTGCCGGCAAGTCGTCGCTGGTCGATGAGTTAGTGCGGCGGTTCCTGGCTGACTTCCCAGATAAGAAGCTCGCGATCCTTTCCGTGGATCCTTCTAAGCGCAAAACCGGCGGTGCGCTTCTAGGCGATCGCATTCGGATGAATTCGATCTACAACCCGCGCGTGTACATGCGATCGTTTGCAACGCGACAGGCGCACCTGGCTTTGAGTCGGCACATCCAGCCGGCGGTGCACCTATGCCAGCTCGCTGGCTTTGATCTGGTGATCGTCGAGACTTCAGGGATTGGGCAGAGCGACTCTGAGATTACAGAGTTGGGCGATGTTTCGCTCTATGTCATGACTCCAGAATATGGCGCAGCGACGCAGCTAGAAAAGATCGACATGATCGATTTTGCCGATTTCATTGCCATTAATAAATTTGATAAGCGCGGGGCGCTCGATGCGGTTCGGGATGTGCGCAAGCAATATCGTCGCAGCCGCAAACAGTTCACCGGAGACGATTCCGCTGTGCCAGTGGTGGGAACCATCGCTTCGATTTTTCACGATCCTGGAACGGACTTGCTCTATCGCCGATTGATCGACGCTATTACTGCCAAGACGGGCGCTAATTTTGCGTCAACCTTTGAGGTTTCTAATCCGGATTTAAGTCGGCACGCGATTGTGCCGGCGCAACGAGAGCGTTACCTAGCCGAGATTGCCGAGGGCCATACTGAGTATAAGCAGTGGGTCCAAGCCCAGTCCGATATCGTGCAAAAGCTTTATCAACTCCGCGGCGCGATCACGGAGGTCTCCGTGCAAGGTGGCGGCGAGGCGCTGGTACAACAGCTGCAGTCGCACTACGAAAAGGTCGAGAAGACCGCGGACCCGGAATGCCTAGCCCTTGTAAAAGCCTGGGATGACAAAAAGGCCCAGTTTGCCGGCGATAAATTCAGCTATGAAGTGCGAGGTCGCAAGATCGAGCTCGATCTGCAATCCAAGTCTCTCTCGGGATTGAATATTCGCAAAATCAGTCTGCCACGCTACACCGCGTGGGGCGATTTGTTGCGCTGGCTGTTACTTGAAAATCTACCAGGCGAATTTCCGTTCACCGCCGGCGTGTTTCCGATGAAACGCGAAGGCGAAGATCCTGCACGCATGTTTGCCGGTGAGGGCGGTCCTGAGCGCACCAATCGACGATTCCACTATGTTTCAGCTGGCCTTCCAGCAAAGCGTCTGTCCACGGCTTTTGATTCGGTTACGCTTTATGGGGAAGACCCGCATATTCGTCCGGACATCTACGGCAAAGTCGGCAATTCGGGTGTGAGTATTGCGACCGTCGACGATGCAAAAAAGCTCTATTCTGGATTTGATCTCTGTGATCCGCGCACCAGTGTATCGATGACGATCAATGGTCCGGCTCCGATGCTGTTGTCGTTTTTCTTTAATGCTGCGATCGATCAAGCGTGTGAAAAATATATTCAACAGCAAGGCTTGGCAGCAAAAGTTCAATTGACGATTGAACAGCTCTATAAGGCTCGCGGTGCGCAGCGCCCTAAGTATCAAGGGCCTCTTCCCGAAGGTAATTCGGGGTTGGGGCTTTTCTTATTGGGCGTGAGCGGCGACGAAGTTTTGCCCAAAGAGACTTATCTCAAATTAAAAGCCGACGCTTTGAAAGAGGCGCGCGGCACTGTGCAGGCAGATATCTTAAAAGAAGATCAGGCGCAAAATACCTGCATCTTCTCGACCGAATTTGCGTTGCGGATGATGGGCGATATTCAAAGCTACTTTATCGATCACGACGTGAAGAATTTCTATTCCGTGTCGGTGTCGGGCTACCACATTGCGGAAGCTGGGGCGAATCCGGTGACGCAATTAGCTTTCACTCTGGCCAATGGCTTTACGTACGTTGAGTACTACCTGTCGCGTGGGATGAAGATCGACGACTTCGCACCGAATCTTTCGTTCTTCTTCTCCAACGGCATGGATCCCGAGTATGCGGTGATTGGCCGCGTGGCCCGTCGGATTTGGGCGCGCGCGATGAAGCAGCGGTATGGTGCCGCCGAGCGCTCTCAAAAGCTCAAGTACCACATACAAACTTCAGGACGCAGTCTGCACGCGCAGGAGATTTCGTTTAACGATATTCGCACCACGCTCCAGGCGTTGTACGCGATTTACGATAACTGCAATTCGTTGCACACCAATGCGTACGATGAGGCGATCACTACGCCGACCGAAGAGAGCGTGCGTCGTGCGCTCGCGATTCAGCTGATCATCAATCGCGAATTGGGACTTGCCAAAAACGAGAACCCTTTGCAAGGCAGCTTTATCATCGAGGAATTGACCGACCTCGTTGAAGAGGCAGTGCTGACTGAATTCCGCCGGATCTCCGAGCGCGGCGGAGTCTTAGGTGCGATGGAGCGCATGTACCAGCGCACCAAGATCCAAGAAGAGTCGCTTTATTATGAGACGCTCAAGCACACCGGTGGATTGCCCTTGATTGGAGTGAATACTTTCTTAGACGACAAAGGTTCTCCGACCATGTTGCCGAAGGAAGTTATTCGCTCGAATGAAGACGAAAAACGTTATGCCATCGCTAGCGTTGAAGCTTTTCAAAAACGAAATGGTGATCGTTCTGCTGCGGCTCTAGCCCGGCTGCGCACCGAAGCGCTCGCGCAAGGGAATTTATTTGAGTGCCTGATGGATGCGTCGAAAGTTTGCTCGCTCCATCAACTCTCAGCGACGCTTTACGAAGCGGGCGGGCAGTACCGGAGAAATATGTGAGCACGCTGAAGTTTGGGCGGCTTTTAGGTTTGGTATTGCTTTGCGCCGTCTGTACGTCTGTTCCAACCACAACCGAAGTGGGGCTTGGCCAGCTTTCCTACGATTCCTTCCTACTGCGGCTGTCGCATTCTACCGACGAGGATTCCGCCAAGGTATTTCTGAGGCAAGCTTGCGCGCAGCGGTTAGAGCTGGCTTGCTCGGCACTCGGCAAAAGTATTTCAGCGTTGGCCCCGGTACCAGTCATGCAGGGGGCTACGTCCGATACAGCTACTCAGTTAATTGTGCAGGGAAGGGCTGCAGAGCCGCTGTATCTCGTCGTCTGGGGCGATAGCTTTAAAACTCCACTCAGTGCTAGAGACACCAATCAGATTGCGGTCGCAGGTACAGATTTGCAGCTGACTCAGTTTTCGGTGGAGGGCCTTACTCCGAAAAAACTCTATCGGGCTCACTGGGTGAATCGCCAAGGCAAGCTAATAGCAGTTCGCACATTTGAGTCGCTCGCCGTTGGCGGTAGAGAAGCTCGCATCGCAGTTGCTAGTTGCATGGACGACGCGTTTGTCGTTGAGCAAAAGGCTCAATGGGATGCGCTTGCGGGGGAAAACCCCGATGCACTGTTTTTAATCGGCGATACGTCCTATACGGATCACGGGCTCAAAGGACCGATGACACTTGCGCACTTATGGAAACGCCATAGCGAAACGCGCGCGAGTCTCCATCTCTTTCAACTGCCCAAGCTGATTCCCGTCTTTGCACTTTGGGATGATCACGATTTTGGCAAAGGCGATGGCGGTAGCACGTTCCCTCTAAAGGATGGTTCGCGCGAAATCTTTTGGGCCTTCTTCGGTAATCCCACTTATCCGGGGCAATTGGAGCGCGGGCCGGGTATGAGCTACCGCGTAGAGGCGTTTGGTCAGGCGTTCTTCTTTTTAGATGGTCGATACTTTCGCAGCCCGCCGGAGAAGATCGCGGGTCTACAGGCTGAGCATTTTGGCCGCGATACAGAAGCCTGGCTTTTCTCGTCGTTAGATAGTCGCACGCCGTCTTGGCTTATTAGCGGGGATCAGTTTTTTGGTGCGTATCATCGATTTGAATCCTATGAAGGCGATCATCCAACGAGCTTTTTGAGATTCATGCTCCGCTTGAAACAAAGGGCCACACCTCTCGTCTTCCTGAGCGGTGATCGCCATCTTTCGGAAGTGATGCGCATCGACGCTTCGGTATTGGGATTTCAAACATACGAATTCACCTCTAGCGCGATTCACGCCAAGACCTATAAGGGATCGTTTGTTCAGGAGCCCAATCCAAGGCAAATCGCGGGCAAAGACGGGGAAATGAATTTCATGACGCTGCGGACTTCTGTAGCGGGCAAATGGGAAGTCGACGTGCGGGCTTTTGGCCAGCGCGGTAGGTCACTCTATAGTTTAGAAGTAGCGCCGGCCGATCCTGCCACTCGAGTACCGGAGAAGTAATGAACAAATCACGCCGCGAATTGTGGGGTTGGTGTCTTTTTGACGTCGCCAACTCAAGTTATACGACGCTCATCATCACCGTTGCCTACGGAGTCATCTTCTCCAAGTTAATTGTCGGGCCCGACGCTGATGGATCTTTTCGCTTGGGCAATGCACTGTGGGCATGGGCGCTCTCAATTTCGTGGGGGATTGTGGCAGTTGCAGGACCGATCTTGGGTGGGCTGTCTGATCGCCAAGCGATTCGCAAGAAGCTGCTCGCGGGTTCTGTGATCCTATGTGTCGTCGCTAGTTTTCTCTTGAAGTACTGCGGCCCGGGCGAAGTTTGGCCAGCGCTGTTTCTCGTCTGTATTTCCAATATCGGATACGCCCTGTCTGAGAACTTCATCGCGGCTTTCCTGCCTCACGTTGTTTCTAAACAGGAAACGGGGCGTATTAGCGGTCTATCGTGGGGCATTGGTTATCTAGGTGGTTTGGTCTCGGTGATCTTAGCGCAGGTACTAACTGGATTGGATTACCGTTTAGAAAACTGGGATCGCCTTAGTCGGATTGGCCCGATTGTAGCGGTGTTTTTTGCGCTAGCCTCGCTGCCGTCGCTCCTTTGGTTAAAAGAGCCAAGAGCCGAAGCGCGTTCGGGCCAAGATCTCAAAGTCCTGGCAGAAATTTTCGCCGCATTAAAAAGCTCGTCGGTATTAGCCAAGGTATTGCTGTCGTGTTTCTTTTTTCAAGGCGGAGTGGCGATTGTGATTAGTTTCACGGCACTCTACGCCGAGCAGGAGATGAGACTAGCTGGGAGCATGCAAGCGGTGTTGTTTTTGAGTCTTCAGATCTCAGCAGCGCTGGGCGCGTTTTTCTTTGGCTGGTTGCAGAGCCATTGGCAACCGCTGCGGGTTTTAAATGCCACTCTATATCTCTGGATGGTCGCACTCGTCGGTATCGCACTCGTGAAACCAGTATTTGGGACGGAGGGCGCGGGTCCTTGGGTGTTCTTGGCACTGGCGAATTTCGCGGGCTTGGGCCTGGGCGCCACTCAATCGTGCGGTCGCGTGCTGGTAGCACTTACCAGCAGCGAAGAGGAATCTGGAACTCACTTTGGATTGTGGGGCATGTCGGTAAAGCTAGCGCAGGTCGTGAGTTTGGTGCTTTTTGGAACCGTGCAGATGTTCTTTCCTATTCAGCAGGCGATGCTGATGTGTATCGTGTTCTTCGCGGTGCCGTTGATCGTGCATCGCTATATCGATCCAAAACATTTTTCCGTATCTTAAGCTATTCTATGCGGAGAGGTGAGGGATGCTCAGTCGACTTTTTAGCCGCAAGACCGTGGGTTGGAGAGAGTGGATATCGCTTCCCGATTTAGGCGTAGATTTTATCAAGGCCAAGATCGATACCGGTGCCAAGACCTCGGTACTTCATGCCGATAATATTCGCATTGTTCGCAAAGGCGACAAACGTTACGTGCGTTTTGTTATCTATCCTGGCCAGCGATCGCGCCACGTCGCCACGCCTGCGCGCGCGTTGCTCGTCGAGAAACGCCTGATTCGCAGTTCTTCCGGGCATTCCTCCAAACGTCCGGTTATCCGTACCCATATTCGCGTTGGCACTCAATCTTGGCCCATTGAAGTCACGCTAGTAGATAGAGATGTGATGGGATTTCGGATGCTATTGGGACGCCAAGCGATTTTGAAGCGTTTTGTCGTCGATCCGGCGCATTCGTTCTTGATTGGCAAACGTCCACCGCGTTCGATGGAAGCCGGTCTCAAAGAAGACGATGCCGATACAGATATATTCTATTAAAACTGGCCTACCTGCCTGTGTTTTCGAAACCAGGGGAGTCCATAAGCGCTAAAGTTTGCACTAAGCGGCTACAAGATTTTCGTTATGGTACTGAGTGTAAAGAGCCAGGTGGTCGCTTAGACCTCTTATCGTCTTAGTAGTGCACCAGGTTTTCCGAAA